>Ga0209284_10005278_pt1 | contig 13559 bp, 10 predicted proteins | sample FRY03_FD_187211 | JGI IMG/M metagenome (GOLD analysis project Ga0209284, IMG submission 187211) | Freshwater microbial communities from Lake Fryxell liftoff mats and glacier meltwater in Antarctica - FRY-03 (SPAdes) (version 2) | ecosystem: Environmental > Aquatic > Freshwater > Ice > Glacier... | reverse complement strand
GCCATACAAGGAATTCATTGATTCGTGGTAGTCCTGTACCTCAGTTGTTTGTGCCACGCAAAACCTTGCGCAACAATTCTCGTGTGATCAAAAAACAACCGCAATTCCCAATTTTCAACAGCCCAGTCCTGCCCCCAATCGCCCTGTCAAACGTTGATAAAGAGACCGTTTGAATCAATGACCGGTGCCACCTTAAGCACCAGCGTTTACCTCGCGAAAACGCGGGGTGTTGCTCACGCGGTTAAATGATGAAACTTGTGCATGGGTGCTTACCGGGGGGCTAACGCCGCCCCGCTCACCGAAAGGCTTTAGCCATCGCAGATCGACGCATCTTCCGCAAATCCTCCATTTATCCAGATTTGAACTCAGCGAGCCAGATTGGGACTCGCCGCTGGACTGGGACTCATGCGACTCGTACTATGCTCTTCGCTATGAACACTACAGCCCAGAAAACAACGAATTCGCCAAATGAAACGTCATCCGATCCACAGGATTCCGGATCAGACGTGCAACAATTCCCGCCGTCCACTTCGCACGAAACGCAGCATAGCGGACTGACTGCAGCGGAGTTTCAGGTATTGAAAGACGAAAAGCTCGCGGTCATTCGTCGTGCCCTCGAAAATGGCGACTACGATTCCGACGCAATTTTGGAAAAGGCTCTCGATCGAATGCTGGAGCGACTTGAAGAAGCCGACTCTGAGTAATAATTGAAGTAAATCGTGAGAGATTTACAGGCCTCCGGGATATGCGCCGTGACATTCAAGGCGGTGATGCCCAAACTGCGGCAGGTGATCTCCTAAGTCGGATATGGTGTCGAGGTTATTGTGAGTGATCTGGCGTTCAACGAAATTGCTCGTCCTGAAGTCGCGGTATCTCCTGTGGAGAAGTTTCGCGAATTTCTTGGCACGCGCGGTAAACGATTGACTCAGGAACGCGAAACAATCGTACGGGCAATTTTTGCGGATCATGAACACTTTGATTCAGACCAGATTGTCGCAAGGCTAACACAGCCTCGGCGTGACGGCGGACGTGTCAGTCGAGCCACCATTTATCGCACGCTGAGTTCACTGGAAGAAGCGGGGCTGATTCGGAAAGTTGCCCGAGCGAATGATCGGGAAGTTTACGAACACGATTATGGCTATCCGCAGCATGATCATTTTATCTGCGAGAAGTGTCAGCAGCTTGTCGAATTTCGCAATGAAGAGATATCCGCAGTACTGGAACGTGTTGCGGCTGATCATGGATTTCGCATGAGCGGTCATCGTCTCGAGGTGCATGGAATCTGCGCCGCCTGCGCCAAGCCGCCAGCGCGCCGACATCATAAGCTGGACATGATTTAGGCGAGCGGCAGAATCAGTTCTACCAAACGATGATATCGCGAGGAAGGAATTCGACCTGGGACAGGTCGAACTACGTAGCCAGATCTGTCCCAGATCTGCATCCTTCATCATGGGTTGACAAAAAATGGTGCCCCGGGCGCAGACTCTGGAATTGGAAATCCATTTCCTGCCGCTCGCCTTAGCGCTCCGGAGCTTTCAAGACAACTGTCGGTGGGGCTTCGTCGGTCACGCTGCGAGCGGTGATCAGATCCTGAATGGCCGACTGAAACGCCGCATCTGCTTTCGATGATGCGGATTGCACAACAGCCCCCATCTGCAATGCTGTTTTCAGCGAGTTCGGATCGGGGCTCAGTTGAGACAACAATCCACTGATTTGCTTGATTTGCGGATCATCTTCAATTTTTTGAACCTGTTCCTGAGTCACATCATTAGTGTTCGATAAACCGGTGACCGAACTCACCAATTTCCAACCGCCGGGCATTGAATTTCGAAAGAGCTGCCGCGTCACCGACGCAGCGCCGTGTGCAAGGTCGAATTCAAATGACGAAATCACTACCGTCGAATGACCACTCCTTTCTGCAATTCGAATTGCGGCAGCTGGCAGCGCTGCATCATTCGCGTTCGTCGTAGTCGAAGATTTCGCGGCCGATCCGCCAGTTTCGTTCAGCAACTCCTGAAGTGTGTTGTTCAGAGAATCGCCAAGAAAAGAACTCATCAGAACGGCCATATCCGGCTTCGCATCTTCCGCAACAAAAGTTTCGCCGGTACGAATCAGTCGAGTTGCTTTGTTTAAACGAACATCGACTGCAGCGAGAATTCTTTCGGCCATGACGTCTGGCTGCGTAGATAGCGTCGCCGGTGCTGGACGCTTTAATTGTGCCGCCGGAATCTCCTGAAGCCGAGCGGCGACCGTTTTCCAGTGCAGACTTTCAAAATCATCAATATGATTCAGCAGAGCCAGTGTGGCCAGTTCGCGACGACCGGGAGCCAGCGTTTCTAGTTTTTTTAGTCGCTTTGGCTCAATCTCCACCACGATGAATTCAGGAAGATTTTCCTCGTCTGGCTTTAGGCGTTCGATAACTTCCTCCAACAATCCAACCTGTTGCAGATCATCAGGAGCATCGATTTTAAGCTGGTCGATTCTTTGCCGAAATATATTGATGACGTGTTCGTTTTGAGAATGTAGCTGAGATATCAAAGCTGGACTCACTTCATTCGTAAACAACTCCGGAGCATCTGTCTTCAGTCGAGAAGTCCGCAGCACAAGCCGCGCAGGAGAATCACTGAGAGCGATACCGTTGAGTCTCGCACCATCGGAAAGAATTGCGACGTCGCAAACTCGATCACGAAATGATTTTGCCGTGAGCTCTTTTGCCGTGAGCTCTTTTGCCGTGAGCTCTTTTGCCTGAGCAACGACTGCATGTTGCCATGCAATCATGTTCATCGCAAAACCAAGAATTAAGACGCTTCTGCCAAATCGACACCAGAACGCAGATCTTGTTTGCATGAACGTTACCTCCTTTTTTGTAGCGAAAGTCGTCAAGACTTTCGGCGGTTCATAGTGAATCCGAAAGTCTTGACGACTTTCGCTACGCGGCAAATCGACGTGGACAGACCCTCTCGTCCGCGAAACACCATGAGATAGGTGACAAACAGTGTTGTCGTTTTGCATCACGAGGTGTTAAGGAGTTTTAACAACTTCTAAGCTCTGACAATGAACTATTGTGAAATCAGCCCAAATTGAAGACTTTGATCTACTGGCGCACACATTGCTCCTTAGGGCACATTCAGGGGTGAAATTCTGCCCCAACAATGGCTCACCGACTCCAACCTCCTCTGCCTGCCCGTCATAAAGTACGTCAACCTTTCCAGGCTGACTTGTTCTGCTTCATGTCAGGCTGGAAAGCCTGACGTACTCTTCGGGCCGCGTGGGGCGGTTGGCTTGGGGTTGTACCAACTCGCCTGTTAAGGCCAGCAAATAACATGGCAGAATTAAGTTTCACCTGATATCACTTTAATGAATATGCAATCTGAAGAATGTGCCAAAATGCCGGACACGACAACTTCGAATTCTGTTCCGCCTGCATGGCTACGATGGTTTGTGAACGATGCCATTCTGGGTATCGTTGACAGACAAGCAGCCGCCCCCGTGGGCTGCCATTATTTTCGTGACACTGTTGAACAAGTCTGGGAAATCTCTCTGTTCCTGTCTTCCACGGAAGTTTACGGCGGGGCACTCGATGGCAAGCATGTACCCGGTGGCCTGCAAATCGACGTCATGCAGGTTGCAGAAGCTTTCGACTATGCGCCTGCTGTGCAGTGGCAGTCCGAAACGTTCGCATCCGACGACGAATTAGGAAATCATCTCTCCTTCGAAGGTGTCGCGCGCGGCGTCAAGGTCTGGCTAAGAATCCTGCAGTCTGCTCCGGAGTGGGCCGGACCAGGACGACTTGTCTTTGCCGAAAACGGCAAAGTTGAAGACATCTGGTAACACGCCAAGATTCAGGCTACCGCTGACATTTCGGACAATAAAACGTTGACCTCTGAGCTTGTACAACCCGCTGGATTTTGGCCCTTTCACAGAGGTCACATCGCTCTCCTTCCCGGCCGTAAACCTGATGTTCGTTCTGATAGCCGCCACTTTTATTCAAAGCATTGCGGTAGGTGCCGTCACCAAGTGTCGAACCTTCGTATTCGATCGCTGTGTGCAGAATGCGATTTGTGGCGATCATCAAATTCTGAATCTGCCGCTGCGACAATTTTGATGCGGGACGAAAAGGTGAAATGCCTGCTTCGTGCAGGATTTCACTGGCGTAAAGATTTCCTATGCCGGCGACGAGTGTCTGATCGAGCAGGGCGACTTTGATTTCCCGGTTCGTTCGCGAAAGGATTTTCTTCCAATCTTGAATCGGAATATTCAGAGCGTCGCGTCCCAATCGAGATTCCAGGGCTCGGAATTCGACTTCAGTTAGAAGTGAAACAGTGCCTAAGCCACGACGATCCCAGAATTCGAGGCTGGCGGCCTTTGTTGTTACGAGTGAAAACTCAAAGCAGACTCGACGATGCGTTTGCGTCGGCGGATCGGTCAGCAGCATCAATCCTGTCATTCTGGGTTCGATGACAATGCGGTCGCCGGAGTCCAATTCCATCACGATGCGTTTTGCCAATCGTCGAATTTCCGCAATGCTTCGACCGGCAGTCTGTTCCGCGAATATACTGCGACCGGGTGAAACCTGAATCGGTCGGCACACACATTCCGGAAAGACGGTTCTGTCAATTTGACGACCGGTGCAGTCTGTTCGAATGCCACGCACCATCGTTTCAACTTCAGGGAGTTCGGGCATATTCAGTGATCCTGGGGTAAACCGGGGCCGCAAGGCCCGCACGATCGTCACAACACTCAAAGCTATTCAGTATATTCGTTGAAAGCAACACATTCGGAGTTTCAGAGACAACTGGTATGTCATGGATTTGCAGGATTATTCTTGACGCTGACGTGCTTCGCGACGATGCTAAGCAATGGTCAACCAGCAAACGTCTCGAATTTCGCAGGCTGTTGATTTGATGAGCGGCAAGGCGCTAGTCGCTCGTGTCCGTGTGAAAAACAATGGCGAATACCCGCGGCTAGCGCCTTGCGGCTCACAATTTCTGATTATCTTCGGATAGCCGCCTTTTCTTTGATTTTTTTGAGGTCACGCAGATGCGTCAGTCTCTCGCAGAGTTTTTATCGCGTCAATTTGGGCTCCGCCGAACTCTTCGCAAGGGTGTGAATCTGGCATGCTGCCTGGCAGTCCTTGCGTCACCAGCCATGTCAGGGTCTGTGTTTGGCGGAACATCCGACGCTGAAAAGGCACCTTCTGCAGATGCGATTATGGAGTCTGCAAAGTTGCGAATGGACGCCAGACTCGCGGCGGAACAAGGCGATTTCCTCAAAGCGACCGAGGCTCTGGGATCAGCAGCGGAACTTGTCGGAGATCGTATGACGGCTGGCAAAGCCCAGAATGCTCATGCTGAGTTGGAAGCTCGCGGCGGATCCATGTTTGCCGACTTCACAGCTCTGATCCAATTGATCACGGAACAGACTGCACCACCTGCACGTTGGTTTGATATCGACGGTGAAGGTGGGCGTTTAAGCCAATTCTCGCAGGGCGTGTTTATGGGAGCACCAGCCGTGATGGCTGCCCTCACGCTCGCAGGAGATGATTCTCGATTGATCTCGGCATTCGAAATGGCGAAGTCGGCCAATACGAACCACGATGTTCGGGCCACCTCGAACCTGAGACTCGTCTCGCTGCCTCGGCTCGAGCAGCACGTGCTCAAATTGAAAGCAGCGGGTCAACCAATTCCCGACGATGTTGCCTGCCTGGCAGGACTGACTGAAGTTCGCTTCCTGTTTGTATTTGCTGAAACCGGCGATGTCGTCATTGGCGGACCAGCAGGCGATTGGGCGAATGACGAAACCGGCCGCACGATCGGTATTGCCCAGCATCGGCCGACACTCAAATTTGATGATCTGGTGACTCTCAGCCGAACGTTCTCGTCTGGCGGCTCCGGATTTTTCATGTGCTCAATCGATCCAAAGCCTGAGCAGGTGAAAGCCGTCAAGGAACTTGTGGGCAGCTATGGACCTTTGTCAGCGAAGAATCTGGGAGCATTCACGAAGAAAGCCGAAGATACGCTGGGGTTGCAAAATGTCATCGTAAACGGCATTCCTGAGGACTCTCGCGTCGCCAGCGTGATCGTTGATGCAGACTACCAGATGAAGCTGATTGGTATCGGCAAACGCGAAGGTGCTGAGGGGATGAAGAGCTACTTCGATCTCGTCAGCCGGACCGAGCGAAAAGGCTCGACCATGGACGCTCTTCGCTGGTGGATGACCGTTGGTTACGATGCAATTTATGTGTCTCCAAACCAGCAGGCATTTGAATTCTCTGGACGTTCCATCCGCTGCCTTTCTGAAAACCAGCTTGTCCAGGATGACGGAACTCACGTCGCGACTGGCAAATCAGAAAAGGCAAATGCCGAATTTGCTCGCCTCTTTACAGAAAACCTGCCAAAGTTGGCTGATCAGGAAATGCTGTTTGCGGACCTGCAAAACGTCTTTGACTTGGCACTGGTGTCTGCACTGGTCCAATCACAGGCCATTGGACACCAGGCTGGCTGGCACTCAGAAGTCTTTGGTGTTGATGGAACTTACAAACCGGTCGATGTTGACGTCCCAGATGAATTGATGACGGCCGCGAACCATCGAACATACCGAGGCGGCGATATCGTCGTCCAAGTCGCTGGTGGCGTACGGGGAGACCTGAAATCAATCGTTGAGAACCCTGAAACATTCGAAATTTCAGCGGAAGTCGCAAAGAAGGCAGTAAACGCCAATCCAATCGGCCAGTCGGGCCGTTGGTGGTGGGACGCTGCCGCCCGATAGACGCCGAAAACGAGAACGTAGCGAAAGTCGTCAAGACTTTTGGCGATGTAGGCTAATCCGAAAGTCTTGACGACTTTCGCTACCAGCCAAATCGACGCGGATTGACATCTAATTAAACTCTCAAAGCGAAGCTGGTAACCCAGCTTCGCTTTTTTTATGCCTTCCATTTCCAGCAAACCCGCTATCATTCGCAGCAGTTCGTTCAGGCAGCCTCGTCCCCGGTGCAATGGGAGAGCGATGTTGCGGCAATAAGCCAACTGGAATTGGTAGTATGGCCCGTTTGACTCAGGCCGATTTGGTTGATCTGAATCGCACATTTGATGATCGCTCCCCGCTGGAACTGCTGAACTGGGCTCGAGAAATGTTCGGCCCACGCGTCGCTGCGATGTCTTCAATGCAGGAATCCGGCAATGTCATTTGCCATATGATGTATGCAAACTCGCTGCATATTCCAGTACTGTTCGTGGATACTGGAGTTCTGTTTCAGGAAACTCTCGACACCCGTGACAGACTGGTGAAAACGTACGGACTAAACATCCGAACACTCACGCCGACGCTGTCCATGGAGGAGCAAACAGAGAAACACGGCGTTCTGTATCTGACTCCCGACGGACAGAAGGAATGCTGCGAAATGCGAAAATCCGCCCCCCTAGATGCCGTCAAAGGTGAATATGATGCGTTGATCACTAGTTTGCGGCGAGCGGATGGCGGACGGCGTGGCGTGTGCCCAATCCTGGCAGTTGATGTTCGAACAAACACACTGCGGATCAATCCGTTGGCAAACTATACGGATGAACAACTGGATGAGTACATTCAGCAGCATGCAGTAGTGCTGAATCCGCTGCATAAGCAGGGATTCTCTACGATTGGCTGCAACAGGTGTACAACTCCTGTACTGCCGGGTGAACCCAAAAGAGCAGGGCGCTGGCGGCATTTGGGCCCATGGAGCGTCTATTGCGGCATTAACCCGACAGATCTGGACCCGGAACGCTCGCCTGCAGTGGATTTCCCGCAAGACCTTGTCGATCGCATCCTGGGCCGTCAGACAGACTTCATGATCTGACGTTTCCCGTGTTGCCTAAAAGCAACGCACATATGATGCAATTTTCAGACATATTTTGGAAAGATTGAGGAACATAGGCCTGTTGTATGTATTTTTCGTTAATCACGGATCGTAGGCTTGCAACGGGTTTACCCCCATGGACATGATGGAAATGCTGAATGTGAGCGATCTTCACGAAAGAAGTTTGTTCGGGTTTGGGAGGTCTAGAAAGATTTCTTGAACTCTGCCGGATTCATTGGCAGGGGAATTGCTGTTGATTGGATCTCAACCAAGTAGCTGTTGAACAGCAAGGTGGCTTGTTCCTCTCCTTCTGCCGATCGGCAAGTTCTCTATGCATCCCAGTATGACTGCATTTCTGTCAGCGTTGGCATGTTCGATAATCTGCGCACCAATCATTGCCATGATCGCCGGACGACTTGGTGTGGTGGACCACCCGGATGGCCATCGAAAATTGCATGCCCGGATTGTCCCATTGGCTGGCGGACCGACCGTCCTGATTTCTGTGTTTGCTGGTTTGTTCGCGACACTTTGGTTCCACCCCACGCTGCTTGAGACCAGTTACAATGACATCCGCTTCCTGACCTGTTTAGGTTTGGCAGGAAGCTGGATCGTGTTTCTGGGGATTCTGGACGACAAGATTGGACTTCGAGGACGGCAGAAACTGTTCGGCCAGTTTATCGCAGCCCTCATCATGATCCCTTCGGGCATTGCAATTCAGAAGATTCAGGTCTTTGGTATCCCCATCGAATTCGGTGACTTGGCCTCCGTCGTCACAGTCTTTTGGATTCTCGGTGCAATCAACGCCCTCAATCTGATTGATGGCGTGGACGGTCTGGCCAGCACCGTCGGCATTGTTCTCAGCCTTTCGATCGCAGCGGTGACAGTGATTCTCGGCGGTCGAGTCGATGGATTGATCATCGCACTCGCTCTGGCTGGAGCATTAACGGGATTCCTGTTCTTCAACTTCCCGCCGGCACGGATGTTCCTTGGTGATTCGGGCAGTATGCTGATCGGACTTGTCGTCGGCTGCGTCGCGCTCAAGTGTTCATTCAAACAATACGCCGCGATGGCATTGGTCATGCCCACCGCAATCTGGGCGATTCCGATTTTTGATGTTTCCATGGCGATCGTTCGTCGGCGACTCACCGGTCGCAGCATCTACGCAACTGACCGTGGGCACTTGCATCACTGTCTTGTGCGTAAAGGACATTCGGGATCAAGTCTGCTGCTATTGGTTGGCTCACTATGTGGGCTGACAGGGCTTGGGGCTATTGCGGCCGCATGGTTTAACAACGAAATGATTGCAGTCATGGGCGTTGCAACGGCACTTGCAATCCTTGTCGCCACGCGATCGTTTGGTGCCGCTGAATTAACATTACTGACGAATCGCGTTCGCCGCTTTGCAGGCTCATTGATTCGCAAACCAGAAGGCATGAAGCCGGTGCTGCACGACGAACAAGTCCAACTGCATGGCAAGCAGGAATGGCAAGAGCTGTGGTCCACACTCACCGCGTTTGCCGATCGATTTGAGATGGATGCGGTTGAACTACTGGTCAACATCCCCAGTGTCGGTGAAGAATATCATGCCAGTTGGAGATCGACTTCAAAAGTTGAACAGCATGATGCCTGGCGATCAGAGATTCCATTGATCATTGATGGACAGCGAATTGGTCACATCAAGGTTGTCGGAGTCTGTGGTCATGGTTCCATCTGTGAATGGATGAGTGACTTGATCGGTGGACTGCGGCCTTTTGAGACTCAGCTCATTGAGCTGATTGGCGAAGTTCGCGAAAAACACGCTCCTCAAAAATCGCCATCGCTGTCCGATTCGGGAAAACTACAACTGCCCCAACAGGCAACAGCCTGAGCCATGAATTCAGTTGGAATATCCCATGCGGTTCCGTGAGCGATCAAAGACTCAATCACGTTCGACTGCAGTCAGTCAAACAACGGGCATTGAAGCGTCGGCCTCAAGTGGAACCGGCTTAGTTCTCGAATGGGCATCACTCCTCGTCGCCGTTGCGACAGTCTGCATTCTTCCCTGGTTGCTGGGCGGTGCAATCCCCAAAGCCAGACTGGTACTACAAGTTGGGACGACCGCAGCGGCAGCTTTGACACTGCTGGCCAGACTAGTCTCGCGTCGATCTTTTTCCCTGCCACCAGTTGGGACCTGGTTATTGCTTGGATTGGCTGCTGTCGGAATTGTGCAACTTCAGCCGTGGATGCCGTCCGCTATTTCTCGGATGAATCACTCCGTTCATCCGGAGTTTCGCGACCATCTTCCACAGACAAGTACGACAGCCGCAACGCAGTCATCAGATTCGCAGCGATCACCGGCGGACTCAGGCTCAACAGTTCCCGCCATGACTCGCCGCCACATTGCTCAATGGGCGGCCGTGGCACTCTTGTTGTGCATCGTGTCAGATTCGCTAACCAAAGGCAGCCAACTGATTTGGATTCTGGGCGTGATGTGTCTGAACGCAAGCCTGCTCACGATATTGTCACTGCAGCAGTTGTTTAACACCGGCAGCAGAGGTCTGGCCGAGCCGTGGATTATCAGCAAAACACTGCCGTTCGGTAGTTTTGTGAATCCCAACAATGCCTCGGGCTGGCTACTGGTCCATGTGGCCATGGCCATTGGACTGGTGATCGTCGTTTGGGGCAAGAATCCCGCGACAGGCTGGTCACGATCCTTTCAGAGACCATCGTGGAAGGATCAAATCTTTGAAACTGTCGCGATCATCCAGAACCGCATTGCGTCCCTGAACAACCTGCAGATTCTTTCGATTACCACAGTGGTATTGCTGTTGACTGGTGTCGCAGCCACGTTGTCTCGATCCGGAATTGTGGCTGGAGTTTTCTGCCTGGTCGTCTGTGCAGCGTCTCGCATGCAATTGCGAAAATCTCTGCTACTGCTGATTCCGTTTTCGATTCTTCTAGGCGGTGTCAGTATTTTTTTGACAGCTTTCGAACTCGATACTTTAGTCCTCGCTGAACTCACCACTCTGAAAGATCCTGTTTCAGAATCCACAGGTCGTCTGCTGCACTGGTCCGATTCCCTGGGCTCAATGCGGGACTTTCCTTTTCTTGGATCAGGGCAGGGCGGTTATGCCTGGTCAACACTGCCATACCAGCGACGCAACAGCACTGCATGGTTCGTGAACGCCGACAATCAGTATGTGGAAATCCTTGTGGAATCAGGTCTGGTTGGGTTCGCGTTGTTTGCAGGATTTGGCATTCTTCTGACCATCCAGTCCATGCAACTGATTCTGAATGAAAAAAAAACACGGAACGACGAAGGGTTGTGGACATATCGAACGGCCCTCGGAATGGCTGGCATGGCAATGATGTCGTCACAGGCCATCGCAGCGTTTTTTGACTTTGGAATTGGTCTGAGTTCGACAATGGCCGCCATTGCTGTTTTTGGCGGCATTCTGGCTGCAGTTCAGAGAAATCAACCAGCTCTCCAGTCGGAACCAAGGCCATGGTTTGCTATGAATGGCGGCATCGTCGGTTGGTCACTGCGATTGGCACTTGTGGCAACCGTTTACGGAACCATCTCAGAATTACGTCAGGCCGACAAAGTCTATCCAGCGATTGTTGACTCATTCAGACTTTTGAAATCACCAGTGACACGCAACTCGTTGGCACAACTTCCCGATCTGAAAGAGCAACTGTCATCTTCGCTAAAACAGTATCCAGATAATCCCGTCATCTGGGACCTGCTGGCCAGTATTTCAGAGGCACAATTTCGCCTTCGCATCATTGATGATCTGTCTCCTGCGGGTGCGACTATCGACGACAAACAGTTGCAGAGTGCCTGGTCACAACTCACTCCACTGGAATTCGCGCAGCGAATCGAATCGCAGAAGCAGAATTTGCCACCCGAGGACTTTCAGCAACTGCAGGCAAAAATCATTGCGTTAAGCCGGGAATTTCCATGGCAACAAATCGCACGTCAGGCATCACGGCAGATGCCACTCGCGCCAGGAAATGCCGTCGATGCGGTGGCTGGCGCGATCAGCACTGGAAATCTGGACAACGTGCAATTGGACGAACTGATTGCCGTCCGTTTCACTGCCCCAGCGGGATCAAGATGGCTCTACCAGTGTGGCGTGGCATGTCTGATCGCCCGGCAGCCAGAACGTGCGACTGATTTCTGGAAGCAGTCTCTGCAGTTTTCAGAGAGCTATCGTATCAATATTTTGGTCAACGCATTGCGAGTTTGGACGCCCGCCGAAGCGTTAGAAAAATTCGCCCCCATCGAATACGGGGCCACTGTGCGGGGGGCAATGGCAAAGCCAAGTCCAGAACTCGAAGCAGGACTCTGGAATTTGGCCGTTGCACAATGGCCGGAAGTTGCAAACACCCCAACGATCGACCAGCGAATTCAGCGAGCAAACTACTTGTTGCGACGCGAAACCAACGAATCTGCCATCAAATGGATTGACGACTGCCTGCTGCAGTTTCCAGAAACACTGGAACTTCGACACATGCGTGCAGACACGTTGGAAAAACAGGGGAAACTGGAAGATGCGATCGCAGAATGGGTAAGATACGAATACTTCAATCCCCAAAGCTCGTTGCCCGCCGCCTCTATCAAAAGGTTGATCGATGCCAAAAATCGATTGTGATTTTGGGCTCAACAGCCAACAAATCCACAACTTCGGCCTAATCGTCATTGGATGAACACTTTGAATTGCAACAGTTTTCTCGAATATCGCTACATTTTCAACCAACAAATGCGGAAGAAAGATGCTTTGGGTAACGCTGCGAAACTACAACAGACTGTTCAAATCCTCTCAGAATGAGTGTTCACGCACAGCCTTGCAAAGAGTGCATGAAATTCGCAGAGGCTTATGGAAAAAAGAACATTCTGAGGGCACAATGTAACATGTTGCAAAATGCCGTGAATACCGTCCTTAGCGACGGACTCTGACATTGACATGTCATCCTGCAATTTTTGAACAACCGATTGGCCAACAGGTGTTTCAGCAGGTTGGCGATTAATGTCTATCAGACCGCAAAAGTCTCTCGGCTTTTCGGAGCAAATTCGAACGGAGTTTCAGAGCAAATTCGAACGGAGTTTCAGAGGAAAATCAAAGATGGCTTCAACAGGACTTGCAAACATGTACGGCTCCAGCGCTGCGCCCGCAGTGGCTGAGGAGCAGGAAGCAGGATTGGATGTATGGGGGTTTCTAAGACGCAGAAAGTCATTCATCATTGTACTCTCAATGTTGGGATGCGGTATTGGATACATGATGTTTCAGCGTCAGGTTCCAATCTATCAGTCGTCCGCTTTGGCACAGGTGATCCATAAGAATTCCGACCGACAAATGGCGATGCTTGTTTCGGAGCGCGACCTGACAGATGCGACGTTTGAAATCAAAAGTGAAGGTTTGCTGAAGCCCGCGATTGAAAAACATCGACTCAGTGAACTTTCGTTGCTGCAGGGATTGTCGATGGATGCTGCGGTGATGAGCATTGCTGGCATGACTCAGGTTAGACCAATATCGGGTAACAAAATCATTGAAATATCCGTCCAGGGGGCACGAGCTGAAGAAATCCCACAGATTGCAAACGCCATTGCTGAAGAGTACGTAAACCGACAGCGAGAAAATTATGTAGATGCAAGTGTTGAGTTAGATGCCGCATTAACGAAACAGCGAGAGGCGATTCATGCAGAGCTGACGGCCAAAGAAAAAGATTACAACGCATTCCGCGACCG
>Ga0209284_10005273_pt1 | contig 13569 bp, 17 predicted proteins | sample FRY03_FD_187211 | JGI IMG/M metagenome (GOLD analysis project Ga0209284, IMG submission 187211) | Freshwater microbial communities from Lake Fryxell liftoff mats and glacier meltwater in Antarctica - FRY-03 (SPAdes) (version 2) | ecosystem: Environmental > Aquatic > Freshwater > Ice > Glacier... | reverse complement strand
GGCAAAGCACATGGTTTTTATAAGTTTAATCTACTAGACTTTGTGTCAAGTGGCGATCGAGAAGATGGTGCAGAAGGTGTTGCTGGTGTAAGTGCCAGTGGCGCTAGGGCTGCGGCTGCTGGCAATGACTTTAACGCATTTAGAGAAGCAACTGGAGCAGGCGAATTATCCAAACCATTATTTGATGCAGTTCGAAAGGGCATGGGTATCAATGAAAATATCGATGAACACATTGTTAAAGTCAAAGGCGGCTACGAATTAAAAAGCAAGTCGTCAGGAAAGAATTTAGGCAAGTACCCTACCAAAGCTGGCGCTGAAAAGCGGGAGCGCCAATTACAATATTTTAAACACGCAGGAAAATAAAAAATGAGAGCAAAAGATATAATCCCCGCTGAAAAGCCCCGTAACTTTGTTGCCAAAAACGCAATGAAGACCACCAGCGGAGCTGGTCAACATACAGATAAGAAGCAAGCAGACAAGCAAGGCAATGTCAAGCACAAAGGCAAAGAGTATGCCGAAGGCATGGCGGAGGGCAGAAATACAAATAACCCAGTTGATGACATGGTAGAAGATTATTTAGATTGGCTTGGTGCAAGGCACATGCTTACAAAACGCCGAGAAGAAGAAAAAGCGCAAATTATGTCTGATTTAAAAAGCGGATATTTACATCCCGACGACATAGACTATGCAATGTCTAGTGGGCAAGGTATGGCGGAAGAAACCGGTGACAAGCCTTTCGACAACATGATGAAAAAAGTCACAAAGACTCCTACCGCTAAAGCAAGAAATACAGAACGCATAAGACAAAAAAGAGAACGTGAAGAAGAAACACGTGATCGACTTAAAGGTGGCTTCGGTCCAAGCCCTGCAGATAAGTTAAGTATACGCGAACCAAAGGAAGGTAGCAGTGGCGCTATGGCCAATGCTGCAAGTCGATTGGTTAACAAAGATGATGGCAAAGTTGCAAAACTTCGAGCAGCTGGAGACAAGCGGCGGGAAGACCAATTAAAAAGCAGAAACATTGCCAAAAAGAATGAAGATGCAGCAAGTGTAGCGGAAAGTGATCCAAGTGGGCTGATGCATGCTGCCCGCCATCTCAACAAAGAATTTCGTATCACTGCTGAAGTAGATGGTGTAGCAAAACGTGCTCGAGTGCAAGCGCAGAGTTCTAGAACAGCACAAGAAAAATTCATGAAACGCTATCCTACTGCACAGATACACAATGTTGAAGATATAACACAACAGATGAGTGAGACGGGTGTAGCGGAGGGTGGATTTTTTGATCCAGATCGACCCAATATTGGTGATGTAGTTAAACATAAACATAGTGGCGCCATGGGTCGAATCAAAAAGATAGGAACACAAGGTGACACTACTACGGTGTATTTCAAAGATGCCAAAACAGGCGCAATGAATTATGGTGAGTGGAAGAAGCACGTGTTTCCAATTAAAAAGCAAGGTGTGGCGGAAGGTTCGTTTGGTTCAGGATATGGCAGGGTGTTTACTCTATATGTCAACACCGGCGAGAAGCCACCAACCAAGACCAAGACCAAAAAGTTTAAGCGTGAAGATGATGCTGTGGCCTGGGCAGAAGACTATGCTGACACACACGACCAATATCCAACCCTCCAGATGGAAATAAAAGATGACAACGGTGGCGTGGTATGGGAACTAGAGGAATCACAGGGTGTGGCAGAGGTCAGTAACACAACGCTGCGCTCATACAGTAAGAAAGCAGAAAAAGAACTGGCAACACCAGGCGCGCCAGTTAAACAGAACCGTGTGGATGGTGTAGTACGTGCAGCCAACAAACGTTATGCCAAGGACTCTGAAGAAGTATACGGCAAGGTGAAAGAAAGTCTACGCCGCGGCGAATACTATGTACACACTGTACATTTTGCTGATGGCGAAACTGGACAGATCAAAACCCACAACGATGAGCAAACTGATGACAGCATCAAAGCATTCTATGCCAAACAAGGCAAAGATGTTGTCAAGGTAGATTACAACTGGGGTATCCAGGGCGAACAGGATTATTAATGGACGAACTTGCTGACATCAAAAGACTAGCAGGCATTACAGAGTACAAAGGTCTTACTGCTTACCAAGGCAGTAATATCAGCATCACAGGTAATGAAAAAGGCGAATTAATGAAGAAGAATAACATTCGCCCAGGAACAGATGAGTGGTTTAAATTGTGGTTTTCGAAACCATATCTTACAGGAGAACAACCAATATGATAGATATTACACCAGCAGCTAAAGATAGAATCATTGATTTATTAGCTGAAGAAAATAATCCCAAGTTGTCGCTGAGAACATTTGTTCAAGGTGGCGGATGTTCAGGATTTAGTTACGGCTTTACGTTTGACGAAGAACAGGCGGAAGACGATTTTGAATTTCCTTTAGATAGTTTTCGCGTGTTAGTGGATGCTATGAGTATGCAGTACCTACAAGGTGCTACTATCGATTACAAAGAAGAAATTATGGGCAGTCAGTTTGTGATTAACAATCCTAACGCACAGACATCATGCGGGTGCGGGAGCAGTTTTTCAGCATGAACCCAAACGATTACCCAGTGTGGCCCGAAGATGACGGCACCGATAAAAAACGTAACCCTTACAGTCCAGTATGAGAGCTCATGAATTTGTAACTGAGAGAAAGAAACGCAAGAAGCGTAGAGCTGCTGCATGGGGTCCAGGTCCTTACGGTGGCTACGGCTCGGCTGTAGGTTACAGCGGTGATGGCGGAATGGGTGCCGGGGATGGCGGCGGTGAGAGCATTGAGCAAGAAGGGTGGAAAGATTGGGTAGCAGGAGCAACATTAGGTGCTGCTGCGTTAGGTGCTAATGCTGCCAACTATGCAGAGCAACCTGTTGAGAAAGGCGATACAGTGTATTCTATTGCTAGACAAAATGCTACTACTCCAGAAGTGCTGTATAAGCTGAACAAATTTAATCGAGATACTAAATTAAAATTAGGGCAAATGGTTAAAGTTCCTGATACAGCCAGCGATGAAAAACCTGAAGTAAAAAAATCTACGGCTAATACTGCTGGTAAAATTAAAACAATTACAGATTCTCCGTTAGAAAAAACATTACTAAACACAGCGCGGGCAGCAGGTATTAAAGGTACTGAGTTAGCAGCGTTTATGGCACAAATGGCACACGAAAGTCACGATTTTCAAAGCCTAGTAGAATATGGTGGCAGTTTAGATTTCCGTAAATACGATCCAAAGTATAATCCTCGCAAAGCAAAAACACTGGGCAACACCAAAGCAGGTGATGGTGCTCGTTATAAAGGACGCGGATTTGTTCAGCTAACAGGACGCTATAATTATAGGATTGCAGGTAAAGCATTGGGGTTGCCGTTAGAACAAAAACCTCAGCTAGTAGAGAAACCTGAAATTGCTGCTAAGGTTGCAATATGGTATTGGCAACATCGTGTTCAGCCTAAAGTAGACAATTTTAACGATGTTAAAGCAGTAACTAAACCTATCAATCCTGGCATGCGCGGGCTGGCAGATAGAAAAGACGCTTTCAAAGACTACATGCAAGTAGCAATGCGATAAATAATAGTATGAAAATACGTGATATTTTAGAATCAGCTACTGCAGGTGCTACATCAAGCGGTAATATTGCTTCAGTAGCAAACCCACATATTAGCCCAGGAAAAGCTAGAGGTAAGACTAGTTATTTGGGAAAACCGGGCGGTCCAGGAGGCACAAAAGCGCCACCGCAACCTAAACCCAAGAAACAAAAGCCCACCGACAATGCATTAAATATGAAAACCAACATATTCGGTGAAGACAATCTTATCAAGAGATAAATACATAATAGACCTTTAGGATCAAAAAAATGGACTTCAAATCACTACTAAACAAATTAGACGGCATGGAAGCAAAACCTGTTATTCCGTCTGCACCTGTATTGCCACAATTAATGCAGCTAAACGAAGATGCACAACTTCGTGTTCTAAGCGGACGTTCAACATACGTTGCAGAAGCTAAGAAAGAAGAAGCAGTCGCTGAAGAGATGAAAGTTGGCGATAAAAAGAAAACTAACACAGGCGAGTTGACTAAAACATCAACTGGTGTAGTTCATAAGAATACCAGTTATGCTGATGGAAGCGATGATGATATTGCTCCTAAAAGCGGTAAAGGTACTAAGAGCCATGCTAAATCGCAATCGGCTGCTGAAAAGAAAGACAAAGCTCCAGCACAGAAGTTTTCTCCTAAGAGTGCAGGAACTAGTGGTATGAAGGACGGAGTTAAGTTTGACAACAGAAAGAAAGAATCTATCGGTGAAGCCAGTGAAGCACAGAAAGCTGCTCGTGAAAAGTTTATGAGCATGGTCAAAGGTAAAAAATCTAAGAAAGATACAGAAGTCAAAGAAAGCACAGAAAGTATGCCGTCCAAAGCTCACATTGCTAAAATGTGCAAAGATGGAAAAACCACAGCAGAAATTTGCAAGATGCACCCAGACTGTGACCAATCTAAATTAAAAGAAATGATTAAAGATTGTAAAAGCATGCAAGTCAAAGAAGGTGCTAAACCTGATTTCTTAGATGTAGATAAAGATGGTGACAAGAAAGAGCCAATGAAGAAAGCAGTTGCTGATAAGAAGAAAGCTACTGAAAGTAAAATGATGCCAAAAGGCAAAAAGCGTCCTGTCAAAGAAAGCGTTGAACAACGTTTATCATTTAAACAGATGGTACAATTGGTTCAAGAAAGTGGCGGACAACAACAGATTGATGCTGTAGATAAGGCATTGTTTACTTGGGCTGAACGTGTTGCTAAAGCCAAACTGGGCGAAGGTATGAAAGCAGAAGTGTTTGCTGGATTAATCTATGAGCGCAATGGTGGGACCTTTGAAATGTACGATGTACTAAGTGAAGCAAGAAAGTAATCTAACCAATTACTAATAAAAAGCCAGTTATGTATTGACTGGCTTTTTTTACGGCTGTATAATAGTACTTTAAAGGAGATATCTATGTCTACAAGAATGTACGGTCCGGAAGAAAAAGCCAAATTAGAAAGATTGATTAGCGAAGGCGGAAACGTCTTACGTGAGATCGAAGACCTCAATGAAGGTCTAAAAGAAACTGTCAAAGCAGTTGCAGAAGAATTACAGATAAAACCTAGTGTTATCAATAAAGCAATTAAAATTGCTCACAAAGATAACTGGAAAGATCACGAGCAAGAATGGAACGACGTTGAAATGATTCTCGGGGTTGCCAAACGTTTGCCTGAATGATTGCATTATTCAGTAACACATACAATTGGGCAAGACACGATTTTCAAGAGTGGCCTTTAAGGTTTTTCTTAGAAATTACTGCTTGGTTCTTGAGTATTAGCTGCGCGGTATGGATGGGTATGACATTGCCTAATCCGCCGTTCCTAATTTTATATCCGTTATTCATTACACAATGCGCTATCTTTGGTTGGTCGGCCTGGACTCGGCGTAGTACAGGCATGGTTGCAAATTATATACTGTTAGTCACTATTGATGCAATAGCATTAATTCGCTTGATAAGTATGTAAGAGAAAGGTTTGATCAGCCAAAAATGATCATACAGGTATTTGTGAGCCTAAAAATCACATAAGGAGAATAATGAGTTACGTAGACGCTTTCTATGACAGAGAGCAGGATATGATTCGTGTTGTTGAACGAAACGACAAAGGTGAACGAATCTTTAAAGAACATCCTGCCCGTCATGTATTTTATTACCCAGACACCAAGGGTAAATATCAATCCATCAAGGGTGAACCATTAACCCGTGTAAGTTCTAAGAATGTCAAAGAACATCGCAAAGAACTTGCTATCTACAGTGGTAAGAAACTGTATGAATCAGATATCAATCCCATTTATCGTTGTCTAGAAGATAACTATCTTAATCAAGATGCACCTAAGTTAAATGTAGCTTTCTGGGACATTGAGGTAGATTTTGATCCAGAGCGTGGCTATGCAAGTCCAGACGATGCATTTATGCCTATTACTGCGATTGCTATCTATCTACAATGGATGGAAACAATGGTATGCTTGGCCATTCCTCCTAAGACCCTGTCTATGGAAGAAGCCAAACGAGCTGTTGAAGAATTCCCCAATACTATGCTGTTTGATAACGAAGCAGATATGTTAGATACATTCTTAGACCTAATACAAGATGCAGATATTTTAAGTGGCTGGAACAGTGAAGGCTTTGATATGCCTTATACTGTTAATCGCATTATCAAGGTCCTAAGCAAGGAAGACACTCGCAGACTTTGCCTGTGGAATCAATTTCCAAAGAAACGCGAGTACGAAAAGTATGGAAAAGCGGCTGTTACCTATGACCTTATTGGTCGTGTTCATTTGGACAGTCTCGAGTTGTACCGCAAGTATACCTATGAAGAGCGTCACACATACCGATTGGATGCAATTGGAGAACTGGAGATAGGTGAAAACAAGACTGTATATGAAGGCACACTTGATCAACTGTATAACAATGACTTTAAAACATTCATTGCCTACAACAGACAAGACACTGCACTACTAGACAAACTTGATAAGAAACTAAAATTCTTAGATCTAGCCAACACACTAGCACACGAGTGTACTGTATTGCTACAGACTACAATGGGTGCGGTTGCTGTTACAGAACAAGCTATTGTAAACGAAGCTCACCGACGAGGAATGATAGTTCCTAATCGTGTACAGCGTGAAGAAGGTTTTACTAATCAAGCTGCTGGTGCGTATGTTGCCTATCCTAAAAAAGGCATTCACGAATGGATAGGCTCGTTGGATATTAACTCACTGTATCCTAGTGCAATTAGAGCACTTAATATGGGTCCAGAAACTATTGTCGGGCAGTTACGTCAAGATGGTACTAAGGACTATATTGCAGCCCAGCTGGGTAAGGGTAAGAGCTTTGCTGCCGCTTGGGAAGGTATGTTTGGTGCTGTTGAATATACCAGTGTAATGAATAAAGAAGTTGGTCGTGAAATTACTATTGACTGGGAGAACGGTGGTAATGATACACTGTCGGCAGCACAGTGTTACGATCTAATCTTTGACAGCAATCAGCCTTGGATGATCTCAGCGAACGGCACTATCTTTACCTATGAAACAGAAGGAATTATTCCTGGACTGTTAAAGCGTTGGTATGCCGACCGTAAAGAGATGCAGGCTAAACTAAAGGAATGTATTGCTGCTGGCAACAAGATTGAAGAAGAATATTGGGACAAGCGACAGTTGGTTAAGAAGATTAACTTGAACAGCTTGTACGGTGCGATTCTTAATCCAGGATGCCGTTTCTTTGATAACCGCATTGGACAATCAACTACGCTAACTGGTCGTGCTATTGCACAACACATGGCTGGTAAAGTAAACGAAATTATAACAGGAGAATTTAATCACACAGGTAAGGCAATTATCTATGGTGACAGTGTAACTGGTGATACTATGATTCTTACCAAAGATGGAGACATTACCATAAAACAACTATTCGATCGATGCTTGGAGCATTCGATAGTGGGCGAAAAGGAGTACGGAGTCTTAAGTCCAGATAAGGTAATGGGATTTAATTCTTTTGAGGATAGTACTGTGATGGCTATCCCATCGTATGTTATGAGACATAAAACTAAAAAACGTCTTTATCAAATAAACTTACAAAATGGTAAAAGTGTCAAAGTTACAGAAGATCATAGTATTATGGTCGATCGAGACGGATTTTTGATAGAAGTTAGACCAACTGATATACGCAATACTGATCTGTTTATCTGTCTCAAGAGATAAATATACGGAGATAGGAGAAGCTCCGTATGATTATTTGTAAAGAATGTGGATTTGCTAGCAATAGATTACAATGGACTCATTTTAAGTATAATTGCTCGGGACGATTCAAAAACGGTAAAGAATATCAGCTAGAATACCCTGGAGAATTGCTTGTTGATCCGAGTTTATCTAAAAAAACCGCAGTTACGTTAGATAACTTAAAAAAGAAATACGGCGATATCGAAGGCGATATTAAGTGGCAAGAGTATAAAAATAAACAAGCATACTCTAATTCATTTGAATACAAAAAAAATAAATTGGGGTGGAGTGAAGATCAATTTACAGAATACAACAAAAGTAGGGCAGTAACTTTAAAAAATATGATTGCTGCACATGGAGAAATTAATGGAATAGAAAAATGGGGGGAATATTGTGATCGGCAACGATATACAAATACCAAAAACTACTTTATTGAGAAATACGGCAACGTTGTTGGAACTAACAAATATTTAGAAGTTAACAAACAAAAGGCCTCTAATAATCCTAAATTACTAGCAGAAAAACTTTCTATAACTGTAGATCAAGCAGTTGACCTCATATGCAGCAGATCATCATTACGATACAACAGTAATGTAGAAAAAGAGTTTATAAAATTGGTCGAATCACAACTTGGACCGCTTGATCATAGCTCGCTAAAATCTCCATTTGGTAAATGGTGTCACGATTTAGACAAATATGTTGTATACGATATACAACATAAAGATTGTATAATAGAATTTAACGGAGACTATTGGCATGCTAATCCAGCATTTTATTCCGATAAAGACACGATTCGAGGTAGACCTGTCTACGATATCTGGAATGCAGAGTTAAAAAAAATTAACCTAGCTAAGGATTTGGGATACCGAGTTTTAGTAGTTTGGGAAAGCAATTATAATGCCGATAAATTTAAAACTGTAAAGGAAGTAATAAAATGGATATTGAACGAACAATAGTAGAATCAGTAGTGTGTTTAGGAGAGATCGACGACTATGTGTACGACATAAGCATAGATGACCAAGACCCTTTATTTTTTGGTAATGACATACTACTACATAATACTGATTCCTGCTATTTCTCAGCATACAATACGCTGAGAAAAGAAATCGATGCTGGACATTTGTCTTGGACTCGAGATAGTGTGATTGAACTTTACGATACCATAGGAGAAGAAGTAAATGGAACATTCCCCAAGTTTATGCAAGATGCTTTCCACGTGCCGAAAACACGAGGAGAAGTCATTAAGGCAGGACGAGAAATTGTGGCCTCGAAAGGTCTGTTTATTACTAAGAAGCGCTACGCAGTCTTGTACTACGATAAAGAAGGCAAACGAGCAGACAAGGACGGTGCAGGTGGCAAGATCAAGGCCATGGGGCTGGACCTCAAGCGTTCAGATACCCCGGTTGTTATCCAAGAGTTTTTGAGCAATGTTCTTACTCGAGTGCTAGATGGGGAAGCTAAAGAAAGTGTACTAGAATACATTACTGAATTCCGTACTGAGTTCAAAATCCGACCTGGCTGGGAGAAAGGCAGTCCGAAACGTGCTAACAAAATCTCAGAGTATCGTGACAAGGAAAAGAAAGCAGGTAAGACCAACATGCCCGGACACGTTCGAGCAAGTCTTAACTGGAACACTTTGAAACGAATGAATGCTGACAAGTACAGCATGAACATTATAGACGGTGGAAAAGTTATTGTCTGTAAGGTCAAAGACAATCCACTAGGATACACATCAGTAGCATACCCTGTAGATGAATTACGATTACCACAATGGTTTAAAGACTTGCCATTTAATGATGCAGAAATGGAAAATGCAGTTATTGATGAAAAGTTAGGAAACTTAATTGGTGTACTGGAATGGGACATCAGTAGTACCCGTAGTGATAATAACTTTAACAAGTTGTTCGACTTTGAGTAAATTGCGGTTGCTTTTTACACAAAACCTAAATATAATTAAACATAACCGGAGAAATCTAAATGAAAGATATTTTACAAGACATTGTGTCACATACACAAAACTTAGGCTTCCTTACAACTGTTAAAGTTACAGGAACAGAAAAAGGTACAACTATTAACTCTATGGCAGACGACCGTTCAGTTATCATGGACGCAGAAACTGCTAATCCATATGCAGACATGATTGGTGTTTTTGGTATGCCACAACTTAACAAATTGAAATACTTGTTGGATGGTGATGAGTACAAAGAGCATGCTAAGATCACTGTTACTACAGCGCAACGCAATGGTGTAGATACACTGGTAGGATTGCACTTTGAAAACAAAGATGGTGACTTTAAAAATGACTATCGTTTCATGGGCACTGATGTCATTAACGAAAAGATGAAAACTGTTAAATTCCGCGGAGTCAAGTGGGATGTGGAAATTGAACCAAGTGTCATGGCGGTACAACGCTTCAACTTCCAAGCTGGCGCTAATAACGAACATCCTACATTCCTTGCTAAAACTGATAACGGCAACTTAAAGTTTATCTTTGGCGATGCAAGTACACACGGTGGTGAGTTTATCTTTGCACAAGGTGTTACCGGTAAGTTGGATCGTGGCTGGACTTGGCCTATTGTGCCAATCTTGAGTATTCTTAAGATTGCAGATGTTAACACCACTAAGATGTCTCTGAGTAATGAAGGTGCTATTCAAATCACTCTTAATAGCGGACTTGCCACTTACAAATATATCATTCCAGCTCAGGCGGCCTAAATATGATTAAAGGGCTCATGGGTAAGGGTAGTGTACAGGTTAATGCAGGTAATACAAGTGTACTCTATATTAATCAAAACATTAACAACCCTATGCAGGGTATGATCCGTATTAACGGTTCAGAAGTGCAAGCATTCGATGGTGATGGTTGGGTCGTAATGGGCTCTAGCTATGCCACCGTTAATCTAACACCCGAAATAGAAAGCCTGTTAGATTGGGCCCGTAAGAAACGTGATGAAGAAATGGCTTGGGAAGTCTTGGCAACAGACAACCAAGCTGTTAAAATAGCATTAGACAACCTAGAACAGGCCCAGAGACAACTAGCAATAACAGCTACATTAGCGAGAGATTATGAAACAAACAATTGATTTAACACCATTACAAAAGGACTATGCGGTATATTTGCCTGCTATTAGTTCTTTTTATAGCACTTATATTGCTAAACAACGATTAGAAGAATTTATTCCTAAAGATCGTATTCCCGCAGGCTTTGATCGTGGAGTAGAAGGTATGAACTTTCTGAACCCCGAACAAGGTTATTTTTACTACAAATACGGATTGTACTCTGCAGGTCACGCACAATTAGACTTGAACAAAAGTCTAACACAAGAGTCTATGATCCAACAGCGTGATCGTAACGCTACAATGATTTTAGGTGACTCCGGTGGTTACCAAATTGGTAAAGGTGTTCTTAAATTTGATTGGTTAGACTTTGAAGGTGTAGAAGCTACAAAGACTCGTCAAAAGATTCTCGAGTGGCTAGAACTAACTGCTGACTGGTCAATGATGTTAGACGTTCCTACTTGGGCCTGTGACCATATCCACAGTCCAAAGACAGGATTAAAAACATTTGAAGACTGCCTAGAAAAGACTCAATACAACAATGACTATTTTTTACAAAATCGCCTAGGTCAAACTAAGTGGCTAAATGTGCTACAAGGTGGTGACTGGGATACTGCGGAAAAGTGGTACGACGGTGTTAAAGAGTTTAGCGATCCTAAAGGCAAGTATGCTGGCAGAGAAGCAGAAGGTTGGGCTATGGGTGGTGCTAACATGTGTAAGATGGACATTACACTGAAACGCCTAATAACCTTACGTGAAGATGGTTTATTAGAAGGCAAGAATTGGATGCACTTCTTGGGTACTGCCCAATTAGATTGGTCATGTTATTTGACTCTTATCCAACGACAAGTTCGCAAGCATATCAATCCAGAGCTTACAATCAGCTTTGACTGTGCGAGTCCTTTTATTGCTACTGCTCACGGACTAGTCTATACTAATGCACAACACACTAACAAGCGTTGGTCAGTGATTATGGACAAGGCTCCTGATAATAAAGCATTGGCAGAAAGCGATATTCCGTTTCCGTTTGTCAGCGAATACGCAAGTCGTTTGACAATGGGAGATATCTGTCACTATGCTCCAGGCATGTTAAACAAGATTGGCAAAGAAGGTAAGACTAGTTGGGATAGTTTTGCATATGCACTAATGATGGGGCATAACGTAGAATGCCATATTGTTGCGGTACAACGTGCTCAACAGTTAATGGACATCGAAACTACTAAACATAAACCCAATTGGCGGATGAAAGGAATTGAAGGTAAGAAAGAAATTGAGTATAGTGATTGGGTTCCTAATAGAATCTTATACTTTGCTGGATTTGTCGAAGAGCTGTTTAATACCAAAACTAAAGCAGAAGCATTTCAATTGATCTCTGATGCTGCTGGATTCTTAAAGACATTAGAGGGGTCTAGACTGCAAGGTGGGCCTGCTCAAAATACATTTGGTAACTTGTTTGAAGTTGAGGAAGTTCGACAAGACGAAATTGACTTTGCTAATCCAGATGATAACGAACTACGTGCATTAGAAGAAGAAATTGTTAGCAAATAAAAGGAGCCTGTTATGTATGAAGTTAGAATTAAACATCTTGAAGAAGCACATCGTTTTTTAGATACTCAAATTGATAAGTTAATACTTAACGGGCAATTTGAAGACATTAAAGTAATCGAAATGAAGAAGAAAAAGTTGACTTTAAAAGATAATATTGCTATACTTAAACACAAGCAAGAAGAATACGAAGTTCAACAACTACTGAAACAAGGCCTCGAAGAATGAATAGAGATTACATCTCAGGTACCGCAGACAACATAACACTATTTACAGGAGTAGAAGTTGAACATACTCCTGCATTTGGATTAAAAACGTTGTTTGTAACAGGTCTCTATAACATTGATCAAATTGAAACAATATATATTACTGAAAATTGTCAGCATATTTTCTTTGGTGCTAATCATAGTTTTAGTCCTAGTTTAAATCTTCCTGAAGATGTAAGACAATGGGAGCAATGGGATAATATGATTATGTATTTTTTGCATAAGGATATCCTGTGTAGTCTAGATATTCCTCTAAGTCATGCAGAAATGTTTTTAGAAGGACCTATGGTAGAGTGTAATAATTTTATTCCGCAGATACGAGTACCACTTCCGTATGCTAAACAATGGAACTACAACACTATGATTAAAATTGATGATAAAGATTTTAAGGCAACTAATCCCGGTGTGTGGTCACACAGTCTGCACACACTGATGGATCGCAGTAAGTTCACAGACTGGTCACAATACAAGAATGATGAGATTGTAAAATGAGTAATTACGGATATGCTATTAGTTCAACCAAATCAATGGACATTGCTAGACCAAACAGAAGGAAAGAAAAAGTGAAACTGACATTAAAACACCGTATCAGAAACTGGATATTAGACGATGGATCAGAGCGGGCCGAGATCTGTGTGCAGGTTCAGGACGCTGCTCGATTCTCTAGCGAGGGTATGAGATTGCAGGTATATAGAGCTAGTGGTGGATTTGTCGTTGAGACTCACAGTTACGATCGTAAGAAAGATCAAAGCAGCAACACCATGCATGTGATCACTGATGAAGAAGACCTTGGTGAACGAATTGGTAAAATTATTATGATGGAGACATTGAAAGTATGAACACACATATCCAAAACTGCGCATATAAAGCAACACACAGCCTGTGTGGAGCAGTAATTGAAGAATATTTT
>Ga0209284_10005272_pt1 | contig 13569 bp, 10 predicted proteins | sample FRY03_FD_187211 | JGI IMG/M metagenome (GOLD analysis project Ga0209284, IMG submission 187211) | Freshwater microbial communities from Lake Fryxell liftoff mats and glacier meltwater in Antarctica - FRY-03 (SPAdes) (version 2) | ecosystem: Environmental > Aquatic > Freshwater > Ice > Glacier... | reverse complement strand
AAGTAATGCAATCGCGCCTGGTCCATTCCCAACGCAAGGTGCCTGGAGTAGATTATTCCCTGAGGAATTAGCTAAGAAAATTGATCCTTTAGAACGCATCCCAATGAAGCGGTTTGGTGAGCATCCCGAACTAGCAAATCTTGCTGCTTATTTAATGTCAGATTATTCAACCTATGTGAATGGCGAAGTCGTAACCATTGATGGTGGAGAATGGCTCCAAGGTGGTGGCGAATTTAATAATTTGGCACATGTTCCGGAACCAATGTGGGATCAAATTGAACGCATGGTGAGAGGGAAAAAGTGAAATTCAAGCTGATGAAATTTATCTTTTTCTTACACAAAGCATTTATTTTACCTCTTTTGGGGTATTTTAATCTTTAACCTTAGCCTATATTAAATGAAAAGAATCTTTTTATTCTGCATGCTTTTCGCATCCTATCAAGCAACTGAAGCTCAAACCAGTCCAACAACCGGTTTCAAAGCCAAAGAAAGTGATGCGAATCAAAAAATCCTTGACAAGGGAAAGAATTATGATGTCAATTTTGATATCGCAAATCATGAGGCATTCTTTATTGAAGGAGAAGATTCATTATACCGCTATTTGTACAGTAAAATTGTTGTTCCTGCTGAAGCAGCTGAAATTAGTTTAGTTGCCAACGCGATGATCGGTATTCAAGTCAATTTTAATGGTAAAGTTCAAGAACCTTATTCTATCTCTAAGGTGGGATACGGAATTGATGAACAATTAATTAAAGCTATTTCTGAAGTGGAATTTGTTCCCGCAACTCAAGGGAGCATGCCTTATCGTTCTGAAATAGTCTTTGAAATTCCAATTAAAGCCGCCTATCTATATAACATTCAAACAGTCGTTGGTGCTGGGAAATAAATAAATATTGTCACGAGCGTTGCATCTATTTTAAGTTAAATTCTTTAATACGTATATTAACATTATTTCACAGCTTTTTTAATCTGGCGCCGATTTGTTTCGTACGCTTATTTTCTTTGGTGTGCGCTAATACATGACGGTGAAGTTTTTTGGCTTAAAAGAACATTCGTTTGGAAAACATTCCTCATCTGGATAGTTCTTCAGAAAATGCTGTTTAATCGCTTTTAACATGTCCAATCGTCTCACACACTAAGCCACATTGGTTTTGGCTGTGTGTTTCATAGATGTTATTTTCCGTCAATAACTAATTTTTTTACTCCAATTTTATTGTTGTCAATTATTTGCAAGAAATAGATTCCATTTGGTAAGTTAGTTATATTGATTGTAGCATTTTGTTTAGATAACAAAACGGTTGATAATTCCTTTCCAACTGAATTGTATATTATAACTTTAATATTATTTGTACTATTCCATTTCAGGTTTAATATGTTTTGGGCTGGATTAGGATAAAGGAATATCTGATTTTCAAAAATCGGGTCATAAATTCCTAGTGGGTTTGAAACTTCACGAACTGGTTTCCCACTCCAAGGGCAAAAGTGTCCTATGTTTCCAACCCAATAAGATGTATCGGCATCAAGATCTGTGTAAGGACATCCGTCACAAACTTCAATCGCAACTTCTACAATATTCCATTGATTCGGGATGAAGTGCCATAAATACCAGTGGCTTGCGTTATGGTTATGTCCACCATTTCCATAGGTAATGTCCCCACTTATAAAACCTCTTTGGTTTAGAGGTCTTGCTATGTTAGCAAGAACTGTATCTATTACTACTTGGTCTGAAGTAGAGGCTATAAATGTGGTGTCTTGCCAATTTCCATGTCCACAGTTTGTCGAAAATTCAAAATATCGTGTTGTCTGTGCCTTGCTAAGTAAACCTATTGTTAAAGCTACTATTAAAATCAGGACTATTTTTTTCATTTGCATGGTTTTTTTAAATGTTGTGCTGTTTTTTACACTACTTAAATATCAGCATTGTTCGTATAATTTGTATAATGTGATCTGGTCATTTTATTTTTTGTTTTCCGGTATGCTTTCAACCAATGGTTTTTATGAAATCAGGAAAATTATCCGCGCATCCTTTTCATAAAATTTTTCGTTCAAATGATTTTTCATGTTCAATGCGAGGCCATTTCCATGCATAACGGATAATTAGACCAAGAAGAACGACTTCTAAAACAGCGCCAAACACCATGTGCATCCAAGCCTCTCCTGCCAAATTAATCAACGTGTAAGGAATATAAACCATAGCCACGATTATGTTTGTAAAGCGATTTAATTTAGCCGGCAGGGCAACAGAAAGGAAAATCATAAGTGCCGGAATTGTCACTGAGACGAGTGCTGCCAAAAGAAATCCTTGCGTAATATCAAATACAAATACCTTGCCTGCTAACATATCTTCTAGTGCACCCGGCATATATAAGTGGAAATAATCTACATAGATATAGAGAAACATAAAACTCGCCCACAGCATAGCAAGCTTCAGTTTCAAACTGACTTTGATGTCTTCCAGTGTATTTTGTGGTGTTTTTTTTATAATCATAAATTATCAATTAAAAATTAAATCCTACATTTAGTCCTGGTTCTGGAAAGATGAATTTAGACCATTTATCATCTAGCTGTTTAAACCCATCAGGCAATTTTGTGTGATAAGCACGATGGGTCATACATATTGATGGTTGAAAGAAAAATTTGTCCTTAAAGAGTTTGATGTGATAACCAACACGGTATGAATTGAAAATCTGAAAACCATCGTCAATTTTCTTACCATTGTCATTCAAAAAAAATTGCCAAGTAGGCATTACATCAAGTTGGGCATACAAACCTTTCCATAAAAATCGTGTGTAAGACGCTGTTACTCCAAACTCACGAACATACCCCGGAAATCTTTCTTCTGGCTTTTTGTAGGCTTTGTTTAAAAGTGGATGAATACCATTTGGCCAGGCATATTTCCAAGTTTTTGGAGCTAATTGTATTATATCTTTTCCTGTAATCCGATAACCTATATTGAGTTGAGCGAAGTTGGGTGGGTTTTCTGTATCAAGATTACCCAATAGAACAAATAAAGAAGTCCCAACGAACCACCGTTTATAAGTGCTGTCTGTTTTAGCATATTGTGCATTCACCTGTAGAGTAATTGCCATCATTAAGGCCAATGCGAACGATAAAATTTTCTTTTGCACAATCTTTTTTTAATTAGTGTTAAATTACACCGCAAGGATAGATAGGCAATAGACTTAAAATCGTTCACTAAAGTTAAGAAATGATTTACGCTTTGCTTTTTTCCAAAATTCTTGCTCTTAGTCTACTCAGTGATTGTGGTTTCATACCTAAAAAACTTGCTAATTGTTGTTGTGGCACACGTTGAATAAGGTCCGGTCTATTTTGCAGTAAGTTCAGGTATCGTTGTTCAGGTGATGAAGTCTTAAACTCGTCAAAATTGATTTGCTGTTTAGCTAAAAGTTCTTCTGACAATACTCCACACATTAGTTGAAATTTAGGAAATTTAGTATTTAATTCAACTCCCATATCGGTGTTAGCAACAATTAGTATGGTATCCTCTATACAACTTATAAAATATTCAGACGGAGCATTATTTATTGCACAATGGGGTGTTAAACCTTCCATTTCTGTATAAAAAGCGGTAGTTTTTTCTTCACCATCTATGATGTAATATTTCCGTATGCACCCTTTTAGAACAAAATAGTTATCCTGCGATTTCTGTCCTTCTTTGAGTAAAGTTGTCCCCTTCTTAACAGAGCGAAATATGTCTAACGAAAGTATTGCGTTCTTCTCATCTTCTGTCAGAGAAACGTATTTTGATATAAAGTCAAATAGTATGTCTTGCATTTTATTTATATGTTGTTATTGCCTTCGTTACACTTGCCACCAACGTCAGTCTGTCTAAAAACCTATGTTATTTTCTCAAATTTAAACAAAAGACTTCGCTTAATGCATTTTTAGCGTGTTTTTTGAAGACAATAGGCTTCATTATGGTTTGAAAAGAAATTTTTTGTTATTGATTTGAGGTTTTTAGACAGTTTGACGTTTTGTGGCTACCCGAAAGGCGGGACTTTTACCACAAAACTTCATTCGGGGCACTAAACTTTCGGATATCACAAATGTGTCGGCGAAGCACGAAACCCCGCCTTTTGGGTAGGTGCTGTTAGCGGGTCGTTGTTCTTTTCTTGTTGTCAATTGTTTTATGTCTGTAATTAATTCTTCCATTGCCCTTTTTTAAAAAATACATTGCCAAATTTGTCAGATTCAAAAACATAGTAAAAGCCACTAAAACTTTGTCTGTATAATGTAGGATTATCTCTAATGATATGGTGATTTGCAGAGTCTGAATGTATTCTTAATTTTCGGTTGCAATACTCTTTTTTGTCTGAATCATAATAACCTGTTGAATATGATAGTGCAATAGTGTCTACTTTCCACTTGTTGCCATAGATTAAAGATTCAAATATTAATTCATCATTTTCAGTAATCGTAAACCTAAAGTTTTCATATTGCCAATCTGCTTGTTTTCCGGGAAATCTATCTTTGTCAATTACATATGTTCCGTAAATGTCTTGTTGGGTCAAAATCATTGGTCTGAAAAATGGTTCTGAAATCCAAAGTATTCCTGTCAATAATATGAAAAATGCCCAAATAGATAGCAGAATGAATATCGGAGTGTGTTTTCTCCATCCTATAAATGTCACAATCCAAGCTAATAGAAGTAGCAATGAAATAGGCAACAGAATTAGATAAAAAAGTATTAGAATTCCTTTTCCCATGTTTTGTCAATCTGTGGTTTGTTGTGTCCTTTTATAATTCCCGTTAACCTTTTGCAGCTAAAAGAAGTTGGCGATTTTTACCACTAAACTTCAATAAGAAGCACATATGTTCAACCTTGCACTAAACTTCATTCGGAGAACTGAACTTTCGGCTTGCACAAATGTCTCTGTGGAGCAAGAAACCCCGCCTTTTGGGTAGGTGCTGTTATGCAACGTTTTTTATTCTGGCATTTTTACAAATCTATTATTTAATATTTTCCAGCTATTTTTCTGTTCGTCAAGTACAAATCGAATATCTGGTTTGTAACCATCAGTTCCACCACAAATAATATCAAAATATCCTTTTTTAAATCTCAAACCATGATAAAAATATATTTTTTGTTTACCGGTTACACTTACATTTCCGAAATTTATGTCAATCGTATCTTCTGCCACAATTTTGTGAACAACTCTCAACATTGAAAGCGACTTTTTCTCTTTGATTGATAAGTTAATCAATTCTTCATTCGATAAAAATTTATATCTGTCAGACACATTTAAGTTTTTAATTCGGGTTCCGTATTCATTCATTTCGACATAATTCCAACCGCTTTGCAATATCCAATCAAATCTATTATTTAATGCCACAACATAAAGACTATCTAATAATTTTGGATTAATTGAGTTCGACATTCCATTCGGCTTACTATTTTGGCAGAATCCAATTGAAAGACTAATAAAAGCTATAATTGTAAATGTTATTTTCATTTCTTCTGAAAACGTGTTTTTGAAAATGTTGCAAATCGTTTTGCAGCTACCCGTAAGGCGGGACTTTTACCACAAAACTTCGTTCGGGGCACTAAACTTTCGGATATCACAAATGTGTCGGCGAAGCACGATAACCAGCCTTTTGGGTAGGTGCTTTTAGCGGTTCGGGCTTCTTTCTGTCTATGGATATTCAAAGCCAAATTCAATGTTATCAAGTTTATCATTTGTCAGTCCATATTTTGCGTAGTAGATTGGCATATTGTTGCTCGTCAATAATTTTGTCTTGCTGTCGTTTGGAAGTTCGATTCTGTAGTTAAGTTCAATACTGTTTTTTGTGCTGTCTTTGGCTACATAGCAAGTTCCAAGTTTTTCAATAACTTCATTTTTGCTTATTCCAAGTTTAATTCCTTTTTCGGTCTTAAATTCTCTTGAATTTACTTGTCGGAAGTTTTGCTTTGAGTTGTACGAATAAGATATTTTGAATATACTCACTTGGCTGTAATAGTCTCCCGGATGCACGGTCAGTCCAAGTTTTTGTTTTTTGTCACTCGAATAGAATACGTGAGTTGAGTCTCCTTCCAATTTAGTTTGTTTTCCTAAAATATTTAATGTGCTTTCTGCATTTCTTATTTTAATATTTGCAACAGAAGTGTCTGGGTCAATAAAAGCAAATTTTGATTTATTTAATTCTTGTTGTTTTTCATATTCTTCTCGCAATTCTTTGTCTGGCTCAGGAACAAGTTCTATTCTGTCGTTTTTGTCAACTGATTTTGTCTGCGAATTATTGCAGTTTGTCAAGAGTGAAATTGTCAATATTGCTAAAAATATTTTCTTCATTTTTTGTCGGTTTGTGTCGTCATAGCCTGACCGCTAAACTGTTAAATAGCCGAATTGTCCATGTGTAATACCCAACCCTTAACTATCTAGTCCAAATTTCATGGTATTATTCCAATGAAATAGTTGTTCAAACAAAGGTATTTCAACGAATACAGATCTGCTTTCGGTATAATTGGACTACTACAAAATAAGCTTTCGGTATTATTCTCCTATAATCGTAACGCTTCCTTTTTGCAAATCATCATTTTCTAAATGCTTCAGTTTTGCAACATAGAAGTAAGTTCCATCAGTTAATTTATTCCCATTTAAATCTTCCCCATTCCATTCAAAATAAGGATTTACAGATTCGTACACTTTAATTCCCCAACGGTTCCAAATATCTATACTAAACTCATCGTAAGTAAACGTTTGCCCAGCTTTAAAAAAGTCGTTAAAGCTATCTCCATTTGGACTAAATACATTCGGTAAAATCAAGGGCTGAAAGCATGGTTTCAATTTCACATGAAATGAATCTACAACTTCACACACTTCCGAATTATATTTTAAAATTAAGTAATACCAACCGCTATCGCTAACTGTAATTGATTGAGTAAAACTTCCATTACTCCACAAATAAAAGTCAGCAGTAGTATCAGGTTTCAATTCAACTTCATCGCCCTCACAAATCGATAATTCATAAACTTTTCCAGTATCAGGATACTCCACCGTAACAGTTATACTATCTAATGATTCACATGCTAAATTTTGAAAATTGGTAACACGAATTAAATAAGTTGTTGTGCTATCAGGTGTAACATTTAATTCTCGCTGATTCGAAATTACACTCCCGTCTTCTGACCAATAGTACACATAATTTGCACCCGTATTTGTATTTATAGTAACCGATTGATCAAAACATATTGTTGTGTCATTTGAAACTTCAACTAGTGGTGGATTACGAACCTGAATATTTCTTGTAGAATTTCTATTTCCACATTCATTTACGGTCGACATAGTAATTACCGCTGTTCCGGATTGAGAAAAATATAGAAATGAATTATTATTTAAGGAATCAACAATACTTCCCGGATTAATTCCCCATTGATAATAGGTATTCTCACTCAGAGGAACATTATATTCTACCGTATCGCCCAAGCAAACTTGGAAAGGTCCAATCACCGTTGCATTTGGTAAGCCACGAACCTCAATCAAAGCAGGCACAGAGCCAGGTCCAACGCATCCAAAATTCGTTTCTGTTACTCCAATTATGTAGTTCCCAGAGGCATTAAATAAAATGGGATTAAATGGTCCTCCAGTAAAAAAATCAGGGTCATTATTTAACGACCAAACATAGGTCGATGAAGGATTAAATGGACTTAATCTAAAAAATAATGCTTCATCTACGCAAATCGTTGTGTCGCCATCAAATCCTAAACTTTGGCCTGTATTTGGGTTAACAACATCAATCGATAATAAACTTGGATTTGGAGCACCAATAGTTAAACGAACTAGTGTTCCTAAAACATCCCATGGTTGACTAGAGTTATTAGCGACAATTCGCATGTAGTAAGTGCCCGGAATTAATCCAACTGTAAACAATTGTGGTAAGGGTGGAATTGTTAATTGAACCGTTGTATCATTAATAGCTACAACGCTTCCAACTACCCCAGTGTTAATTATTCCAAATCCCATAAAATCCAATAATTGAATCTGAAATTCATTGGGTGGAAAATATTCCGCTGGAGGAGGATCAACTCCAATATTAACTGTTAGAAGCGTATCTGCACCTTCTGTTCCTGTAATACAGAAGGAAACATCCACTTTATTATTCGTTTCAATATCGCAATTCCGAATGCAAAATGGTCCATAAACATTACCAATTGTATTAGGACTCGAAGATATTACTCGAATATAATAATTGCAACCTGGAGGGATAGGTTGCTGTTCTGCGCGTACCAAACCAGGTACATTTCCCCGTGGTATTGTTCCAGGCGGATATGTAACATCATCATTAGAAAAGCCTAACACATTCGGATTTGGAGGAAAAAGTCCATTTGAATCAGAAAGTTGCGCCACATAGGTATTATTATTAAAAACACCGAGCGAATGGAATGGAACATCGATAACACTTCCTATACAAATAGTGTCTGAAGGATTAGAAATAACGGGTGGTTGAAGTGTAAATATCTGGTTTGGACAATTTTCAACTTCAATACAAATGGTCGTGTCCGAAATTAAAACAGGTGTAATATCAACACGCATTATCCGCAATCTGTAGCAAGGATTTGCATTTAAAGTTGAAGGTGTTGGCAGCGTAAAAACTGCTTGATTGGTAATTTCATTATTTAATTGAAAAATACCTAGTGAGGTATAATTACTAAAATCTCCAAACTGATTCGAGAATTGAACTTCGTAAAACCCAGTACCACAAAGAGGCACAGGATTATTAAAGAAAATTAACATACCATCTCCTCGGCAAACAGGATTGGGAGTTATGCTATCTATTTCTAATCGAATATTATAAACTTCGGGTGCGTATTTTCCAACAACACGAATTCCATCAACACCGAATGAACTAGTAGCAGGCACGACAGTACTTGAATTATTCCATCTAAAGCCAAATCTCAAATCATTCTTATTGTCAAATCCTTCGTCATAAAACTCAACGTATTTCCATTTGGTTTGACCAGAAAACGTGGCACTTGGAACAGCTATCCAGGCACCACCATCTGCCTGATAATAGAGGCTTGCGTTTGCATTCGCATTTCCAACACAAGTATAAAAAAAAGCAATTCTGACGCTATCTAACCCTAAAGTGCAAAAGGCTGAAGTTGATGCAAACCGCTCAGAAGCATTTTGAGGATTGAAGTTCGCATTTGCTATAGCTGTAGTTGATGCTGTTACAGAATCGGTTATGTGCAGATACCTGCTAAACGGGGCAAAATTAATTAATCCACCAACGGTGCTATCCTGTGAAATAGTGTTGGGATAAGTGGGTAAACCTGTGTAAGAATTGTTTACAACCCAAAAATTGCTCCCTGAGTTAGTTCCAACCTCTGAACTTGTGTTTAATGAAAATGCGCCAGTGCCATTTTGGAAATCTTCCGAATAAACAAGGACGCTTTGCGCTGATAATTTGACAGCACTTAAAGTTAAGGTTAAGACAAGAATTGCTAAAGAGTAGGCGTATTTCATAGGCGAAAATCCATTCATTCTCTTGCCAAATGGGCTAAAGTCGACTGCTAAGTTAAGTAAAAATCAATCTCATTTTAGCAATTATTCACTAGTCTTATTTCGAGCTATTCTTTTTTATCTTTACGACACATGATTTTACGTTTCCTTGTCTTAATCTTATGCTTTTGGTGCTTGCCTACAAGTCTCAATGCCTCGCATTTGATGGGCGGCGAGATTACCTGGGAATGCCAAGGGAATGGGGCATTTATTTTTACTATGAAACTTTATCGAGATTGCAACGGGGTTCCGGTTCAATTTCCAGTGGGTTTAAGGGTTCATAATCATCCAACCTTATTAACAATACCTTTAATTCTTATTAGCCAAACCGATATAACTCCTCAATGCAATGCGTTCGGAGCCAATTATACATGTGCAGGAGGTGGACCAGGCACTGTAGAAGAATTTATATTCCGATCTAATCCCATCACAATTTCAGGAACTCCTCCGCCTGAAGGTTGGGCATTCACTTTTGATAATTGTTGTCGGAACAATGCCATCTCAAATTTACTAATCAACCCCAATCAGACTGGTTTCACACTCCGAGCTATCATGTATCCATACAATGGCAATAATACTTCGCCATGTTATGATAACTCTCCCGTATTTGCGCAAGTACCTGCAATTGTAATTTGTTCCGAGAATACTTTCGTATACAATCACAATGCGTTTGATTCTGATAATGATTCACTTGTTTATAGTTTTGCCCGTCCTTTAGATTGGCTTGAAGGTGGTCCATTTTTTCCAAATACCCAATTGTATATTCCTTACCAAGTTGTTTATAGTGTCGATGTGCCTTTCCCCGGGATAGGATCTGGTCCATTTGGGCAAAATTCTGATCCTGCCATTTTAAATCCCCAATCGGGAGAAATTTCCTTTAGAAGCTTGATATCAGGCAATTTTGTTACGGTCATAAAGGTTCAATCATACAGGTGCGGCCAGCTAATTTCTGAGGTTTTTAGAGAAATTCAAGTGGTCATTATTGAGTGTGGCATAAATACAGCGCCAACTGTTACAGCGCCTTTTAATGACCCGTCCACCGGAACGCAAACCTCATTCACCACAACAGTAGAAGCGGGCAGTGCTGTTAGTTTTACTATGACTGCCACCGATAATGAGTTTTTACTTACTGGTGGACCTCAGACCATTTCTGTTACTGCTTCAGGTGGACAATTCGGAACTGGATTTACCAATCCCAACAATGGATGCACAAATCCGCCTTGCGCAACTTTAAATCCAGCCCCGATAACAGCCTTAGCTAATAATGGCACCATTACATTCAATTGGCAAACAACCTGCGATCATGTTGCAATCAACAACGATTGCTACGTCCCTTCCAATATTCATACGTTCGTCTTAACGTTCAAAGACGATTTTTGCCCAGCTCCATCCTACAGAAATGTTACTGTTTCGGTCATCGTAACAACACCGCCTATATTGCTAGCTCCGTCCTTTCGTTGTATAGATATCACAAATAATGGGGATATTTCACTCACGTGGATTCCTGTCGCAGATCCTAACGGTTATTTCAATAGCTACCATATATTCAGTTCAACATCCCCGGCAGGGCCATTTGCAGTTGTAGATAGCATTTTTAACATCAACCAAAATACCTATACGCATCTCGCCGCAGGCGGAAATACTCAAACTCAATACTATTACATCAGAACAAGGTTTGGATGCGGTGGATTAGTTTTTTCTCAACCAACGCCAACTTTGCAAAGTATCTATTTGAATGTCACAGATTTAGGCGCAGGGCAAATCGACTTAAATTGGAATGCTCTTTCAACACCAAATCTTCCAACTTCTTCCTTGCCCTATCGCATTGAAAGAGCTTACGATCCAGATCCGTTTACAGCTTTTGCAACAAGTAACTCCTTGACTTTCAGCGATCAAATGATAGGTTGCCTACAAGAAATTTATTATGAGGTTTTCTTGAGCGATGCTTCTGGGTGTATTTCTTCTTCAAATGTTACCGGTGGTCCTTTTAGCAACGATGAAGCTCCAGAACCACCACTCATGGATTCAATTTCAATACAACTGAACGGAAATTCTGTTTATTTGGGTTGGCAGCCTTCCCCTTCGGGCGATACTGAAGCGTATATCATTTACCAAATAATTGGTGGTGTAGCAACTGTTCTTGATACCGTCTATGGAATTAACACTACCTATTTTTCGAGTGCTAATTTTAGCTTGGATGCCTCTATCAGTTTGGCCGTTTCTGCGCTCGATGAATGTCTTGAAGAAGGAGTTCTTTCTGAAATTCAAACCAGTATTTTTCTTCAACATAGGCTGGTTGCCTGCGAGGGAAAGGTTTATCTAGATTGGTCAGCCTACGGCGGCTGGGTAAATGGTGTTACACAATTTGAAATCTTGCAAAAAATCGATGCTGGGGCTTTCAGTGTTGTTTCAACAGTCCTTGGTTCCTCCTCACAAACTTCTATAGGTTCATTAATTCCGGGTGCAACGTATTGTTTTGCTATTCGGGCTATTTCTGGAAGCGCCTCAAGCACAAGTAACACAATTTGCTTTAATGCAGATGTTCAAAATTTACCCGATTTCGCATACGCAAGAGTTGCCACCATTCAAAACAATGGACCAGCATATTCAGCTTGTATTTTTGATAATATGGCTGATATTGGATCCTATAAAGTGTTGAGAGCCAATACGCCAAGTCCGATATTCGATACTATTTATACTGGTTTTGTAAACCCTGCATCCAACCAAATATCATATACAGATTTTGCTGTAACGCCATGGCAACAGAGCTATACGTATAAATATGTATTAATTGACAAATGCGATAACCCAAGTATGGTTTCAAATCCCGCCCGAACGATACTTCTTCAAGGAATTGCCTTGGATGGTTTTGTAAATCGATTGGGTTGGAATTCTTATGGTGAATGGGACGCAGGAGTGGGTGAGTACCGTCTTTTTCGCTCGCTTGATAATGGTCAAAGCTTCAGCCCTGTTTGGAGTACAGCTTCTGATACAAATTTCGTTGATCTGGTTGCAAATCAAGTCGATACGCTCATGCAATTCTGCTATTATATCGAAGCTATCGAAAGTCAACAAAATAGTTTCGGCGTAAGAGACACTAGCCGAAGTAATCATGTTTGCCTCATTCAAAAACCTACCGTTTGGATTGCCAATGCGTTCAGACCGGGCAACTTTGGTGATAACTTCATGTTTAAACCTCTTGGCTTATATGAAAATTTAGCCACTGATCACAGTTTTAGTATTTTCAACCGTTGGGGAGAATTACTTTTTGTAACCTCTGATACTAAGAAAGCTTGGGACGGAATGTACCTAAACAGACTTGTTCCTTCCGGAATTTACGTTTATAAACTTCGATTTAAATTGCCCGACGGCAGCTCAGTAAATAGAACCGGATCTGTAATGGTCTTGGACTAAAATCAAAAAAGCCCCGAATAATCAGGGCTTTTATGTTGTCCGACTAGGTTTCGAACCTAGACTCTCCTGAACCAAAATCAGGCGTGTTGCCAGTTACACCATCGGACAATCGTGGCGGCAAAATTAGTAAAACCTTGAAAACATCAAAAGAACTAATCATAATTTCTTCATATTTCCCTCATGTACTTGAATTACAGTGTAATAATTTGCATTCCATATCTTTGCTCACAATCAATTGTCGAATAATGCTGAAAACTTTCCTTAAGATATTCGTAGGTTTGAATGCGGTTTGTTATTTTCGTCGCGATTACATGAACAATACTGTTCAATAGATTAATTGCAATTCATGAAGCAATACAAGTTATTAAATAACACCTTTGGATGGCTAGCCTTTGCTATTGCCATGTTTACTTATGGATCTACCATAGAACCAACAGCTAGCTTTTGGGACTGCGGAGAATTCATCGCAACTGCCTATAAACTCCAGATTGGTCACCCGCCAGGAGCGCCTTTCTTTATGATTTTAGGAAGAGTAGCAACATTATTTGCCTTTGGCGATGTTGAACTCGTTCCAGTTATGATGAATCTTCTTTCTGCTCTCATGAGTGCTTTGAGTATTCTTTTCTTGTTCTGG
>Ga0209284_10005271_pt1 | contig 13572 bp, 14 predicted proteins | sample FRY03_FD_187211 | JGI IMG/M metagenome (GOLD analysis project Ga0209284, IMG submission 187211) | Freshwater microbial communities from Lake Fryxell liftoff mats and glacier meltwater in Antarctica - FRY-03 (SPAdes) (version 2) | ecosystem: Environmental > Aquatic > Freshwater > Ice > Glacier... | reverse complement strand
TGTGGGCACCCTTCTAGAGAAGTTAATTTATTATCATAGCAGTAAAAACTACCACGGACGTTTCGGAATTTCAGGGGAATCTTTTTTAATTCCCAATTAGATAAGTCAACATCTCCGTCAACATCGATGGATTCATCAGGATTTATTGTATAGTTTTGGATTCCATATTCTCTACAGATGGAATCTATTTCCTGTTTGGATTCAAAGAATTTTTTATAGGATAACATGAGTTATATATTAAATATGATATTAGATTCATATTAACAATGGGAATCTGAGTAATAATGATAAAGATTCAGTTATAGAAAAGTGTATAAAGTTTCTATCATAAGTTATTCTTTAACCAATTTACCCCAATTATTGTTTTAGCATCTTTGAACTGTGTCATCAATACTTCTTGCTTTGTCATTTCTATGATATCAATTTCTTCATCTTCAACTCCTCCTCCTTCTGAAACTTGATTAGATACTTCACAGTAAAATAATGTAACCATTTCGGTGCTCATACCAGGTGAAGAATAAAATTCATCCAACATCTTGATCTTATCAACCTCATATCCTATTTCCTCCTCAACTTCACGATTCATTGTTTGTCTGGTGTCCTCACCAACATGGTCAATTAATCCAGCAACAACCTCAACGATGTGTCCTGAAACCCCAGGTCTCCATTGTTTCACAAAAATAAACTTTTTCCTAACAGTATCAAATACAATTGCCGCGACCGCATTTGGTCTCCTAACTACCTCACGCTTAACATCGTGTCCTTTTTTGCTTTTAATAGTAAGTTCGTCCACTTTAAGATAACCACCATATTTCTCCTTTCTGTCTCTTATCATTTCTTATATATTATTTTTTACAGAAAGCTTTAAATATCCCATCACCAGCATTTAATATACGATGGTATCCATCTATGATTAAATATTTATCACCTTGCTTTCTAACAATACCTCTCGGCATCATATACATATCACTTGAATAATATTCCAGGTTTTCGTTTTTAATATTCTTAATATGTTCTTGATTCATTCTATCAAAATCAATATCTGATATATTAATTGATATCAATTCAAATTCAGCATCTTTTAAGTTATCAAGTACAACACCATATTCCATTTTTAGTAAAAATCTCAACTTATCTTCAAGATTACAATATGATATAACTTCTTCACAAGTGGTTATAAAGTCCTTATATACCAATACCTCTAAGAATATACCATTAAACTCTTCGCCATAATAACTATTTGAAGTGTTTTCTTTCCATAGACCAACATTATACAATTTATAATACCTAGCTATGCGATCTATACAATATTCATCAATATATTGACCACCATATAATACTTCACACAATCTACGGTCTCTTTCCTCAGCCGGTGTAAGGTCAAATTTAGGACGCAGTAATTCATAGACAAGACCACATAGTTTTGTCATATCAACATAATTAATAGTGAAATCTTCTATTTTAACGCATCGGCAAGCCTTTTCATATCTACAACCATGCTCTGCACAATTTCTTATAGATTCATAATCATAATTAATACTTGACTCGAAATTAAATATCTCTATCTCTTTTTTATTCGACATTTCATCATTTTTCCATCTTCGGAAAATCTTTTATAAACAAATACTTTGTTCTCTTTTATCCTATAAAAAATTTCCAGTAATGTTCTATTTGTTATGTCTTCCCAGTTTACAGATTCTAACTCGTCCTTTGCGTAAATATTCACAACACCAATTCTATTTAGTGATATCGTTTTTTCATATCCAAAAACCTTTACTACTAGTGGGATAGGATCTTCAAGAAATACAAAACTATTAGATTCTAATTTATCACGGATATCACCAGCATTATCAATAACCTGATCTTCAAGGTGTTCGCGTATAAAACTACTTTTCATATACTCGTATCTATACTTATAATGCTTTTTCGACATAAATTTAGATTTTTTTGATATCATATATTTATATAAATATAGGGATTAAATATGAGAATAAACATAATCAGAAAGTATGAAGAAATTCCATAAAAATAAAATTTGATACGATAAGTGAGCTTAGCCAGGATCCTGTTTTTAAATCTAACATTTGTCTATGACCTGAGTCATCCAGTTTTTCATACTGGTGCCACTACCCGTCTATTATTACAATCCAAGTTCGCTTGCTAAGACTGTTGGTGTTGCATCCCATGTTGCGGTGGTAAACGGTTATTTAACCTCCCACCTCTTGGAGAGATGTCCTGAACTTCCTCAATGAATCATATCTAAGTATGATCACAGCGTTAGATTCTCTTTTTATCGCATCAAATTTCATTTATTATTTAAAAATTTTTTCACATTTATCCAACACTTCTCAAGAAAGACTTAAAAAGACCATCGATGTTATCTCGACCAACAGTATTTGAACTTTGGATAGTCCAAGATGGAATAGAAACACAGTTATCCAAACAGTACTCAACCACTAACTTAGCAGCATCGTATCCAGACTTTCCTAATCCAAGGTCGTGGTCGAAAGCGATTTTAGATGGAAGACCGTTCTCAGCTACCCAGTTATCGAATTGGTCGAAATCTTTGACCCAAACTATAGTTCCTTCGTTTAAGAAGTCAGGTGCGAAGTCTTTTACCCAAGTTTGAGTAGAAGGATCTCTCACATCATCCAACCAAAGTAATACTTTTTTGTTTGTGTTTGTCATAGAACAAATATACGGAACTTATTTCAATATACCATACTCTGATATACCTATTCCAATTAATTATTTCTATAAAAAATCCACAACTTATTTCAAGGGGTTTCTATGACAATTATATAACCCAAGATAATAAACTAACTCTCTTACCTGAGATTAGAAATCAAAACAAAATATAAATAATTATGATAAGAAAATTCTTATTCCTTATAATCTTATTAACCATAAGCACATCCTCAGTCGCGCAACAAAAGTTAAAGGGTAATGTTACTGATGGTAGTTTTGGAGGACCTCTGCACAAGCTAAAGACTTGTGTGTTTTACGTTCCGTCATATAAAATATGCAATACTTATTTGAACATAAATTTTACGGCAAATCTAACTCAGATTCTATTGATTGGTTAGATTCAAAGGCACATCAGAAATTTGCTGTTATTGATATCGAAACGACCGGGCTACCCAATAAAGAATATAATGTCCAGATAACTCAAATTGCTTGTATAATGTGTGAATATAACAAAAAAAGTGGATTGTTTAAAGAAATAGATTCATTTAATGAAAAAATAATACTAACAGACGAAACAAAAACATCTATGGGTGATACTGAACAGATAGGTAAGGTCTATCATTCAACCGATACGGTGAAAGGGGTATTGAGTTCAAAGAAGAAGCTGATACTATATTAGGGTTGAAAGAATTTCTTACAAAGTTTGGATTTCCAATACTAGTTATACAGAACGCATCCTTTGATATGAGATATCTTAATACGAGATCAGATCATAGGATTGCTAATGAGGTACTTGATACAAAACAGATGATACAATTGTTCTATCTACCAACATTACAAAAATTAGGCGAGACTGATCAACATTATAAAAATCTAATAGAAAGGATAGGAACATCTGATAGGGATAACGGACTAATAAGCTCATCAATTAGTAAAGTAGGACCAGCAATGGGTGTTAATATGGATGATTATCATGATGCACTGAGTGATTGCAAATATACAATAAAGATACTTGAGAATATGATAAGATTAATGAAGGATAACCAAGGCATTGATATAAGTAAATATCAGGCTGATCGAATCTCAAAAATAAGAAATAAGATATGAGACATTTAAAAAAACATTTTCTTAAACTTATATAAATTGTAAATATATAATATATAATTGGGTTTAACAACTCAAATATAAAAAATAAATGGAAATAAAATGGCAAATTATGAAGAAGATGAATTAAGTGATTTATTTGACGGTGGTTTAGATTTAAAAATGGATTTTTTGAATGATATTACAAAATCAAATAATGATGGTATCTACAGGGTAGATCCAAAGAAAGCTCTTGAAAAAAGTAAAGGTTACAGAGCAACGGTTAGATTTCTACCAAACCTATCAAAAGAGGGTAAAGTTGGTCAATCGGCAATTGAAAAAATATCACACTATGTTGATATGAAAAACAACAGAGAACTAGCTGGTTATTATGACTCATCAAAGAACTTTGGTGAGAAGTGTGGATTGACAGATCTTTTCTACACTATGTTGAATTCTAATAATGCAATTCTACAAGAAAAGGCAAAAAGTACTCTAAAGTATCAGCGTAAGTATTATTCTTATGTTTTGGTTATTGAAGATGTTCAACAACCTGAATGTGTTGGTAAAGTAATGATCATGCAGTATGGTAAAACAATTCGTGATAAAGTACTAGCCGAAAAGAATGGTGAAATAAGTGGTGTTCCTTGTAATGTCTTTGATTTAGCAGAAGGTAAGGACTTCGTTCTTATTGTTAAAGAAATTTCAACAGGTGATGAAACATATCCTGATTACAAATCAAGTAGTTTCCAGGGAAAAACATCATCACTTCCTGTTTATTCTAAAGAAAGAAAATTATTTAAAAACATTCCATTGACAGAAGATGGTAAGGTTGCTGATAGCGCTAAGGCCATCGTTAAAGATTTTCTACTTGATAGAGAACATGAGATCGAAGAATTTGCACCAAGAAGGTTAACAGAGGAGCAGCAGTCTAATATCACAGAGATATCAAATATATTGACTGGTAAGGCTACTTCAACTTATACTAAGACTCAGCCAAAATCTGAAGACTTTGAATTAAGTGATATAGCATCTGGTGGATCACCGGATGCAGAGACAGAGGATGATTTCTTCTCAGACGATTTCTAATAAAAAAACATGGATGAATCAAAAACCCCTTAAATAAAATGAGGGGTTTTTTGATTCTATAAACTTTGATAGTGGTTAATAATATAAAAAACAATAGCATTATGATCTGCTAAGAAAATTAAATTTATATACAAATGGGTGTAAAAAATAAGATGTTTACTGAGAATGTTACTGGTAATAAGATAAAGATAATTGATGAATATAGTAATATTGCTATAACATCTACAAAGGACAAAATCCATGTATCCAGACTCTTAGATCCAACATTTTATACAGAGGAAATAGACCCTAAAGACTTTTTCGGAGAAGAGAATGTTTATAATGTTTTTGCTGAGAAGATTAAAGGAATTGACACAACCAATTTACCAGAAGATGTTCCTATTAATAGACCATCAGATGGATTTTCACAAAATGATGAATCAGCCGTTATAGTTGATGAGGATTATGACGAGAGAGCTGAATTGGAAATAAAATATGGAATCGCTTCATCAAAGGCTGATCCATCACAAGATGCTAAGAGGCAGCAAGAGGCTTTCGAAAAGATATTGAATCCAGATCCTCCTAAACCAAGGAAATCAAATCACGAAGACCCACATGCTCATACTCCAGTATATGTTGAACCATCACAGGTTTATAAACCGGAAGATCCAATGCTATCCATGTTTAAGAACACTAAAAGGATTGTTGATTTTGATGTTAACCTTAAAATTAATAACAAGATACCAAGATTGGATTTTATTGAGATGATGGAAGACTCTTATGATACATCAATTATTGAATTTTTGGCAGATGAATTTACTGATAAAATATTGAGAGACCCTTTTATTATAAAGGATCTTATAATTAAAGAGATAAAGGCGCGAGTCTATCCAAATGGTGAACCAGTTGATGATTCATTTGATTCTAATAAACTTGATGTCGATGTAAAGATTTCTGATCTTATAAAAGACACATCAATTAATAGTCTCTTGGGGACCGAAAGCAAATCACACCCAGTAGAACCAGTTTTAGCATCATATCCAGTATTGGAACCTGTTGTTAAGAAACCAAAGAAGGAAAAGAAGAAAGAGGTTGTTATAGTGGAAGCTGAAAAGGTAGATGCTCCAAAACCACCAGAGGATAGAATTATAGTAGAAGGCGAATATCCACCAAAACCGAAATCAATGAAATGATAAACCAATTATATTTACAGAAAGCATCCAATATAAGAAAGGATTATATTGATATTATACACAATATTAAGAAATATGAGGAAATAGCCGGTCAATTATCCGAGTCTGTTGAATTAAGAATGCATGAACTTGAGAATCTTTTAGCGGATATCAATAGTAAAAAAATATCTAGTGTTGATGTTGCTAAGAGAGAGCTTGAAAATATAATGATAAGCACCGAAATAGATATGAATAAGGTGGATAAACAGATAGATTCACTTGTAATAAAAATGGATTCATTGAAGGAGGAAGAGAAGTCCCTATATAGAGATATAAGACAAACATATCCAGAAAAGAGTGATGAAGATTTAAAGATCGAGATTCATAAGTATCTACAGGAGAATAATCTTTCATAACGAGTGATAATTTATATATACCGATATGAAAGTATCAGTGTATAAAAGGATTAACAATAATATACTATTAGAGTATATCTATGACAATTTCAATCTATTAAGTGAATCATATTCAATACTCATAAATAGTGATGAGAATAATAGAAGATCGTTTATATCCGCTTCAAATTCTCTAATCAGTAAAAACCAAGAACTTGGACTCGATCAAAGATCTACAATATTAAGTAATAAGAATGTTGAATCTAATCAATTAGTTAAGACCAATGGTATAGATTTACAATATGCTAGATTAGATACTAGACAATTCACTTCTGTTGCTAAAAAAGATTTCGCATCATCAATACCAATAAGATATGATTCATTAAGAGTTCATGTACCGGTAAATTATGTATTCGATGGACATATTGGATTTCATATCAGGATATACACTTTAGACTTTGACAATAGTAATGAGGTTGATATGTCAAACTACTTTTTCAACATGACTGATATTAATCAAATAAACAATATAGAGTATAATGCAACCCCTCTAAACTATGCTGAGACTAATTGGGGAAAATATGTTGAATTACAATTCCCATCACCTAATAAAGTTTCTGATCAAAGGAAGAATGGTTCACCAACTATAAATAGTATTAACCATAACTTAACAAATGGTGTTGGTTTATCCAAGAACGCGCCAATTATGCTTGATTTTCACTTCATAAACAGTCTTAATGTTTATGATGACGCAACATTCTTCATATTAGAACCGGAGGTGTCAACAAGCTTTCCACATTCACCAGATTTTGAAAAATTTGGGGTGGTTGTTGAACCATCAACACAAGGTGATTTCTTTTTAATATATCCGATATTTAATGGATCAATTGGTGAATTTAACCAATGGATTGAAGAATCAATAGTTGATGGTAATAGATATTATTTGAAATACGTTATTGACATCTATGAGAAAAATATAAAGACGAGTTCACAAACGATTATAATAACAGAAGATTTCATAGAAGAGATAGAGTTCAGACCAATATTTAAATACTCAACCACGACAGCTATAATAGATGTTTCTTGCAGTCTAATAGATTCTGTTGATGAAACGATTGTTGAGCGGAAAGCATCTTACGGAATGCTACATGATGAAGTTAGTAAATATTCCAGGTTCTTAACAAAAATAAATCTTAAAAAGGCAAACAAGGAACAAGTTCATAAGATAAAAACTCTAAATGTTCCAAATACAAGTGGTTACATGAATGTTAATACAGAATTAAGTATTATAAAATCCTCTTTTATTGTTTATTCAAGAACATATTATATAACACAAGAAAAGGGATCAATTAAACAAAATGGTGTTACATGGATGGCAAATAGAAAGTCAAAAGTTGACATATTCCCATTTGATAACGCTATTGTATTTAAAACAATTGCACCAGACACTATAAATAAATATAAACCATTTAATTATACTGATTACTCCGACATTAAAATGAATATAATGAGTGATGAGAAGAAATTAGCATTTGATATCTATAATGATTCCGATGTTAATAATAAAGAAAATGGCGTTATAGTATTTAAGCTAAAGGAAGGGCAATATAAATCTATTAGAAAGATACACCAATCAGGATTTGATCTATTCTATATAACTGGAATTAAAGATGATATCGAGATAATAATTTATACAGGATTTATTAATCCATGGAGTAGTGAGAAAAATAAAAACTACTTAAACCAGTTATTCCAAAATGAAGGATTTATACCGACAATCGAGTTGCCAATTTTAACAAAGGATATAGAGACAATTAATAATGTTGTGGAATCCATTGATAGTGAAAGTGGTGTTCCAAAATCTGTAAATAAGACAGGTGAGAACAATGCTAAAAATCAAAATTCACCAATAAAGAAAAATATATCAATAGAGGATCAGAGGAACATGATAAATCTTAAACTTTTGAAGTGGACACCAACTTCTGGATACCCAAAAAGCCTACAAGAGCAATTGGGCATATATATGAATTCTTATAAATATAAATTTGAAAACAATACAACAAATGGTATAAATAAATGGGAATATCCTGGTGACATCAGAAAATTTGCAATACTGATGAGGGATAATGGGTTTATACCTAGAATAGAGATCGAATATACTACTGGTAATTTTTCACAACTAACACAATTGAATATAGATGTTATGCTTGGGTATTTCAAATCGTATAATTTCAATCCAATGGATGAATCAATTATAAATTATTTAAAAGATAAAGAAAGTGTGTTGAATTGGAAAACCGGTATTAATAGACAAATATCATATACTGTTGTCACTTCTGGATCTAATACACCACCTTCTCAGGATATATATGATACAATAAAGGAAGCTTATTTATTCGAGTCAAAAAATAAGATTAATTCATAATGAAAACATCCGTATATAAAAAGGTTCATAGGGATATACTACTTGAGTGGGTATATGATGATAATAACGGCATTACCGAACCTTTCAGTATATTATCAAACAATAGAGAAAGAACTAAATCTTATATTGGTTCTAATCTAACAAATAATGGCGTAGATTATCAATTGTTCCCGCTCGATAGAGTGCAGAACAAATATGCTAAGGTAGATGATTCTAGTTACAATTTCCTTTCAAAATCAGATTATACAAGTCAAGGATCATTAAGACATGATCAACTGAATATAAGACTTCCAAATAACCACACATTTGGTGAATACTTAGGATTTCATATAAGGGTTTATGCTTACGGACTTGATGGTAAAACATATGACATATCAAATTTCTTCTATAATAAGAATGATAATGACCAGGTTAGCGATATGCTTGGTAATATAATACCGCCAATTCTTTATGAAGAAAGGCTATGGGATAAGAATATAATAGTAGAAATACCATCAGTAAATGCTATCACTCTACAATTATCACAGGGAAATCCTATATCTGGTAGTATAAACCAATTACTTACAAATCGTGGATTATCAATGACTTCTCCAATATTTGTAGATTTTCATTGGATATCATCGATAAAAACTGTTGGGTCCGAAGTACAGTACCAATTAACGAATCCATTTTCTATAGAATTCTCACAATCTCCACAACTAGAGCAGCTTACACTATATGCTAAGGAATCATCAGTTGGTGATTATTTTGAGATATACCCATTATATGATGGATATTTTCAGAGGTATTTAGAATTTATAGAATCATCAAAGGCCTTAGGACATGTTTATTATAATGAATACTTAATAACAATATTTGAACAAGACATAAAGGGTAAGACTAGTAGGTTCACTGTTACTAAGAATTTTCAGGATATGGTTGAATGGAGACCAATAATAAAATATTCAACATCCTCAGCCATTATTGATATTGAGATGAGGTTGATAGACAAGGTTGATAATTCAACAATAATTAGAAAGGCTATTTATGGTATGAAGCCAGATCAAGCATCTAAATATGCTTTAAATCTAAAAAAGATAAAGGTTAGAAATATAAACAAGCCTAAAATATATGTTAAGAACACTCTTTTATTATCAGATGTTGATTCTATAACAAGGAAAGATGTTCAGCAACTAACAGTGACCGTTAATTCACCAAGTTTAATAAATCTTAATAATATTTCAGCTTATTCTAATAATTCTTTAAATTTTAAAAGACCAAGGAAAATTGATAATTATTTCACAATCGGTAGGTTAAGAATTCTAATAGAACCGTTTGATAATATAATTAGGTTTGTACTGGCTTATAAAAGAAATGATGAATTAGAATTTATAGATCTAACAAATTGCCAAGACTTGAAACTTTCATTTAAGTCTGAATCCTCAAATTATGAATTTGGTATATATTCTGAAGATAATATGAATACCGCATCAGGAATGTGCTCATTTAGAATACCATCATCTAGGTATTTAGATATAAAGAACCTTGTTCTGTTAGATGAAAATCTTTTCTACATAACCACAATAAATCAAGGTGTTAGAACAACATTATATACTGGTCAATTCTCTACTGATGCTGTTGTGATAACAGATGATACTTTGGATGATACAGATACATCTTCTATAAAGGATCCAATTTATAATAGTAAAGGAATAGCCATAGCGACAAAAAGAGAGGTTAGGTTCTTAGTTAACAATATTTTAACAACATAGGCATTTAAATTAATATATAGAATATGAAACATTTAAAACCATTTAATGAAAACGATAATTATCCTGTGTTATCTAATGTTGAACGATATGGTGAATTTACAAACGAATCAATTATACCAGATAGATATAAGAAATTGGGATTCAACCTTTTCCTCATTTTCATGTTCCTTTTTGTGTGATCTTTTATTGCCAACGCACAGAACTGTTGCAACGGTTTTGAGGCGAATTTCACGTACCATTCCACCCAAACCCAGAACCGAATTGAATTTAAGAACCTGTCTACAGGCAATTCAACTTTCATTGTTTGGAATTTTGGAGATGGTATACCACATCCAACGGTGCGAATCCGGACCACACGTATGCCGAACCGGGCATTTATCAAGTTTGTGTGGTTATTGAGAACAACGACTGCCGAAGCGAATTGTGCTACGAAGTGGCAGTTGAAATGGCAAATCCTTGCAACGATTTCCTAGCTGATTATCTATGGAGTGTGAATCCAAGTAACAGTCTTGGCGTTCAGTTCGATAATATTAGCCCGCTGCCATCAAATCATTATATCTGGCACTTTGGAGATGGTTCAACTTCTGACAATCAAGAGCCTTATCACGAATATGCCCAAGGCGGAATGTATCAGGCTTGCCTTGTGCTAGAATCGGGCGATTGCCGAAGTGAATATTGCCGAGAAGTTTGTGTGCAAAACCATGCTACTGAGCCACCAACTGCAGCCAATTGCTGCGATGGCTTTGAGGCCAATTTCAATTATTTCCCAACGCAAACAGACCATCGAATAGAATTTCAGAATCTATCAATTGGAGATTGGGATGCCATAATTTGGAATTATGGCGATGGAACCACTTCAACGCTAAACAGTCCAGATCACATTTTTCCACATTCAGGAATCTACCAAGTATGTGTGGTGATTGAAAACAATGACGGCTGCCGAAGTGAATTGTGCTACGAAGTGGCTGTAGAAACTACGCCTGACCCCTGCAACGATTTCCTTGCTGACTTTGCTTGGAATGAGAACATTGACAGTCTAGGAATTCAGTTTGAGAACACCTGTCCAATCACACCTAACCATTACATCTGGCATTTTGGTGATGGAAGTACTTCAGATAATGCAAATCCGTATCACGAATATGCTCATCCAGGCGTATATCAAGTTTGTTTAGTTATTGAAAACGGACATGATTGTCGCAGCGAATATTGCCGCAGCGTATGCGTTGAAGATTTTAATCCTTGTGCTGAATTTGAGACTTCTTTTACGTGGTCTCCGAGTGCCAATAGCGGATTCCTCATCGAGTTTGACGGAATCTACTCAGGACAAATCGATGACATCATCTGGAATTTTGGTGATGGTTCTGTTTCTCATGATGAAAATCCGCACCATCAATATACACAGCCTGGTCTATACCAAGTTTGCTTGGTGATTGAGAATAACGAAGGATGTCGAAGCGAATATTGCCACATGATTGCAGTAGAAACCACGCCTGACCCATGCGAGCATTTTGAAGCAGACTTTACGTGGGTTGTCGATTTGGAACACGGAGGCGTTCATTTCGAGAACCTTTCAACTGGAAATCCGACCAGCTACACGTGGCATTTTGGAGATGGTCACGTTTCACACGATCAAGAACTGACGTATCATTATGACCACATAGGTGGTTATCAGGTTTGCTTGCATATCGAAAATGCTGCTGGCTGTTCGGCTGAGTTCTGTCAAATGGTTTACCTGCCTTCCTATTATTTCTATGTTGCTCCGCCACTTGGTGTGACTGAGGCATCATCCGAAGCCTCATTAAAAGTTTATCCTAACCCTTTTGAAGATGTTATTCGATTCAACGAAGCAATAAGTGGAACGCTCCAAGTTCTAGACGTTCAAGGACGAATGGTGGTAACGAAGCAGGTTTACGCAATTACTTCAATTGATCTCTCTGGTTTGAAAACCGGACTTTATTTGATGCGAATTTCAGATAAAGAGGTGGTGAGGACTGTTCGGGTGTTGAAACAATAGCCACTAAAACAATAAATTCTAAATGATAAAATGCGAAGCGAGCTCTGATTGAGCTGGTTTCGGATTTTTTATTTCGTGCTTAGAATTTTAGTTCAGTATTTCTTCTTTTTGAAATGCTGACGATTATCGAATAGATTCAAAACAATCAGACTGTCTTTTGTAGTTCGATAAAAGAGGCGATTGTGTTTTGTCAATCTAAACCCTCGAATTTCCTTTTCGGCATGTTCAATTGTTCCGAGATCAGGTTGGTTCGCAAGTATTTCTAGAATAATCTCGGTTTTCTGTACAAATGCGCGAACGACATTTTCGTTCCATTCCAATTCCAAACACTCAATTATTGAATCGAACTTGCCACTGGCACGTTTCGTCCAAACTATTTCTTTCGCCACTTCAAATGCTTTTCCATGACCACGTTATGGCTTAACAAATTCTTCTCAGAGAAGCTTTCTTCGTAGGAAATCAGTAGTTCGGCCTGCTCATTTTTTGAGAGCGAATCCCAAAGGTCATTCTCTTTGTTTTGCTGAAGCATACTTACCATTTGGTAATATGATTGCAAAACACGGTCGTCCTCAATGGTGTCAATCAATTTGTGAAAATCGTCCCTTGTTTTCATGGAATTGAAGTTAGCAAAAATGTGACTAAGGTTGGCAGAATCAATTATCCGTATAAACCCGACCCTGGCGCCACATATCCACTGCACTGTACCAACTGCTCTTGTAGATGGGCGAGCGGTCTAATCGGAAGTCGTTGTCTGAGAATGGATTCTCAACCTTGTAGAAGGTTAATCCTAATGAAGCTGGGTTTTCTTCCTCGCCATAAATCCAATGTTCGGAGTTTGAGTTCTTGTAGATAATGTTGGGCTGTCCGAAAATAAGATGAATCAGACCACGGTCGCTTTTCCAACCTTCCGTATAGCTCGTAAAGAACTCGTTTGAATTCTCCACGCGTGAGTAATACTTCTGAATAAGCACTCTGG
>Ga0209284_10005269_pt1 | contig 13574 bp, 13 predicted proteins | sample FRY03_FD_187211 | JGI IMG/M metagenome (GOLD analysis project Ga0209284, IMG submission 187211) | Freshwater microbial communities from Lake Fryxell liftoff mats and glacier meltwater in Antarctica - FRY-03 (SPAdes) (version 2) | ecosystem: Environmental > Aquatic > Freshwater > Ice > Glacier... | reverse complement strand
AAATTGTTTGACCATAATGTAAAGCCATTGCAGAAGGATGCGTCGCAATTGGACCCATTGGCTCTATACGAGGATTTACCCATTCTTCATTCTTATAATCACAAATAAACATGTGATCTGTAAACGTTGTTCCCATTGTTACCGTATTGATATCCACTTCGTTAACTTTGGATTTCTCAACAAGGTTCTTTTGAATTATATACTTCATACCCACTATTTTATGACGACTAAATAGCCGTTGTGATGTCAAATTTTTCTAAATAATCGCCAACCTTTCTCAAGAAAGATCCTCCTAACTGACCATCGATGATGCGATGATCGAAACTCAAAGAAAGGTACATCATGCTACGAATAGCAATCTCTTCACCTCGCTCTGTATTCATTACTTCTGCCCTACGCTTTATCACGCCAAATGCGAGAATGGCGGCTTCCGGCTGGTTAATAATTGGCGTTCCCATCAAACTTCCAAATGTGCCAACATTCGATATTGTAAAGGTACTTCCTTGCACTTGATCGGGCTTTAGCTTGTTTGTACGTGCACTTTCCGAAAGAAGGTTCACAGAATGAGCTAATTGCACCAAATCTTTTCCTTGAGCTTCTCTCACTACCGGCACAATTAAATTGCCAGAAGGTAATGCAGTCGCCATTCCTATATGAATATCGCTGTGAACAATGATATTATTGCCATCTACCGAAACATTCACCATCGGATAATCTTCTATAGCTCGCGAAACTGCCTGCACAAATAATGGCGTAAACGTTAATCGTTCAGCGTGTTTCGCTTCAAAATCAGCCTTTACAGAATTTCTCCAATCTGCCAGATTTGTAACATCAATCTCAAGGTAAGACGTTACGTGCGGCGATGTCTGCTTCGAATAAACCATATGATCGGCAATCATCCTGCGCATCCTATCCATCTCCACAATCCGGTCTTTGCCTTCCTCAAAACGTATTACTGGTTTCGGGAAATTAGAGACTGGATTACTCTGTAAACGACTCACAAACGGCGACTTACGATTTTTCAGGTAATTGAAAATATCGCTCTTTTGTATGCGTCTGTTTTCACCAGATGTTGGTATAATTTGTAGCTCTTCGAGCGATATGTTTTCTTGAACAACAATGTTCCTAATCAGTGGCGAAAGGAAGCCTAAAGCTTGGGCTGCGCTAGAGCTTGATGCATAAGTATGCGATGAAACTGTTGCTAAATTACTCTCAAATTTAACGCTCGTTTCCTTCGTAATTGCGGTTTTAATTTCTCCTTCGGAGGATTCGGAAGCATCGATAATTGCGAGTACTTGCCCTACTTTCACCACTTCGTCCTTCTGGAAACGAATTTCCTTAATTATTCCCCCGAAGGGGATCGAAACCTCACTATCAACTTTGTCGGTAGCCACTTCGAGCAAAACATCCTCTGCATCAAAGGCGTCACCAACCTGTTTCGACCATGAAATAATGGTCGCGTCAGTAATACTTTCGCCCATTCGGGGCATTTTGAACTCAACGATTGGCATGCTTTATTTCTTCCTGAATTCGTTTAATGTTTTGTAAAAAGCTTCCTGACTTGGTCGATCGGCTGGAATTTCTCTGAGTGGCTCAACAGATTCTAAGGATTCGAAACAGTCCGACGGAAGCTGCTGATAAAGTGCGGTTCCCTTGGTTTTCCAATCGATCATCTCGTCGCTCACGTCCTTAATTATCTGAGCTGGATTTCCTACAACTAGCTTGCGCGATGGGATTACCATTCCCGCCTTCACAAACGATAGCGCACCAACGATGCATTCATCGCCAATTTCGGCATCATCCATAATCACCGAATTCATCCCGATCAGGCAATTGGCGCCCAAATTAGCTCCGTGAATAATTGCTCCGTGTCCAACATGTGCTCCCTTTTTCAGAACAATCGTCTTTCCCGGGAACATGTGCACGGTGCAGTTTTCCTGGATATTGCAGCCATCCTCTATCACAATCTCACCCCAATCACCACGGATAGCCGCACCTGGTCCCACATAAACGTTCTTGCCAATAATCACATTGCCTGTTACCGCGGCTTGCGGATGCACAAAGCTCGATTCGTGAATGACTGGTATAAAACCTTTAAATGCGTAAACCATTGAATCTACAACTATTTGAATTTCTTTAAAGTCTCTTTCGTGAAATCAGAAAGCACCAAACGACCACTGATAGCAGCACGTTCAGCTAAAAGAACGTCCCAATTATCTGTTCCTCGCCAAAAAACACGTTTCATCTCCATCATTGCTTCTGGATTGTAGGTGCATAAATGCTGCGCAAATGCTAAAACAGCGGCATCAAGTTCCTCAACACTCTCATAAACATTGGCATACAAGCCTTTTGCTTTTGCCCATTCAGCATCGTAAAACGTATTTGCATCGATGGCAATTTGTGAGGTTGCAGAAATTCCAATTTTACGCTCAATGGCTGGACTAACCACGAAAGGACCAATTCCTATGTTTAGTTCGCTCAACTTAATAGCTGCGAATTTCGAAGCCATGCAATAATCTGTAGCTGCTGCTAAACCAACTCCACCGCCAACGGTTTTGCCCTGCACACGTCCAATAATAAACTTCGGACACATCCGCATTGCGTTGATAACATTGGCAAAGCCTGAGAAAAACACACGACCAGTTTCTGCATCATTAATGGTGATTAGTTCTGTGAAACTAGCTCCGGCACAGAATGTACGGTCGCCTCCACTTTTGAGAATCAACACGTTAACTTCTGGCGAATCTCCAACTCGAGAAATCGTATCAGCAAGTTGCGATAAGATATTTCCAGGCAAGGAATTTTGCTCGGGATGAAAGAATTCGATTGTTGCAATTCCTTCTGAAATACTATGTTTTACGTATGCTTCAGACATAATTTATATTCTTCAATCAATGATTCCAAATTGTTTCAAATGATGATTCCAATGTTTTACTTGAAGTAAATCCCATTCAAATTTATCCATCATTCCAAACACGGCATTCTTAGTTCTCAAGTCAGGATTTGCCTTGAAAAACACTTCATACAAATCCCAAGCTTCCAACATTTTTACTTTGGCAGTTGACAAATCTGGATGATTAAGATTATCCGCTTTATCGCTTGGAATTAATGGATGCTTAAAATCCAATGGCATTGGTCGGTAGTTGAAAATCGTTTCACGAAACTTTGGAAGCTTATCTTCGGGTGTAACTATTTCATAATCTGCAATTTCGCCCGTTGCCATGCGGTAAGCTTTTTCCATGTGCTCAATCATGTTTTGTGGCGACATCATTCCCCAGTTACCTTTCGGTGAATCGTTTAGCTTAGGCAAATATTCGCTGATATTCGAGCGCCCAATCTGTAAAAACGGATTCTTTTTCTGAACCATCGTCAAGATAGTTGCAATTGCCACCAACTCGTCGTTTTGATCGAAAACTTCGACAAACCACTTCACAATCCCGCAAGGAATTTCCTCACCAACGCTATCACGTTCAACCTTCTGCTTGCAGGTTAGGCGAACGTAAATTGTATCGTTATGATAAATTGGACGAATAAAGCGGCATTCCTCCAAGCCATAGTTAGCAGCAACAGGTCCTTTGTCAGGATAAACAAACAATCCTGCGGCAGCAGAAAGTATGAAATACCCATGAGCCGTGCGCTTTTCGAAAATGCTACCTTTTAAGGAAGTGATGTCGGTATGTGCGTAAAAATGGTCCCAACTTACATTCGCAAAATTGATGATATCTGTATCAGTAACAGTGCGTTTGTGAGTTTTCAGCGACATGCCCGGCTGAATATCTTCCCAATGATATTTGAAAGGATGCTGGTCGGCTGGTTTGTAGGCCGAATTAGGCTGATAAATGCCTGTAATTTCGGTTAATGTAGTTGGACTTCCCTGAATGGCACAACGTTGCATATAATGCTTGATTCCACGAATTCCACCCATTTCTTCACCGCCGCCTGCTCTGCCCGGACCGCCATGAACCAACAAAGGAAGTGGCGATCCATGTCCTGTACTCTGCTTCGCGTTTTCACGATTCAGCACCAAGATTCTACCATGATGCGTTGCCGATTGAATAACGTAATCTTTCGCAATTGAATCGTCGTTGGTAACGATAGATGAAACGAGTGAACCCTTTCCAAGTCTCGCCAATTCTACTGCTTCATCCATATTGCGGTAAGGCATAATGGTCGAAACTGGACCAAAAGCTTCCAATTCATGAACCATCAGATTTTCGAAAGGCTTGTCTTCACGCAATAAAATGGGACTAATAAAGGCGCCCAATTTAGAATCAGCGCCCACAAGTTCGAGGCTATCTAAACTACCGTAAACGATGCTGGCAGTTTTTGCAATTTCCTTAACGCGGTCTTTTACTTCTTGAACTTGCTCGCGGCTAACCAATGAACCCATGCGAACTTCCTTCAAACGAGGATCTCCAATGGTGACTTTGGAAAGCGCTTTTCCTAATGCAATTTGCACGTCTTCAACCAAGTTTTCGGGCACAATTAAACGACGAATTGCCGTACATTTTTGTCCACACTTTACAGTGATTTCACTACGTGCTTGCGAGATGAACAAGTCGAATTCTGGAGTTCCTGGTACCGCGTCTTCTCCTAAAACAGAGCAATTCAGCGAATCGGCTTCCATATTAAAGGGAACTGATTCGTTGATAATACGTGGCATTGCCTTGAGTTTCCGTCCAGTTATGGCAGAACCGGTGAACGTTACAACATCCTGATTTTCAACATGATTTAACAAATCTCCAACAGAGCCACAAATCAATTGAAGTGCTCCTTCAGGCAAAATTCCCGATTGGATAATTTCTTTAGCAACCACTTCCGTTAGGTAAGATGTTGATGTTGCAGGCTTTACAACTGCCGGAACACCAGCCATCCAGTTCACGGCGCATTTTTCAAGCATTCCCCAAATCGGAAAATTGAAGGCATTAATGTGAATGGCAACACCACGTTTGGGAACCAAAATATGTTGGGCCATAAATCGACCGCCTTTCGACAAATCAATTGGTTCTCCTTCAACGTGATAAGGCTGATTTGGGAACAATTTCCGCAGCGATGCATTGGCAAATAAATTTCCGAATCCACCTTCAATATCAATCCAACTATCCACTTTGGTTGCGCCAGTACGATAGCTTATTTCATAAAACTGATCCTTACGTTTGGTCAAGTAAAGCGCCAATTTCTTCAGCATATTTCCTCGTTCCTGAAAGGTCATTCTGCGAAGCTTTTCGCCGCCTTTCGTGCGTCCATAATGCAGAACCTCAGCGAAATCGAGTCCTTCCGTTGTAGCATTCCCAATCACAGCTCCTGTAACAGAATCAATCAATGGAACTCCTTCGCCTTCTCCTTCGAACCAATGTCCGTTTACATAACTTTGAATCTTTGTCATACTGCTGAATATAAGTTATTTAGCTTCTCGAATTAACATTCTCAATCACCGCTGCATATCCTTGCCCAACACCAATGCACATGGTAATTAGCGCGTATCGTTTTGAGGTCAAACTAAGCTCTAATGCTGCCGAATAGGCGATTCTAGCGCCAGTAACTCCAAGTGGGTGACCTATGGCGATACTACCTCCGTTTGGGTTAATTCTAGCGTCGTCGTCTTTCAATCCCCAAGCGCGAATGCAGGCAAGGCTTTGGGCTGCGAATGCTTCATTTAGTTCGATCACATCCATATCAGACATGCTCAATCCTGCTTTTGCTAAGGCAAGGTTGCTGGCTTCAACAGGACCGATGCCCATAATTCGAGGTTCAACACCAACTACAGCCGAACTTAGAATTCGTGCTAATGGTTTAAGGTGATATTTTTTAATGGCTTCTGCGGATGCGATAATCGTTGCTGCTGCACCATCGTTCAAACCTGAAGAATTTCCAGCCGTAACGCTGCCATCCTTGCGAAATGCAGCTCTCAACTTAGCCAATCCTTCCAATGAAGTGTTAGGCTTAACAAATTCATCCTGAGTAAATCGGATGGGATCAGCTTTGCGTTGTGGAATCGAAACAGGAACAATCTCTTTCGCCAAACGTCCATTTTCTTGGGCTTTTGCAGCTTTTTGTTGACTTAACAAAGAGAATTTATCCTGATCCTCGCGAGAGATTGAGTACATATCGACCAGATTTTCAGCCGTTTCGCCCATTGCATCAGTGCCATACATTTCAAGCATTTTAGGATTAACGAAGCGCCATCCAAAGCTCGAATCATGCATTTTAGAATCTGTTCCGTATGCTGCTGAAGGCTTGGAAACAACCAGAGGTCCGCGCGTCATATTTTCAACACCACCAGCGATGAACAAGTCGCCATCGCCTGATTTAATTGCACGAGAAGCCGCGATAATTGCTGCCAAACCCGAACTGCACAATCTATTTACCGTTTCACCGGGCACCGTGTATGGCAATCCCGCAAGGAGAGAAGCCATGCGAGCCACATTGCGATTGTCTTCGCCAGACTGGTTTGCGCAACCAAGAATTACGTCATCATAAGCATGTGCAGGAATTTCCGGATGTTTATCAACCAATGCTGCAATTACGTGAGCGGCCAAATCATCCGTTCTAACTGAAGAAAGCATTCCTTGGTAACTTCCTATGGGTGTGCGTATTCCGTCGACTATATATGCGTCCATGTTCTATATTTTTTAGGCTTCCCAAATTTTCTCGGTACGATAGACTGTGCCTTTGAACAAAGCAACGAGCGTTTCGTTTTTGAGAATTTGGATGGTGTAAACACCGAACCTGTTTTTTAATGATTCTTCTTTGGCAATTGCCCTGATTTTATCGCCTGCACGAAGCGCTTCTATGTGATTGATGGACGTATCCACGCTCACAGATTGACGTCCGTGCGAATTGGATGCAAATGCCAGGGCACTATCGGCAAGTGCATAAGTAATAGCCCCGTGAGCAATGCCAAATCCATTCAGCATTTCGGGACGAATAGTCATTTCTAAAACACAAATTCCAGCTTCGATTTCGCACACTTCGATTCCCAACCATTGGCTGAATGCGTCATTCGACATCATCTTATCAACAATTTGGGTTGGCTTCATTTCAACTAAAAAATGTGGAAGAATTTCGTTTCATTTTCCTCAGTAATGCGCTGCAGCGATAGCGATCTTCGTGATATTCATCGTACAAATCATCCAATTGCTGAACACACCAATCGATGCCTTTTTCATCGGCCCAGGCCAAAAGTCCTTTCGGATAATTTACGCCTTTAGTCATTGCTAGATCTATATCTTCTGCTGACGCGATATTTAAGAAACACGCATCTGCAGCTTCATTGATAAGCATCACTAGAATTCGGTTAAAAATGGACTCACCTAAAAGCTCATTTTCATTGGCTTGAGGCATTTCTGCTCCATTTCTGTAGTCGTAATAACCTTTACCCGATTTACGACCCAAAAAGCCTGCTTCTGACAAGCGTTTCTGAGTGAATGAAGGGCGATAACGAGGATCGAAATAGAAGCTCGTAAAGACCGATTCGGTTACTGCATAATTCACATCGTTCCCAATGAAATCCATGAGTTCAAAAGGTCCCATCTTGAAACCTCCAATATGTTTCATGCTCCAATCGATGGTTGCAAAATCGGCAAGACCTTCTTCATACATACGAATTGCTTCACTGTAGAATGGACGAGCAACGCGGTTTACGATGAATCCTGGCGTGTCTTTAGCAATGGCAACTACCTTTTTCCAAGAGGCAATAGTTTCTGCGGATATTTTTAAGACTTCGTCGGATGTTTGGATAGCAGGAACCACTTCAACGAGCGCCATCAGTGGAGCTGGGTTGAAAAAGTGGATACCGACAACGCGTTCTGAATGTTGGCAAGATGCTGCTATTGAAGCAATTGAAAGCGAACTTGTATTGCTCGCAAGAATGCATGAAGTAGATACGATTGATTCAAGTTCAGCAAAGAGTTTTCGTTTCACATCGAGGTTTTCAACGATGGCTTCGATCACTAATTCTGCATCTGAAAGTTGTTTTAAATCAACAACATAACTTATGTTCCCGGAAATCCGAGAAGCTTCGTTTGTATCTATTCTTCCTTTTTCGACCAAACGAGCAAGCGTTTTTTCGAGGTTAGATTTACTTTTAGGTAGTGCATCAGCAAATGCATCATACACTTGCACGGAACAACCTGCTGTTGCAGCAACCTGAGCTATTCCGCTGCCCATAGTTCCTGCACCAATGACAGCTACTTTCTTCATTAATTTCGCTTGATTTTTGGGGACGTAAACCTAACGAAAATTAGTTAGTTTCCCTTGAATTCAGGCTTCCTTTTTTCAACAAAAGCGGTCACTCCTTCCTTGTAATCATTACTCGATCCAGCTTGAATTTGCAGGTCACTTTCGGCACTCAACTGAGCCTCAAGGTCGTTCGTCAAACTTTGATTCAACAGGCGCTTCGTTAATCCCAAAGCCAGGGTTGGCATTTCACTCAACTTATGAGCAATTTGCAAATAAGCAGCTTCAAACTCATCCGCAGGAAAAACTTGATATATCATACCAATTCGCTCAGCTTCGGTGGCAGAAACTTTATCGCCCAACATGGCCAATGCTGATGCTTTTTGAAAACCAATTAAACGTGGCAAAAAGAATGTTCCAGCACTATCTGGAATAAGTCCAATTTTACTAAAAGCTTGAATAAAACTGGCATTTTCACTCGCCAAAATGATATCACAAGCTAAAGCGATATTTGCTCCTGCTCCTGCCGCAACGCCGTTCACAGCAGCAACAATCGGTTTCTCGATGGTACGAATGCGACGAATGATGGGATTGTAATGCTCTTCGAGGATGGTCATAAATCCTGGATTATTGTCAGGATCAGTCACTTCCTTCAAATCTTGACCAGCGCAAAATGCTTTTCCGTTTCCGGTGATAACGATGGCGCGAACAGCAGGATTTGCAGCAAAATCGTCCAATGCAGATTGACATTCCAAAGCCATTTGGCGGTTAAAACTGTTAAACACATCTGGACGGTTAAGGCGAATGAAGCCTATTTTATCTTGAATCTCGGCGATTATTGAGCTCATAATTTCTTGAAGGAGTTAATTTGGTTGGGTAATTTATTTAGAAGAGTTGAATTGAGTGCTCTGAACTTGATTTTTTTGAGAATTCATTTTGCGATATCCTTCGAAATCAGGCTAAGTTGAGCAGTGTGGAAGATATTTCATTTTTGATTGAGGACTTCACTCCTACTTCATCCGCATAAAATTTCCATCGGCTGATTTCATGGTTAATATCTTGGATAATTTGATCGGCATTCTTGCACTTGATAGACTTTCCAATCTCTAACAAATCGGACTTCTGGATATTTTTTCGTTTTCCGTTAACGCTCAGTGCATGTTGACTAACCCATTCGCTATCTGGTCGGTAGGCATGACAAACGTCGTATGCAGGAGCTAATTCCCAGCGTTGACCTTCCTTCATTCGAAACGAGAAATTCTTGGTATGATCGTCGCAATTTCGACCAATAACATTGAAAACCATCCGCCTAAACATTTGCTCAGCATCGGGATAACTCAGTTTTAGCTCGCGCATTGTTTGAAAAAGTTGCTCATAGCTAAAGCTGGTTACATGGTTAAAATCGAAATGCTTTATTGCGCAAAATGTCTGTATATGATGCTTAATATCAGCGCCTTCGCGATCAAATCGTTTCGTCATAAAATGGGCGCGACCGTTTTCTTCAATGAGTTTCGAGGTCATCATATCAATTCCGCAAGCCCTAGCCATGTTGCAATAGGCCATTTCCACCCGACCAAATCCATTGCTTTCACCCAATTGCACGGCACTCACACCATCTAGCTTGATTAACCAATGTTCAAACCCTTGAGGCACACGAGTTTGACCAGATTTTACTTCACCCGTTTTTTCGTTGTAGGCAATCACTGCTTTAGGTCTGGCGCCTCCGGCGGATGTTCCAATCTTTAAGATTTCCATCAAGGCATTTTCATCCTCTTTTTGCAAATTGGTGTGGAAGGCCTCTTTTGTGGCAAGCATTCGTTGAGCTATGTTCACCAAACTGTCTAATTCTACTGAGAATGTGCGGATATTTTCTTTGATTGTGCTTGGTTCGAATTCAAGAGCACCCATTCCACGTTTACCAATGAAACAGAGCATTTCAACCGGATTGAAGCTATTTTGAGGACGGCCTTGTTGTGCCAACCAAATATTCATCAACTGGTTACCATAATTATCAGGTAATGCATCAGCTAAAAGACCCGGAAGTCCTTTGAATGTATCGTGTAAAGAGTTTTTGTTTTTGCGTAATTCAGGAAAGCTGAATTGCTTTTTATCTGAAGCAATTGGCATTGTTACAGGGGCTAAATCCCAATTTAATTCCTTGAATTTAGGTTCGTATTCAAAACGAGCAAAGCCAGAAGAGTTATCCCAAGCAATGGCACCAACAGTTTCATCCCAAATTTTAACAAATGCAGTTTCCATGATTACCAATCTGAAGGTTTGTCATTCTTAGGACTGCCATACGTTTTACCTTTTGGCCTTGCTCTTTGCCTTTTATTTTGCTCCATCTCAGCCAGCATCATGGGACTAAGCCTTTGTTCTATTTTGAAGACATCCATGATATTAAGTATATCTAGGGCTCGAAGCACTTGGATAAGCGTATCTAGTGTGACAGGCTCTCCGCGCTCAAGCAAACTTAGCGTTGATCTACTAATTCCAGCGGCGGAGGATAAAGCATCTTGCGTTTTATTTTGATCTAGGCGATGATGCTTAATGTAGGTGCCGATGGTTCTGCATAGACCACGATCTGTCATTGAGCTCCAAGTAGTGTATGACATATCAGACATTATTAGCTTAATTTTAGTTAATGAATGAATTACACTACAAATATATAAAATTTATAATTGAAATAACGATGAATGAAATATCAATCACTAAGTAAGTTATAACGCTTTAACGAATGATATACCATTCATTAGTTATATTAAAATTGGAATATTGGTTAAAAATTAATAATCGTAAACACTTAATGGATATTACTTTACAAGTCGACGAATAACCATAAATAGAGTCTGTCTATAGAGTCTCCTGATGTTGTTGCACTAGTCCGAAAAATGCTCATTTACAAAAGTAAACTGCGCTTTTTCGGCCTTCGTGCGCCTAATCAGAAGCCTCTATAGTTCAAACTCCTGACTCTGTGGACAGACACTAAATAGGGTTCAATAAAAAATCAAAAACACGTCAGATGCAAGACAAGAAGATTTTATGACGTACAAATAGTACTTCAAAATACTCTTAACGAAGCAGATGGCGTGTTGCTGGCTAAGCCAAATTCTAGAAAACAATAAAAATAATAATTTGTGACGCTTACAATCTGATCAATTTCATCAAATAATGCACACCAAATCAAAAATTAAACATTATAATATTCACATAATCAAAGTTTTATGTATTTTTAAGTGGACCCTAAATATAGTTAACACACAGAAAAAGAATAGTTAACACGAAGAAAAAGAGAGCAGAGACAAGCCTACTTCAAACACTTAAAATAATCAAAAGGCTCGAGGCAATCTTCGCAACGAAATAGCGCCTTGCAAGCCGTTGAGCCAAATTGACTAATCAAAACCGTATTCGTCGATTTGCATTGAGGGCACATCACCAAACGCTTATTGCCAAGCAAAGCTTCCTTATCCGCATCTGCATCAAGTGGCGCGGCAATTCCGTATTTTTCTAAGGCTTCTCGCCCTTCCTTGGTAATCCAGTCTGTCGACCAGGCCGGCGAAAGAATCAATTCGACCTCTGACTTAAAGCCAGCATCTTTTAGTGCTTTTTTGATATCGTCACCAATAACATCCATGGCAGGACAGCCGCTGTAAGTTGGTGTTATTTGCACTTTGACCGTATCATTCACCAATCGCGCGCTGCGCACAACACCCATATGAAGAATAGACAACACAGGAATTTCCGGGTCAGAAACCTCTGCCAAAATTGGAACTAACTCTTCATCGATATGTGCAATTGGGATTATCACCAGCTCATATTTGGGTAAGTACGCTGCATATACTGCATTTCAGTCAAGATGAAACCCATGTATTCACTATGGATTCCCTTTTTTCCCCCTTTTTGGAAATATTCAATCGTGGGAACTTCAATCGACGCCTCTGTCAAAACAGATTTAACCTGCTGATAATATGCATCTTTCAACAATCTCACATCCACTCCAATACCAGCATCAATCATTTTCTGATCGTTTTCAGTGACATGAAAGAGCTCATCTGTGAATATCCATAAGTCGTTCACTGCCTGATGAATGCGATTATGACTTTCTTCCGTTCCATCTCCAAGACGAATCATCCAATCGCCCGAAAAACGAACGTGATATTTCACTTCCTTGATCGACTTAACCGCAATAGCAGCAAGTGTTTCATCGGAGCTATGCTGTAATTTATCCAAGAATAATAAATGATACACATCAAATAAAAACTGACGCGTGATCACATATCCAAAATCAGTATTTGGTTGTTCTACCAATAATACATTTCGGTACTCATTTTCCTTGCGCAAGAAGGCGATTGTATCCTCGCTGGCACTTCCACCCTGCAATTTAGCAGCATACTGAAAATAGCTTCTCACCTGACCAAATAAATCGAGGCTGACATTGGTAATCGCGATATCTGATTCTAGGCTTGCGCCATGTCCACATAAATCGCCTAAACGTTGTCCGAGAATTAGCGAATTATCGGCAATGCCGCAGATATATTCTGAAAGTTCTTTGCTCATAAATTAAGTTTCAAATCTGAATCCCATATTCAACGATGGGTTTACATGTGTTTTAATTCCTCAGGTAGGATGTAAAACGTTGGGTGACGGTATGCTTTATCAGCTGCGGGCTCGAACAATTCCCCATTTTCATCGGGATTTGATGCCGTAATTTCTGCGGATGGAACTACCCAAATACTAACACCTTCGCTGCGACGTGTATAAACATCACGTGCGTTTTCAAGTGCCATTTTCGCATCAGATGCATGCAAACTACCACAATGACGGTGTTCTAAACCGTTTTTGCTTCTAATAAATACTTCCCAAAGAGGCCAATCTTGCATGTGATAAAAGATTTATGATGAATGATTTATGATTAAACGAAATGCTCATTTTGAAAACGTTTTAAGCTCCTTTCTCTTGAGGAGAAGATGCTTGGAATGAGCTTGCCGAAACCCAAGGATGAGGCAGATTGTTGCTTAGGTCAACCTACTTTCCTGATTTCTTCAACATTGCGTTTTTTATTTGCATGAACTGTTGCCGCTTCACGAACCCAAGCACCTTCATTCCAAGCTTTTAGGCGAGCATCGATACGTTGCTTATTACACGGACCGTGACCTTTAACCACTTGCCAGAACTCTGACCAGTCAATTGGTCCAAATTCGTAATGTTTGCTCTCTTCGTTCCATTTTAAATCAGCATCAGGTATTTTCAACCCAATTAAATCAGCTTGTGGAACTGTTTGATCTACAAATGCTTGACGCAATTCATCGTTCGTTTTGCGTTTAAGTTTCCAACGCATCGATTGTTCTGAGTTAGGTGATTCTTCATCACGCGGTCCAAACATCATCAACGATGGC
>Ga0209284_10005263_pt1 | contig 13594 bp, 8 predicted proteins | sample FRY03_FD_187211 | JGI IMG/M metagenome (GOLD analysis project Ga0209284, IMG submission 187211) | Freshwater microbial communities from Lake Fryxell liftoff mats and glacier meltwater in Antarctica - FRY-03 (SPAdes) (version 2) | ecosystem: Environmental > Aquatic > Freshwater > Ice > Glacier... | reverse complement strand
TTCGACGGCCTCCACGCCAAGCTCCTTGGCCTTTTCGATCTGAGCAACATCCGGATCAATAAACAGACTGGCCATGATCCCGGCCCCCTGCAGCTGATCGATACACTGGCGGATGCGCTGAAAATGGGTCTTCACATCCAGACCACCTTCCGTCGTGACCTCTTCGCGGCGTTCGGGAACAAGAGTTACTTGATCCGGACGCAGACCGAGAGCGATTTTTGTGATCTCATCCGAGACCGCCATTTCGAGGTTCAGACGGACACGACAGATTTCCTTCAGCAGCCGAACGTCGCGATCCTGAATATGACGTCGATCTTCTCGCAGATGCACGGTGATGCAGTCGGCACCACCAAGCTCGGCAAGCACGGCCGCATGAACGGGATCCGGTTCGTTAGTTCGCCGAGCCTGACGGACCGTAGCGACATGGTCGATGTTGACACCCAACAGTGGCATGAGAACACAACTCCGGGATTAAATGGATTCAGTTGATTTCTGGAATACGGTCATCAATCGGCCGGGCGAGCCATTACAAAGAACAGCCAGCACACGGCCAATGGTACTCACTTTGAATGCGAATCGTCGTAGCGGAAGCCGCCAAGGCTTTCGGAATACGTGATACGTGCCTTTCGTTCGCAATCACCGAAACGCTTGACGCGTTCCGCTACAAATGTGACTGTCAGCAACCACGCGGCCAATGAAACCTCACCACGTTCATGCACCCACAGCCAGTCAGCGCGGCACGGATTGTTGCCGGACTGCCGCCATTTCTCCAGCGATGAACCGGATTGTTGACTTGGCTGACAGTCTACTGCTCGATTCAACCTGAAGCTATCACACAATTTAGAGCAAGAAACTGCCCTCGACAAGCGGGCTCAATTTGGCACTGGAACACAGTTTGCATTCTGAGCGACGAAAAACGCGGACCGCTGCCGTTAAGGCAGTTTCGTGCCTGAAATGCCGGACGAATTGGAACACGTTTTACAGAGCAGCAAGGGCTGCGGTGGCAGGCGACTTCCCTGGCAACTGCGTTGTTTCGATTGTATTCCTGACCAAAGTCGCGACGATGCGTGGCAGTTCAGAGAAATTGCAGCCTTTGCGAGTTCCGAAAATTTTCCGGAATGAAGCTGAGTGCGGCATCAGAAACATTTAATGATTCCTGGAACACGATACCACGTGACTCCAGGCCATTGACCAGCAGACAGAGAAAAGGGCTCATGAGTTCGACTTCCAAAGCTTCGTCTGATGTCATGATTGAGGCCCGCGGGCTGAGCAAATTTTATGGCGAATTTGCGGCCACTCGGGACGTCACGTTTTCCGTACCCAAAGGACAGGTCTGTGCTTTTCTGGGGCCGAACGGTGCCGGGAAAAGTACAACCATGAAAATGCTGACCGGGTTTCTGTCGCCCAGCCGCGGCGAAGCATTTTTGGCCGGCTTCAACGTCGCCGAAAATCGCATCGCTGCCAGCGAACATTTGGGCTATCTGCCGGAGAATGGCCCGCTATATGTGGAGATGACACCGGAAAGTCTGCTCCATTACATGGGCGAAGTTCGTGGGCTAAAGGGCGATTTGCTGGCCAGTCGAATGGCCTGGGTTTCTGAAAAATGTTCGCTCGCGGAAGTCTGGCGGAAGCCGATCTCTAAGTTGTCTCGCGGTTTTCGCCAGCGTGTCGGCATGGCTCACGCGATGCTGCATGATCCAGACGTGCTGATTCTCGACGAACCCACCAGCGGTCTCGACCCAAACCAGGTTCATGGGGTTCGAGATCTGATTCTTGAGCTGGCAAAGACAAAGACCATCCTGCTTTCAACGCACATTCTTCAGGAAGTTCGTGCCGTCTGCAGTCGCGTGGTGATGGTCAATAATGGGCGAGTCGTGTTTGACGGACCGACTTCCGATTTGGGTGGTAACGAAGTGGATATGGAACAGCAGTTCCGCAAACTGACTCATAGTGCGGCATAAGCCGACGGCCGAATCCGCCTGAAATTCAGCCAGAAGGCGAGCTTTCAGGCTTGAGCTTTCTGAAACGGCGTCAGGCACGACAGGCAGACTCGACGGACAGAAATGTCCTTCCTACAGATTTGAGATTTTATTCAGAGCGAAGGTGTGTTCATGTTTCGCAGTCATGTAATTCTGGCAGTAGCCAAGCGGAATTTCCGCAGTTACTTCTCCGGGATTCTCGGATACCTCTTCATTCTTGTCTTCTGTGTGGCATCGGCTGCCATGGCATTTTCGGCCGCGTTCTTCGCTGCCAATCAGGCCAACCTGGATCAGCTGACGCAGGGCTTTCCCTGGCTGCTGCTGTTCGTGATCCCCGCGATCACGATGTCCGCCTGGTCCGATGAGAAAAAGCTGGGGACAGACGAATTGCTGTTCACCATGCCATCTACAGAAGTCGAAGTGCTGGCCGGAAAGTATCTGGCGGTTCTCGGCGTTTACACAGTGGCCCTGGCATGTTCATTGGTGAATGTTCTGGTTCTGATCTGGCTGGGATCGCCAGATTCCGGGGCCGTGTTCAGCAGCTATGCCGGTTACTGGCTGGCGGGCGCTGCCCTGCTGACCGCTGGCATGCTGGCTTCGTCGTTAACCAACAGCTCAACGGTGGCCTTCGTTCTGGGGGTCGTCTTCTGCTGTGTACCGGTGATGCTGTACTACGTGACCAACGTCGTCGAGTGGGTTTACGGCGTGTTCGGGGCCACTGGCGAATTTTACGAGCTGCGCAATCGACTGGCCTCCATGAGCCTGCAGCAGCAGTTGCAGGACTTCAGTGTCGGAGTGTTGCCGCTGTCTGGCATCGCGTGGTTCTCGTTCTTCGCGGCGGTGATGCTGTATCTGAACCTGATTGTGATTTCCAAACGACGCTGGTCGGCCAGCAAACAGGTTGGCATGGGGGCGCAGTTTGCAGTTCGCACCGTCTGCCTTTTAGTTACGGCCGTAAGCCTGATGGCAATTTTCTGGACGTATCCGGTTCGAGCTGACCTTTCGGCAGAGAACCTCTTCACGTTGTCGGAGGCAACGAAAAATACGGTGCTGGGCCTGAAGGAAACGCAGCGGATCACGATCCAGTCGTTTATCAGCCCGGATGTACCTGGCGATTATGTGGAGACTCGCCGACAGCTGCGAGGACTGCTTCGAGAATTCGAAATCAGCAGCGGCAGTGCGATCACCTGGCGTGATATCGAAGTGGAACCCTTCAGCGAAGAAGCGGAACAGGCTCGAGCTCTGGGGATTGAACCTGTTCGTCTGCAATACGAACGTGATGGCAAACGCGAAGAAGCAGAAGTGTTTCTCGGCGCCTTCATCCAGAGTTCCACAGACGAACTTGTGATCCCTTTCTTCGGTAAGGGTCTGCCAATCGAGTATGAACTGACTCGATCCCTGCGAACCGTGTCTCAGGAAAAACGTCTGACCGTGGGCGTACTTCTGACCGACGCTCAGGCGATGTCCGAAGGTGAAAGCGGCGGGAAGTGGGAGATTGTTCGTGAGCTCGAAAAGCAGTACAAAGTCATCGCCGTGAATCCATCGAAACCAATTCTGGCCCAGGACAAGCCTGCAGCAGAAGAAAAGCCTGAGGGCTCCGAGGACACGAAGAACGCAGAGAGCAAAGACGAAGAGGCGGCGGAAGGTTTTGACGTCCTGCTGGCGATCATGCCATCGTCTCTGACGCAGCCGCAGATGGACAATCTGGTTGAATATGTGAAGGCCGGTAAGCCGACGCTTATTTTTGATGACCCCTGTCCGTTCGTGTTCCAGACTCAGGCCGGTCTTTCGATGGCACCTCGCCTACCAAAACCGGGCGGAGGCGGTGGAATGTTTGGTGGCGGACCGCCCCCAGAACAAAAGGCCGATCAGGGTGAAGCCACTTCTCTGATGTCTTTGCTGAACGTGAAGTGGGACAACGGTCAGATCACCTACGACCGCAGTAACCCGCACAATGAATTCGGGACGTTGCCTCCGGAGTATGTCTTCATCTCTAGAACCGGCAATCAGGAATCCCCGTTTTCCTCCGAGAGCAAAGTTACGGAAAGTCTTCAGGATCTGGTGATGCTGTATCCAGGCACGATCATGGATCGTGCCGGTCGAAAGGATCAGGATTTTATTCCGCTCCTTCGCACCAGCCGGGAATCCGGTCTGCTGGACTGGAGTGACTACACAGCCCCGTCGTTCAATCCATTTTCTGCATCGCAGGCTGTTGAGATCAATCCAAGTCCTCGCCGTCGAGATGACACTGAATCCCATGTCATCGCGGCACGTATTCGAAACACTTCCAAAGAGTCCCCTTTGAATGTGATTCTTTGCTCGGACATCGACATGATTACCGACTGGTTCTTTCTGGAACGAAACCGCGGCATGCTGGGCGTGAAGTTCGACAATGTGACCTTCGTGCTGAATGCGGTGGATGCACTGGCCGGGGATGAAACTTTCATCCCGCTTCGGTCTCGTCGAGCCAGTCTGCGAACGCTCAAGTTCGTTGAAGACCGAACCAGCTCGATGCGAAAGAACCTGAATAAGGAAGAAAAAGAAGCTCAGGATCAGATGGACGAACAGCTGAAGAAGGCTAAAGAAGAACTGCGTGCGGAGATCAAGAAGATCGAAGACAACCCGCAGCTGGATGCTCGCAGCAAGGACGTTCAGATGCAGCAGAAAGAACAGCAGCTGAATCGACAACTGGCACTTCAGAAGGAACAGCTGGAACGTCAACTGAACTCCCGCGTGCGAAAATCGGGGCTGGAAATGAAGCGCGAGATTCGCCGAGTGGAAAGTACTGTCAAGATTGTGGCCTGTATCATTCCGGCCATTCTGCCGGTTTGTCTGGGCATGCTGTTCCTTGGCCTCAGAAATCTGGCCGAGCAGCAGTCGATCAATCCTAATCGTCGTAAGAGTTAACAACCCGCATTGTGCTGATGGCCTTCGGTCGCAGGGTTTGCTGACACGTGAACCTTCTGAATGCAATCGAAAGCTCCGGCCCTTCGTCTATCGATACTTTTGTTGAACCAGGTTATTCCATGAACGCGACAAGTCGAACTTTGGTTTTCGTCGGAGTGGCCGCTGTTGCTGCTGTTGCCGCGATGGGTGTTCGTTACGCCAATCAACCGGCCTCGATTGAAGGCTTTTCTGACGTCGGTCAGGAATTCTTTACGGACTTCAAAGACCCGCTGAAGGCTCTGGAACTGAGCGTTGTAAAGTACGACGCCGAATCCAAAGAGCCCATTTCGTTTTCTGTTCGGCAGAATGAAAAAGGCCTGTGGGTCATTCCGTCGCACCACGACTATCCGGCCGAAGCAGCGGAGCGTCTTGCCAAAACAGCAGCGTCGCTGATCGGGATCCGAAAGACCGCTGTGCAGAGTCGCAGCAAAGACGACTGGGCACGCTACGGAGTCGAAGACCCATCGGCAGAAGCCACTGCGGTCGCTGACGGTGAAAAGGACGAAGCTCGCGGCACTCGCATCACTCTTCGTGACACCAGCAGCAATGCACTTGTCGATCTGATTGTGGGCAAGGCCGTTGAGGGTCGCAGCAAGCACTTTTATGTTCGACAACCCGAAAAAAATCCGGTCTTCATTGCTCAGCTGGATTCTGATCTCTCTGCAAAATTCTCCGACTGGATTGAACCCGATCTGTTGAAGCTGAACCAGAACGACATCGTCAAAGTCGTCGTCGATCAGTATTCAGTGGACGAGGAACAGGGCGCTATTGTGAAGGGCGATATCTTTGAATTTTCAAAAGACGCGGCCGCCAATAAATGGGCAATGGCCGGTCTGGATCTCAACGTTGAATCCCTGAAGGAAGCCGCAGTCACAGACATTACCCGCAATCTGGATCAGCTTAAAATCGTCGGAGTCCGTCCCAAGCCGGCGGGTTTGAATGCCGACCTGACAGTGACTCGGGAAGTCTCCGGAAATCCACTGCTGCAGAAAGTCCTGCAGACGGATATGCAGCGTCAGGGCTTTTATATTGCTCGAGACGCCAGCGAAGAAGTCAAATTGGTTTCCAACGAAGGGGAACTGGTCGCCGGTACAAACAACGGGGTCAAGTACACACTCTACTTTGGAGAAATTGCCCGCGGTACAGCCAAGGACATTGAAACGGGGCTCAACGAAACCGCGCCTGCCGATGGAGAAACGCCGACAGACGAAGCGAAGAAGACAGACGAAGCGAAGAAAACGGAAGGCGAAGAAAAGCCGGACGACAAACCTGCAGATCCTGAAGCGGGCCCTCGCCGCTACCTGCTGGTGAAAGTGGAATTTGACGAATCACTTCTTGGTGAAAAACCGTCTGAACCTGTGGCCCCAGAGAAGCCTGCCATTCTGAACGACGGCGGCACACCGGCAACACCGGAAGAAAAACCGGCTGATGCTCCGAAAGCCGATGCGGCTCCAGAGGCGGCTCCAAAGGATCCTCCACCAGCTGAAGAAAAGCCTGCTGAAGATAAGCCGCCGGAAGAAAAAGCGGCTGAGCCTGCAAAGGAAGAACCCACGCCCGAAGCAGCGGCTGAGCCTGCATCTGAAAAGCCGGCTGAACCTGGCTCGTGCGATGAACCGCCAGCAGCAGCCGAACCGGCTGTCGCTGATCCACCGGTTGTCGCTGATCCACCGACGGATGCTAAGCCAGCGGCTGACGCAGTCCCTCAGGAAACGCCTGCCACACCAGAACCCGCTGCTCCGGCCAAAGAAGGCGAGCCAGCGGCTGAGACAGCGACTCCGACTGAACCTCCGGCAGCTGACGCGGCAAAGCCAACCGAGCCAACCGAGCCAACCGAGCCACCTGCGGATCCCAAAGCCGAAGCTCAGAAGCAGTATGACCAGGCTCTTGGCGAATACGAAGCTGCAAAAGCCGGCTTCGAGGGCGCTGTGAAATCCTGGGAAGGTCGAGCCAAGGCCGGTCAGAAAACGGCACAGGAACTTTCGGATCGTTTCAGTACCTGGTACTACGTCATTTCGGCCGACAGTTTTGAGAAATTCAAATTGTCACGTGAGGCGGTTGTTGGTCCAAAAGAAGAAGCAAAACCAGCTGACGGGCCAACCATCCCAGGCGGCGGCTCAATCCCAAACTTCGACCTGCCAGGTCTCGGAAACTAACCAACTCCCCACGGCGAGATTGAAATCCAGCCATAACGCCGCGGTGCGATTGCGGGCCGACTGTTCAGTCCATGTCAGCCCAGCGACGAGGCACATCCTCGTGGTTTACGCTGAGACTGACGAGTTCTCTGTTTACCTGGTCACAGCCGTCGAAGTTCCGGAGCCGAATCCCTGAATCGTATTTCCAAAAACACTGGCACCCGAACAGCAGATTCGTGTTGATCAAGCAAGGAAAGAGGCTGGACGACCAGACTGTGTGGACCTGATTCAACAGGCCCACAAGACTCAGGCCGAGGTTCTGGCGGAAATCGCCCGAACAGATCACGACCGTGTTGCAGGTCGCCGGAATTTCGTTGCGGCAATCTGAAGAATCCAAAGGCATTTCTTGGGGCAATCTGTCGAGGCTGGAAAACGGAACAACCGATCCGACGATCGCCACACTTCGACACTGTGACAAACCCCTTGGCAAAACGATTCCAATAACCGTTGAATGAATCGCATCAGGGATCAGAATCGACGCACAGCAAGCTGCGCACTGTCGCGCCAACTCTTTCAGAAGTCGCAACCATTCGAAAACCAGGCCATGCGTGCGACTCCGTACGACCATCCAAGACAGGCGCATAGCAAATGGGCAATTGAATGGCCGACATTATCGCGCGGCCCACATGCAGTCGAATAGCTTTGGATGGCACTTACGCTAACCTTGAAACCAGCGTTTCATCGTCCGACCTCAAGATGGAAGTCATGCTTATTGATTTTGTTTGCTCCAATTTCGACTCGCAGGGTGGAGGCACTATTGAATTGCTGAGGGATAATCTGGACACCGACTTTCTTTGGCATCGCAATCAGAGTGCTTCCGGAATCTGCAATGTCCTTTTCTTCAAAACCTTCAACCTCGACCCGGCAACTTCCTACCGGAACGCCTCCTTTATGATCGATTTGGTACGATCCATCCCGGATCGGGCCCTGTGCCGATGGCCCGCTGTCGCTGATAAAGCGAATGATGCCATCCTTAATATCATTCTTCTGCCATGTCACATTGCCAGAAACGACGACCCTCTGGGGTTCGTCGTCGCTGTCAGAACAGCCTGATAGAGCCAAGCTGCCCAGGATCATCGCAAAAGGCATCAACCGTACAGCTAATCCAGCGGCATCCATTCTATACCTCGGAAATCGTGGAAGTGTCTTCAAAGAAAAATACCATGTCCGAAAAAAATTGCTTTTTCAAACAATTCAGCCGGGCGAAAGAAGCGAGACAAACACGAACTTCGAAAATAGTCGAGCCCCTGTGTCCTTGCCAGATGACCGACAAAGTTGAAACGGGGCCGAGCCGATCTCAGAATTCGCCGACGACTTCACCACCCTGCCGAGTGGCCAGTTGGTTGAGTGTCAGCTGGCTAATGTTCTCGGATAGAAACCGGACACTGCCGTCAGCCAGAAACACCTGAGCTCCGCCGACATGCTGACTCTGGAGTGCAGCATGACGCGGACCTCCGCAGGATGCACCGCTTGTGGTGTTGGGACCACGACATCCACCCGGCCCCGTAGCAAATGCCTTCCAGTTGGCATTGATTCCGCCGGCTGTAGAAAAGCTCATCTGCGTCGGAATTCCTGTCGCCCAGTGCGGCTTGCCGCCAGTTCCATTACCCTGCTGTGAGTTGTTCGAATGATCTACCCAGAGTACTTCGCCGCCCGCAAGCGTATTTGAGGTCCCATCCAATATATCGCGGAGCCCTCTGTTGCCATTCTGCTGAAAAATGCCGCCATGATCCTGAAAGAACTGTCCGGCAGCATTTGCTCCGCGAAAGTCGAAACTTGCTGTCGTCCCGGCACAGAACACATAGTTGATACCGCCCCAAAACGTGCCAGACTGCCAAGTTGGCGACGCAATGATGGTGCAGGAACCGGTAAACTGAATGTCCTGATTCGGGTCTGACGGACACTGTAACATGGGAAGATTCGTCTGATGCAGACGGTCGTTGATTCCAGAAACCACAGATGCCCCGGCAAAGTCACGTCGAGTGGTTCCGATATTAAAGTCGTACTGACCGTAGAGGGCAGCCTGCTCGAAGTACGGAAGCAGCATCGTCATTGCCGAAACACCCGGGTTGGCTTGCCAGCTTCCGCAGGCAGAGCCACTGGCGCTGGTGTTTGTCACTGTCGGAGGAAATCTTCCGTGGGCATCGTGATAGTTGTGGAGTGCCAGCCCAAGCTGCTTCAGGTTGTTCTTGCATTGCGTGCGTCGCGCCGCTTCCCTGGCTTGCTGAACCGCTGGCAGCAGTAGGGCGATGAGAATGGCAATGATCGCAATCACCACCAGAAGTTCAATCAAAGTGAAGCCTCGACGTTGAATTCGCATCTTAATACCTCCCAAAAAAAATCGGCTAGTTGTTATTGGTGATCGAAGATGATGTTCAAGATCTCTACCCATCCCCGAGGTTCATTCACCCATTCAGGACAATGCAAAGGCTGAAGGAGTCGACGAAACTTCCGGGCTCTGGGATGATGCTGGAATCTTTCAGAGCAACTATCGTTCCGCGAAAGAGAACGGGGACCAAAAAAACAGCGTGTCATAGGGCGCAGTTGAACTGCTTTTGTTTATTTTCCGGATCTCCTGAATGTCATACTATTAGGATCAGCACGCCGACAGTTTGATCCTTCAACGAGAACCTTGGTACGTAAAATACGTAGACGCTGTTCTTTCATTCATCGTCGACTATTTTTCTGGCAGCCCTCGCTCGATCAAGGACAGGATGATCGACCATCGGCATTCATTGCCCAGCGTCAGACGATCTGGTCTATTCTTTATCAAACTGATTTCATTAGGACGGGTTTTGACCGAGAGGTCGGCAGGAAACTTCAGTCTTACATGTGACATTGTGAGGGCTGTCAACCCCTGAGCATGATTATTCTGTTGGAAACCTCTGGAAATTGCGGAACCAGGACACGGACGAACAGGCAACGCCTGCTGGAAAACGCCCCTGTCCTTCATGGGCACAGCCAACGCGGCCAGCGGCCAGGAAACAAATATGGGAGCAAAAGGTGAAGGGGCAAAAGGTGAAGGGGCAAAAAGGTGTCAGGAACCGTTTATTGACACGCGAGAGGGATTTTGGTATTGTTGAGTGATGGGAAGACCAAAACGATCAGCTCCGGGCGGTTGGATTTATCATGTGCTGAACCGGGCGAACGCGCGGATGCCGATCTTTACGAAGGATGAAGACTTCATCGCATTTGAGACGGTGCTTGAGGAAGCCGTGGCCCGCACGGGGACTCGCCTTTTATCCTATTGCCTGATGCCGGATCACTGGCACCTGGTCTTGTGGCCTCAGGAAGATGATGAGCTGTCTCGCTTTGTTGGCTGGCTGACGCTGACTCACACGCAGCGATGGCACGCTCAGCGCCAGTCGACTGGGTCTGGACATGTTTACCAGGGGCGATTTAAATCGTTTCCCGTTCAGGACGACGATCATTTTCTGACAGTCTGCCGCTATGTGGAACGGAATGCTCTGCGAGCGAAGCTGGTGAAGCGGGCGGAAGATTGGCGCTGGAGCAGTCTTTATTGCTGGCATTCAGGCACGGCGGAAGAAAAGGCGTTGCTCTCGACATGGCCTCTGCGAAGAAGTTCGGGCTGGCTGAAGCATGTGAATTCGCCACAAACCGAAGCAGAACTGACCGCCATCCGCCGCAGCGTCAATCGCGGCTCTGCCTTCGGTGACGAAACCTGGGCCACGGCAGCAACAAAAGAACTGGGCCTCGAAATCACGACTCGACCTCAGGGACGACCGAAACTCAAATAAACGGTTATCGCACCGTTTTACCTTCCGGCGTCTGCTACTTCTACGCCGACGACAAAGTCAAGGCGTTGGAATACCGCGTTGGGTTGCACTGGAATGATCTGAAACGTTTGCCTTTGGCGGGATTGACTGAGCACCACGACCAGCAAGCCGCAGTGCGGACAAGGGTCGAGCGGCTTGTTCGGCGTCCCAGCGGTAGCTGTTCTTCCCAAAACTATCAAAGGCACCATCGAAACGCGTCAATGGCCAGCGATTCCTGACCCTCGGTGCCTGTAAAAGAGCAACTGGATGGCAGACAACGTTAGTCACAAAGCCCAGATCTACTTTGGAAACCAGCCATTTTTGTTCTCGCACATCACGCTGGATGTTACTGAATTCATCTTCAGTCAGTGGCCAGGCAAAGTACGGGTTGAGTGGATCGGACATCATTTCTACAAGCTCGTTCAACTTGAAATCGAGCGTCGTCATTTCAACTATGCTGCCGTCACGGACTTTCCATTCTCCAATTTTTCCATCGCTGGGATCCGGAAGACTTCGTGCATACTCTCGAAACCAGTCCCGCTGAGACTCACGACGAGCCAGTTCAGCGGGAGACAGTTCAGCGGGAGCCAGTTCATCACGATCCATTGCGGTCCAGAGGTGCCACTTGAGTGTCTCAAAATCCACGTACTTCTGTTTCAATGCCAGACGGTGCGGTTAATAGCTCAATCGACACCTTCACAGCAGTTTGCTTGCCCGCTTTCAACGACACGTTCTCAAACGTCGCCACGTGCGTGTACGGTTGCAGGCGAATGGCGATGGCTGCGACGTCGGCTGGAGGCACTTTGAATGACCTGATGTTCTCCGTTCCGTTCCCCGAGCTTCCGAAAGGACGTAGCTCATTGCCGGACTTATCGATCAGAGTCAGATCAATGCTGCCGAGATCGGTGCTGGAACTGAATGGATTCGACCAGACGGCAAAACCGTCCTCGTGCGGTCCCGTGCGAAGAATCTTAACGCCATCTAAAAGCTGCTGGCATGACGAATTCTGCAATGCCGCATCGACATCGGCGTCCGCGATACGTTTCCCATTCGCATCGAACTTAACAAGAACGACAGGAGCCTCGCCGAATTTCACTTGTACGGTAGCAGCATCGGCATCTCCGATTGGCCAATGCACACTTTCGATCGTGCAGCCGAATTCCGGTGCCTGGCTGCCGTGCGTCGAGCTCATCGATTGGCCATTCTTCGGCATGTCGACCGGCTGTCCGATTTGAAAGAGTTTGACCAGTGACACATGGGTGATCGGCTTGGATTGGCAGCCAGAAAGACGAACAGCGAACTCACGTCCATCTGAGTGTTCCGGACTAACTCTCAGTGAGCCCGGCTGAACTGGAGCTACATCCAGCAGTTTCCCCGCACCGCTCCACCACTCACGCTTGTCCTTCGAGGGCATTTCAATCGGCGGTGTTGAAACGCCCAGGAGCTGGATCATCGGTCCGTTCGGAATGAATGCCTGAACGGCGTCTGACGGCAGTGATTTCACCGACACGGTTACGTCGGATTTCTGTCCCGGCTCAAGGCTGACATTTTCGAACGTGACGAAATGACGATACCGTCGAACGCGATATTCGAAATGGCTGATTCCTGAAAGTGGAAGTACGAATGCTAATTCCCGTGGGCCTATTCGCATGATTAACTTTGTCGAAGGGAGATGCTGAGAACCCTTCAAGTCGACCGCATAAAATTCGCACTCAGCGACTTCAAACAGGTTCGCGTTCATCGTGTTTTCGATGCGCAACACTGTTTGATCAGATCGCTCAGCGACTTCCAGCGGAACAACGTGGTCATACAACGATCTGAGGTTCTCGGGGATCTGGATGTCCTTATCCTTCGTGCCTTTCAGGTCAATTGTCATCAGCGGACCAAATGGTTCCGTGGCGATGCAGAGCTTGATCGCCATCGGCTCATCCTCGAACGGCAGGGCACCGTCGTAGCCAGTCCAGATTCCATCCTTAAATGATGGTCTGCGTGACGTCGCGCCAGCAGTATAGTCCGTACGAACTGAGTGATCCCTCGGTAGCCCGCGAATCTGAAGCAGAAACTCACGAGCCTTCAGTTCGGTTTCGGCCAACCCTGGAATCCTGAGCGCACCAAGTTCGGACACATCGAGCTGTTGCACTAATTCAGTGCCATCAGGGTGCCACCACTTTTTTTCTTTTGAAGGATAATGCACCACGCCGATGAGTTCGACTTCAATCCCATCGGGCAACTTTGCGATGTTGTTTGGCTTTGAGGATGGAAGCGAGTCTGTTGTGATGGTGACTTCGGTTATCTTGCCCGCATCCATCGCGACATTCTCAAACGCAGCCCAATGGCGATAGATGCGGAATTGGTACTCGAACCGGTCGATTTGCTCAGGCGGCAATGGGAACATCACGATCCCTTCTGTCATTCCAGTCGAGGCTGCATTCGCATCTGTTGAGTAGCCGCCACCACCTCCCGATTCGCGATGAGAATTTCCTTCCTTGTCGATCGCGACAATTTCCAGATCGGGTTGTCTCCAGGCCGTTGGCGTTTCAAAATCCAGTTCTGTCTGCGCGACAGGTACCAGTTTGCCATCGACTACTTTTTTGCCTCCTGAGAGTTGCTTAACAGACTTAACTACGATGTCCTCCGCGACTGGATCAACGGATGCATTCTCTGGTGTCAGTCGGCGTTGACCGTTTACTTCGAGAATACG
>Ga0209284_10005257_pt1 | contig 13601 bp, 11 predicted proteins | sample FRY03_FD_187211 | JGI IMG/M metagenome (GOLD analysis project Ga0209284, IMG submission 187211) | Freshwater microbial communities from Lake Fryxell liftoff mats and glacier meltwater in Antarctica - FRY-03 (SPAdes) (version 2) | ecosystem: Environmental > Aquatic > Freshwater > Ice > Glacier... | reverse complement strand
GCCAGCTCTAGCGGCTACTGATCCTAATATGATTAAGAATACGATGCCAAAACCGTACTGCAAGTATACCATAGCACTTAAATTACCAAGGAAAGCCACGATAACAGGCAGTACTCCTCCGAAGATGAATGCCGCTCCTGATGCCAATGCCGCTTGAAATGGATTGGCTTGTGTTATTTCATTGATACCTAACTCGTCTCTGGCGTGTGCTCCAAGGGCATCGTGCTCTGTGAGTTCGCGAGCTACTTTAGCCGCGAGGTCTGTAGTAAGTCCACGGGTCACGTAGATTTTAGCTAATTCTTTCTCTTCATGTTCAGGGAAATCTATCAGCTCTTGTTCTTCTCTTTTGAGGTCGGCAGTTTCTAAGTCACTCTGTGAACTTACAGACACATATTCGCCGGCGGCCATAGAGAGTGCTCCTGCTACCAGACCTGCTACGCCTGCGAGTACTATTGGTTCTCTAGTAGTGCTTGCGGCCGCTACTCCTATCACGATACTCGCAGTAGATAGTATTCCGTCATTCGCCCCAAGAATAGCGGCTCTCAGCCAGTTACTGCGATTGACATAGTGATTTTCCTGATTTGGTCCCATTCACTTCAAATATAGAGACTTGAAATATGCCAAACACTAAGACACTAAGGTTTTAATACCAGGTAAGTTGAAAGTTCGAGGTTAAGTATAAAAATAGAACTCCTATGTAGCTGCTCAATACTCCTTCACAAAGGATAAGTTAGCATCCTCTTAGCGGAAAAATCTCCCTATTCTTAAAGCCTTAGTGTTTATTTTAATGTTTAAAGATTTTTCTCAACATTCAACTCTTTAGCCAACGACACTTCGTGGGAGCGTTTACCTTTGCCTATCATATACCAACACGCATGAATCAAAGAATTTTCGTAGAAAAGAAATCCGCGTTTGATGTCGAGTCACACAAAGTACTTGCAGAACTCCAAGAATTCACTTCACTAACACACTTAAAGCAGTACGTAATCTATGATGTATTCGATGCTCAAGAGCAATCTTGGGACAAGCTAAAAACGGTCCTTCTAGATGCAGTAGCAGATATTACTCACGCAGAAAATCCTGCAGCGAGTAACACTTCTTCCTTTGCTACGGAATATCTGCCAGGTCAGTACGATCAGCGTGCAGACTCTGCAGCTCAGGCTATTCAGTTAGTAGTAGGGAATAAGCCTGCTATCCGTACAGGAAAGCTTTTTGTGTTTGACAAGGTAAGTGATTCTGATTTGGCTAAAGTGAAAGACTACGTTATTAACAGTGTAGATTCACAAGAAAAGAATCTGGATATTTTAGTAAATCCATCCATTCCTAAGCCTACTGAAGTCCCAATTATTGAAGGATTTACAACATTGGATGAAAGTGCATTGTTGGCATTTCATACTGAATGGAGTTTTTCGTTTGACTTGGCAGATTTGAAATTTATTCAAACCTATTTTCAGAATGAAAAAAGAAATCCTACTGAGACAGAACTAAAGGTCTTAGATACCTATTGGAGTGATCATTGCAGACATACTACCTTCTTTACGGAGTTAAAGGATATCCAGTTTGCAGGAGATTTAGCCTATAAACTAGAAGAAATATTTAACCGCTACTTAGCCTTACGGAAAGAGTTAGGCAGAGAGCATAAGCCTATTTCACTCATGGATATAGGAACTATAGCAGCTAAATATCTTAGAGCTAACGGAAAGCTAGATGATCTAGTAATTACAGATGAGATAAATGCGTGTACTATAGAGATAGAAGTAGATGTAGAAGGGGAGAAGCAAGCGTGGTATTTGCTCTTCAAAAATGAAACGCACAATCATCCTACAGAGATAGAGCCATTTGGCGGTGCATCTACGTGTGTGGGTGGAGCTATCAGAGATCCATTGAGCGGTAGAGCATTCGTATATCAAGCGATGCGTGTAACGGGTAGTGCTGATCCTCGTGAGCGAATAGAAGATACATTGGAAGGGAAACTTCCACAGAAAAAAATAACTAAAACGGCTGCCAAAGGTTTCGCATCTTATGGTAACCAAATAGGACTCGCTACCTCGCAAATAGCAGAAGTATACGATCCAGGATACAAAGCCAAACGAATGGAAGTAGGCTACGTAGCAGGTGCAGTGCCTAAGGATTGGGTACGTAGAGAAGCCCCAGAAACCGGTGACCGTGTGATTATGGTAGGTGGTGCTACTGGCAGAGATGGTGTAGGTGGAGCATCTGGATCTAGTAAGGTGCAGGACGAAACTTCTATCAATACGCTAAGTGCTGAAGTGCAAAAAGGAGATGCCGTAGAAGAACGAAAAATACAACGCTTATTTCGTAAGCCAGAGGTAACCAAACTTATCAAAAAATGCAACGATTTCGGGGCAGGAGGAGTATCTGTAGCTATAGGCGAAATAGCAGATAGTCTCAATATAAACTTAGACAAACTACCCACGAAATATGCTGGACTGAATGGTACAGAGCTTGCTATATCTGAGTCGCAAGAGCGAATGGCAGTAGTGGTAGAAGCTAAAGATGTAGAAACTTTCATAGCGTACGCTTCGCAAGAAAATCTGCTCGCTGTAGATGTAGCAGAGGTAACAGATAGTGGTAGAATGCAAATCTTCTGGAGAGGAGAAATGATAGTAGACCTAGATCGCGAATTCTTAGATACCGCAGGTACTCAGAAAACGATGCATGCCAAAGCAGTAAGTAATAGCTATGTAGAAACACAGGTAATTTCTCCACTCACCAATGAGCAATTCAAAAAAGAACTTTCGCAGCTCAATGTAGCTTCGCAAAAAGGACTGATAGAAAACTTTGACTCGCATGTAGGACGTACTACAGTGCTCATGCCTCTCGGCGGAAAGTACCTCAAGACGCCTTCACTTGCGAGTGTGAATACGATTCCCGTACTCAATAAATCTACGGATACGGTAGCTATTTCTACGTGGGGTTTCTCTGTCGATTTAGCCAATAAAAATCCATTCTTAATGGGTGCATATGCAGTGGTAGAATCACTAGCTAAGCTAGTAGCAGCAGGTGGAAATCACAAAGATGCTCGCCTTAGTTTCCAGGAATACTTCGAAAAATTGGGAGCAGATGCAGAGAAATGGGGCAAGCCATTGCAGGCATTGCTCGGAGCATTAGAAGCTCAATTGGAATTTGAAACTGCTGCAATAGGCGGCAAAGATTCTATGAGCGGAACATTTGATAATATACACGTACCACCAACTCTTATCTCATTTGCGTGTGCAGTGGGTGAGTTAAAAAACATTATTTCTCCAGAAATAAAAGGAGAAGAAAACTACCTCTACCTTGCAGAACATCAAGCCACTGCAAGTGGACTTCCTAATTATGATTTGCTAAACAAAACGTATGCTGACATACACCAACACATCAAAAACGGTACTATCCTGTCTGCCCAAACCATAAAGGACGGCGGACTAGCAAGTGCTGTATTTAAAATGGCTGTGGGTAATGGAATAGGAGCAGATATCAACTACGGTAAAGACTGTTTTAAACCACAGATAGGAAGTCTGATTTTAGAATCTAAAACAGAATTAGCAGGGTACGAATTATTGGGTAAAACTCGCGGAGCTGGTCTAACTATAAATGGAGAGAACTTTGATTTAGCAGAACTAACTGTAGCTTGGGAAGGGACGCTGGAGCCGATATTTCCGTCCGTTACCCCACGGGTGCAACCGTGGGAAAATACGGACGGGAATCAGATTGTTCGTGGAGACACTAACAAAGACGACGAATTGGTTCGTGTCTCCACGAACGAAGAGTCTCGTTCAGCAATTGTTCGTGGGGACACGAACAAGAACATTACTCGCGTCTTCATCCCCATATTCCCAGGAACCAACTGTGAGTACGAGTCAGAGCACGTATTCGTAGATGCAGGAGCAGATGTGCATACACGACTATTTACCAATTACAGTGAAGAGGCCATCAGCGAATCTATAGCAGCATTCGTAGAGCAGATAAATGCAGCCAATATTATGATGATACCAGGTGGATTCTCCGCAGGAGATGAGCCAGATGGTTCTGCCAAGTATATCGTATCGGTACTCAAAAATCCAGCGATAAAAGATGCGGTGCACGCACTACTCAAAAGAGGTGGATTGATGCTCGGTATCTGTAATGGTTTTCAAGCGTTAGTAAAATCGGGTCTATTGCCTTATGGTGAAATAAGAGACTTGGACGATACTTCTGCTACTATGACTTTTAACAGTATCGGTAGACACATAAGCCAGACGGCACACGTAGAAGTAAAGAGCGATAAATCACCATGGCTAGCAGGTATGCAAGGCAAGAAATACATCGTACCATTCTCTCACGGAGAAGGCAGATTCTATGCCGATGATGCTATGGTAAAAGAGCTAGCAGCCAATGGACAGATAGCAACGCAGTACATCGATTTTGAAGGAAATGTAGCACTAGATATGCCGTACAATCCAAACGGGTCTGTACACGGCATAGAAGGCATCACAGACGCTACAGGACAGATCTACGGTAGAATGGGACACCCAGAGCGTTACCGCAAAGGACTAATGAAAAACATCCCTGAAATGGAATTTATGGATATTTTTAAAAATGGTGTGGAGTGGTTTAAGGATAAGTAAGAGCCGCCCTGCAGGGCAGCTCTTACCGAAGAACAATTAAAGAATTTTAAATTCAGAAGAGCTTTAAAAGCAACTCCTTAATCCGTATCAGTCCTTTTCTTTTTGCTGATTCTAGTCTCTTTGGGAAAATCATCTTTTTCTACAGTAGCTATTCGTGGATTAATATTATATTCATACCCTAAATATGAATAAACTAATATCAACAATTGTCCTGCTACTTATATGCTATTTATGCATAGCTCAGAATTCTGAAAAGTTCATTTCTAATTGTTTTAAAGCAAAGTATAAAAAGGCTCACTGCTTTTTAACGGACCAAGTCCAAGGCTTGATTAAACCCAAAGATATTGAAGCACCGTTTTTACAATTAGAGAGTATGTATGGTAAAATTGAAAAATACTCGTTTAATTGCAGAGAAATGGCATCCTATGGTCTAGTAGAATACTATACTATAACTTATGAAAAGTCTGAACTAGATATTAAACTGGTGCTTAATGAAAAAAATAAAATTGGAGGATTTTTTATCGTACCGGTGCAGAATTGTGGTATTAACCAAGAAACATATACCCCTCCAAACTCGAATGAGAGTTCAACTGCCCGTATTTTTATTCCTACAAGTAGCAGTAACGACAGTTTCTCATTACTCCTTAGCACTCCTAAAAATGATAGCTTTAGTAAGATATTACTTCTTATTCCTGGGTCTGGACCTACTGATGAAAACTCCTCTATAGGTAAAACTAAAATATTCTTAGATTTGAGTATTGAACTAGCTAAACAAGGGATAGCAACTATTCGTTATAGTAAGTTTCAAAATTTTAACATTCGACCTACTGAAGTAACTTTTAAAGATGAATACCTTAATGATATTTCTAATATTAATTCGTATTTAAATCGAAATTTTAGTTCAAAACAACGATATATTTTAGGGCATAGTCTAGGAGGATTCGCCACATCTCATTTCTTAGATAGCTTTGCAGGCGGTATCTTTATGGCTTGCAATTCATCTCCTATGGACTCTTTAATGGTCGTCCAAACCAAATATATTCTCAACCTAGACGGTGAGCTGAATAATGCGGAGAAACAGCACCTTCAAACCATGGAACTTGATTATGTACTTCTTCACGATAGCATATCGACTCTGCGGGATTCTCAAATTATACTTGGTGCTCCCGTGTCATATTGGAAATCATTAAATAACGTAAATATTGATTCATTAATTGCGAATAGTTTTAACGTTCCGAAATTATTCCTTACTGGAGATAGAGACTACCAAGTACCGTTAAGTGATTTCAACAAATTTAAGTCACTAGTAGAAGGACATAAAGACACTAAATTCGTTATGTTTTCAGGTTTGAATCACGTACTTATACGTGGTAACGGAGTGCCGGGTCCTTCTGATTATGAGATTCCTGGAAACATAAGCTCTCAAGTAGTAAATGAAATAGTGAACTTCTTGAATGCCCATTAGCGTGATTTGTATTTTCTTGGAATTGGCATTCCCTAAATTTTAAATTCAGAAGAGCTACCTAATCCCCTTCTCCATCGCATAGTGATCCATACCCACTTCTCGGAATACCTCTGAGCAGATGGAGTAGCCAAGGTTTTCGTAGAAACCAGCTGCATACTATGGTGAGTGGAGGAAGATAGAAATTATTTTAAAATTCTATATTTCGTAAGTTATACGTATATTAGCCGTAAGATAAACGGTATATGCTCAAAGAAAAAAAAAGAAAGGAAGTAACATTAGATGTGGATACGCTTGATCTACTGTCGAAACAAGCTGAGCTAGAGGGCAGAAAGCTGAAAAACTATATGGAACATGTTTTGAAACAAAAGGCTCAGGATTTTGAACTATCAGATAGCTATAAGGCAATGATAGATGAAATGCTGGATAGAGATGCGAAAGGTGAGCTCAACTTCGTCTCTTGGAAAGAAGCAAAAGAGCGTTTACAGAAGCGTAGCTAAGTGAAGTATAACGTTTCTCTTACCGCTGAAGCTGAGCTAGATTTAGCAGACGCTTTGGACTATTACGCAAAAATTTCTATTAGTTTATCAGACAAACTTTTTAGGGAAATAGATCTTGTAATGGAGAGTTTAGCCAAGTACCCTAAGCATCATCCTGAAAGATACAACTCTATTCGTATAGCTAGCACAGCTAACTTTTCTTATGGTGTTCATTATACATTACTAAATAGCCAAGTGAAAGTTATACGAGTACTCCACCATAAGCAGTATTATGGTAAAGAATAAAATGGAGTAGAGTGGTTTAGGGATAAGTAAGAGCTGGTATCAGTCCTTTTCTTTTTGCTCTTTATCAAGACTCACCTCGTAGTCGAAAATCAAAACACGTTGAGCAGAGTCCAACACACTCCAAAGCTGAGCATTGTGATTATTAATGTATATAGGGGTTATGCTTTCCTCCGGATTAGATTTGATATACTTCTTTACTGTTTTGATTAGTTTGCGGGAAGGCTTTATGTAAAAGGAGTTCCACAGTACAACCATATAATAGTCGCTCTTTGGTAAATCTATGATTTGAACAGAATCGCCATTTAGTTTTGTAATATTATTCAGGAAAAAGTTCAAATCTTGGTTGTGAATATTTAGATTCTCTTCGTCAATTTTTGGCGGGAATACATCAAAACAACCATCAATATTCCAATTCATAGGAATGGGCGGGTCGATGTAACAATTGACTAATTTGAAAATTTCTGTCCCATTACTAGTAAAGAGGCGTACTTGGGTGGCTTGCAAATCATCGTTGACTATCTTGACTGATTTTTTCCATAAGACAGTATCTAAAGAAGAGGAGTCCTTCTTTAACTCATTTAGATTCGCATATAATTCTTTGATAATTGAGTTCTTATATGAAGCCGTATCTAGTATGTAAACTAAAGAATCATCCAACTTCCACTTTTTGGAATCTTTTACAATATCCTCCTTACTTTTCCACTCTGGAGTAATATCTACTCCTAGAATACCGCGATATAAAAGACTGCAACTGGATACAAGTAGAGTTATTGATAATGCCAGTAGTAAGTTTTTCATAGTTTGTAATTTTAGGTACCGATCTCCTTCTCCATAGCATAATGATCCATCCCTACTTCTTGAAATACCTCTGAGCAAACTGCATAACCTAGCTTTTTATAAAAACCTGCAGCATAGTGACGTGAATGGAGGAAGACAGAAGTCATTTGGTGGTCTACCGCATATTCTTCCAAGGCTTTTACTAGTTGGATTCCGTAGCCTTTGCCTCTCACTTTTTCGGCAGTTGCCATTTGGCGGAGTTTACCTACGCCTTCTTTCCAATGTGGAATGAGTACTACTACACCTACTACTTCATCGTCTTCTATGGCTACAAAATGTACGTGGTCTTCTCCGTCTTTGAATCCATCATTATCGATGTCCATCCCCAGTGGTTTACGGAGGATTTCATTGCGGAGTGAAACTGCTTCTAAATATGAATTTAAGTCTTTTTGAGTGTTAATTGTTTTTATCATTGTATTCTTAGGTTTAGCACAAATGAAATTTTGTTCGTATTAATATTTGTTCTTTATCGAATATTCTACGTGTACTTAAGAAGAGAGCAATATCAGATTCTGGTCTGCGATATCCTATAGCACTAAAAATAGAGCAGGAGTACATTACTCTCGTTTAATATTAAAACCGAATACCTAGGCCGAACATTAACAGACTGCCACTGATTCCCGGGTTTCTATTAAAGGTTCTACTTGCTTGTACTGAGAAGTCAAGGGTTTCATCTAATAAATATCCTGCATTAGCCATTACTCTGTTTCCCTCAAACGGGTTGCCACCATCTCCTCTACTTAGCAGATTGAACCCACCCCCTAAATAGAGGTTAGTGTTTGGTATACGTTCCTCAAAGGATAATCCAATTTCAAAATTATCTATCCGTGTTTCTAGCGTATCTATACCTTGACCATTGGTATCAAGACTAACTATTAGATAGCCTAGATTAAATTTCAACTCTTTGCCGAAACTAATATATGGATTATATGCAAACCCTTGAATTTTCTGTGTTGGTGTAGATTGACCATAAAAGCTTCCAATCTTCAGAGTAGCACTAAAAATAGAGGATCTACTATTGCTATCATTTTGAGCTACAGCATTCATTGATAAGAGAACAAAAACCAACAGTAAACACTTTTTCATATACTCCAAAACTAGTGATTTGAAATGAATAAGGACATTAATAATTTCCCAACTCCTCTAAAATAGACCCTTTTTACCTTGAGCATCTACTACAGCGAGGTTTATCATATTCACTATCTCTCTTACTGTACTGCCTAGCTGGAGTACGTGTACTGATTTTTTGAAACCAAGAAGTACGGGTCCAATAGCTTCTGAAATGCCAAGGCTTTGCACCATCTTATATGCGATATTTCCAGAACTAAGAGCTGGGAATATGAATACGTTGGCATTCTCATCTCCCAGTTTACAGAATGGGAAGAGCTCTTGCCTTAGCTCGGCGTCTAGAGCTGTATTGGCTTGCATTTCCCCATCTACGAGTATCTCTGGATTCTCGCTATGTAGTCGTTTTAGAGCATTTTGAATATTGGTTACTGTAGGTCCTTTGGCAGAGCCGAAATTACTGTAACTCACCATGGCGATACGTGGTTTCACTTGTAACTTGCTCACTATCTTATGTGTCAATTTTACGATATCCACTAAGTCGTCAGAAGTAGGTTCTATGTTCACCGTAGTATCGGCAAAGAATAGTGGTCCCTGCTTACTCATAATGATGTACATACCAGCCACTTTGTTGATTCCTTCTTCCTTACCTATAATCTCTAGTGCCGGACGTATAGTGTCTGGGTAGTTGCTATTTTGTCCACTGATGAAAGCATCTGCCTCTCCTTGCTCTACCATCATAGTGCCAAAATAGGTACGTTGACGCATTTTTCGTTTAGCTTGGAATAAGGTGAGACCTCTACGTTGTCTCTTTTCAAAGTATGCTTCACCGTATTTTTCGGTAATTTCTGGAGAGCGACTTGGGTCTATGATACGACAGTCCGCAAGGTTGAGTCCGAGTTCTTCTATAGATTCTCTTATTTGGTCTTCAAATCCGAGTAGAATAGGAATGCAGCTTCCTTCTTCACGAGCAGTGTGGGCGGCTTTCAGTATTTTTGGGTTATCCGCTTCTGCGAATACCACGCGTTGTGGGTTTTGCTTAGCACGTAGAGATATGTTACGTAAGAATCTGTTATCTAGACCCATACGTTTTCGTAGCTCTATTTTATAAGCATCCCAGTCTGTGATGTCGTGCTGTGCTACGCCACTATCCATAGCTGCTTTGGCTACAGCTGGGGATACCGTAGTTATTAGTCTAGGATCTAGAGGCTTTGGGATTATATAATCTTTACCAAAACTCATATCGGGTTGGTTATAGGCTAATAGTACGCCATCTGGCACAGGTTCTTTGGCTAACTCTGCTAGTGCCTTTACTGCCGCTAGCTTCATTTCTTCATTGATAGCAGTAGCACGTACATCTAGAGCCCCTCTGAATATGAATGGGAAACCTAGGACGTTATTCACTTGATTAGGATAATCAGATCTACCAGTAGCCATTATCACGTCGTCACGGGAAGCTATAGCTTCATCGTAGCCTATTTCAGGAGTAGGATTAGCTAGTGCAAATACGATTGGATTTTTAGCCATGGACTTCACCATATCTTGTGTTACCACATTTCCCACCGAAAGGCCTAAAAATATATCGGCATCTTTTAGTGCTTCACTCAGGTCTTTGTATTTTTTTGGTGTTTTAAACTGATCTTTCCATTGGTCTAAATCAGTTCTATCGTCACTCACTTGCCCTTCACGGTCAAACATGTAGATGTTCTCCTTTTTAATACCACAGGCTATCCAAAGCTTGACACACGAGATGCCTGCTGCACCAGCACCGTTTACAATTACACGTACTTCGTCTGCTTTTTTGCCTGCTACTTCTAGAGCATTTAGCATGCCTGCTGTGCTGATGATGGCTGTACCATGTTGATCATCATGCATTAGCGGGATATTCATCTCTTTTTTGAGCGTTTCTTCTATCAAGAAACTTTCAGGAGCTTTTATATCTTCAAGGTTTATCCCCCCGAATGTCGGTTCAAGGGCTTTTACGACTTCTATAAATTTTTGTGGGTCAGATGCATCTACTTCTATGTCAAATACGTCGATATCTGCGAATATTTTGAAGAGTACGCCTTTGCCTTCCATTACTGGTTTAGAGGCCAGGGGTCCTAGGTTTCCTAGTCCAAGTACGGCTGTACCATTTGTAATTACCGCTACTAGATTTCCTTTGGCTGTATATTTATAGGCGTCTTGTGGGTTTTTGAATATCTCTTCACAAGGTTCTGCGACACCAGGTGAATAGGCAAGGCTTAAGTCTCTTTTGGTTATTGTAGGCTTAGTAGGTACTACTTCTATTTTACCTGGTCTACCTTTAGAGTGGTAGTCTAGTGCATTGTCAAATTGACTGTCCATTTTGTTTTTGGTTTATTAGCAGCTTCTGCTGCAAGTGAGCAAAGGTATTTTTTGTTCGTTAATGTTTGTGAATAGACACGTAAATTTATAAACGTAGCAGTGTGTGAAATAGGAGTATTTTACACGAATAATTTAGTCTCGCAATAAAGAGAAGTCTTAGTGAGTATAAAAACTAGTCGTAAAAATATTTCTCTAGGCCATCTAATATGATGCCTATGCTAGATTGAATTAGAGTTAATAAGCTTTCGTAGCTTAAGTATGAGGGCGTTCGCCAGAAAAATTTACTCACGCAGCGGCACAGCGACGCAGCGAGAAAATAGTTGTTTAACTTTTAAGCCGTTTAGTGTGCATTATGCTAGATTGAATTAGAGTTAATAAGCTTTCGTAGCTTAAGTATGAGGGCGTTCGCCAGAAAAATTTACTCACGCAGCGGCACAGCGACGCAGCGAGAAAATAGTTGTTTAACTTTTAAGCCGTTTAGTGTGCATTATGCTAGATTGAATTAGAGTTAATGAGTTTTCTTAGCTTCAGGGTGACGCGTTCGCATGAAAAATATACTCTCGCAGCGGCACTGCGTTTATAAAAACTAGTCGTAAAAATTATCCTCTAGGCCGTTTACTATACGCACTATGCCAGATTTTATCAATGACTGATTAAAGTTGATTAGAATACCTAACTTCATGTCTTTGATCTTGAGATAAGTTAGTAATTGTTTATGGTGTACTGCGTGCAGCTGCTCTACAGATTTGAGTTCAATTATTACTTTGTCTTCCACAATCAAATCAGCTTTGTAGCCAACTCCAATATCCTTACCTTTCCATTTCACCCTCATATCTACTTCAGGTTCCACCTTTAAACCTTTATCGATGAGCTCAATATAAAGGGCTCTTTGGTAGATCTTTTCGAGTAGCCCAGGACCCAGACCACGATGAATGTCAAATGCGGCCTCTCTAATTAGTGCGGATATATCGTTTTCGTGCATTTTCTTTTATTAGTGTGATTATAGTACTTAAAGATACGCTAGCAGCAACTCGGAGTCTTATGTGAGAGCTATTTTATTTGAAAAAATCTGACAACTTTCCAGCATCCCCTAGCTTATAACCTCTATCAGTAAGTATCACTTTACCACATTCTATATTGAGATCGTGCTCAAAGTAAAGTGTATAATCATTGGCTACGGCTTCCTTGAGGAAAGCTTCACGCTCACGCATAGTATCTAGTGGTCGTATGTCGTATCCCATTACATAGTTGGGTTTAATATGTCCAGTACTTGGTATCATATCTGCCATAAATACGAGAGTCTCTCCATTTACATTTATCTTAGGGCAGTACATAGATTCGGTATGCCCTTGAGCTAATATACCACTTATGTTTTCCGATATTTTAAGATCTTCTCCTATGAAGTCAAGATGCCCTATTTCTTGAATAGGAAGTATGTTTTCAGTTAGGAATGACGCTTTTTCACGTGGGTTTGGATTAATAGCATGCTCCCAATGTGTAGGGTGTACCCAGTACTTTGCATTTGGGAAAGTGAGTTCGTAGCCATCTTTCATCGTATTCCATTTTACACTACCTCCACAGTGGTCAAAGTGCAGGTGCGTAAGCACTACGTCTGTGATATCACTGAAATCTACACCAGCGTCATTCAGCGATTTCTGTAAAGAGTGAATACCGTTTAGGTAATAGTAACCAAAGAATTTATCGCTCTGCTTTTCGCCCATTCCGTTATCTATGAGAATGAGTCTATCTCCATCTTCTATGAGTAAGCATCGCATAGCCCAGTTGCACATATTTTGCTCATCAGCAGGATTGATCCTGTTCCAAATACTCTTGGGCACAGTGCCAAACATAGCACCCCCATCTAGCATAAAATTACCTGTGTGTATTGTCTGTATTCTCATAATATCTAAAAGGTATGTTTTAAGAACTTGGTGCGTTTAAATACCCCATTGGCTTGCACCACCAGTATGTATAGCCCTGTTTCTAGTCCGTTAAAATATATAGTTTGAGGGAAAGAGGAGCTAGAGGTAATGTTACTGAGTAACTGTGAAAGGACGAGATTTCCTTGACTATTGTAAACCTGTAAAGTAGCCACAGTAGTTTGTTGGTAAGCAAACTGCATACTAAAGTCTATTCTATCATACACCGGATTTGGAGAAAAGAAATAGTAGAAAAAGTCATTTTGACATACTCCGTTCTCATTTGGTTTTGTGAAGTTTACTCCTCCTATATTGTACATCTCACACTCGTTTCGGTAGGTAACACCATTGCATCCGCAAACCGGATTAAATTCTGGATTATCACATCTGTAAAATGGATTAATACGATTGCTATCAACACATTCAATTCTAAATTGAGCGAATAGAAGTATAGGTGTGCAACTTATTAGTAGGATTAAGATTCTTAACATATATGTACTGTTCAAATGTAATTAGAATGAATGAAAAAAGTATCGAGCACCTAACCATTTGTACTACACAACCGTATAATAGAAGG
>Ga0209284_10005253_pt1 | contig 13608 bp, 8 predicted proteins | sample FRY03_FD_187211 | JGI IMG/M metagenome (GOLD analysis project Ga0209284, IMG submission 187211) | Freshwater microbial communities from Lake Fryxell liftoff mats and glacier meltwater in Antarctica - FRY-03 (SPAdes) (version 2) | ecosystem: Environmental > Aquatic > Freshwater > Ice > Glacier... | reverse complement strand
TACCCGGCGTTCCTGCATCGCTGATCATCGCTATTTTTTGTCCTGCTCTCATCAGTCGAATTAATTCGGATAGCGCCTGATGTTCGTTGTGCTGATGGTGAGATAAGACTCGCTTGTCAATCCCAAAATGGCGAAGTAAAACTTTGCTGGTTCTTGTATCCTCTGCTAAAATGATGTCCGCTTCTTTTAATACCTCCAACGCACGTAATGTGATGTCTTGTAAATTTCCAATGGGAGTGGGGACGAGCGTCAGCATATTCTTGAAGCCCAAAGGTCATGGTTTAATTGGGAATATAAAAATGACAATTTTAAATTAGTTCTAAAGAAGGGGATTCAATCGCATCTGCTTAATTGTGAATATGCTTTAAAGCACTCCTCCTTATTGCGATTGAAACTTAACCACTTATGAGATGAAGAAGAATGTGCACAGTGATTATTTGCAAGGAGATTTTGATTTTCTTAAATTCGTTAACCTCACGCAGCTTGTACGCGTATATAAGGTATTCGTTTTTTATTCTTTCCGATAAAATCATGCTAATAAAAATTTATAATTTATGATTAAAGTCTTACGATTTATTCCGATTATTCTCTTGCTGCTAGCTTCCGGTACTCAAGCACAGAAAAACTATAAATTACAACTTCAAAGCGGCACTATTGAAGCGGAGGAAAATCTGCATTCTTTTATTTCCGGACCACAAATACCCAACGAATTTAATGGATACTATTATCGCTTTTTGCAGTTTAATACCATCCCCGGAAAAAGCCAACAAGATGAAATGCGCAATATGGGATTGGTGTTGATGGATTACATCCCCGGCAATGCTTTTATGACGGCTATTCCGGTGCAATTTAACAAGCAATTATTAAAAAACTTTGGAGTGCGCGCTGTATTGAAACAATCCTCCACTCAAAAAATCAGCAAGAATATTATAGGTGGTTTTCAGGACTGGGCGATGAACGAAAAAGGAAAAGTGGATTTGAATGTGCAGTATCACTCTAGTATTCCCGTGGCTGTTGCATTGGCTGCTGCTCAAAAGCAAGGTCAAATACTTTCGGTGCAAAGCGAAAACAATGTAATAGTTATGCGCATAAGCGACTTTTCATTGATGACTCTTGCTGCTGAGCCGTGGGTGTTCTTTATCAATACCATTGCAGCTCCTTCCGAAAAAGAAGATACAAAAGGAAGAAGTCTGCATCGTTCCAATATCATCAATAGCGATTATGCTACCGGAAGACATTACGATGGATTGGATGTGACTGTTGCTATTGCCGATGATGGTTTTGTGGGGCCACATATTGATTTCACCGGACGCTTAACCAATTTCGCAACTGGTACAGGTCAATCGCATGGCGACATGACAAGTGGAATTTGTGTAGGCGCAGGAAATTTAAATCCTGTGATTCGAGGAATGGCCACCGGTGCTTACCTCTATGCCTATAACATTAGCGGCTATCCGCAAATAGTGAGCGCTGTCGCAAATTTTAATAGCTATGGAACTGTTATCGCCTCCACTTCTTATTCGCAAGGATGCAATGAATATACTTCCGATACTCAGTTTGGAGATAATTTAATTTATAATAATCCGCAATTGTCTTTTGTTTTTTCAGGTGGCAATAGTGGAAGTACCAATTGTGGTTATGGTGCAGGAACGGCATGGGGGAATATTACCGGAGGTTATAAACAAGGAAAAAACGTAGTTGCTTGCGGTAATTTGACGGAGTTGGAAGTTTTGACTTCGTCAAGTAGCAGAGGACCTTCTGCAGATGGACGCATCAAACCCGATATTTGTGCGAACGGAACAAATCAACTAAGTACGAATGAAAACAATACCTATCAAGTAGGAGGTGGAACATCCGCAGCATCTCCGGGAGTTGCCGGAGTATTCGCACAATTGTATCAAGCCTATAAATCTTTATTCAGTGTGCCGAATCCGCCATCAGCATTAATTAAGGCTTGTGCTTTAAATACAGCAGAAGACATTGGTAACGCAGGTCCTGATTTTATTTTTGGCTGGGGTCGAATTAATGCGTTGCGTGCAGTGCAAACATTAGAACAAAATCGATTTCTAACAGATAGCATTATTCAAGGACAGAATAAAACACATTCGATTATTGTACCTGCCGGAACAAAGCAAATTAGAGTAATGGTGTATTGGTCAGATGTGGGTGGATCTCCCGCCGCATCTCCGGCATTGGTGAATAATCTGAACATGCAAGTTGCCGACCCCTCACTCGTCAATTGGAATCCATGGGTACTTGACCCAACTCCGATTGCCGCAAATTTAAATGCGCTTGCAGTTCGAGGTGTCGATAGTCTCAACAACATGGAACAAGTAACCCTGGACAATCCAGCTGCCGGAACGTATACCGTGAATATTAACGGTTACGCAGTACCGTCAATTGGCCAGCGATATTATTTAGTGTGGGAGTTTAGGTCAGAGGAAATGACGATCACTTACCCGAATGGCGGCGAAGGATTTGTTCCGGGCGAAGTGGAAGTGATTCGCTGGGATGGACAAAGAAACTTGGGCACCTATCTTTTGCAATATTCTACAAATAACGGCAGCAGCTGGACAACGATTTCATCTACCATCGCCCAAACGGTGCAACAATTTTCCTGGACCGTTCCGAGCACAGTTACCGGACAGGCCAGAATACGAATTAGCAGAAACGGATTTAGTGATACAAGTGATTCTTCTTTTGCAATTATTGGAGTTCCCGCCGGACTTACGGTGGCTTGGGCTTGTCCCGATTCCATGAAATTGCAATGGACTGCAGTAAGCGGTGCTGCGGGATACACAACGTATAAACTTGGAACGAAATACATGGAGCCCATAGGCACAAGCGTTAGTAATGAAATAGTGATTATAAGCCCAACCTCCTCTTTGGCTGGCTGGTTTAGTGTATGTGCAAATACTACACAAGGCAATAAAGGTCGTCGTGCTTTTGCCATCAACAAAGCAGCTGGAACGTTTGCTTGTCCACTGCCTTTTGATGCTCGATTAGTTACAGTCACTAATCCACCTTCGGGAATTTTACATAGTTGTCAGAATAATTCCGCATTACAAATTCAAGTTCAGGTGGAAAATAGTGGACAGAATTCATTGTCGAACATCCCAATCAAATACAGATTGAATGGAGGAGCTATTATCACAGAAATTATCCCGGGCACATTAAATGCCGGAGCGAGTACAAATTACGGTTTCACTTCTACTGTGAACTATTCTTTGCCGGCGGTGTATGCTTTGGATGTATGGGTGGCTTTATCAGGCGATTTGAATTCTTTAAATGACAGCATCAAAATAACAACGACTGTCTTTGCAATAAATCCACTGCCCTCACTCGAAACTTTTCAGGGGGTCACCTTCCCTCCTAATGCATGGAATGTGGAAAATCCCGATGGCCTCACGACTTGGGTAAAATCTGCCTCGGTAACCGGTGCAAGTGGCACTTCTACCAACGCTGCAACAATCAACAACTATAGTTATAATAGTTCCGGAGCTCAAGATCGTCTTGTTAGTTCAGGTGTCTCTTTAATCGGAACAAGTACTGCTCAATTAATTTTTGATGTTGCTTATGCCCGCTATGGTGCCACGTATTTAGACACCCTGCGAATTGATATCTCTACAGATTGCGGACTTACCTGGCAGCCGACGGGATATTCGAAAAGTGATTTAGTCTTGGCTACAGCAGGTACAAATACAAGTTCTTTTTCCCCGACTTTAGCTTCTCAATGGAGAAAAGACACTGTGAACCTTAATTCATGGGCAGGAAATATTGTATTTGTTCGTTTCGTAAACATTACCGGTTACGGAAACAATCTGTATATCGACAATGTCAATATTTCTACCGGCTCTTCGAATGCAATTGTTAACGTAACGATGTTAATTGAAGGCTTTCATAATGGCAGTGGAGGATTGGTGCCTGCGCTGATGAATTCCGGAGTGGGTTTAAATCCTACAGAGTGCGATACGGTAACTTTAAATGTTCGGAATGCATTGAGTCCATTTGCGGTTGTTGCTACATCAAAATCAATTCTAACAACAAGCGGAGCAACTAGCTTTATGATGCCAGGCGCATTAATTGGAAATCAATATTACATCGAAATTTCTCATCGCAATGCCATTCAAACCTGGAGTGCAAATCCGGTTTTGTTTTCGGGCACAACTGCTTACAATTTCAGTACTTCTGCGAGTCAAGCCTATGGTTCAAATTTGAAACTATTGATGCCGGGAGTTTTTGCATTATATTCCGGCGACATGTTACCAAAAGACGAAGTTGTAGATATAGTTGACCAGCTACTACTGGATAATGATATTTTCAATTTTTCGAATGGATACCGTGTTACTGATTTATCGGGAGATGGAACAGTTGATATCATTGATCAAATTATTATGGATAACAATATATCCGGATTTGTGAGCGCTTTACACCCTTGATTTAATTGTGTTTTTCTTCGGAATAGAATAAAAACTTGTATTTTTCTATTGATTTTTACTTGAACAGTATTTTTTAAGCAAAAACTATGGTTTTTTAATTACTTTCGTTAGCAGGAAATCAAATGCTATTTTCCTTACCCAACTCGATATATAGTATTCGCTATTTATTGAAGATGTTATTATAAGTTTAAAACAATCCAAAACAACCTAAAACACAATTAATATGAATCGTATTTACAATTGGTTGCTGGCTACCGGAATTTTCTTTTCGGTTGCTGCATCAGCCCAACAAAACAATCGTTTGTATCTGCAGAGCGGAACAGTACAAACGGAAACAAATCTTTCCGCATTTATTTCTGAAGGAACCCCTTCTGATGTGTTTAACGGATACTACTATAGGTTTATCCAGTTTAATGAGATGCCCAACGCTGATCAGCAAATGGCTCTTCGCAACAGCGGTTTAGTTATTATGGATTATGTGCCTAAAAACACGTTCATGGTAGCCATCCCTCTTAACTATGATAAAAACAAACTTTACGCTCATAATGTGTATGCGGTTCTTCAGCAATCACCCACACAGAAGATCAGTAAAAATATCATTGGTGGATTTCAGGATTGGTCGATCAACGAAAGGGGAACGGTAGATTTGAATGTGCAATACCAAGGAAATATTTCTCATGCAGCAGCAATTGCATCTGCACTTAAGCACGGCAAAGTATTGGCTGAAGAATCTCAAAATAGAATAATTTCACTTCGCGTAAGCGATTTTTCTTTGATGAGCTTAGCTGCGGAATCTTGGGTGTTTTATGTGAATTCTATTGCAGCCCCTTCTGTAAAAGATGATACAAAGGGACGGAGTTTACATCGCTCGAATGTGATTAATAGTGATTATGCAAGCGGTCGTCACTACGACGGCAAAGGCGTTTCTATTGCTATTGCCGATGATGGATTTGTAGGTCCACATATTGATTTTACAGGTCGACTTACCAATTTCGCCACCGGATCAGGACCGAGTCATGGAGACATGACGACAGGAATCTGTGGGGGTGCGGGAAATTTAAATCCGGCTATTCGTGGTATGGCATCCGGCGCTGATTTATACTCATTCAATATTAGTTCTTATCCGCAAGTAGTAGATGCCGGTTACTAATTTTAACACAACGGGATTGTTATTTCTTCAACCTCCTATTCTCAAGGCTGTAATGAATATACGGCCGACACGCAGTTTGGCGATCAATTACTATTTGATAATCCACAAATCCAATTTGTATTCTCGGGTGGAAATTTTGGAAGTGCTAATTGTAACTATGGCGCAGGCTCAGGTTGGGGAAACATCACCGGAGGTTATAAGCAAGGAAAGAATGTGGTGGCTTGTGGCAATTTAGATGCACTAGAAGTTTTGGATCCTACCAGTAGTCGCGGACCTGCTTCCGATGGTCGTGTTAAACCTGATATTTGCTCAAATGGTCGCGATCAATTAAGTACAAACGAAAACAATACCTATCAAGTAGGTGGTGGAACTTCTGCCGCTGCTCCCGGTATCGCCGGTATTTTCGGACAGATGTACCAAGCGTATAAAGAATTAACAGGAGCTCCAAATCCTCCGGCTGCATTAATCAAAGCCTGCCTTTTAAATACAGCAGAAGATATTGGAAACCCGGGTCCCGATTTTATTTATGGTTGGGGTCGTGTGAATTCTCTACGCGCCTTAACTACACTTGAAGACAATCGTTATCTTTCTGATTCCGTTTCTCAAGGAGCAACCAACACGCATTCTATTACTGTTCCTGCAGGAGTAGTAGAAGTTCGTGTAATGGTGTATTGGCATGATGCAGGTGGTTCGCCGGCATCTGCCCCATCTTTAGTGAATAATATTAATATGACGCTTACAGATCCATCTGCAGGAGTATGGAACCCTTGGATTTTAGATCCTACACCGCTTGTTGCCAGCTTAAATGCACCCGCAGTTCGTGGTGTAGATAGCTTGAACAATATGGAGCAAATTACTTTGGCTACTCCTGCTGCCGGAGTATACACTGTAGACATTAACGGTTACGCCTTACCGTCAACCGGGCAGCGTTACTATCTTGTATGGGAATTTAGAACAGATGATGTAACACTTACTTATCCAAACGGCGGAGAAGGTTTTGTTCCCGGAGAATCAGAAGTGATTCGTTGGGATGGTCTCCGTAACACCGGAAATTATTTGTTGGAATACACAACAGATAATGGAGCGAACTGGAATACGATTTCTTCAGTAATACCTCAAACATTACAACAATTTACTTGGTCTGTTCCGAGTTCAGTTTCCGGAGCTGCTAAGTTGCGTATTAGTCGCAATGGCTTCAGCGATGAATCAGATTCTTCATTCGCAATTATTGGTGTCCCTTCAGGTATTGTTGTGGACTGGGCTTGTCCAGATTCTGTTCAATTGAGTTTTACAGGAGTTTCCGGTGCAGTAGGTTATACTGCGTATATGCTTGGAAATAAATACATGGATTTTAAAGGAACGAGTGCAATTACTACAATCGTAGTGCAAGGCGTTAACCCAACCATTGACAATTGGTTTAGCATAAGTGCTAATACCGTCGATGGAAATACCGGAAGAAGAGCCTTAGCTATTTTCAAACCTGCAGGTGTTTTTGGCTGTACCTTGGCTACAGATGCAAACCTTTCTGCTATCGCAAGTCCGGGAACAGGTTCTTTATTGGATTGTCATGATAATTCAGTGATTCCAGTTGGGGTACTTATCGATAATGATGGATTAGGTTCATTAACAAATATTCCGGTGAGCTACTCTGTGAACGGCGGCACACCTATAACAGAAATATATACAGGCACCATCGCTGCGGGAGCATCACAACTTTTCACATTCACTTCTACGCTTAACCTTAGCGTTGCCGGAAATTATTATGTGGAGGTATGGATCACTTACCCCGGCGATCAAAATTTGTATAATGATACCGCTGCAGCTTCAATCACAGTATTGGGTGGAACATTAGTAAACTTACCGTCCATCAGCGATTTTGAAGCAGAGTCACTTTGTGCAGTTACTTCTGATTGTGAGGCGACGGTATGTCCACTTACTAACGGATGGATCAACGAAACAAATTTAGATCAGGACGATATCGATTTCCGTGTGAATAGCGGTGCAACTGCATCAACAGGAACTGGTCCGGTAGTCGATCATACATTTGGCACTGCTGCCGGAAAATATATTTACCTGGAAGCCTCTACTTGTTTTAATAAAACGTCAAATCTGATTTCTCCTTGTTTCGATTTAACTACGGCAGCTACTCCTCAATTGTCATTCTGGTATCACATGTGGGGTCCGGGAATGGGAGAGTTGCATGTTGACATCTTCTCACAAAACGCTTGGATCAATGATGCGATTCCTGCCATCTCCGGAAACCAAGGAAATAACTGGTTGCAAGCCATTGTGAATTTAGCACCATGGGCGGGCGAAGTCATTAATGTACGTTTAAGAGGAATAACAGGAGCCGCATTTACATCCGATATTGCTATTGATGATATTAATGTAATTGAAGCCACCGGTCCTCCGGTTCCTGCTTTCAGTGCAAGCGCATCAACCGGTTGTGCCGGAAAGGTGATTTCATTTACCGATCAAAGTTTAAACGCACCCACTTCTTGGGCTTGGGTGTTTACTCCGGCAACAGTATCTTATGTGAATGGTACCACTGCCGGTTCTGCAAATCCTGATGTTGTGTTTAATAGCGTAGGTGCTTATGATGTAGAATTGACCGCAACCAATGGTTTTGGTGGTGGAACAGTTACTCAAACATCTTACATCAATATTCTTTCTGCTGCTCTAACTCCGGTTGTGGAAGATTTCCAAAGCGGATCTTACCCTCCTTATGGTTGGAGTATCAACGATGCAGGTGCTGCGATTACCTGGGCAGAAATTACAGGTATCACAGGGTCTGATGGAAATCCGACAACCTGTTCTTATGTAAACAACTTTGCATATAATAACGTAGGTGCAGAAGATGCAATGGTAACTCTGGAAATGTCATTGACGAATGCCAGTGCTGCACTTCTTACGTTTGATGTGTCCTATGCACGTTTTAGTGCTGCGTTCACGGATACAATGCGTATTGATATCTCTACAGATTGTGGTAGTACCTGGACTCCTTCAGGCTATCAAAAGGATGGATTGACATTGTCAACCGCTGGTGATGTAGCTGCAACATGGGCTCCCGCAACTGCTGCAGAGTGGAGAAATGATACCCTGAACCTTAGTGCATGGTTGGGATCAAATATTTTGGTTGGATTCGTAAATGTGAATGGCTTTGGCAACAATCTTTACATTGATAATATTAATGTAGATGCTACAGTTGGTATCAATGAAGCCGATCAGTTGGGTCAGGTTAATATCTATCCAAATCCATCTTCCGGAATGTTCAATCTCGAATTAAAAGGAGTGGATGCGAAGCAAGTTTCTTATGTTGTTACTGATCTCGAAGGTCGTGAGATTATGAATCAGAGAATTAACACAGGCAGCAATTACCGTGGAATCATTGATTTACGTCAGTCGCCACAAGGAGTTTACCTTCTTCGCTTAATAACAGAGTCGGGCAACCGCACTGTAAAGCTGGTGAAGTTGTAATCAAACAATAATTTATTCATGGAGAAAGCCACTTGATTTAATTCGAGTGGCTTTTTTCATTGTATTCGGCCTTAACGGATGGATTTCTATGCGAGAAATGATTCCAAGAGCAATATATCTTGTAAATTTGCGCCATGGATTCAGTGCGTCAACAGAAATATGCAAAACTTGTTCAGAAAGAATTGGGTGAAATTTTCCAGCGGGAAGGAAGTAATTGGTACGGTCCTCAGTTTGTAACGGTCACTCACGTAAAAATTACTCCGGATTTGGGACTTGCCCGCGTACATCTCAGCGTTTTTAAAGCACCTAAACCACAAGAGATTTTGAAAAGTATCAATAAACATAAAGCCGAAGTACGTTTCCATCTCGGAAAAAAAATCGGGAAACAAGCGCGTATCATTCCCGAGCTGGAGTTTTTTATTGATGATAGTCTCGACTACTCCGATAAAATGGATGCGATATTTAGAAATTTAGATATTCCACCAGCTGAAGAATAAATTCATCAGCACAAATTTATACTCTTAAAAAAGCATTATTACCTTCGCCATCGATGCAATACGATCCAATAAAGCGCAGTCTCGGGAATGTTTTTAATAAATCTCCCTTCCTTCGAAAAGTATTTTACCGTCTTCTTGATTTACTCTTGTTGCGTGCATGGCATGTTCACAAGGAATTAAAAACATGGATCAAACAAGCTCCGGCGAATCCTATGATTTTGGATGCAGGTGCAGGCTATGGGCAACATTCACTCTGGTTGAATCAACGTCTTCCCGAAGCAGAAATTTTGGCTGTGGATGTGAAAGAAGAACAAGTAGAAGATTGCAATACTTTTTTTAATCAAATTGGTTCCGGCGAAAAAGTAAAGTTTGTGGTGGATGATTTAACAAAGTACGTAGCCCCGGACCGTTATGACTTGGCAATCTCTGTAGATGTGATGGAACATATTTTGGAAGATGTGCAGGTTTTTAAAAATATAAATGCATCTCTGAAAAAAGGCGGCATGTTGTTGATCTCTACTCCAAGCGATCAGGGTGGTTCCGATGTGCATGGCGACGAAGAAAGTTCTTTCATTGAGGAACACGTTCGCGATGGCTATAACATCAAAGAGATCGAAGATAAATTGCGTTCCGCAGGATTTACAAAAGTGGAGGCGCGTTATCAATACGGAACACCCGGAAAAATTTCTTGGCGTTTGTCAATGAAGTATCCAATTGTGATGTTAGGAAAAACAAAATTGTTTTTTATCCTGCTGCCATTTTATTATTTAATCACTTACCCGATTGCGTACCTGTTGAACTGGATGGATGTGATGATGCATCACACTACCGGCACAGGACTCATCGTGAAAGCCTGGAAATAAATGAAGAGCCTTGCCTGGACCATTACCCGGCGTTATCTTTTTGCGAAAAAATCGCATCACCTTATCAATGTTATTAGTTGGATCAGCGTTCTCGGTGTGGCTGTGGGTACTTTCGGATTGGTGGTGGTGCTTTCGGTGTTCAATGGTTTTGGAAATTTGGTGATGCAACTTTACAATTCTTTTGATCCCGATATAAAAGTTCAGTTGGCGACAGGTAGAAATTTTGAAGATGCAGATTCTTTGCATCAGCTTTTATTGAAACGGACCGACATTGCAGCCATCACTTTTGTGAAAGAAGAAAATGCATTGCTACGTTACATGGATCGGCAATATGTAGTCACATTAAAAGGAGTAAGTACTTCTTTTTTTGAAACAAGCGATATTAAAAATCAGTTGTTGGAGGGAGATGCTATTCTTGAAGAAGAAAATGCCAACTTCATGATTCCCGGAGCGCAGATCGCCTACTCGATGGGAATTCGTCCGAATGATTTGTTGAATCCCGTGAATGTTTTTTTACCGCGTCGAGGAATTGATCCCGGACTTACCCTCTTAGATCCTTCCGATGCCTTTACGCAAAAACCAATTGTTGCCTCTGGAATTTTTGGTGTGCAACAGGATTTTGATGCGAAGTATGTGATTGTTCCGATGCGTTTCATGCAAGAACTCACCGGCGACATTTCAAAGTTATCGTCGTTCGAAATAAAGTTGAAGCCAGGTGTTGATGTTGATAAAGCACGAAAGGAATTGCAATTATTTTTTGGAGATGATTTTATTGTCAAAGATAGAATCATGCAACACGATTTTCTTGCGAAGGTAATTGGAGCGGAAAAAGTGGCGGTGTATTTCATTCTTGGATTCATCTTACTGATTGCCGCATTCAATCTCTTTGGAACTTTAACAATCTTGATTCTCGACAAACGCGACGACTTGCAAACTTTGTTTCACATGGGTGCCGATTTAAAATTAGCACAGCGAATATTTTTATTCGAAGGCTTGGTGATTTCTGTTGGCGGTGCTTTGGTGGGGATGGTATTAGGAGCCCTACTTTGCGGATTGCAACAGCATTATGGATTTATAAAAATTGGTGAGGGAGATGGGTTTGTCGTAGATGCGTATCCGGTAGCGATGCAGTTAAATGATTTTTTAATGGTGATGGGAATCGTGATTGTTATTGGATGGTCGGCAGCAGCATATACATCAAGAAATATTGTGCGTCGTGTAAGTGATCAACGATTGATTGAAGCGTAAATAGTGAAGAGAATATTCATGTCCAACTGGAAACCATTCGCCGCACTTGCCTCCCTTTGTGTTATATGGGGCACTACTTATTTGGCGATTCGCATTGGCATGCAGGAACATTTTCCACCCTTTCTGTATTCGGGAATTCGTTTTATGATTGCGGGTGGAGTTATGCTCTTATGGTTTATTCTTAGAGGAAAAAAAATTGAAGTAACAAAACGTGACTTAAAAAGACTTTTAGTAAGCGGGATGTTTATTTTTCCCGGTGGAAATTTATTTTTAGTGCTGGCAGAACAAAGCATTGATAGCGGAATTGCCGCTTTGTTTAATTCAGCATTTCCGCTTTGGATTTTAGTCATCACGCGCATTTGGAATCCCGATGAAAAAACACCTACACTTGCATTTACGGGAATCATTGTTGGTTTCCTCGGACAATTTTTAATTTTTTACGATAATTTATTTATGGAAGGAAGTAATTTATTTCAGGTAGGACTCATCTTCCTAATTGGCGGAGTCATCAACGGATCATTGGGAAGCGTGCACATGAAAAAATATCCGGTAAGTTTAAGTCCTGTTATCACGGCAGGATTACAAATGTTTTTATGCGGAAGTATTACTGCATTGGTCGGACTTGCAAAAGGCGAGTGGACCCATCTGCCGAAGGCGATGCCCGGCTGGTGGTCGATGTTATACTTAATCATTGTAGGATCCATCATCGGCTACACACTCTTCGTGTACGCCATGCGATATTTACCCGCGCAACAAGTTTCCATTTATGCTTATGTAAATCCGATTGTAGCCGTTTTTTTAGGATGGCTATTTTTGAGTGAGCAAATAAGTACAAAAAGTTTAATCGCCATGTGCATCACAATTTTTGGCGTTTATCTCGTTAATAGAGGGATGCAAAGACATCGACTGAAAGAAAAAGCAGCGCTAAATAATATTGAATAGTAAAAGGTTGTGCTAGAGATTAGAAAAAAAAGAACGCAAAAACAAAAAGAATTCGAATAACAAGGATAAAGACGATTCCAGCAATAGAGATTAGAAAAAAAGGAAAACCAATTTACCACAAAGGCACGTAGATACCACAGAGGCTAGCGCTACCCTTACCAACATTTTATTCGATAAATCATACCTCCGTGATCTCTGTGAAAAAACTTCGTGACCTTTGTGGTTAAAGTACGATAATCAAATTTGGATAAATTCCATTGAAGAAATCGATTCAATTCCCGAAATTCGCATCTCCACCAATAAACAACAAAATGAAAAACTTACATACTATTTCCCTTCTCTTCTTCTTCTTGATAGGAATTATTTCTTGTAAAAACAACGCACAAAAACCATTCGGAAAAGATCCGGCATTAGAAAAAAGAAAATGGATGCTCGTTGAATTACAAGGACAAAAAATTGAAGCAGCAGCGGATGAGCAGCAAATCCATCTCACTTTCGAGGGCGAGAGCAACACCTTTGGCGGCAATGCGGGCTGCAATCAATGCAACGGCATGTACACCACGCAAGACGATATGATTCGGCTACACATGATGGCAGTCACCAAAATGGCATGCCCTGCGATGGAAACCGAAAGCAAATTTTTAAAGAGTTTGGACGAAAGCAATCGCTACGTCCTCCAAAGCATCAAAGAAAACAAACAGAACGTCGAGTATTTGTATTTGTATAAAGACCAAGAGATGGTGATGAAGTTGAAAGCTTTCTTTTAAGCTACAAGCTTTTCTTTAGCTTCAAGCTGCAAGCCGCAAGCTATTTTAGTTCAAGCTTGAAGCTACTTGAGGCTTGTGGCTTGCAGCTTGAGGCTTTTTCACCATTTCACAAATTTTCCGGTTAATACTTCTTTGTCCGTTTGCAATCTCACAATATAAACTCCATCTGCTTGCGAAGAAAATAAATTGCTGGACGAATAATACCCACCATCAACAACCGCTTTG
>Ga0209284_10005251_pt1 | contig 13614 bp, 8 predicted proteins | sample FRY03_FD_187211 | JGI IMG/M metagenome (GOLD analysis project Ga0209284, IMG submission 187211) | Freshwater microbial communities from Lake Fryxell liftoff mats and glacier meltwater in Antarctica - FRY-03 (SPAdes) (version 2) | ecosystem: Environmental > Aquatic > Freshwater > Ice > Glacier... | reverse complement strand
GAAGCTCGTTACTTTGCGACCTCGCCATGGCCAGTTGCAGCTGCTGGAAATGGTAGTTCGCTTCAACGGATCCCTGCCCTGGGCTTTGGCAACTTTGCGACCTCATGGACTGCCGCCTCTCCAACTCCGGGAACTTCGGGTGGTGAAACATACACCGACTGGGCCACTGCAAATACCGTCGGAAGCGGAAGTGAAGACCCCGATGGCGACCTTCTCGCCAACATCCTGGAATTCGCCTTGGGAACCGATCCAAATTCCACGACCGAACAACCCACCTATCGCGAGGCCAACGGAACCGGCACCATTTCCTTCCCCGTCCATACCGGACGCCAAGGTGTCCAACTCTTCTTCGAAACCTCATCCAACCTCGAAGACTGGGCTCCGGTCACCCCGAATTCAGCAGGTGTCAATGGAGAGATCCAAACTAGGGAATTTGAGTTTAGCCAAGCCGCGAACCAGAAACTCTACTGGAGGCTGCGGGCCGTTCAAACTCCGTAAGTCATCCTCACTCAGACAGGGAAGCACATGAGGATTCGAACCCATGTAGATTCTTCGTTTGCAATCAAAAATCAACCTTACCACCTTCAAGCGGTGCTACAAATCTGCCACATTTCCATCTTTGCGTCGCTGACCGCAATCGCCGGAGCCCAACTTTTCGTGGACTTTAACTCCACGACCCAGGACGGCGGACCGAACAACGAAGGAGGTTACCAGGCTTTCAGCGCCCCGCATGAAGGCGCAACGCCGCCCGCCGGCCAAACATACTCCGCCTTTGGCACCTCGGTAACGGTCACCCCAGCTTGGCCCAACACTTCGGACAACCGGGTTCGGCAATTTATCGATCGGGGGGCCGGCAACGATGGGAATTGGGGGACCTCGACCCTCAACCTTCTCACCGATTGGATCGGTTGCGACTGTCGGACTGGCAATGGTGGAAACGGGGTCTTCAATGGTGTCACCGGAATCCCCACCTCCCTCGTTATCGAGCTCGAAAGCCTCCCTACCGGCGACTACTCATGGCGCTCATTCCACCACGACACGGAAAACATGAACTCCGACTTTCAGGTCGAGATTTCCGTGAATGGCGGAAGCTCTTACAACCCTATTCCCGGACCCCTCACCATCACCGACAGCACGGACGGAGGAACTCCGGAAAGCAGTCAACGCTACCGCGACAATGCCTTCACCAAGGATACCCTTCCTTCGACCGTCAATTTCAACTTCACCGCCGCTTCCGGACAGGAAGTGCACATTCGCTTCGCGGCACATTCCACCGGATTGGTTCACCAAGACTTCTTCGTCATAAATGGATTTGAAATCGAATCGCGAGCCCCCGTAACCGGCCCCACCGATATCGACCTCTCAGAATCCGCCGTCGCACGCACCGCCAGCATCGGAAGCTTGCTCGGATCGCTCACCACCACTGATCCCACTCCCGCAGATACCTTCACCTACTCCCTCGTTTCAGGCCCAGGTGACACCAATAACGGCGACTTTGAAATCGCAGGAAGCGATCTCATCACCCAGCGCAGCCTTTCCGAAATCCCCCCGGGAACGACTCTCTTTGTCCGCCTGCGCTCCACCGATACTCTCGGCGCTTTCTTTGAAAAATCCTTCCCCCTCCAACTCCTCAACGATTCGGACAACGACGGGCTCGATGACAGCTGGGAGCTCACCTATTTCAACAACCTCACCGATGCCACCGGCACCGGCCATAACGATGCCGACGCACTCACCAACCGCCAGGAACAAGCCGCCGGCACCCATCCCAAGCTCGCCGACACCGATGCCGATGGACTGAACGACGACGTCGAAACAAACACCGGAATCTTCATTTCAGCATCGGACACCGGCTCCAACCCTCTCGTCGCTGACACCGATGCCGATGGCCTCCTCGATGGCATCGAAGTGAGTCCCGCCAACGGTTGGATCACCAACCCCAACCTCGCCGATAGCGATGCCGACGGATTCAACGACTGGGTCGAAATTGAGAACGCCAAGGACCCCAATAACAACGCTGAGTTTCCCGACGGACTCCTTCCCATCCGAATTAATGAAATCATCGTCTCCAACGAAACCGGCTTCGAGAATGGTAATGGCAACAAGGACGACTGGATCGAACTCTTCAACCCCAACTCTTCTGTCGTCAATCTCGACGCCTTCTACCTCACGGACGACCCCGCTCTTCCCACCAAGTGGAATTTCCCCTCGGTCGTCATTCCCGCAAATGGATACCTCGTCGTCTTCGCCTCCGGCAACGACATGACCGATCCCGGCGGAAACCCGCACACCAATTTCCGCCTCGCGAACCAAGGCGAATACCTCGCCATTGTCTATCCAGACGGCATCACGGTTTCGGACGCGCTCGCTCCCATTTACCCCGAGCAGTTTTCCGACATTTCCTACGGTCGGCCGATTGGAGGAGGAGCCTTCGCCTTCTTCGCCACTCCCACCCCGGGACAAGCAAACGGCACCGGATCTCCCGGCGTCGTGAAAGACACCAATTATAGTCTGAACCGCGGATTTTATGACATGCCCATTTCCCTCGCGATTACTTCCGATACTCTAGGCGCGACCATCCGTTACACGGTCGACGGCTCACTCCCCTCCCTTTCCAACGGACAAACCTACGCCTCTCCCATCGCGATTAGCACGACCACCAACGTCCGTGCCATCGCCTATCTCAAGGTCCAAAATTATATTCCCACCAACGTCGACACCCACACCTACCTCTTTGTCGACGAGGTCTCCCAACAACCGGCCTCTCCCGCCGGCTGGGCCAGCGACTGGGGTTTCGACAGGCAGGTCGGCCAAATCATTCCCTCCGACTACGCCATGGATCCACGCGTCGTCAACGACACCCTCGGTCTGCGCACCGCCGGCTATTCGATGCGCGAGGCTCTCCTCGATATCCCCTCGGTCTCGATCACGATGAAACAAGGTGATTTCGTGAAATCGCAGAACGAAAAGACCGGCGGGGACACCCAAAGCATCTACGGCACTCCGCGTGAACGCTTCGAAAAATTCTGTTCGGTCGAGTATCTCCTCCCCGATGGCACTCCCGGCTTCCAGGAAGACTGCAAAATTGAAACCCACGGGAATTCCTCCCGGACTCCCAACCGTATGCAGAAACATTCCCTCCGCCTCACTTTCAGTAACGAAATTGGCATCGGCAAACTCCGCTACAATCTCTTCCCGGAGTCACCGGTTGACGAGTTCAACAAGCTCGTCCTCCGCGCCTGCTTCACCGACTCCTGGGCTCTCGCCTCGTGGTCATCCGCCCGCTACCGCCCCAACGATTCCCTCTACATGCGCGACGTCTGGATGAAGGAAACCTTCGGTGCCATGGGCCAACAATCATCCTTTGGTAACTTCGTCCACCTCTACGTGAACGGAATCTACTTCGGCCTCCACAACCTCACCGAGCGGATCGAGGATGACTTCTACGCTGATCATGTCGGTGGTGAAAAAGAGGACTGGGAAGTCAATTCCGACCTTGCCACTCCCGGCCCGCTTTGGAACTCCATGATCGCCACCCTCAATGGCCCCATCACCACCCCGGCCGGCTATGAAGCCGCCAAAGCAAAGATCGATGTCGCAAACTATGCCGACTGGGTTCTCCTCCACTTCTTCGGTGATGCCGAAGACTGGCCCGTCAAAAACTCCTACGCGGCCGCCAACGCAATCAGTGGCGATGGCCGCTACCGCTTCAATGTCTGGGATCAGGAGATCGCCCTCGATAAGTATTCCTGGAATCGCTACAACGAAAACGGAATGGGCCTTGTTCCCTTCCAACGTCTGCGCCAAAATGAAGACTTCAAAATGCTCTTCGCTGACCGTGTCTTCAAGCACATGTTCGATGGCGGCGCCCTCACTGTCGCGGAGGCCAACACCCGCTTGATCGACATCACCGGAGAGATCGACAAGGCCATCGTCGCTGAGTCCGCACGCTGGGGAGATGTCCAAGCCAGCACGCCTTACGGCAACACCGCCCAGTCATCCTCAGATATCGATAGCGATCATTATCCACCGCTCATCAACAACCCCATCTACTTCACCCGCGAGCAGCATTGGGTCGTCGAACGCGACAACGTCATCGCTCACTACATCCCCACCCTTCACGATCAATCGGACAGCCGCTCTTTCATTCGCGAACTCCGGGGACAAAACCTCTATCCCGATATCGACCCTCCTCAGTTCTCCCAACTCGGCGGAGTCGTCCCGGAAAACTTGCCGCTCAAGCTGACCTCGACCGAAGGCGCCGTCTACTACACCAGCGACGGATCCGACCCACGCCTCCCCGGTGGTGCCATCAATCCCACCGCTGGCACCTCCTTGGGATTCGATGAAGTTGACTTCTTCGACATCAACGCCTTCGGCTGGACCTACCTCACCGGCACCACCGCCCAATCTGAGAGCAATATCGTCTTCGGCAAGGCCTCCTATGGCCCCTCCGATTGGAAGCATCCCTCCTTCGATGACTCAACGTGGGAACCGAACCCCGCAACCTCGCCCAATGGAGCACAAGGCCCCTTGGTCGGTTTTCAGGCCAACGCCATCACTGGAATCACTCCGAACACCACTCTTGATATCGGCCCCACCGAAGCACGCTACCCCACCCTCTATTTCCGCAAAGACTTCAATGTCACCAACGCGAGCGACTTCTACGATGTCACGCTCACCTCCAACCGGGACGATGCCATGATCGTCTATCTCAACGGACGTGAAATCTATCGGGACGACTTTAACAAAGCCGTCGTATCCTACTCTGATTTCGCGGCTGCAAGCGCTACCGAAACCGAGACGATCATCAATAGCTTTCAGCTCAGCCTCGGTGATCTCGTCGAAGGTAGCAACACCCTTGCCCTCGAGATCCACAACATCAACTCAGGAAGCTCGGATGCCGGATTCCAACTTTCCCTCGCAGGCCGTCGCATCAATCCCGGAGACGCCCTCACCCTCACCCAGACCGGCACCATCAAGGCCCGCGTCTGGGATGGGAGCGAATGGTCCGCTCTCCGCACCGCCGACTTCATCGTCGGAACTCCGGCCGCCGCCGGCCATATTGTCATCTCGGAAATTATGTATAACCCGCAGGGACCGGATGAAAACCTGGAGTTCATTGAGGTCCTCAATATCAACCAAACCCTCGCGATCGATCTCACCGGTGCCTCCTTCACCGATGGCATCCTTTACGACTTCCCCACCGGCCTGGTTCTTCCCCCGCTCGGCAGGGTCGTCATCGCCAAAGATCGCAACGCCTTCATCGCCACTTATGGTGAAACAGGGATCACCCTTGCGCCCGGTGCCTTCACCAGCAACCTCTCGAACAGTGGCGAGACCCTCATTCTCACCGCCAACGATGACTCCCTCATTCAAAGTTTCAACTACCGCGATGATGGCGGCCTCGGCTGGCCAACCTCACCCGATGGCTTCGGTTCCTCGCTCGTTCTCGTCGCCCCACTCACCAACCCGGATCACGCTCTCCCCATCAACTGGAAAGCTTCCAAGGCATCCGGCGGAAGCCCCGGCCTGCCCGACGACCTCCCACCCGCCAACCCACTCGAAGATCTCGACGGAGACGGACTCAATGCTCTCGCCGAATACTTCTTCGGCACCAGCGATGGCATCCTCAATTTCAGCCCCACCATTCTCACCCCGGGTTCTCCAGCCTTCCACCTCTCTTTCCCGCGCAATCCCTTCACCGAAGGACTCACTTGGGAAATCCAGAATTCAGACGATCTTGAAAACTGGGATCCCACCGATGTAACGATGGCCCCGGTAAGTATTCAAAGCGATGGCCGCATCCTCGAATCCGCCACCATTCCCCTCACCGGCCCTAGGACATTCTACCGCGTCAGAATCCTACCGCTTAACCCCTAATCACGAGATTTATCATTGGATTTTCGGGCATTTCAAGGCATACTTTACCATGCCTGAGGATACCAAGCCACCCTGCTCCGCCCGCCTCGAACTTGGCGGCATTATCTACCTGCCACGCCTGCTCGACAAAATCCGCCTGATGCACGCCGGAACTCTCCATCCCGACTTCCAAGACAATCTCGGCCTCGGCATGGATCTCTGGACCTGCCAGTTCCTCGGTGTCGATTACCACGACCTCAAGGCACAGGTTCTCGCAGGTGCCACCAACGAAGACGCCCTCGCCTGGGCCCTCAAAAACGGCCTCACCCGCCCCGACTTCGAACTCGCCTGGTTCACCGCCTACCTCACAACGCGTGGGTTCCGCGACAACATGAGCGCGAAACTTGCCCTCCGTAAAAAGGAAACCCCCGAAACAGATCGCGACGACATCCAAACCTTCATGGACTACCTCGAAGTCGATGAAGGACGAACCCTCTAAGAGATTCCTACCGTGACCCCATTCCACTACCAGGATCCCTTCCCGCTCGGTCCCGACACCACGGAATACGAGAAGATCTCATCAGACTTTGTCTCCACCTCCGAATTCGAAGGTCAGGAGATTCTCAAGATTGATCCACGGGCCCTCACCCTCCTTTCGAACGAAGCGATCAAGGCCATCTCCTTCAAACTTCGGACCTCCCACCTCAAGCAAGTCGCCGCCATCCTCGACGACCCGGAAGCCTCCGAGAATGACCGCATGGTCGCGCTCATGCTTCTCAGGAATGCCGAGATCGCCTCCCACGGAATCCTCCCCGGCTGCCAGGACACCGGCACCGCCATCGTCATGGGGAAAAAGGGTCAAGCCGTCTGGACTGGCGCGAACGATGAGGAAGCACTCTCCAAAGGCATTCATAAAACCTTCCAGGAAGAAAACCTCCGCTACTCCCAGGTCTCCCCGACCACGATGTTCGCCGAGACCAACACCAAGACGAACCTCCCGGCACAGATCGATCTCTACGCCACCGAAGGGGATACCTACAAATTCCTCTTCATGACCAAGGGCGGCGGCTCCGCCAACAAGTCCTTCCTCTTCCAAGAAACCAAGGCCCTCCTCAACCCCGAGCGCATGATGGAATTCTGCATTGAGAAAATGCGCAATATCGGCACCTCGGCCTGCCCACCCTACCACCTTGCCTTCGTCATCGGCGGCACCTCGGCTGAGAACTGCCTCAAGACCGTTAAGCTCGCCTCCGCCCGCTACCTCGATGAACTCCCAACCACTGGCAATGAACACGGTCGCGCCTTCCGCGATCTCGAGTGGGAAGAAAAACTTCTCGTCGCCGCTCGTAAGATCGGAATCGGGGCGCAGTTCGGTGGCAAATATTTTGCCCACGACGTCCGCGTCATCCGCCTCCCACGCCACGGAGCGTCCTGCCCCGTCGGGCTCGGTGTCTCCTGCTCCGCCGACCGCCAGGCCAATGCCAAAATCACCAAGGAAGGAATTTTTCTCGAAAAATTGGAAGACAACCCCGGTCAATTTATCCCCGAAAAATTCCGCGACTGGAAATTTAAAGGCGTCGCCATCAATCTCGAGGAAGGCATGGAGAAAACCCTCGCCACCCTGAGCAAATATCCTGTCACCACCGCTCTCTCCCTCACCGGAACGATCATCGTGGCCCGCGATATCGCCCACGCGAAGCTCAAGGAAATCCTCGAAAAGAACGGCGACTTCCCCGACTACTTCAAAAAATACCCCGTCTACTACGCCGGCCCCGCCAAGACGCCCGAAGGCATGGCCTCCGGATCCTTCGGCCCCACCACCGCCGGGCGCATGGATCCCTACGTCGATCTCTTCCAGGAAAATGGGGCTTCGATGGTCATGCTGGCCAAAGGCAACCGCTCACAGATGGTCACCGATGCCTGCAAAAAACACGGCGGCTTCTACCTCGGCTCCGCCGGTGGTCCCGCCGCCCTCCTCGCCAAGGAACACATCAAGAGCCAGGAAGTCGTCGACTTCCCCGAACTCGGGATGGAAGCCGTCTGGAAAATCAAAGTAGAAAACTTCCCCGCCTTCATCCTCATCGATGACAAAGGGAACGACTTCTTCAAACAAATCAGCCAGTGCCCCGTGCACTAGAAACCCGGGACGGGCAGTTCCCTGCTTGGTCGGACTACCGTGGCAATTTGCGCTTAGCTCCTTCCGAAACAGAAAGTGGTCCCTCACCCCAGCCCCAAAGGCGCGTCCAAACCCAGCCCCAAGCAGAGCGCAGCGCCGCCTGGGGTACCAAGTACCCCGCAAGATCAGGAGAGCCTTTGAGATCGATTCAAAAACGCTCTCCCCAAGCTTCATCGGCGGCCAATATGGCGGACCTCTGCAGCACAACTTGCTTTTACAGACAAATCTTTACACCACCCATCTTTTTATCCTACAGATTTCCCCTTCCACAGTTTAATCGAGAGCGCAAGGATTACTAACAAAAGAACCGAAGTAATGATCCCCAGCCAACGGTTTCCCTTGGGCTTTTCCGAAACTGGCTGATGTTTCGAAATCTCAGGAAGAGTGGAAGATGAGCTATCTGCTGAAGACGAATTTAAACTTGGACGCTCCTCTTGGCGTTGCTCAGGTAGTAATTTTGAAGGCATTTTTAAACCCGCTTTAACTGTGAATGATTCGTCACCAATCCTAAACTGGATTCGGCTTGTTTCAGATTCAATCTGAACAATCTCCAGCCCTTCTAAGTCACTTAAATTGAGGCTCTCCAGATTTAATCGAGACAGGACCTTTTCTTCTACATGATAGACATAAATTTGGATTCCCTCATATTCTCCCGAATCTTGATTCTCCAGAACCGCATTACCAACTAACACATCATCGCTTACCCAGCACCAACCAAAAAGTTGTCCCCGAAGACTGGAGCCGTAAGTTACATCTGGAATATCAACATCGATTTCTCTATATGATTCTTCACCCAAAACTTCGAAGACGCGGGGTGCCCCCTCTGCTTGAACGATTAGTCGCCTTCCATCTGGACTCAGCCAATTGTCCTTTTTAGCTCCCCATGATGCGCCTCCAGCCACTTGGCCTTGGAAAGTAATGGTTATATTATTTGCAGGAATAGAAACTGATACCGGATACGCTATCACTGTCCCGCTCAAGGGTGGTAAATTACTTTCTGCACCTTCGACAATCTCAGCCTCTGTTGGCTCCCCAATTTTAAGCCATACAGGCGTTGGTTGGTTCAAATACTCTTTATATGATTCTGAATGCCCCTCGTGCCCTCCTGAGGCCAGACTTAGGATTGCAAAAAATCCGAATACAATGACAAATAAATTAAACATTACGGATAGGTAAAAATCTGATCAAATATGACTTCGGAAACATCTTCAGCAAATTTATCTTTTATAGCAACACCGCTAGGATGTGCGGCACCGTTTTTGGTAAGCCTTACTGCATCCAAAGCTGTAGCATGCGATATAAATTCCACTTCAATTAAGGTGCTTCGAATGGGGCGATATGAATTTGAAATATTAAAATGCGCATCACTAAGAACAGCCCAACCACCCGGCTTCGGAGAGCGGGCTTTACCCGCTGGATCCGTCGCCTGTATTGCGGCTAACGTTGCATTCATAACACTTTCACCAAAAGGATCATTTACTGCGAAATTTACTGAAGGCGAACGCGTCAGATATTCTGTGCCGCGTACAGTCGTGCTTGAAACTGCATTGAAATGAATACTAACGAAAAGATCTGCCCCTTCAGTCTTTGCTTTGGTTGGTCGACTTGGGAGAGCCACAAACCCATCGGTTGTCCTTGTCATGAAAATCCTGAAATTTCGTTTTTCAGCTTGAAATTTCATTTCTAGTTCTTGCTTAAGGGCCAAGCCGTAGGGAAGTGCTAAATGCGCCTCTTTTACGGAGTTATCGGGCTTCCCTTCTGCACCTGGGTCAGTTCCCCCATGTCCTGGATCAATGACGACAATCCCAGGAACTTCCATATCAATTAGATCGAACTGGGTATTTGTTCCTTCGATCATCACCTTAATTCGAGCACGATCAAATCCAATTGGAGGGATATTTACCCTTATCGACGAATACCCATCTTGACCAATTTTTGTTTCACTTGTTCTATTTGTTAACGTTTTGTAATTGTTTTTCCCAAATTCCAGAGACTCCGAAAAACTATTTCTATCATCTGGGTTAATAGCCGATAGATAATTCCCCTTGAATTTAGGAGGAAGATTAGGACCTTCAGGGCTGTAGTTAGGAATATATAGGGGCACTAGTTCCCACTGCACCTTCTTCCCCATTAATGCGGAGTGAAATTTAACCTCAATTTCCCTATACGCAATTCTGCTTCCATCAGGATTGACTTCGACAAATGGGGTTAGTCTCGGACCTAATTCTACAACATCCGATCCTTCGATATCGCTTCCTTCTTCATCTTTTTCTTTCGGAAACAATTTAACCACCTCTGGTGCCAGGACTAACTCTTGCTCGACGACATAGGACCCGGTCACGGGTGCGCCCATCAGAGTGAAAATCGGCTCAATCTGCGATTTGGTCTCATTGGCAGGGACAATAAAATCCAAAATCTCGACGCCGTTTGATTCGATAACTCGATCCTCGGAAATACCCAGTGCAGCGACCCTCCATGCAATAAACGCTTCGAGATCAGCCTCCTCTTGACTCTGTCCTGGCCCCGGTGTTGCAACTCCATCCCCATGGTAATCGAACTGCGCGAAAGAATGCTCTCGCACAGTTCTAATCGGAATCTTTAACGCCTTAAAGGATCTTGCTTCAGGAAGCAACATAGGAACTTCAAGCATATAGGCACAGTGCACTGAATCCCATTCGTCTATTTCAAGAGATGCGGGGGGAGAATCATTGATAAGAATGTGCCGTCTAGTGCTCTGCGCGGAAAAAACGAAATCAGGCCACCTCCTGTTGCCGAACTTGGAGTCCGACAAAGTCGCTTGATTTGGAAATGAATCCACGAAAAGTGCTGTCTCTAGGTCCCAAAGCACTCGAGGTGTTTGGAGTTCCACAATATCGAGATAATTCCACTGCCAATAAGCGCTATCTGCATCTTTATCTAGAAGCCATCCTCCATCATCGTCAACTCCTTGAGAATTAGTTTCATCGGAGAAATCATACTGAAACCCACGAATACTTGTCCGGATAACTGGTCTAGCAAATTCAACTTCAATATCGTTTGGATAATGAAATGCTGTCGGATCAAGACCAAACTCCGTCTCTCTAAAGTCGTCAATACCATCGCTATCTGTATCAGTCCTTTGGGGATCGGTGAACAAGAGCGCCTCTTGGTAGTTACTTAATTTATCTCCGTCATCATCACCAAATGGATTTTCCATTAGATTCGGATCTAAAAAATCTAACGAAAAAACTGCCTTCAGTTGCCCTATAGTGGCGGGAGCCGAATTTACGCTTGAGGAGGTGTTATTTGTTGGGTCCCACGGATAGAAATGTCCTGAAGAATCTTGGAAGTAGTCTACACCCAGTGTATACAAACCAATCCCTGACAATTGGTTTTGAACCCATGTGGAGTCCAACTGATTCAGTTGATGATAGAACGGATAAGCAAGAGCCTTCAGGGCACCAATCTGCAGGGGAGCGAGTTGATCTGCATTCCAATCAGATGGCAGAGGATCGGGTATACCCGGATAGAAAACACCCGACGTGCTGTTAGGTGTCGCTTTATAGAGTTGAGCTTGAATGGCTGCGGCTGTAGTTGGATCAAGTAGAGCTAGAGACTCCAATCCCTTCATCGCCATCCACTTTCCTTGACCACTATTGGCGATCGCTAGATTATTATTCGGAAGTGAACTTGTAGCACCAGTAGAATACCACCAATAGGGACCCTGGGCACTGGCACCCAGTATCGTGACAAGAGCGAAAAATAAGTGCTTATTAAGGAAACGAAACATTGTTTAGGTTGTGCTTGAGCTACAATGGTTCAGGGAGTAGGGGCGAAAATACCCATAGAAATATCCCCCTGAGGCACATTAATGATTACCGTTCCATCTCGGTAGACTTCCATGGCATTGGCTCCTGGGCTCGCACTTCCAATCCCGATTACAAAAACTTCGTCAGTTCCTGTGCCAGTATTCTTGTTCCATTGTCCAATTACGGTAGATGCCTCATCATACACCCACAGATTTTTCCCTGCGCTGAGAGAGTTATTAGCTGCATTCCATGTATTTGAACCCACTGAAAGGGTTCCACTTCCTCCAGACGCTCCAGCACTGCCCACACCAGCCCACACCAGCCCAAGTGGTAAAGTAGCCGTAGGAATCAAAGGTCGCATACACCGTGGCAGGTATCGACAGCAACGCAGCTGCTAGGGCAGCTTTCCGGAAAAATTCGTTTCTCAATATTTTCATCTCAATCTATTTTTTGAAGTTTTGGTTTTTATGGGCCTCTAATTGACTTACCCAATTTCTAGCTCGCTCAATCTTTGTTTCATTAGGGATTTTTTCGAGTTTCTTTTGTTCATCTTCGATTAATGGCTCGATTGAAGCCATGCGATCTCGAACGGTCTCCTCCCTCTTGAGTGGTTCCTTCATCGCTTCATGCTGGATACTGAAAATTCGCTCTGCGATTTGCTCCTCTTCAGGAAGAGTCGCCATCTCGTCAGCTGTTAACGGTATTTCAGGATCTGCTGAGATTCTGGCCTCTTCTTGCTCAACAAGGATGCCGTAGGCTTCCTCTCGACTCTTCTCAAGCTCTTGATGCCATGGCTCAGCCATGAAGTCAGCAATCAAAGACCTCGGTCTATCGGAGGCACCAGAACTAGATGCTCGAAAGTATTCTCTCATTTGAGTCAAATACGATTCAGCAGCAGCCAGAAACTCTTCTGGATTGTCCCCGGCAAATACAGGCATCTGCTCGGGCAGCCCCGTCGAAGGAACAGTCTCGTTTGAAATTTTAACTTCTTCAGCTCTGAGCTTCTCCACCTCAAGAAAGCTATCTTTGTTCTCATCTTCCCAACGCGCCATCTGTCTCCGCATCTCCTCAGGACCTGCCCCTTTCTCTAACAAGGCCAAACGCTCCCGTTCTCGGGAAATCTGTAGATCCAACATTCGTTCCTCGACCGTAGTCCCCTTTCCTGTCTGAGGATTCTCAGAAACTGCATGTAAAGAGAGCATCAAAAGCATCGCAGCCCCAGAGGTGATTACCTTTATTCCATTCATATTGAAGATATTTCTAAACTAAGACCCAAACATCTGACAAGAAAATAATCTTCCTCATCGTGAAATATTTTAATTTTGCATGGAGATCTCTAGCCTAATTGATTTTCACCTCAGTCCTTAGCGACATTTTTACCAACTGGGACCCAAGCACCGCGACAGCAAGGGTGAGTGGAAGAATTGTCAAATGGATGAAGAATAGGAGCTGGTTGGAAACCGAAAGTTCATGAAATCCCGAAACCGCCCATACACCAACCACTGCTGTTGCTCCCGCCGCAAATAGAATGGCAAGTGCCACTAAAAGCAGGAGGGTGCCCGTGGGCTGCATCTGATGAAGGAACTTCGTGACCCCAAGTGCTTTCCCCATTTTTGTGGGTTGGACAGAATACAAAGCCGATCCCAACGCGTATATTTGCGCTCCCAGAAGACCCATTCCAAAAAATAGGGTTCTTCGGGGAATTTAGTGCGCGATTTTGAGGCTGGGGAGTGATGTCGGAGCGGGTATAAGGAGCGGGTGCAATATCAACTTCATCGTCACTACAGT
>Ga0209284_10005250_pt1 | contig 13619 bp, 7 predicted proteins | sample FRY03_FD_187211 | JGI IMG/M metagenome (GOLD analysis project Ga0209284, IMG submission 187211) | Freshwater microbial communities from Lake Fryxell liftoff mats and glacier meltwater in Antarctica - FRY-03 (SPAdes) (version 2) | ecosystem: Environmental > Aquatic > Freshwater > Ice > Glacier... | reverse complement strand
ACCCCCGCGTGGGTGTGTGTGTACTTTACATTTAATATAGAAATCATGTTTTGAAACATACGCGCCCAATCGTACTGGTTTAAATACCATTGAATAACACTAGGTTTGTTTATTAATTCGAACTCTTTTATTCGAACGATGGTTAAGTGATCCGACTCGGTTCCGCCGGTTGTCGTGTCTTCTTCTTCAACAAACACATACATATGATAACGCAAAGACGGGAAACGGGTTTCGAGTATCGTCATGAGACGCTCGGTTTCCTCGTGTGAGTGATACGCTTTGATAATCATTACAAACACCACCGGTTCTGTTACGGACTGTAAAAGCTCCATGAGCCGGGTGTACCGACGGGTATATTTATCTACGAAAAAATGACGGAACAAATCGGGTCGATCACCATTGGGTGGTAAATCATGAACGCTACGTAACAAATCAAAACGGGTGCATCGAAACGCTTTGTGTCCCTCGAAAAGTTCGTCTTCGAATTCGGTGTCCGTTTCGATCGCCTGTTTCAGGTCTGTTTCAGAACCAATACTAAACACTTCGGTGACGGTTTTTTGAGATGCGACAATCCAATCAAAGAATTGCGTCTCGACGTCATGTAGTCCAAATTTGCGCAAGTAAAACGCGGGCAAACACCCTTGACCGATACTTATAAATTTCATTATCAGACTAAAATAAATAGTCCTTAAAATAATCGTTCGTCGTCTTGAAGTTCGAACGATGTCGTCAGTTGAGGGATCTGTGTAAAACGTTTTCGTCGGAGATTGGCACGGAGAGTGTCAATAAGCGCAAAGACACCCGGGTTTTCACCGAGACTTTCAAAACTATGGAGGAGACAAGAAGTCATGGCGCCGGAGAATTTACGCATGCGGTTCACGTTAAACGCGTCCGCGCTGGTTTGGTCATCCTTACATCCGGAAATAAGAATAATTTTAGCGTCACACGCCTTACTACTACTAGCGCGGTTCTCGATCGTCTTTTGTTTTCCCACGTAACAGTACTTCAGGTCACCGATGGTACCGCTATGACAACAATCGGCGATGAAAATCACGCGCGTTTGGGGACTAAACTTTCGCAGACAGTCCTTAATAAAATCATCCGGGACGACTCCCGCTCGCTTGAAATCGGACGGTACCAAGCACTCGTCTCGACCGTCCGATTCGTCTTTTTGGGCACCGATGTCGGGTATACCACAACCATGACCGCTGAAATGAATCCACGCGGTGTCGATCTTTTCGGACCACGAGCGACTGGCCAAGTTGTTAATCTCGGCGAGCATTCCGCGACCCGACGTGTGACGTCTACCGAGTGTGGTGTCGTCGGTGAACGAGCGAACGTCGTCAAACTGAAATGTATTTTTGAGGACCAATTCCATGTTGCGTACATCGTTAATGCAACCGCGCAGACGAGCGTCAGTGGTGTAGCTGTAGTTTAAGCCGAATAGTATAGCGTGTTTCATTGGAATATAGTTTTAATTAAAGAAAATTTAATTTAAAGAAAATCGACATTGTTAAAACGAGAGACAGATTCAGAATGAACTCGCGTTTCCAACAAACGAACGCGGTCCCCTTTGCGGATGTGAAGGGGATTCAGTTCAGTATACCGAGCGCGGAAGACATCCGTAAACAGTCGGTCGTGCATGTGATTTCCACCGACCTTTACGACAAAAATGTACCAAAAGTGGGTGGGTTGTACGATCTCACGATGGGGACAACGGACAAGAGCTTGTTGTGTCAAACGTGTAAATCGTGTGTAGTCAATTGTTCGGGGCATTTCGGGCACATTGAACTCGCGTTCCCCATGTACAACATCTGTTACATCAAACAAGTGTACAAGATTTTACAGTGCGTATGCATGCGATGTTCCGACGTGCTGCTCACGGACAGCTACAAGAACCTATACACGGACATAAAACGTGTGCGATCAAACCTGCGTTTTAAACGAATTCATGAGATGATCAAGAGACAAGGCACGTGCCCCCAGTGCCAATTCGAGCAGCCGAAATGGACCATGGACTCTACTCGGATCGACTGTATATTTCCGTCGAATAACGAAACCCCGGCGTCTAACCCCGTGGTCTTGTTTACTTCAAAGATGGCTTTCAGCATTCTCCGTAAAGTGACGGACGCTAATTGTATTTTGATGGGATTTCACCCAGAGTACTCGCACCCGAAAAATATGATTTTCAAAGTCTTGCCCGTGAGTCCACCGGTGGTGCGTCCGTCCGTGATGATGGACCCGTCGATGCGAACCCAGGACGACTTGACCCACAAACTGATTGAGATTATCAAATCGAATCAACAGGTGGAGAAATGTCTAAATAACAAGTCTCCGACGAACATCCTCGACGAGCACTTGAAGTTGCTACAGTTTCACATCACTACGCTCATCGACAACGACATTCCGGGACAACCACAGGCGACGCAACGCACTGGGCGTCCTATCAAGTCGGTCTGTCAGCGTATCAAGAGTAAAGAAGGGCGGGTTCGAGGGAATCTGATGGGAAAGCGTGTCGATTTTTCGGCACGCACGGTCATCACAGCGGAACCCAACATTCGTTTGGACGAGTTGGGTGTTCCCGAGAGTATCGCCCGCAATCTGACGTTTTCGGAAACGGTCACCGCGTTTAATCGAGACGTTTTACAAAAATACGTCGACCACGGCCCCGACCCGCCGAATTTACACGACGTCGGGGCGAAGTTTGTCGTAAAAGGTCACCTGGGGAAAGAGCAACGAAAGGACCTGCGTTTCGCGAAAGAGGTCCAACTCGAGATCGGAGACACGGTGGAGCGCCATCTGATGGACGGCGACTATGTGGTGTTTAACCGACAACCCACGTTACATCGTATGTCGATGATGGGACACCGTGTGAAGGTCATGAAGGGAAAAACGTTCCGACTCAATTTGAGTGTATGCTCCGCGTATAACGCGGACTTTGATGGTGACGAAATGAATTTATTTTTACCGTGTACGCACGATGCACGAGCGGAAGTCAAAGAACTGATGATGGTCTCGAAGAACATCGTGTCACCCCAAGCGAATCGCCCGGTGATGGGTATCGTACAGGACGCGCTGCTCGCGAGTAGCAAGTTGACGCGCCGAGACGTGTTTGTCACGAAAGACCGAGTCATGAATATCATGTACCGCGTAGGGATTGTTGATTTTAAGAAATTACCCGTTCCGTGTATACTGAAACCCGTACCTTTGTGGTCCGGAAAGCAAGTGTTTTCTCTGGTAATGCCCAAAAAACGATACCTCGCGTTGCGTCGCAACACAGGGGCGCACGAGGACATTGACGACCCGACACAGTATTCGCACTGTTTCGCGGACACGGAAGTGATAATCTCCGACGGCGAGCTGTTGTCCGGTATTTTGTGTAAAAAGTCTTTGGGAACGTCGAGTGGGGGTATCGTTCACAAAATATGGACGGAGGGCTCACCCGAGGACGCGTGCGATTTTATTAGTAACGTCCAGTTCTTGTGTAACACATGGCTTGAGGAAAACGGGTTTTCGGTGGGTATATCAGACTGTGTGTTTGACCAAACGGAACGGGTCGGAACGATCGTGTCGGAGTGTATCCGAGAAGCACACCAAGTGATTGAGCGCAACAAGAACGTAGACCCGTTGAGTTACGAACCCAAGATTAACAACATTCTGAACAAGGCGCGTGATACGTCGGGGCGGTTTGTCCAGAAACAAATCACGAACGCGAACAATTTGTACAGTATGGTGTCCGGAGGGTCGAAAGGGTCGGTAATCAACATCGCGCAAATCATGGCGTGCGTGGGCCAACAGAACGTGAACGGACAACGTATCAAGCACACCTACGAACATCGCACGCTACCACACTTCAAAAAACACGACAACTCGCCGGAAAGCCGAGGGTTCATCCAACACTCGTACATGCAAGGGTTGAAACCGCACGAGTTTTTCTTTCACGCGATGGGTGGGCGAGAAGGTGTGATTGACACAGCCATCAAAACGAGTGATAGCGGATACACACAGCGTCGTCTGGTCAAAGCGATGGAGGACGTCACGATCATGTTCGACGGTACCGTGCGGAACAGCCTGGGTGACATTTTACAGTTCAAATACGGCGAGGACGGAATGGACGGGTCCCGGGTCATTCAACAAGGATTCCGAGGCCATTCCGTCTGGTTGCCTTTGGACGTCAAGGAGAGTGTGGAACACGCGGACCACGTGTTTGGTGTATTCGACCGACCGAACCCCGATCTCACTCCCCTTTTCAATGAGGTCCTCAAAGCGTCGAACGTGTCCGCAAAGGACCCGTACATTGTACGTCGACACAACGCGGCGCTAATCACACCGGGCGAGATGGTGGGTGTAATCGCGGCACAATCGTTGGGACAACCCATCACACAGCTGGTGCTGAACACGTTTCACGCGGCCGGTATCAGCGCGATGAACGTGACGCTCGGCGTTCCGCGTCTGAAAGAGCTCATGAACGTATCGAAGAACATTCGCAGTCCGTCCATGCGAATCATGCCGCTCGTGGACACGCTCAAAGACGAGCTATGTGGTGTGTTCTTAAAGCGTTTCATCAAGCATGCCAAGACCGTACAAAACCACCCGAGTCCGGTGTACGAACAAGAGTACGTCGACCTGATGGACATAGACGGTATGTACTCGTCCATCGAACAGACGGAATGGGCGATATTGTACGAGATGGACACCGATCGGATCGACGAGAGCGAGCTCGACATAATCGACATCACCACGTGGATTAACAAGTCCTTCAATTACGTGTGGTGTTCGTCGAGTCGCGACCAGATATTGGTTCGTTTGTTTCCGGCAAACAACGGACACGACAATCCTCACAAGATTAAGCAGTTGTCACACAAGATCTCCACGGACACCACCATACAAGGGTTTCGTACCATCACCGACTGTGTACGAAACGGCGAGTACATCGAGACGAACGGTATCGACCTCGTGAACATCCTCGCGGACCACGAGCGCGTCGACCCGTATCGCACAAGGTGTAACGACGTGATAAACGTCTTTAACGTGTTGGGTATCGAAGCCGCGCGACAGGTGCTCGTCGACGAGCTCAAGAAGGTGATCGAATTCGACGGCACGTACGTGGACTATAGACATGTCGCGCTGTTGGTCGACACGATGACATACAAAGGGTCTTTGATGGCAATCACGCGTCACGGGATAAACCGAACCGAGACGGGTGTGTTGATGCGTTGCTCGTTCGAGGAGACTGTGAACGTCCTCACCGACGCGGCTATTTTCGCGGAAGTCGATCACATTAAAGGCGTTACGGAACACATTATCATGGGGAAAACCGCAAAAATAGGCACCGGGTCAATGGATGTGTTGGTGGACGTCGATAAATTTATGAAATTACAAAAAGAGGCTTACGAAAACGAGCCTTTTTGGCGACCGTCGAGCCCTTCGAGAACCCATGGCGAAGAAAAACAGTCGTCCTATTTCCCAGACAAAAATTTACTTAAAGAAGCGAATGTAATAGTATAACACAAATAACTAGAATCATGAATACACCAACTACTTTCAATGAACTGATGACGATCATCTCCGGACAAGTATCGTCCTATCTTAACGAACGTGTCGCGGGTGTGGTTTCTTTGTTGTGTGATAAATACGACCTCTCGTATGACGAAGTTATACATGCTATTCCAGAAACAACAAACCTTACCTGCCCGATTATGACGAAAAAGTACAAAAAGAAAATCAAGTTTACACAACTACAGGAAGAAACCCTTGTGGTTAGTCCAGAACCAGAAGTCCCAGAAGTTTTGGCGAATGAACCAGAAGTACCTGAAGTCCCAGAAGTTGTGGCGAATGAACCAGAAGCTGTGGCGAATGAACCAGAAGTCCCTGAAGTCCAAGAACCAAAACCAGAACCAGTCCCCGTGGTGGAACCAGAGCCTGTTCTGATCAAACCCAAGAAGCGCCCTTCGAGGAAACCCCCTGTTGTCCCTGTCCCTGTCCCTGTCCCTGTCGCAGTCCCTGTCGCAGTCCCAGTCCCAGTCGCAGTCCCTGTCCTCGTGGTTGAACCAGAACCAGTCCCTGTCGCAGTCCCTGTCCTCGTGGTTGAACCAGAACCAGTCCCTGTCGCAGTCCCTGTCTCCGTGGTTGAAGAAGTCAAACCCAAGAGGAAGCGTCCCGCCTCGAAGAAATTGGTCAAACTCGAAACCGAACCAGAACCAGTCCCTGTCGCAGCTGTCTCCGTGGTTGAAGAAGTCAAGCCCAAGAGGAAGCGTCCCGCCTCGAAGAAATCGGTCGAAGAAGTGGTGGTCTCTGCAATTCTTGTGGCGGAACCAGTCGTCGTTGAACCAGAAGTCCCTGCTGCTGCTGCTGTTGTCAAACCCAAGAAGCGCCCTGCAAAGAGAATCGCAACAGAACCAGAAATCAAACCCAAGAAGCGCCCCGCCACAGCAGAGTTTCCGAAAGAGATCAAGATTTCCGATTTGCCTTCTGACGAAGCTTCGTGGTTCAATGACATGCTCGGAACGTCGGAAAGTTTGAGTCCCCCGGAAATCAAAAAGTCGTTTTTCCCAGCTCACCCCCAGCAGCAGCAGCCCGCGCTCCCACCAGACTGTGAGGTGTACTCGGACGACGGTATCATTGACGATTACGAAAACGACGAATATATCCTGGAAGAATAAAAAATTTAAAGAAATAAAAAACAAAGAACAACAAGAATGGCAGTGTGTTACGACAAGTCTTATAACGAAGTTGATAGTATTCGGTATAAGAAAGTTATATGTATCACAAAAAACGACACGGCGCTAGAAAAAAAGACTGTTGATAACTCTGTCACGAGTTCTGTTGGTAGTTCGAGACTCGCACACCCATTTTTCACTAGTTCTCGTGGACACATTTCGCAAAAATCCATTTTAACAAATCTATGAATCCGCGAGAAATATTTACAATTCGGACAAAAAAAAACATATTTAAGCATGTTTCAAGATGGATGAGATCTCTTTGACAGCCTCTACGAGAATCGATACCACCTTACTATAGTCCACTGCCAGATACCCGTCCGAACGTTTATGCACCAAAGACGGAAAATGCCGAGCCACATCTTGTGCAATAAACCCATAGTTACGATTGCCTTTATCGTTTTTCCAATCAAATGTAACACCTTGTAACATATTCACCAATTTCAAAGGGTCTTCTATGGATTTGATGTTTTTCTTCAGGTTCTTGTCAGACGGTGCGTAGTATTCAAACGCGCTAGCCCGTCCCGTGCCATCGACCGAAAATATAGTGTCAAGAGACTCGTTACGAACTTGAAACGTATCATGTACGGTACTCCCGTTTAGATTCAGAGAGATGGAGTTGTTATTCCCGTAAGGAAACAAGTTGGACGTCAAAAACTCGTTGGTGGTGATACGACCACCGGTGATATTTACATTGGTGTGATCTTGCATGGACATGGTACCCAGTTGGGGGTTCAACCCGAACGACACAAATGTGATGGGGGTTTTATCCAGAACGAACAAAGACTCACTAACGTTAATGGTACATGTGAACGACATCCCAGCGTTCAGAACACCTTTACCGTTGCCGGCGAAACTGGAAGGACTTACGATAACTGCCGAATGCTGCATAGCATCGAACGTATTGAAATCGTCCATGCGGTAACACTTGGAAAAGCGACCAAAAGATACGTGTTGAATTCCGCTAATCTTAAAAACACCGTTATATTGTTGATTAACACTATTTTTTATCAAAACAATATCCCCGATTTCGATCGATACTCCGTCTAACGTGTTAGCGCCGCTATTGGAAAATAGCGAATATATTTGTCGTGTATCTACCGAAACAAACAACGGTTCCATGGTGATCGAATCATTATTGGTTGAACTAATAGTAACAAAATAGGTGGATATAGATGATCGACCGATACTGTACACGTTTGTAGTGACTATGGTATTTGTTGGCAGAGGATTCACGTAGATCGATCGAGAAACCTCTTCTTCTTCTCGGGTCATTGTTCGGAAGGGAGGTTGTTCTTGTCCTCGGGTCATTGTTCTGGGGTCATTGTTAGGTTCTGCTTCTATTTCGGGAGGTTGTTGTTGTTGTGGTTGTTGTGGTGGTTGTTGTTGTTGTGGTGGTTGTTGTTGTGGTGGTTGTTGTTGTTGTTGTTGTGGTTGTTGTTGTGGTTGTGGTTGTTGTTGTGGTTTAATTTTTTGTTGGACCTGTATGTACAATTCTTTAATAGCCTCGGTTAAAATCGGAATTACTTTAGTGTAATCGACAGTAAGATGACCGTTGAGCGTTTCCGACACGACTTCGGGTATTATCTGTTGGATTTCTTGTGCAATAAATCCGTATGACGCACCTCGTTTATTTTTGTTATCATCCTTCCATTCGAATGTTTTTCCTTCAAGTTGGGTTACGATATCTAGTGGGTTTTGTATATCTTGTATATTCTTCTTGAGAGAGCGATCGGACATTTGCGAGAATTGGAACGCAGACACGTGCCCTTGTTCGTCTACACTAAACACGGCGTCTTTTTGAGTCTGTCCCGGAACTACCGAAGTGATCTCAAAGTATTTTTCGGGTGGGATGTGTATCGAAAAAGTGGACTCCGTGGCTTGAATGGTAGACGTGTGGAGTTGGTCCACTGTGATGGACCCCCCAGAAATGAGTACGTTGTTATGTTCCTGGTATGCCATCGAACCATGTGTGTTGTCTTGAACGATAAATGGGACAATCACGATATTGTCTCTATTTATTACGAAACCGGGGTCTAAGACGGACGGGGTGGACACAATGTAGCTATTCCCACTCGCGATTGAAGAGCTGCTTTTTACATAGATAAACGCACCGATACATGCGTTCACAGATTTAAAATCTACCGCGCGGTCGAGGACTACTGACGTTCCTGTTGACGTTCCGGTGAGTTCGATGACATGGAAGACACCGTTATACACGGTATCGACAAGTCCAGTGGCGTTGTTCACAATAGGACTGTTCAACAACACCCGGTCACCGATTTTTAAAAGGGTACGGTCAATCTTATTGTCGATTAACCCGGCCAACGTGATTCTATTGGGATTGACGGGGTCGACACTGTACTGGTACCCGTTAGTGTCGTTCGTCGTCGCTACATCAACGAACGTTTTTAGGTTGTCGACGTTGTAATTGTACACATTTATATTAGACTCCACAGTGTAGTTCAATTGAACGTTTCCGTCTGCGGTAAAAAAGTCGGACTTTTTTACATAAATTTCACTTGCACCTAATTTTGTAAGCAGATGTGACACATCGACATTACCGCCAATTCCTTGGCCACTTCCGCCAATTCCTCCATCGCGTACTTCTTCTTTCGTGTAATAATTCTCTCGAATATAGTCCAAGTAAACGATATTACCCGTGTCTAAACCCAGGTCAGGTACGTTATGTAGAATGTAATTCGACACGTAGTCTTCTAATCTAAGATAAAACGGTTGCCTCGGATAATCGAACAACCGACTCGATTCGATATTTAAACGAGTTAAATCGGGAATATAGTCTTGAAGGATCCCATCTAATACGTTTGAGGTAATCAGACGGGACGTGTCCTGGTCTATCGTCAGTGTGTAGATAACTTTAGAGACGTCTGTCGTCATGTTACCGTTCTCCCTGTACTCGTCGAGGACTTGTGTAATCTTTTCAGTTTGTACGTCCGGTAGCGTAATGTTAAGTAACGCGTCTTCTACCAGATTGACGAGAGTCGTATCATTAATTTTCAAGTCATGGGTGAGATAATTCAACAAATAATCACTAATCTGTTTTTTTGAAACCAGTTCATTATCGGAGAGGTTCGTGTACGGTCTGGTTGTGGTTACCTCTACTCCGTCCGTTTGAATAGATCCAGTCACGGACAACCCGCTCTTCACTAATATGGGCGCGTCACTAGTGTGTTCTATAGTATCGATACGAAGGTCCTTTGTGTGCACGAACGACGGTCCTATTAACGTTTCGGTAGAAGACCCGTCCACAAAAATGCTAATGTGTGTATTTTCATTGTCCCATACCGATTTGATTCGTAACGACTTTTGTGTACTATGGGCAAACTCCAAACTTTCTGAAGTCAAAAATACATCTCTTTCGTAAACGTCTTGGTAGTCGAGACTTCCCATTCTAAAATATTTAGGATATACTTTTTCACGTTAAATTACGCGTTCGATGATCGAGTTCTTTAATTGCCTCAATAAGGAAGGGTATAATCTCTAAATATGAAATGTCGTAATAACCGTCATCGCCTATTTCCACCACACTCGGAATAACACGAGCCACGTCTTGTGCCAAGAGACCGTACGACTCTGTTTTCCCCCCTCGCATGCGGTACGACTTTCCGGACAATCGAGAAATCACATCGAGTGCGTCATGCAGCTCTTTAATGTCCGTTTTTAACCGTGCGTCCGACCGACCGCGTATCTTATCGGCACACACATGGCCATACACGTCGAGTACCGGAAAATTATTGTCGGTGGTTCGAGATAACCGTACCGTTTCGTTAGAATGGAGCAACACCGCTTCGGCGTGTAATTTTTCCACGGTCGATGTAGTCGACCGTTGGTCGGTCTCCACAAACATGAGCTGTTGGACAATGGGCATTTTTTAAAATAAGTCATTTGTTTTAAACGTCATTATTTAAACGCCACCATGGCACTCTTTTTTTCTTTTTAGAGGACCACATTACCGGTTTGATGGTTTCACGTCCCAATGGATCGGTAAAAATCAAATAAAGCGTGTACGCGGTGTTTTCTTCGAGACCGGTCCATTGAAACCACACTTTGTCCGTATGTTTTGTGAATCCGTTATACACCGTCTTTGTCGTTTGGTCGATTTGAGCGCGTATAGAGTAAGGAACGTCGAACGTGGTTTCTATACTACGGATCCACAACGCGACGTCGTTTGTACCGACGTGATCGAGTTCCACGTGAATTTTCTCCACAAACAATTGGACTGACGGAACAATGAGTGAATTGGAAGAAACGTACTCGTGTTCGAACAAGTCAAATGCGAATCGCACCTCAACGTCTTGGTCGATGGTTTCGGGGACCGTCCAATCGAAGTTCCAATTATTCTGCAAACCTTCCACCGAATGTTCCACTAAAGGCCAGGATTCTTCGGTTTCTTTATTCACCGCGTTGAGTCCCATAAAGTAGTACGCGTTCACCGCGGTCGTCGTTTTAAACGTCACGCGAACAACGTCACCTTTCTTTGCGTAAGTCGGCGGTTCAATGACAAAGTCGTAGACCAGGTTAGTGTCCGCCTTGCGAGAGTACACGATGTGCGTCGATACTTGCATGGTGTTGTACGAGTTGACAGCCTTGAGTAGCGCGGACTTGATGATCAATGTATACGGGTCCGTGCTCGCAGAGATCCGAATCATCGGTGTGTTTGCGGAGTAAATGATATTGTCCCCATGTATGGTGTAATGGATGATACCGTACCCGATTGTATCGAATTGCGAGGACTCCACCGGTAGCCTCACACGGATCGTGTCCACTTCGTCCATTTCTATTTGTATGTTGATGTTCGTAAACAACTCGACCCGATCGCCAAGGATTGTCCATTGGTGTTTCGCTAAATGGTTTCGTTCGGTGGACGTTTCGGAGGACCACATCGATGACATACGGGCTGGTGTAAGCATGGTCGGTTGAAGTCGTGCGAAATATCGGAGCGTAATGTCAAACTGAAGTCGGGTAAAGTCGTCACGGAGAAGCGGACAAAACACGACGAGCGTCGTCGGAGTGTCTCGTTGAATGTACGAATGACATGTTGTGGACTCGTACAAATACTCACCAGTGGTTTCGTCGTAATTGGAGTTTACGAGTACCATGATCGGACACAACGGCATGGTTTCGTCCATGGCCACCGGAAGGTCCACAGTGAACCGATCTCGCATGCGGTCGTTTTGTTGGATATGAATCTCAAAGTGCATGTTCCCGTGCACGACCGAGTCTTCCACTTTTCCATAAAATACAGGACTCTCGACCGTGTAGAGTACTCCACCACCGGGGATATGAACGTGTTGTTCGAGATTATTCCACGCAATTTCGTTGGCGGTTCGGTACACATACAAATCTTGGTTCAGCGTACTTTCGAGCGTGTCTTTCAGGTGATTCAGGTCGGTTTTTAGAGTGGTGTAATCGTTCACCATTTGATTCTTGAGTTTTTTGATGTCCTCGATTTCCATAATCACATCGATATCACAAACCTGTAAAGTGTGTACACCCCGTACGATTTGGGCGTCCAACACAGAAAACGCGGCGTCGGTGAGTAAATGCCCCGATCTACGCGGAGTTTCAATCAGCGGGAAATAATTAACATTTCTTTGGACCGTCACCGGTTCTGTTTCTCCTCTATATTGGGTCACTACTTTTTCTTGTTGGACCAATGGTTCTTCTTCTTGTTGTTTCAGTTCCAACAGTTTGATACCGATGTTCGACAACTGCGTCAACAGTTGGGTACGAGTTTTTGCACATAGTCCATGTAGTTCGGCCTCGTGTCGTAACGTGGCTGTCGGACAGTTACGTATCGCTACATACATAGTTAGTTTTAATTTAACCCGAACACTTTTTGTTTTGAGTTTGTACTCAGAGTTGTAAAAAAAAGACGGATGCGTTGCGGAGAATATCATCCACATTTTTCGACGTCGTCGCGACATCGTCGTCGACCAAAACCCATGTACCTTCTTCTTCTTGTGAATACCCGGTATTGTAATGACCCGACGATTCTTTGTTTAATTGAGGGATGTATCGACAAACGGCAAACACCGTATAGATTTTCGTTCCCAGTTTGAATTTCGTTTGATTTATTTTAAGAGTAGGACGTGTACGGATAATGAGCGTTTGTGGGTAATGCGAAACGGACACGTACTCGCTGCATGTGTCTATTTGATGACATCGATCACATCGATAACCGGGAAGCGCGTGTTTTCCAAGACCCTCGAACGTATCGTAGAGCCCGTACGCACACTCGTAATGGAGAATCGCATGATTACAACACCGACACCGGATGCTATTCTCAAATTGAATTTTGTATATTTCGTCCACGACCGAGTACCGTTCGCCCCATGAACGACGCCCTTCAAGCGAACCGACATACAGTGTGTTGGGTATCGGCGTCATAAACGTACAAAGATAATCGAGTATGACGAGCACCGCCTCGTGCGCGTCGTTTTGTTCCATATTGTCGAAAGGTTTGTAGAACCTTCGAATTCTTTTGTAAAGTTCGTCCGGGTCACATACGATCCCACCGCGTACGCGAGTGTGTACCCTGTAAAATAAAATAGCCTCGGTCTTGGTTTCTCCGGTACTTTGTCGTACGAATCGATCCAGGGAGTCCGTTCGTATAATACATTGAAGCGCCGCGCCCAAATAACATGTATTTCCTTTATTCAATATCATACTTTTTACAGTTTTACTATTCGGACGCTTTGGACTTGGTCCCTTAATAACTGTTGTTCAAGTGTCTTTAAGTTGAATTTTCTCATGTCGTCTATATTCGGACACGTGTGAATTTCACAAGACAAACATCGTGTACAAAAGTCATGGACACACCATTTACACGGCAACATGATGGGATTTTTACGCTTACAATGAGTACACTTGGGCATT
>Ga0209284_10005241_pt1 | contig 13656 bp, 4 predicted proteins | sample FRY03_FD_187211 | JGI IMG/M metagenome (GOLD analysis project Ga0209284, IMG submission 187211) | Freshwater microbial communities from Lake Fryxell liftoff mats and glacier meltwater in Antarctica - FRY-03 (SPAdes) (version 2) | ecosystem: Environmental > Aquatic > Freshwater > Ice > Glacier... | reverse complement strand
TCATAACTCTCGCCTCGCACGCTCAATTCTCGCCTCGCACGCTCAATTCTCGCCTCGAACGCTCAACTCTTGCTCTTCTTACTCTGCTCTGTCTGAGACTTTGGGGTGAGGCTTGGGATCCAAGTTGCTGTGTGGGTGCGCCTTGCCTCCAGGCCGCCGGTAAGTTTGCGCTTGCCTACGTAGCTCTGTGTAACGAACAGTTTCGTTTCGCATCTACTGTGTGTGGTTGTGTGGATACTTGGATCCTGGGTTGGGGGCGATTCAGAAATGTCTCGTCAACTATTCCCCCAATTTCTCAAATCTACTTCTAGTATCTTTTTGTTTTCCCTTCTCCTCTTCGTATTGCATCATTTCCCACAATTGTATGCCTGTCTGCGCATCATTGCCTTGCCTTTCAATTTCACAATTCATGACCACGTGAGCTGTGGTGGGGTGTGGTTGCTGTATCCAGCGCATAAATTTCTTGAAATTCGCATCGCTTTCTCTCTTTCCACAGGTGCGAAAAGCACAGCCGCCGAAAAGGCGAAGCCCTGCGACCTACGAGGCCAGTGGAATATAACGATACACAAGACATACGCAGATCACATATACACCAACACATAAAACCAAACACAAACCTACGAACCTACGAGGTTCTTGCTCGCTACTAGCAGCAACAGGCTACAAGCCCACCAGCCCAACCAAATTGGAAGTTACTACTTTTACCACCAGTACTACAAGTCTGCGTGCACCATCACCGAAACGTGCGCCGCTACCCTTCTCCGCTTTGCCAGCATCATTTACGAATACTGGTCAGACACTCGGCGCAGCTTGTCGGCTTCTAAATCGTAATCTGATGTCAAGACCTTCGCAAAATGATGCCAACCGTGAAGACCGTCCTCCAGGCTACGATTATCTGCCTACTTGGGCAGCAGCCGTTGAATGCAAAAGATGCGCCTCGATACAACACCCATGTGATGGCCATGCCAATTGTTTCTGCCGCAAATGTCTCGTTTGCTGGGTCGAACGAGCACGCAACCTTCCTCATTCGATACGTCAATGCACCACACGCCGCGAGCGCTTCAACGAACGATACATTGACGCTAATCATGATTGGAAGTACCATGCCCCGGATGGCACCACTCATTTGTATATACCAAGGGCAATTCGTGAACAGATCAACCAGTCGTATCAGCGGCACGTCGAACGCAGCCAGAGCCGATCGTCAGTCTCTGTCCCACACTCTCGCACTTCACATCAGCGCGATAGTGCCAAGCGGCAGCGGAGTTCTCAAAGATCGTCGCCACAAAGGAGCGGCCAACCATTTCAACCGCGTGATCGCGTGCAGCCGAATCCACTCTGCGTCCCTCCAGCTGAACCAAAAGTTCCTCCTGTGGTTAACATTATTGCCCACTCTTGTTGTCATTGTAACTTGAACGAACGCAGGCGACGCCTACTCGCTGACACGACCCTCTCGCCTAAACTCATCTCCATTTATATGGAATCGCCCCACTTTTCAGACCCTTCTTTGCACCGCAAACTTTTGCAGGCAAGATCTGTCCGAGAACAATACAGATTGCGGCACCCAGAAGCAACGGGGGGACCTCCATACTTTGTGCTTTCCCATATCCTGTATGGTCAACCTGATGAGCAGAAAGTAAGCACACGATGCATGCCCAGCCCGAGCCGCGCTTTCGCCGAACGTATTCGGCAGCAACCAAACATTCCCGTGCAGGGGCAAGGCGGCCGCATCGTGATCGCACCTCCGCACATCAGACGGACAAACTCCTTCTTGCTACTCCCCGCTATAACCAAAATCCTGGGAATGATTCTTGGATTCGCCTGCGCTACTGATGCCGAGCTCATGCGTCTGCGCACAGTATCTGTGCAATTTTACTATTTGCCATTTCAGATGCCATACGGACTGAATGCCCTGCGAGGGATGACGGACCTCCTCGCCGGTCTCGCACTGAAACCGCATAGCGCCAAACAAGAACAGCAAGGCACGGGTGATGCTGACCTTTTCAAACAGTTTGCTACCAGAGTCTCGAATCAACAGTTACCTTCTCGGCATCGAGTGGATAATTTCTTGAACGAACGGCAAGCACTGGCGGCCATCAGCAGATTGCGCAGGGTACTATGCAATATCTCGGGGGCACAGATGAACGCGATAAACAGGGAAATCTTCATCACACAGGACTATTTGGAGATGATTGGCACGGTTATCGCCGAAACAATCCTGCAAACACCGGAGACTCTCTGTCCCAATATGGATTTCACTTGGCAGGACCGACGATATATTCGCCCAAGACGGACCAGCAATCGAAACGTCAAGTGGGATGTACGCCTTGCATCCAAAAAGGATTTGTGGCAGCCAAGGGCGCATGATTCGGAATTAGCATTCGCGCAATACTCGTCTTTCCCTCCGGACACCAAGATGGAGCCGATCGATTCACTGCTGGAGCCACACATTCGGGCGTTGGGCATGGCTCCAAGACGCTATGATATCAACGACCGCTATATAGCTGACCCACCACTGACTGGCGTGTTCAAGTTATTGCAAGACTCTTACAAGAAAACTTACTATGCGGAACAAGTTGGGTGGGCTATGCACAAAGGGGGCACGTATGACATAACAACGACATTCCGTGCCAATCTGGACCGATCACGTATGATGCTGTCTAATCGCATCCAGAGCGCCATTGCTTATTGCGAGCAGGCAGCCATGAACTTCAGAACAGTGCATCAGTCAAGAGTGGCCAACGCTTCCTTGGAAGATGTCATGGCCAAGGGTCTAGTCAGATACTTCTCCCTCTACGGCATGTTGGGCCACTTGTCCATCACAGGCATGGAGGATTGTTTGCGTGACTGCTGCGAAAATGGATGCGTCTGCCCACCATTCAACATCACACCCTCAGCCAACGTCACCCATCCAGACCGGATCACAGATAACGAAACTCTATTTGATGACCCTCCTTACAGATATTGGGCGGCCGCCATGACTGCGCCCGAGTTTGCAACACTGTGTCAGCAGCCACCTCAAACGGATATCCTACCAGTCTACCCCAATTATTTGGACCTCCCTGTAAACCATGCCATGTGGGACGTAGCAGCCGATCAGATGACTAGGGCCCAGGCCCGTCTAGCACAGGTGGCGGCGGACACATTGGAGCGCAAACAATCTAATAATCCTGCCCAGGTTTACAATCGGTTATATGAACGCGTTCGCACAGCAAGGCTCTTGAATCGCTCACAGTTGCACACCAACATTTATACACATTGCGCCCCTCGAGAAGGTTGGTGCAACGAACAGCCCTTGGACCGTGCAGCCTGCAGCCTACGATCTTGTGCTACATTTCTCCTGTCCTGGCAATATAACGCATCAGACTTTGAGAAATATGGCCCTCATTTCGATTTGGACAGGCAGATTGGAGTAACGCCTACTATGTCATGCCTGCAGTGCTTCATCAACGCGGACCTGTTTGGACTTCAGGTGTTCTCACACTTGACACGCCTCGCCACAGTGGCACTCATGTATTTCGGAGACTCGCAGCGTACAGAGGAGTTCCAACTGGACCGCTTCCAGACTCTTTTGTCCTTCGCCAACCGAGTCATGCTCTGGGAATCTGCCGGTACATTGCTCACACGCATCCGCAATCGCTATGTGGCACCCAATGCTAGGTTGTGCGGCATCCTCTTGGGGCATTTGCACCTTTTGCAGTTTTGCATGGCGCATATTCATTGGCTCGGAGGCGACACTACCTCGTTGCGCACATCCTTTGCCATGTGGGCCATCTTCTTCCAAAGCGTGTGCCTAATGCGATCCATCGGCGTTAAAGAGAAAGGAGTTTTCAAGCGCCAGGAGCCTCCTGAATGCAAATACGTGGCAACCGAAGAAGGAACATTTAAACGAAATGCGTTGCTAACAGGATATCCACGCATTTTCAGGAGCCTGTGTTTATTCGAGACGATGCTACCACATGAACGCGATGCCGGTATTCTTCTCACATCCACCCTCATGCCTTTGATGAAGCTGGCAGGCCACCAACTTTATGAGATGACTAATTTCCAGCGGCTCACTGAGATGGGAGATGTCATGTGGACTGAAGTCCGAAATGGCGGCGCAAACTATGTGGAATACCTAAGGCTGGCCATGCAGGGAAGGGATCTCTTGACAACACCTTACGTTTGGTCTTTACAAAACGTGGGCACCAAAGTTAATCATTCTGCAATGTCACAGCTTTCCTCTTATGGTGCAACTGAAGAGCAGTGCTCACATCACTTGCCCTTTCCACCGCGGCGCACACAAACACTACCCAGCCAGCCTAGAGATTCACGATCTCGGCCTTCCGAGCCTCTGCTCCGCCGCTAGTCGGCTGGGCTTGGTCCAACCCCGTTAGGTGGACACCCTCAGTGGTACGAGCGCTTCTTCTCACCGCAAGCAAGCTCCCATGTAGGGCCATTGGTGCCCTTCGACCGAATTCTGTTCATAATTAGTCCGCCAGGGGCAAAATTTACAATAGAAAACTGGTCGAAGAATAAGTTTGGTTTTGGATAGGTGGTGTGCTTGGTGTGGTATGTTGGGTTCCGGTGGCTGTTGCCTTGGATGCCCAATGCCTTTTGCCTTCACCCATCAAAACATTGCCTCATCAATGATCTGATTGATGTTTGTTATTGCTTTTGTTTTTAAAATATCCATTTACCACACAAACCATTAGATTGTGACAATGCCTCCAAGTGTACCGATTCCTTCTCACATGGGTGTAAAGGAGCCATGCAAGCACAATTGCCGCTTCAAGTGGACATTGCAATCTACCTGTGACCCTATCAGGCACAAATGTTGCAAGATCATTTATGGTAACGCTCCCTTACCACTGAATGCATCGGGGCCCGTTGGCCCGATGAACCACTCAGCAGCGCCGGAATCCAGTGACAAGGCCATGGAGCTTCCTCCGCCTTTCAATCTCATGACACCAGATAAGAAAGCGCGCAGCCACGCATTCGAACAATTGCTGCAGGGATTATCACCAGAGGAGCGACGCACGCTCATGGACGGAGTCAGCAGCCCAGTGCCACAGCCTTCAAGATTCGATTACTCTCACGATAATCTCTTGTATGGTGACGGCACGGAGCAAGGACAAGGCAGCAATCAGCTTCTTGAAATCGCTCGCATCTTCGCTAATTCCTCCAATGCGTCAGCTACGCAGAAACTTAGCCTACGCTCGGTGACGGTGCTGCCACCCTCAGCAGAACCCCACCTGGTTGCTCACTTCTTCCATCAGTGTGGGAACCTGTGCACGCCCGACGAAGACAACTATGCACTTTGCTTTAGTGGCTTCCAAACCCGATGCCAAGCGCAAAACTTCAAACACCTCTGCATGCGGCATGTGGGCCACAGCACTTTGTCACATTGGGTGTCATTCGTGCAATCATCTTTGAACACACTCTACGACGGCAACTTCATGGAGCACCTATCTGAATCATGGAAATCAATGCTGATTATGGGGAACGCAGAGACAGTTGCTATCTATGATGCTCGCACTTCGTACTTGCTGCACTCAGCAGTGTCGATCGCGCAATGGCTCGGGGACAGCATCAGCACAGTGGAATACAAATTCGTCCGGAAATGGATCCAAGGGCTGCCTCGCGATATTCGCATGGCGGTGACAGGCAGTCTCCGGCGAACGTCTACTTTCTTTGAAGTCCAGCGCACGGCGCGCGAGATTTCATCGGTGGCCTCAGACAGCCCCGTCGAGAACGCAGCCAAGGTCGAAATCCTCAAAAGAAAGTTGGAATTGTTGGAAAGCAAGAAGCATGGCGACCGCGATAACAGCAAGCGCAACAAGGACATTTCCCTGGTGGCTTTGGCCCAGCGAATGGAGGACATTGACCGAAACACAACCACTGCAGCACGGGCCCAGACGGATCGCATAGAGGATCTCAATCGGGCAGTATGCTATGTGGGAGAGCAGGGCAGGATGAATGCGGGCGGTGCCTTTCAGAACCAAAGAGCACGCACAATGCATTCTGGGCAACAGGAAAGGAAAACAATGGGCCAACCAGGCTTGTGCTACAATTTCGCAAAAGGCCACTGTCCACGAGGAACCCTTTGCGGATACCGCCATGACAACAACTCCGCCAGCATCGGTGCACCGCCCAGCATGCCCGCCGCAGCTGCCGCAGCTGCTCCTCCGAACGTGCCTCCTTTCTACAAGCCGTCTCCTCCATCCACGCCATTTCCTGGTCTGCAGGGGGGCTCCCAGATGACCCTGCAGGCGCGACCGAACCTGCCACCAGATGCTTGCATCGACCACTCGCGTGGAGAGTGCCTTCGCGCAGTGTGCAAGTTCAAGCACTACCCAAAGTAATCGGCGGGGTGGTGCCCCGCACAGCCTTACAAACTGTTGTTACGCCCCTGATGGGGGAAACAGTTTTTGGCAAAAGTAACGAGGATGTGGGGCGTGGATCACGCCCAGCCCCCATCCGATCTCGCGATTATAACACAACCGGGATTTCTTCTACCGCGGTGCAATTTCCAGTCACAACACGCACATTGAGAACACAAAGAGAGACCACAAGAGAACGAGCAGAACCGAGCGGAAATATGGATGTTGTAACACAAGCAACTTCCCGCACACCTTCTTTGATCAGTACAGGGGCTAACACAAACGCAGCGCTTGCCGTTGGGCCCGCGCCCACCAACGCCGCGTCATTGATTCGTTACAAGAGCTCTGCTGAGCTCTGTAGTTCGAATCCGTTTAGCAATCCCATGAAGGACGCATTCCCGATTGAGATTGCGCATTGCATCATACCCACGCAGTCATACATCAACCCGCTTTCACTACAACAACCAGTGATGACCATCAGCCTTGATCAGAGAAGTAATTGCCTGAGCCCACTTAGGGCAGCAGTAGAAGAAAGTACAACCGGTCCCAAATTCCTCTTGCCTACGCCAGTGCAGGAAGAAACAGGACAATCTTGTTTACAACGAACCATACCTCAAGCCCTCTCGCCTCCAGGCCTGGCTCCAGCAGGTGTATTTCAGTTGAATGAACCGAGATTATTGATCAGCGAGATCAACCCAGCGGCCAAACCGCTTCCTGAGCGTGATAAGATTTCCAAGAAACGCGTGCGTAGCCAGTGCAGCTCTGCTACTGCCGCAATTGCAAATCTGATTCACAAGGAGCAATTGGCCTTACCGAGCACCATACCAGAAAGCAAACATGACATACGAAATGCTCATGGTCCTGATACTGTGCTATGGTGCACACACCCTCTTTGTATAGATTCACTTGTGGATTTTAAATCGAGCGGTGCATTGAGAGCGCACTCTTTGACTTACCATCCTGGCGAAAGCCATTGGGAGCATTGGTGCAATTGCGGCAAGTTCTTCCAGAACGAAGCCTCTTTACAACAACATATCTTAACTGATTGCAAGGAACTTAGTAATATCGAAATACCAAAACCTGCAACCAGTACCAAACCTGTGCGCTTACCTGAGAAACGCCGCCGATTGATTCGCTCTCGCGGTGTGGAACAGGTCCAGGTGATCGTGCCTCCGGCAGATAACACGTCATGTGCTGCCTTTCGAGCTGCTTATCGAGATGTGAAGGCCTTGACAGCTGTTTACGGCGCTTCCCTCAAAGCGAAAAGTCTGCATAACAAATGTGAACGTTTGCAATGGCTTGCCTCGGTGACAAAGTTGTGCACGCCCTCGAATAATTATGTTACACCGACAGAATATTCAAACATTGCTCAGCTATTGCAAGGCGTCTCCATTGCTCACGGCCATGCACCACAGCGATGCCTAGCCTACGCTCTTATGTGTTCGGCGGTTACAACACGTACCGTTGAAACGGCCTTGGGCCTGCTAGTGGAGGGTACTTTACGCAATGCGTTGGTGCCCAAGCTTCGACGATGGTTTCGTAGTCGCCTGGAGGAGGTGATTAAAGCAAATGGAACCTCAGCGATGTGCACCTTGATTGACATCATTACGAAGCTCTTATCAGCCTCTGCAGTGGCTAATACATGCCCAGCCTTGTTGGAGATTCTTCAAGAATGGGAAGTAAAGGCAGCAAAGGCACGTGGCCGCTTACCTTTGGGACAATTTGCTTGGTCAGAAGTGTTGCATAATATCCGGCCAGACGAAATGAAACCCGCTTCGTACACGAACCCACTTGGTGTAGTTCGTTGGGAGCCTGCCATCAGTTCTGTTTGTGCTACGTTACGAGGTTTGGGCTTGGGTTGGAATGCCAATGGCCTTCGAAAACGCTTGGAAAACGGAGATCTCAATCGAATGATTTCAATGCATCAGCCAGCATATATCTTCATTTCTGAACTGAAGAGCGACTTGATGAGTCTCACAAGACCATGGGAACTACGCCGTGCTTTAGCAGCACTAGGCTATGGTTATGCGATTTTCAATTGGAGTGTGGCCCTATCTGATAAGGGAGCATCCCAAACAGGAAATTGGGGCTCTGCCTTCTTTTCACGAATACGACCTTTGTCAATGACCTGTGGTTTGGGCGATGATGATATCGATCCTGAAGGCCGCGTTATTACAGTTCGTTATGCCAATGCAGCAGTAGTGTGCACATACACTCCTTGCTCCCGCATGAATACGACGGATGTGGATACAAAGCGCGTCATCCATGAGGATCGATTGGCCACACACTTCAACAAGGTTACCGCCGAAGGTAAACCCACTTTCTTGATTGGAGACGCAAATGTAGCGCCGAGCATCAGTGACATAACCTTGTCAAGGAAGCGGCAGATGGTTACACCAGGCAGTAAGGATGGGGAGCGTGAGCTGCATATGCGTTTTCGTACACTGACTGGAACAGTGGACGCACAAGCCCACCTCAATTACACATCTAAGCCCTTGCCAACTACTTGGGAAAGGCCTGGCATGTGGGCTGCACGCCTAGACCTTATGCTCGCTAAACCAATTTACTTGGGACACCATAGTGCCTCCTCTCCAATGGGTACTCGTGTGGTCCGAATTCAGACTATGACCGACACTTATGGATCTGACCATCGCCCGGTCGGGGCGTGGTTTGCAACTGATATTTCTGAGGATGAAATTTTGCCTGTTCCTACGTCTGATCCAGCACCGACAACGGCCCCTGCTGCTGCACCAGTTGGATGCATACCAGATGTGGTCTGTGTACACACGAACGAGCCTATCATGATTGATAAGCCCGAGGCCTTCCCACAGCCCATACAGACAACTGCGCCGGCATACACTGTTCTTCCATTGAATGACAACTCCCCTGTGCATTCTGCCCCGATAGGCAGCAATGCCTCTGCTCCCATGAATGAGAACGAAGAGGAACCAGAATACACAGACCCGCCAGTACGTGAGCCTGTGTACGCACCTGAAACTGACTCTTTTACCTTTGCCTCACTGCCTGAGATTAAGGACATTGCTGTGTTTACAGCAATTCTGGAATTCGAAGAAAGTGATTCGCCATTCGCTAAGGATGAAAATACTGAGTATGATTCTGGGTGTACTTGCGAAATTCGCAATCAAACTCAAGTACCAATTGATGAGCTGCTAGATGCAGTACCAGTTGTTGCTCATGTATCTCAACATTCATTGTTCGTGCACCCTCCCAGACAATTCAAGCGCCACTTGCCGAAATTTAAGCGCTTCGCTCGTGAAGGAGAAATGCTCGCAGTAGAACAACCACCCCGAGGAGTGCGAGTTACTATGCCTGTCATAACCTTTGACTTTGAGTGTTCAGATGGCAGCCTTTGCAACTTCGAAACTCTAATGGATACAGGTGCGTCTCCCAATGTTATTTCTTTGGCAACGCTCAAATCCTTGGGGCATCGTATTACGGGCAAGCCTTCTTACGTTAAGACTGCAGCCAATACAGTTTCGAAAGCTCTGGGAACTGCAAAGATCAAAGTATTCTTAAGCGGCACAACCAGTGCTCTGCTTGAGTTCACAGTAATGGCTGATTGCCCTTACCCTCTGATCATCGGCCATGAATCTCTTCGCTATCTGGGAGGTGTTTGGAACTTGGATGAAGGCTTGCTAGAACTCACACCAACTTCTTCGGAGGGCGTACGTCGTCAGCTCCGTATATGTATTGACCGAATGGCTGACGCTGAGCTGCACGAACAGTCCGTAAGCCTGTTAGCAGTTGAACCATTTGTCATACCTGCAAAGTCCCGCGCACGAATCCCAGTGAAAATTGCATCGGAGGATGTGGCTCGCTCTCGAGGCTTATGGGGCACAGTTGAGGACTGTGGGAGTGGTATGACTATCACTCAACGCGGCATCACAAGGCTGGATGATACAGATTTGGGATTTCATTATGTCCAGATACTGAATCCGACATTGTTGCCCGTGTCCATCAAATTGGGCCAACGCGTGGCCGAGTTCCATCGCATTGACCACGAGCAGCATGAGGTGCTGTTCTTGAATGAAGACAATGATGAAGGTATTCAGCTACCACCTATTGATATACCCAAGATTGACGCTGAATGGGCATTGCATGCTGAACTCCAAGATATTGATTTATCAGACTGCTTGAAAACTCACGGCCCGGAAATGGTTGCTCGTTTACGCGAAGTGATTATCCGCCACAGGATATTATGGCAAACACATCGCAAATATCCACCGGAGGGCGCATCCAAATGCAGTTTTACTGTGAAGGATACTTCTGGATTCTTTCGACGTACAGCGCCAATGAATCCTCAGATGCACGAGGAACTCAACAAATTGGTGGATGCCCAGCTTCAGCAAGGTATAATCGTGCCTTCGGTTAGCCCCTACAGCAGTCCTGTACTTCTGGTCCCGAAACCTGGCTCAACGAAGATGCGATTTGTGATTGATCTGAGAGCTGTCAATCAACGCATCGAGAGTGACTCATATCCTTTACCCAGCACTGAGGAAATTCTTTGTGCAGTTGCACAAAACAAGATCTTCACGAGCTTGGACCTTTCGAATGCTTTCTGGCAAGTAGAATTGGATGAGACTGCGCAAAAGTATACATCCTTCTCTACTGGCAGGGGATCATTCATGTACCGCATGATGCCCCAAGGTCTCAAAGTTGCATCAGCCACTTTCTGTCGCTACCTGGACAGTGCACTTGGAAATTTAAAATGGACAGATGCGCTAACTTTTATTGACGACTGTTTGCTGCAAAGCAAAACTATCGAATCACATGTGGGTACCCTTGATCGAGTACTTGGTGCTCTAGCAGCCTACAATCTTACTCTCAATCCAAAGAAATGCAGAATCGCTTGTCGGGAAGTGGCCTTCGTGGGCCATGTGGTCAGCGCAGAAGGTGTTCGTGCAGATCCCAAGAAGGTAAAGGCAATTGAGGCCTTGACCTTGCCACAGTCAGCATCTGATATGCGTACGGCACTGGGCAAAATGGGCTATTATCGCAAGATGATAAAGGGATTTTCAACACTATCCTTTCCATTGCGCAAGAAAATGGACATGGCTAGCGCTTGGCGAAAAGGGCCAGACGGTCAAGTGGTCTACAGCCAAGAAGAATCGGAGGGATTTTTCAAGCTGCGCGATGCTCTGAAACACGAACCAATTATGGGGAATCCAGACTTCAGTCAACCCATGGAAGTGCACTGCGATGCTTCTTACAAAGGCCTCGGAGCGACGCTGGTTAATAAGATTGATGGCGTTGAACGCGTAATCTCTTATGCCTCAAGAACCTTGACACCCGCTGAGAAAAACTACGGTGTCTGGGAACTAGAAGCGCTTTGTTGCATATGGGCTATGCGATTATGGCGTTTATTTCTTTCTGGTCGAACTTTTGATGTCGTCACTGACTCGGAGGCAACAAAAGTGGTATTGGACCAGAATTACCAGAAAGGCGGTGGTCGTTTACTACGCTGGTCTTTAGCAGCTAGCGAATTCGACTACAAGGTTGTTCATCGCAAGGCAGCTCGACATTGCGATGCTGATGGCCTTTCTCGCTTTCCGATAAATGAGGAGGAACCTTACGGTGAAGGACCCACCGAAGTGGAACCGCACAATGTATTGCTTTGCCTTCCAGGCGACAGCATGTTTGCAGAAGTTGTGCGTACACAGCATGCTGTGCTCCCAGAAGATTTGCCTCCATACGCAGCCTGCCTAGACGACGCACCTTTACTTGCTTTGTATGTGGAGGAAGGTGCTTATCGATTACGTACCAAGAATAAGACGGACCCTATTTGGGTACCCCGTGAACTTTCTTCGAATGCGCAGATACTATGTGGAGAAGATATGCGATCAAGAGTTATTGCAACATGCAGGGCAGCCCTACCAGGTCTGTCATGGAATGTTCTAGCTGATCGCATGGCTGTACGAGTTTGGTGGCCGAGCCTACGGCAAGACGTACGTACCGCCTTTCGCGAACACTTGCCCCAAGTATGCCCCATTGGCGAGCCAGCTTTTTTTCCTCCAACTGATTCAGTGTTTAAGAACATTTGCGACATTGCAGCCCATCAAAGCAAAGATCCCGACTTTGCTCGATGGATGCTTCGTACTAAGCCTGAAGTGGATGCAAAGAAATTTGATTTCTACAAAGGAGCCTCAGGCGTGCTTCACAGGAAAGGAGATGCATCTATCGATCAAGCTGACCCCATCGTAGTCCCTACCTGCCTGCGTGCTCAAATTTTGCGTCAATACCATACCCTACCTGTGAGTGCACATCCTGGCCGAAAACGAACATTCGATCTAGTGTCGCGTCGTTGGTGGTGGCGTGGCATGAGCCAAGATGTTGCAAAATGGGTGAAGGCTTGTCGTTGCTGTGCAATACGCAAACCTCCTCGGCATGCCAATAATGGTGACCCATCAGTGGTGTGCAAAGTTACCAAGCCCTGGCATACTTTGGCAATTGATTTGGTCGATGCAACCTCAACGACTACCTCTGAAGGGTACAAATATATGCTGACCTGCGTGGATATCTTTACACGATGGACAATTGCAATACCTTTGAAATCAAAGAAAGCCCAACATGTGGGTGAAGCCGTGATGAACGATATCTTATGTCGCTTCGGGTCTCCAGTACAAATTATTTCTGACAACGGAGCTGAATTTGTCAATGGGGGATTGCAATATTTGTACAAAATGTGGGAGGTTGCGCCCATATTTACCGGTGGCTACAATAGCCGAGCTAACCCTGTCGAACGTTGGCATGCAACATTGCACCCAGCAATGACTACGCTTTCTTCGAGGTTTGGTGCTGACTGGGACAAATACCTGCAGGCGGTTGTATTCAATTACAATGTTTCTACATGTGAAAGTACTGGCTACTCGCCATACTATCTCATGTTTGGCCGCGAATCTTCGCTTCTGCATGAGTTTGTTCTACCAACGTCCGGTGATTTCTCGTCGGGGTCGTCGAATATTCAAACAATGCGGGAAAGTATGGCTAATACCTTGATGCGAGCATACGAGCATGTTCGCACCAAGCAACTGTCGGACGCTGAGAAGAGCAAACTTCGTCGTGTGGGAACCAGCTATATGACGAATCTGGCTTTTGAGATTGGCAGTGAAGAGGAAGGCACACCATTCGAATACACAATGTTGTGGGAACCGCAGCAGCCCAAGACTTTGATACTCAACAATGGAGAGGAATTACGAGCACCAAGCAAATGGACACCTAAATGGACTGGCCCACATAAGGTGGTGGGTAAGACTATGAAGGAGGGCAGATG
>Ga0209284_10005234_pt1 | contig 13664 bp, 10 predicted proteins | sample FRY03_FD_187211 | JGI IMG/M metagenome (GOLD analysis project Ga0209284, IMG submission 187211) | Freshwater microbial communities from Lake Fryxell liftoff mats and glacier meltwater in Antarctica - FRY-03 (SPAdes) (version 2) | ecosystem: Environmental > Aquatic > Freshwater > Ice > Glacier... | reverse complement strand
CTCGATTTGTGCCAATACTTTTGCAGCTTGAGTTCCACCCATAACCGCGAGTTCAGCACTTGGCCAAGCCACGATTAATCTTGGATCATACGCTTTTCCGCACATAGCATAATTTCCTGCACCATAGGAATTTCCTATGATTATGGTAAATTTTGGTACTACCGAATTTGAAACAGCATTCACCATCTTAGCACCATCTTTTATGATTCCGCCTTGCTCAGATTTGGAACCTACCATAAATCCTGTGACATCTTGCAAGAAAACCAAAGGGATTTTTTTCTGATTGCAATTGGCAATAAATCGGGTGGCTTTATCGGCAGAATCCGAATAAATCACGCCGCCAAATTGCATTTCTCCGGTCTTAGTTTTGACCACTTTTCTTTGATTGGCAACTATTCCCACAGCCCAACCGTCAATTCTGGCATAACCAGTAATAATAGTTTGTCCGTAGCCGTCTTTGTAGGCTTCAAACTCGGAATCATCCACCAATCGGCTTATGATTTCCATCATATCGTATTGCTCATTTCGAGCTTTTGGCAAAATGCCGTAAATATCATTTTCGTCCAAAGTTGGTTTTACCGCTTTAATTCGGCTAAATCCGGCCTTGTCATAATCGCCAATTTTGTCAATAATATTTTTTATTTTGTTCAAAGCGTCTTTGTCATCCTTGGCTTTATAATCCGTAACTCCCGAAATTTCGCAGTGAGTTGTTGCTCCGCCAAGAGTTTCGTTGTCGATGCTTTCGCCAATGGCAGCTTTGACTAAATAACTTCCGGCCAAGAAAATGCTCCCTGTTTTGTCCACAATCAAAGCCTCGTCACTCATAATCGGAAGATAAGCTCCACCGGCAACACAACTTCCCATAACTGCAGAAATTTGGGTAATTCCCATACTGCTCATTATGGCATTGTTTCTAAATATGCGTCCAAAGTGTTCCTTGTCTGGGAAAATTTCATCCTGTAAAGGCAAAAATACCCCAGCCGAATCCACCAAATAAATGATGGGTAATCTATTTTCCATTGCGATTTCCTGCGCTCTCAGGTTTTTCTTTGCTGTAATCGGAAACCAAGCACCTGCTTTCACGGTCGCATCATTAGCAACCACGATGCATTGTTTTCCCTTAATGTATCCCATTTTTACAACAACACCACCCGATGGACATCCGCCGTGTTCTTCGTACATTCCTTCGCCAACGAAACCGCCAATTTCAATGCATTTTCCTTTGTCAAGCAAATAATCAATGCGTTCGCGCGCTGTCATTTTTCCTTCGGAATGTAATTTTTGGATGCGTTTTTCACCGCCGCCCAGTTTGACTTTGGCAAATCTATGATGCAAATCGGAAAGAAGGAGTTTGTTGTGGTCTTCGTTTTTATTGAAGTTCAGATCCATAATTAAATTGTGTTTGTCTAAATAAAGAGATGGCTAAATTACGAAATCCAATGAAACAAATTTTAGTATTGAATGCAAAAAAATACAGCGTGTTTTCGCAAAATTTATTTACATTAAATCAGGATTTTTTGAAAATAAAGTACAACAAATTTGTAGATTAGAAATAATTATTAATCTGCAAATCTGCGGTTAGATTTTTATAATAAGTGGTTTATTTCTTCGAATCATTAACCAATCGTTTTAAAATTGCCCATTGTCTCAATGCATCACGGGCATCGATTGCTGGATAACCCAACAAAGTTTTTCCCGCAGGAACATCTTTGGTCACGCCTGAACCACCACCAATTATTGCACCGTCACTAATGGTTACGTGATCAGTTATAGATGCGCTTCCGCCAATGAGAACGCCGTTTCCTAAAGTTACGGAACCGGCTAAACCACTTTGCCCTGCCATAATACAGAATCTTCCCAGTTTGCTGTTATGCCCAATTTGGATTAAATTATCAATTTTGCAACCATCACCTAAAATAGTTGAACTAAATTTTCCTCTGTCAACACAAGTGTTAGCGCCAATTTCTACATTATTACCCAAAATCACGTTTCCAATTTGTGGAATTTTCACTAATCCTTTTTCAGGATCAGGACGAAATCCAAAACCGTCAGCTCCTATGGTACAATTAGGATGTAAAATACAATCATTTCCAATATGACAACGTTCCCGAACTACTGCTCCTGACCAAATTATCGTATTTTTTCCAATAGTACATTCGTCAAGAATCGTAACATTGGGATATATAGTGATGTTTTCGGCAAGCACAACCTTTGGACCCACATAACAACCAGCACCAATTCGGGTTCCGTTTCCTATTATGGCGGTTGAATCTATAACTGCTGTTGGGTGAATATCAAAACTAAATAATGGAGTTGGCGGTGCAAAAAGTTCTAAGACTTGCGACATGGCTAAATCTGCATTTATGACTTTAATGAAAGCTCTGTTTCTGCCAGGTTCAATCGAAATATCCTCGTTCACAACTGCAGCGCAAGCTTTGGATGTTTCCCAAAATTTTTCATATTTTTTGTTTCCAATGAAAGATATTTCGGAAGAACCGGCAAGTTCTAATTGCTCTGGAGCGTTGATTATTGTGGATGTATCACCAATAATAGTGCCTTTTAAAACTTCGTTTATTTCTTGTATGGAATAGGATTTCATTATGCTAGGATTCTTTAGACTTGGGATTTATTTATCAAATAAAGTAAATTTGGATTGAAATTCCAAATGCATTAATTTTTATGGTATATGATATCAGTAAATTATATAAATTTTATGTAAAAATATGTAATCCTAAGTTTTGTTTGATGAGTAACTTTGCACATTGAAACTAGACTCTTGTATTATGAAATTAGTGACAAAATTCACCATCTTTTCGCTGTTTTTTTCTTCATTTATATCAACTGCCCAAATTCAGGCTTTAAATAGTGATAAAATGAAGCCAAAAAATATGACTCAGCGTTGGGAATTAGACACCACTGCTGTGAGAGGTACATTTTTGTTAACACCTTACAAACCTATCTATATCTTATTGGGTAAGTTTACAAGCAATCCTAATGAGCAACCTTATTCTCTCAATGATAGTCCTGAATATGTAACTCCAGAAGGGATAAATTATGATAATTTAGAAATAAAATTTCAATTGAGTTTTAAAACTAAAGTATTGCAAAGTTTCTTGTGGGGACACGCTGATTTATGGGTTGCTTATACTCAAAAGTCATTTTGGCAAATTTATAATGTGAAACTTTCACGACCGTTTAGAGAGATAAATTATGAACCAGAAGTTATTCTGAATTTCCCTGTTAAGTTTAGATTTTTTGGGTTTAAAACACGAATGGTGGGTATTGCATTCAACCATCAATCTAACGGAAAAAGTAAACCGTTTTCAAGAAGTTTGAATAGAGTTGTCCTTCATGCAGGATTAGAACGCAAAGATTGGACAGTTTATGTAAGATCTTGGTATGGTATGTCAGACTACATTGGAGATAATCCAGATATTTCAGACTATGTTGGTCGTGCTGATTTGAATGTTATTTATGCTAAAAATGGAAATGTTTTTTCTTTTATTGGAGGCTACAATATGAATTTTAATTCAAATCCAAGAGGGAATGCTGAGTTTTCTTGGTCGTATCCGATTAAAAATAACTTAAAAGCCTATTTACAAGTTTCTCACGGTTATGGAGAATCATTAATAGATTACAATCATCTTCAAACTACTGTTGGAGTTGGAATCTCCTTGATTGAATGGTTGTAATTTTTTCTTTAATTAAATGGTCGAATTTATGCTAGCGCAAATTTCTCATTTGCGCCTCTAGCTGTATTCAAAATTTATTATGTTTGTAGTAATAATTATAATTATTTTGTAGTCCAAAATGTTCTGGTATAATGCCGATATAGTATGTGAAAAGTCTATTACATTATACTATATTGAATACACAATCGGTCTAATGATGACAAGACAAAGCGTTTCGCCAATTATCAAAGTACAAATAGTAACTAAATGAAATTTTCAAATAATTTTTTGATTTTCACCATACTTTTATTTTCGTGTACCAATTTAAGAGCACAAAAAAATAAAAGTGCAATTGAAAAAGCCTTATTGATTGCAGAGAATAATAAAAGTCAATTAGAAAATGTTGGACAATTACTCGTTGTGTTTAATGAAAAACCCGAAAATTTTTCAGCTGTTTTCGTGGCGCTGGAAAAAAACAACAATAAATGGGTAGTAAAACAGGAACCAATAGCAGCAAGTATTGGTAAAAATGGTTTTGCGTTGCCACTCCAAAAAGTGGAAGGTGACGGCAAGTCTCCATCAGGAATTTTCAAGCTAGGAAAATTATTTTCTTATGAAAAACAAACCAATACACTATTGGAAAACCAGCAAACCACCAAGGACGATAAATGGATTGATGATGTAAATTCAGCTGATTATAACAAGCATTTAAGCGGTTCTACAGATGCAAAATCGTATGAAAATCTATTGATGAATAATGATATTTATAAGTATTGTACGGTTATAGAATACAATACAAATCCAGTCATAAAAGGAAAAGGAAGCGCCATTTTTTTTCATTTGGCATTAAAACACACTTCTTTTACTGCGGGTTGTGTTGCCATCAACGAAGAATATATGAAGTTGATGGTAAACTGGCTTGATCCTATGCAAAACCCAAGTATTATTATGGGGAATTTAAATATTTTGAAAGCGGGATTGTAAGTTAAAAAAAGACATAACAGGTTTTAATAACCTATTATGTCTCTGAATCATACTTATTTAAACTGTGATTTATTTATACAACTTCTCGTAATATTCATCTACCATTCTGGCGGAATCAAAATACGGAACAACTTGTTGCATACTGGTTTCCACCAAATCCCACCATTTTTTTGGACTATCATAATACAAAGGAAGTACTTCGTTTTCAAGCATTTCAAATAAATTTTCCAAATCCATTTCGTCTTGTTGATGTGTTGTCAGGTTATGATCAACGATAGGCAACACGAAAGAATTCTGGGTTTTGTTCAAATCCTTGAATTCGCGAACCCAACCATCATTTGTCGAAAAATTGACCGCGCCGTTCATTGCCGCTGTCATTCCAGATGTTCCCGATGCTTCTCTGGTCACTCTTGGATTGTTTAACCAAACATCGGCACCTTCTTTTAACTGGCGTGATAATTTCAATTCGTGTCCCGTAAGAACCGCCATATTTTTGATATTTTTACTGATGTAAGTCAATTTATCAAAGTTGTGAATGGCTCCATAATCCATTGGATATGGTTTTCCAGCAAATATGATTTGAACTGGTCTTTTGGTATTGGACAACAACTTAATAAAACGATCGTAATCTCTGGTAATTAAATCAGGTCGTTTGTAATCAGCAAATCGTCTTGCCCAAATTATGGTTATAATATTAGGGTCAAACAATTTTCCGGTTTGGTCAGCGACAACATCAAAAAGTTTTGCTTTTAATCTTGTTTTTCTTTTGATTAACGCTTCTCTATCCTTGTTTTGAAAGGCTTCGTCTAACCAAGCATCGGCCCAATATTTCTTGTTTTGGGCATTGGTAATATGAATAATCGGGCAAATTCCTGAATAATCTTTCCACATATCTCGAGAAACCTCTCCGTGCAATTTTGAAACGCCGTTTGCAACATGACTCAATCGAAGTCCTACTAAAGTATGATTGAAGGTATCATCTTGGATTCCGGTGATTTCACGTACTTTTTCCAGTGGAATACCATCAAAGAAACTCAATGAATTCAAGAGGTGAATGTTATGTTTTTCGTTGCCGGCTTCTTCAGGAGTATGCGTTGTAAAAACCATTTTTTCCCTGATAGCTTCCACATTTTTAAATTTATTGTATAAATGAAAAACACAAGATACGGCGTGCGCTTCGTTTAAATGATACACATCCGGTTCATAATCCAATGCGTCCAATAATTTCGAACCACCAAGACCTAAAACCATTGTTTGTGCAATTTTAGCGATTGGGTCAGAATCATACAAACGGAAAGTGGTTGATTTTGCCAAATAATCGTTTTCTGGCAAATCAGTCGAAAGGAAAAACATTGGAACAGTGCCAAAAGTCTTTGGATTCAAATAATAAGCAGTTACCCAAACATCAGAATTATTGATTTTTATGGTAAATTTTATATTGGTTTCTTCTAAGAAGTGGTATATTTTTTCTTGAAATTGAACGCCCATCGAAAGATCCTCTTTTTTATATTGGTCGTAATATCCTTTTTTCCACAATATCCCAATCCCAATAACATTTTGCTTTAAATCGTATGCACTTCTCATATGAGAACCTGCCAAGAAACCTAAGCCTCCAGAATATATTTTTAAAGATTGATCAATGGCAAATTCCATTGAAAAATACACTGCTGATTTTTTATATTTTGGATTAAATGCATAAGAATGTTTATATTTTTCTGGAAGTGTCTTGCTCATTTTAATGTTGTTTTTTGAATTATCTATAAAAGCAAACTTAAGACATTTATATAGAAAAAGGACAAGATAAAGGGCGGAATCTACCCAAAAACGCCATAGTTCTTCAATAAACTAGACTATTACGTTGTAGTAGCAATTGCTTTTTAAAGACAAACCTGACAGGTTTTTAAAACTTGTTAAGGTTGAATTATTCCAACTGAAAACTGCGACTGAAAACTGCAAACTATTCCTCATCCTTTTGTCCCATCATCATCAAGAATGCTTTCAAGAACTCGTCGATATCGCCATTCATCACGCCGTCAACATTGCTGGTTTCATAACCAGTGCGAACATCTTTGACTAACTTATAAGGTTGCATCACGTAATTTCGGATTTGCGAACCCCATTCGATTTTCATTTTTCCGGCTTCAATATCAGAGCGTTGTTCTTGTTGCTTTTTTAATTCAATTTCATACAATTGCGATTTCAGCATTTGCATTGCACGGTTTCTGTTGTCGTGTTGCGAACGCGTTTCTGAACACTGAATCTGAATCCCGGAAGGTTTGTGGTTCAACTGCACTTTGGTCTCCACCTTATTTACATTTTGACCACCGGCGCCGCTCGAACGAGCCGTGGTGATTTCAATATCGGCGGGATTTATTTCAATTTCTATCGTATCGTCAACCAACGGATACACATAAACCGATGCAAAAGACGTGTGTCGCTTGGCATTGCTATCAAAAGGGGAGATTCGCACCAATCGATGTACGCCATTTTCGCCTTTTAAATAACCAAAAGCAAAATCGCCCTCAATCTCGAGTGTTACCGTTTTTATTCCTGCAACATCGCCTTCCTGATAATTGAGTTCGCGTATTTTGTAACCCGATTTTTCGGCCCACATCATGTACATTCGCATCAACATCGAAGCCCAGTCACAACTTTCAGTCCCACCAGCACCAGCCGTAATTTGCAGCACTGCACTCAAACTGTCGCCTTCATCGGACAACATATTTTTGAATTCTATGGCTTCAATATGGTTTTTGGTAGCAGCGAATTGCTCATCTAATTCTTCAACAGAAAGTTCCCCTTCTTTGTAGAATTCGTAAGCCAGTTGCAACTCGTCGGCCATTTCGACCGCTTTGTTGTAATCTTCAATCCATTTTTTCTTGGAGCGAAGGTTTTTTATATAGATTTCGGCTTCTTTGGCATTGTTCCAAAAATCTGGAGCCAAGGTTTTTTCTTCCTCGTTGGTAATCTCGATTAGTTTGGCATCAACGTCAAAGATACCTCCTCAACGCACCAAGGCGCTCCACAATACCTTTTATTTGTTCGGTAGTTGTCATAAATTATAGTAATTTTGTGGCACAAAAATAGAAAAAATATTGGTAGTGACAATTCGTAAATTGTCTTTCACCTTAAATATAAAAATAATATGGAAATTAATTTAGTAAGCGATACTGTTACTAAACCCACTCAAGAAATGTTGCGCGCGATGTTTAAAGCCGAAGTAGGGGACGATGTATACAAACAAGATCCAACCGTGATCGAACTGGAAGCTAAAGTTGCCGAAATGTTCGGGATGGAAGCCGCGCTCTTTTTTCCTTCAGGGACGATGGCAAATCAAACCGCCATTAAATTGCACACACAACCCGGCGAGCAATTAATCGCTGACAAATGGGCGCACGTTTATAATTATGAAGGAGGTGGAGCGTCCTTTAACAGTGGCGTTTCCTGCTGTTTGTTGAATGGAAATCGCGGAATGATTACTGCTGAACAAGTGGCGGGTTCCATCAATGATCCGCAATTTTATCACAGTCCGCTGACGAGTTTGGTTTGTGTCGAAAACACGACCAACAAAGGCGGTGGCGCTTGTTATGATTTTGAAGAATTCAAGAAAATCAGAAAGGTTTGCGATGCCAATAATTTGAAATTCCATTTGGATGGCGCAAGGATTTGGAATGCTTTGGTTGCCACCAATGACAATCCGAAAAATTACGGAAAAGTATTTAATACCATTTCTGTTTGTTTGTCCAAAGGTTTGGGTGCGCCAATTGGTTCTCTTCTTTTATCTGATAAAGCTACCATTCACAGAGCTTTGAGAGTTAGAAAAATTCTTGGTGGCGGAATGCGTCAAGTAGGTTATTTGGCGGCAGCCGGAATTTATGCATTGGAAAACCACATCGAAAGATTGGCAGACGACCACCGACGCGCCAAGGAATTAGGAGCTGTCTTAGAAAAACTAAACTGGGTTGCTAAGGTAGAACCCATAGAAACCAATATCTTGATTTTCTCGGTTCAATTTAGTATAGACGAAGCCGTTTTGATGGAAAAATTGAAACAAAAAGGAATTTCCATAAGTTCAATGGGTCACGGAAAACTGCGCATCGTTACCCATTTGGATTATCGTGAAGTGATGCATACTTATGTTCTGGAAACCTTGGAGAAGTTGGTGATTTAGTTTCAAGTTTCAGGTTGAGAACTTGAACTTGAAACTATTTTTTTTTATCCATTTCATTCAACATTGCAATAATTTTGTCTAATTTTTCTACTTCAAGTCTACTTAACATTATTGCTAAGGCTTCGATTTCTTGTTTTGCCTCAATATTTGTTTGATAATCCGCTTTGGCTTGCGAACGATCTCTTTCGCTTTGCCTGTTTTGGGACATCATAATGATTGGTGCAGCATAAGCAGCTTGTGTCGAGAAAAGAAGATTGAGCAAGATAAACGGATAAACATCCCAATGATAGAAAAAACCAACAAGATTTAAACTCATCCAAAGTATTACCAAAACCGTTTGAATGATAATAAATTTCCAAGAACCCATTCCTTTCGCTACAGAATCAGCTAAACGGCTTCCAAAGTCCAGTGTTTTAGTGTGTTTTTCGTGCCAATTTGTTGGAGTTCCCATTTAGTATATTTTTTTATTTAAACATTTCGTCCATTCCCGGAATCATTGGCATATCGACTTTGGCGACAGCGTCTAATTCGGCTTGGTTAACTTTTGCCGCTTTTTCGATGGCTTTGTTAAGGGTGACAATCAAATAATCCTCCAATTGTTCTTTGTCTTCCAATAATGAATTGTCGATGCAAATGGATTTTAATTTTCCATTTGCCGTGAAAGTAACTTTCAATGCGCCGTCATTGCTTTGTTCGTCGATCAAAACCGAATCCAAGCGTATTTTTGTTTCTTCTATTTTTCGTTGGGTTTCTTTCAATTTACCCATCATTCCCATTAAATCCATTTTTATGATTTTTTAATTTTAGTGTTGCAAAATTACTCTTTTGATTGATGATATTCAATTTAATTTTTTAACTATAAATAGATTCATTCTATGCTCACTTTGTATTATTTTTGCAGAATCTTTTATATAATCGAAAGTTCAAAATATGCCGAAAGAAATAAAACCCCCCGTCGCCAAAATAATCCCTAAAACTTTGGATAAGTTCGGTGATGTGAGAATTGACAATTACTTTTGGTTGAACGACCGGGAAAACCCGGAAGTCATTGATTATTTGAATAAAGAGAATGCCTATTACAAAAAAATGACTGCTCATACTAAGACTTTCCAAAAGGAATTGTTTGAAGAAATGAAGGGCAGAATCAAGGAAGATGACGAGTCAGTTCCGTATTTGTACAATGGATATTACTACATTACCCGTTTTGAAACCGGGAAAAATTATCCTATTTATTCCAGAAAAAAAGAAAGCCTTTCGGCCAAAGAGGAAATTTTGTTCGATTGCAATACATTGGCAAAAGGACAACCTTATTTCCAGTTAGGCGGTTTGAGCATCAGTCCAGACAACAAGTTGGCCGTTTTTAGTATTGATATTGTTGGAAGAAGAATTTATGACATTCAAGTTAAAAACCTAGAAACTGGCAAAATTCTTTTCGATAAAATTGAAAAAGTTTCAGGAAATGCCGTTTGGGCAAATGACAACAAGACTATTTTTTATTCCAGTCAAGATGAAGTTACCCTGCGTTCCGACAAGATTTTCAAGCATAGACTAGGCACAAAACAAACCGATGATGTGTTGGTTTATTTTGAAAAAGATGAAACCTATAACGTTGAGATTGCTAAATCCAAATCCAGAAAATATTTGGCGATAGAATCTGGAAGTACTTTGACCACCGAATATAGAATCTTAGAAGCTGATAATCCCGATGGCGAATTCAGGATTTTCCAGAAACGTGTTCGCGGTTTAGAATACAGCATTAATCATTACGGGGACAATTTCTACATTATGACCAATGCGGACAAAGCCACGAATTTTAAATTAATGAAAACCTTGGAAACAGCCACATCCAAAGAGTATTGGACAGAAGTTGTTCCGCATCGTGACGATGTTTTGTTGGAAGATATTGAAATTTTCAAAGATTTTCTGGTAGTTGAAGAACGTACCAATGGGTTGAATAAAATCAGGATTATGCCGTGGAGTGGAGTAGGGGAATATTATTTGCCTTTTGAAAGCGAAACTTATACTGCTTGCACAGGAATCAACGTGGATTTTGACACTGATATTTTGCGTTATTCCTACCAATCGATGACGACGCCTTCTTCGGTGATTGATTTCAATATGAAAACAAAAACCAAGGAAATCAAGAAAGAGCAACAAGTTCTGGGCGGAAAATTCGACAAAAATAATTACACCGAAGAACGAATTTGGGCAACGGCAAAAGACGGAACCAAGATTCCCATTTCGATGGTTTATAGAAAAGGACTCCATAAAGACGGCAAAAATCCGTTGTTGCTCTATGCTTATGGTTCTTACGGACATTCGATGGATGCCACGTTTTCCTCCACCCGATTGACATTGCTTGACCGAGGATTTATTTTTGCTATCGCCCACATTCGCGGAGGCGAAGATTTGGGAAGACAATGGTATAAAGACGGCAGATTGTTGAAAAAGAAAAACACGTTTACCGATTTTATCGATTGTTCCAAATTTGTGATTGAACAAAAATACACTTCACAGGAACATTTATATGCCGAAGGTGGTTCAGCCGGAGGATTATTGATGGGTGCAATCGTGAATTTGGCCGCGGAATTATACCATGGAATTATTGCGCAAGTACCTTTTGTAGACGTAATTTCTACAATGTTAGACGAAAGTATTCCTCTTACGACTGGAGAATACGACGAATGGGGAAATCCGAATGTTAAAAAATATTACAATTATATGCGATCTTATTCGCCTTATGATAATGTAAAAAAACAAAGCTATCCTAATATTTATGTTTCGACAGGCTTGCATGATTCGCAGGTACAGTACTGGGAACCAGCTAAATGGGTTGCTAAATTAAGAAATATGAAAACAGATAATTCCGTATTGTTTTTAGATACAAATATGGCTGCGGGTCACGGAGGAGCTTCCGGAAGATTTGAAGCCATTAAAGAATTGGCCAAAGAGTACAGTTTTTTATTAGATTTAGAAAAAATTGAAAAGTAATTAGAATATTTTTGTTAAATTTGCAAGGATTTTAGGTTAAAATAAAAAGTGTCCTTGATTAACTATTTTTTTATGAAAGAAGAAATTAACGCTTATAATAATATTTTAGAATTAATAGGTAATACTCCACTTATTAAACTAAATAAAGTTACCGAAGAATTAGAAGGAAATTTTTACGCTAAAGTAGAAGCTTTTAATCCCGGTCATTCCACCAAAGATAGAATTGCTTTATTTATTATTGAAGAAGCCGAGAAGCGGGGAATCCTTTCTCCAGGAGATACCATTATAGAAACTACATCTGGAAATACTGGTTTTAGTTTAGCAATGGTAAGTATCATCAAAGGGTACAACTGTATTTTGGCAGTTACTTCAAAATCATCCAAGGATAAAATTGACATGCTTCGCAGTTTAGGTGCCAAAGTTTATGTTTGTCCAGCACACGTTTCTGCTGACGATGAAAGGTCTTACTACTGTGTTGCCAAACGTTTACACGAAGAAACCAAAGGTTCTGTTTACATCAACCAGTACTTCAATCAGCTTAATGTTGATGCTCATTACAAATCTACAGGACCGGAAATTTGGGAACAAACAAACGGTAAAATAACCCATCTTATTGCTTGCAGCGGAACAGGTGGAACCATTTCAGGAACCGCAAAATACTTGAAAGAGCAAAATCCAAACATCAGAATCTTAGGTGTGGATGCTTTTGGTTCCGTTTTGAAAAAATACCACGAGACTAAAGAATTTGACAATAAAGAAATTTACCCATACCGAATCGAAGGTTTGGGAAAAAACTTAATTCCATCGGCTACAGATTTTGATATTATTGATCAATTTATGAAGGTTACCGATGAAGAAAGTGCCCATGCAACAAGAGAATTAGCCCGAAAAGAAGGTTTGTTTGTTGGTTATACTTCTGGAGCCGTGCTTCAAGCTATTAGACAATATTCCGAAGAAGGCGAATTTGACAAAAACAGTAATGTGATTGCCATTTTTCCGGATCACGGTTCACGTTATATGAGCAAAGTGTTTAGTGATGACTGGATGAACGATCAAGGTTTCTTCGACAGCATTAACGAAGAAGAAGTACAGAAAATCGAATTTATAAAGTAAATTGACTATTTATAATTGACAGTTGATAATTAAAAAAAGTCCCTTTTGCGCAAGCTAAAGGGACTTTTTTATACTAATGAATTATCCAATTATTAATTATCAATTAGTTTTCCTCCATGGTGTGATACACGTTCATCACGTCATCATCTTCCTCGATTTTCTCGATTAGTTTTTCCACGTCTGCCATTTCAGCTTCGCTAAGTTTCTTTGTGATTTGCGGAATACGTTCAAAACCGGAAGAAAGGATTTCTAGTTTTCTGTTTTCCAATTCTTTTTGGATGGTTCCAAAACTACCAAAAGAAGCGTAAATCAAGATGCCATCTTCGTCTTCAAAAACCTCTTCGGCACCAAAATCGATTAATTCCAATTCCAATTCTTCAGGATCAATTCCGTTAGCAGGAATTCGGAAGTTGCAGGTATGGTCAAACATAAATTCTACGGAACCTTGCGTTCCCATTGTTCCATTGCATTTGTTGAAATAGCTGCGAATATTGGCAACAGTTCTATTGTTGTTGTCCGTGGCAGTTTCAACTAGGATTGCGATTCCGTGCGGCGCATAACCTTCAAACAAAACCTCTTTATAGTTGGCGGTATCTTTATCAGTTGCTTTTTTGATGGCGCGTTCCACATTTTCTTTAGGCATATTTACTGCCTTTGAATTCTGGATTACAGCTCTCAATCTGGAGTTGGCATCAGGATTTGGCCCACCTTCCTTCACAGCCATTACAATATCT
>Ga0209284_10005233_pt1:7500-13671 | contig 13671 bp, 9 predicted proteins | sample FRY03_FD_187211 | JGI IMG/M metagenome (GOLD analysis project Ga0209284, IMG submission 187211) | Freshwater microbial communities from Lake Fryxell liftoff mats and glacier meltwater in Antarctica - FRY-03 (SPAdes) (version 2) | ecosystem: Environmental > Aquatic > Freshwater > Ice >... | reverse complement strand
TCACGTACTGTTGCTTGAGTTATTCACTCCCGAAGGTGTGGGAACGGTGATCGATCGATGAGCCATTTTCGATGAATCATTTTGAGGAACTGCGTGCTCTTGACGAGCAATACGGGATGCAAAATTACCAGCGGCTTCCAGTTGCTTTCGTTAAAGGCGACGGGGTTCAGCTGTGGGACACCGATGGTCGTCGCTATCTCGATTTCTTGTCGGGCATCTCGGTGGTGTCGCTAGGACATGCTCATCCCGAGGTCGCGCAGAGTATTGCGGATCAGGCCAAGTTGTTATGCCATATTTCAAATCTTTATTACAACGATTTAGCTCCTCGTTTGGCCGCTCAACTTGATGCACTCATCGGCGGCGGTGGGCGCACATTTTTCACTAACTCGGGCGCGGAAGCCGTCGAATGTGCGATTAAGTTGGCGCGTCGTTATGGTCAAGCCCACGGCGGTCCGGAGTGTTACGAAATTATTTCTACTTACGGATCGTTTCATGGACGCACTCTGGCTGCTCTCGCCGCCACTGGCCAACCACAAAAGCACGAGGCCTTCCAGCCGCTACCCCGCGGATTTCGCTATGTCGAGTTCGGCGCTATCGATGCGTTAGCGGCAGCCCTCGATGATCGCGTTGCCGCGGTAATGGTTGAGTCGATCCAAGGTGAAGGGGGGGTGATACCGGCACCACCAGGCTATCTCGAAGCAGTACGCGATTTATGTACTGAGCGCGAAATCTCGATGATCGTTGACGAAGTGCAAACTGGACTCGGTCGCACCGGTGATTGGTTTGGTTTCCAAGCCGCGGGAATCCGTCCCGACATCGTCACTTTGGCCAAAGCGCTGGGCAACGGAATGCCTATTGGCGCTTGTTGGGCCCGTGATGAAGTGGCCGCCGCTTTTCAGTTTGGGGATCATGGTTCAACTTTTGGCGGTCAACCGTTAGCCGTAAGCGCGGCGCTGGCAGTTCTGAAAATTATGCACGACCTCGATGTGCCTACTTTGGCCGCGCGCTCAGGGTTATTGCTGGCCGAAGCTTTAGCAGCCCTACCCGGTGTTGCTAGCGTACGCGGGCGGGGTCTGCTGTTGGCGGTAGAACTTGATCCCGACATCGACGCCGCTACGGTAGCGACGAAATGTCTCGAAAACGGACTGATAGTCAATGCGGTCACCAAGTCGGCCTTGCGGTTAGCGCCGCCGCTGCTCGTAAGTGAAGACGAATGTACTGAAGCAGTAGAGATATTAGGTGAGTCGATTACTACCGTTCGTTCATTAGCCGAAAGTGAAATTTCGCCATGAGTAATCCCGCCGTGAGTAAGCCCGCGCCCGTGAAACATTTCTTAGAGGTGGATGATTTCGACCCAGTCGAGCTGGCCTTCGTATTAGCGACAGCCCAGCGCTGGAAGTTGAAGCCTAAGGAAGTCCCCAACTGTCTGGGAGGACAAGGGGCAGCTTTGTTGTTTCAAAAACCCAGTACTCGAACGCGCGTCTCTACCGAAATGGCAGTAGTGACTTTGGGTGGCCATCCGATTTCTTTGCGCGGCGAAGAGGTGGGGCTAGGGGTACGCGAGTCGGCCTCCGATATTGCAAAAATGCTGGCGGGCTACTGCGCTTTGATTGGAGCGCGCGTAAATAATCATCACGATCTTGAAATCATGGCCGAAAACTCAACCGTTCCGATTGTAAATCTCTTGTCGGATCGCGCCCATCCGTGCCAAGCCGTGGCCGACTTACTTACTCTGCATGAGCATTGGGGTGAACTGGAAGGTCGTAAACTCGCTTTTATCGGCGATGGCAATAACGTGGTTACGTCGTTGGTGTGTGCTGCCGCTTTGACGGGTTTAGAAGTCGTAATTTCTTCGCCCGTTGGTTATGAACTTGAGAGTGAGGTGGTTGCTCGTACGCGCAACTTAGGCGGAACGGTCGACTTGATCTCCGATCCCTACGAAGCGGTAGCCGGAGTCGATGCGATCTATGCCGATGTCTGGACGTCGATGGGACAAGAATCGGAAGCCGCGGCGCGTCAATCCGCTTTCTCTGGTTACCAAATAAACGCAGCATTACTAGCCGCCGCCGGGCCCGAAGCGGTATTTTTACACTGTCTTCCGGCCCATCGGGGCGTAGAAGTTACTGCCGAAGTAATCGACGGCCCGCAATCTTTGGTTTGGCAACAGGCAATCAACCGCATGCACGCGACGCGCGCAATAATCGCTTTTTTGCTAGGAGCAATTAGTAAAAAGGAGAAAAAGCAATGACCGCGCTAGGTAAGCCGCAACGTCATCATCGCATCGCTCGCTTATTGGAAGAACAAGCGATTTCTAGCCAAGCTCAATTAGTTGAACTTTTGGCAACTAACGGAGTTAGCGCTACCCAAGTGACGGTAAGTCGCGACCTCGAAGAAATGGGAGCAGTAAAAATTCGCATTCCGGGTGGAGCGATGGCGTACGCAATTCCCGAACACTCCAAGGAGCGAGCGGCACCCGTTGATCATCTTCGCCGAGTACTAGGTGACTTTGTGGTCGAAGTGGCGGTGAGTGCCAATATCGTGGTTCTGCGCACTCCGCCCGGCTCGGCGCACGTAATCGGATCGGCTCTCGATCGCGCTGGTCTGGAAGGAGTGCTGGGAACAGTAGCGGGTGACGACACTCTCATTTTGGTTTGTTCCGAACCAAGAGGAGGGAAACTGGTCGCTGAACAACTGTCCGATCTGGCCGGTCTTTCGTAATGAGTGCTGGTGGCAAGGCAAAATTTCCGATGGCAATTAAGGAGAATTTCTAATGAGTGATGTATCCCGCGTGGTGTTGGCCTATTCCGGTGGCCTCGATACTTCAGTGGCAGTCAAATGGATTACCGAGGAGTGGGGTGCCGAAGTGGTGGCGTTGGCAGTCGACGTAGGCCAAAGCGCCGACGACGACTGGGAGATTATCCGTCAACGCGCGCTAGCCGCAGGGGCGATAGAGGCGGTAGTGATTGATGCCCGTGCGGAGTTTGCTGATGATTATTGTCTTCCTGCGCTTAAAGCCAACGCGCTCTACGAAGGCAAGTATCCGTTAGTTTCCGCACTAAGCCGACCGGTAATCGTTAAGCATCTGGTGGCAGCAGCCCGTCAGTTCAATGCCGATTCAGTCGCGCACGGTTGTACGGGCAAAGGTAACGATCAGGTGCGATTTGAAGTTTCGTCGCGCGCCCTTGCTCCTGATCTTGAAGTGCTAGCACCGGTTCGAGTTTGGGGCTTCACCCGAGAAGAATCTATTGATTACGCGATCCAGCACAAAATACCAATCTCGGTTCGCAAAGATAATCCGTATTCCATCGACGAAAATCTTTGGGGTCGAGCAATCGAATGTGGAGTTATAGAAGATCCATGGGTTGCGCCACCACAGGAGCCCTACGCGCTGACTGCCGATCCCGCTCACGCGCCTACCGAACCATGGGAGCTTACAATCGCGTTCGAAGGCGGAAAGCCGATAAGCATCGATGGCCAAAAAATGGAACTGGTTGATCTCATTAACGCGGTTAGCAGCCGAGTAGGTTCGTACGGCTGGGGTCGACTTGATATGGTCGAAAACCGCCGGGTCGGCATCAAAAGCCGAGAGGTTTACGAATGTCCAGGGTCGCTAGCACTAATAATGGCTCACGCCGATCTTGAATCGATAACCCTAGAGCGTGATCTAATGAGAGAAAAAGCTCGACTCGAATTGCGTTACGCGGAATTGGTTTATGACGGTTTGTGGTTTTCGCCACTGCGCGCCGCTCTCGATTCGTTCATTGAAACCTCGCAAACCGCGGTTACCGGCGAAGTACGTCTGCGCCTTGAACCGGGGCGCTGTTGGGTGACTGGCCGCCGATCTGAAACCGGTCTTTATGACCACGGTCTCGCTACTTACGACGCCACCGACAGTTTCCGTCATGAAGACGCGGCCGGATTTGTTCGCCTGTGGGGACTTGGTCTCGAAACGGTGGCCCGTACCCAAGGACCACCAGTCTGATGGCCGACAATTCGGGCAAATCACTTTGGCACGGTCGTTTTGCCGATGACCCCAGCGCGGAATTGATGGAATTCACCGCAAGTTTGGCGATCGATAGTCGTTTAGCCGAATACGATCTTGTTGGCTCGCGCGCCCATGTAGAGATGTTGGGAGCCACCGGCATCCTGACCGCCGACGAAGTAGCCGAAATATTGACCGCGCTAGCAAAAACCGGTCAAGAAATCGAAGCCGGAACCTTCGTAGTAGTTGATTCCGATGAAGACGTACATACCGCCATCGAGCGTCGAGTAACCGAGATAGCGGGGGCCACGGGGGCCAAAATTCATACCGGCCGCAGTCGCAACGATCAAGTGGCGACCGACCTACGACTGTGGTTTCGCGATGCCGTGGGCGAGGTCGTTACTGCAACTCATAATTTACAATCGGTATTGCTGAATCAAGCCGAGGCCGCCGGTACTGATGTCTATCTTCCGGGTTACACCCACCTGCAGCGCGCCCAACCGGTGCTGCTGGCGCACCATTTGTTGGCGCACTTCTGGGCGTTAGCGCGCGACGCCGACCGCTGGCGCGACGCTCTCGATCGAGCCGATGTTTCACCGCTCGGAGCGGGAGCGTTGGCCGGGTCGAGCTTGCCAATCGATCCGGCGCAGAGCGCAGAAAAGCTGGGGTTCGCTCGCTCGTTCGAGAACTCACTAGATGCGGTATCCGATCGCGATTTTGTCGCGGAAGGTTTATTCACCGCCGCGTTAGAACAAGTTCACCTGTCTCGTATCGGTGAGGAAATAGTGCTGTGGGCCAGTGCCGAGTTCGGTTTCATCGATCTCGCGGAATCCCACAGTACGGGGTCTTCTATGTTGCCGCATAAGAAAAATCCTGATATCGCCGAATTGGCGCGCGGTAAGTCCGGCCGACTTATTGGAAACCTGACCGGATTTTTAGCCACGCTCAAAGGATTACCACTTGCTTACAATCGCGATCTTCAAGAAGACAAGGAACCCATCTTCGACGCCTTTGACACTCTCAACTTGAGTTTGTCCGCTCTAGCCGGACTACTCGCGGCCTCAAGTTTTAATAGCGCGAACATGCGCGCCGCCGCCGATACGCCCGAAAATTCAGTTACTGATTTAGCTGAGTACTTAGTTAAAGCGGGGGTGCCGTTTCGTGACGCTCACGCGCGCGTGGGCGCCCTAGTGCGTGAAGCCCGCGAAAGTGGAGTCGAACTAAAAGAGTTAGTAGCCACGACACCCGATCTCGGACCCGAAGCAGTCAAACTCTTTGCTGCTGGCGCGGCGGTGAACAATCGACTTAGTCCGGGTGGTGCGGGGCCGGGCCCATTGGCGGTTCAGCTTGTTCAAGCCCACGAAGAACATTCACAACTCGCGGTATGGATTTCTAAACACCCTCCTAAAATATCGTCGAAAGGGTAGCGTTCTTCTTATGGTCGACATTTCGGAACAAATCCGAATCCTCACTTCTGGTGCGGAAGCCGTCGTTCGTAACGAAGATTTAGTCAGCAAGCTAGAACTAGGACGCCCACTGCGAATCAAATTAGGAGTCGATCCCACTGCGGCCGATGTGCATTTAGGTCTCGCAGTCGTTCTGCGCAAGTTGCGCCAATTTCAAGATCTTGGTCATACCGCAGTTTTAATCATCGGTGATTTCACCGCCCTGCTCGGCGATCCGTCCGGTCGCTCGGCTACTCGACCTCAACTCGACAAAGCCGAAGTCGATGCCTACGCAGCAACTTATGTCGAACAAGTCGAACGCATCCTCGATCCTGACCGTTTAGAAATTCGTCGTAACTCGGAGTGGCTAAGCAAAATGGATATCGACGATGTCTTGCGGCTGACCGCGCGCACCACAGTGGCGCAGATGATTGAACGCGACGATTTCTCGCGGCGTTATCAAGCGGGGGAACCGATCTCGCTAATGGAGTTTCTGTACCCGCTGTTGCAAGGTTGGGATTCAGTAATCGTTGAGTCTGATGTTGAATTGGGTGGTACCGACCAACTGTTTAATAATTTGGTTGGTCGCACTTTACAACAACAAGTTGGTCAGACTCCGCAAGTAGTCATGACGATGCCGTTACTAGCAGGCACTGACGGAACTCAGAAAATGTCAAAGTCGCTGGGTAATTACATCGGTATTACCGAACCGCCCGCAATTCAGTTTGGAAAACTTATGTCGAT
>Ga0209284_10005233_pt1:0-5000 | contig 13671 bp, 9 predicted proteins | sample FRY03_FD_187211 | JGI IMG/M metagenome (GOLD analysis project Ga0209284, IMG submission 187211) | Freshwater microbial communities from Lake Fryxell liftoff mats and glacier meltwater in Antarctica - FRY-03 (SPAdes) (version 2) | ecosystem: Environmental > Aquatic > Freshwater > Ice >... | reverse complement strand
ATATTTTGGAGACCTGTGATCAAGGCACCCCCGGACGGATTTAAAGCCGGCGCGGCGTCACTGTTTCGTTGTGAGGGAGTTGCGCGTAAAAGCGTAACCCTCCGGGACATTTGTAGTCGCTCGAGCAATCGAGTGCGGCTCGTCCCGACCGCTTTTTGAGAATTTCAGAGTGAGCACGAGCATCTATAACGTGCAAGAAGAAAGTTTCAAGTGAACAAGAGCCAACGGCGGATGCCTTGGCGCCAGATGCCGATGAAGGACGTGGGTGGCTGCGAAAAGCCACGGGGAGCTGTCTACCAAGCTTTGATCCGTGGATATCCGAATGGGGAAACCCGACTGGGGTCATGCCCAGTCACTCTTGCCTGAATATATAGGGCAGCGAGAGGGCACCGGGGGAACTGAAACATCTCAGTACCCCGAGGAATGGAAAGCAATTGCGACTCTCTTAGTAGCGGCGAGCGAAAAGGGAAGAGCCTAAACCGCAACAGTGTTACAGCCTGCCGGCCATGCTGTTGTGGGGTTGTGGGACCCGTCCGATGAAACGGCAGTTTCATCAGGGAGTTAAAAAATCATCAGATAGTGGAAGCGCTCTGGAAAGGCGTGCCATAGAGGGTAACGGCCCCGTACACGAAATCTGAATGATCTCCCGATGGTGTTCCCGAGTAACACGGGATCCGGGAAAGCCCGTGTGAATCCGCGAGGACCACCTCGTAAGGCTAAGTACATTCTGGCGACCGATAGTGCACGAGTACCGTGAGGGAAGGGTGAAAAGTACCCCGGGAGGGGAGTGAAATAGAACCTGAAACCGTTGGCTTACAAGCAGTCAGAGCGGACTTGTTCCGTGATGGCGTGCCTTTTGAAGAATGAGCCTGCGAGTTACCGTTCGTGGCGAGGTTAACCCGAGAGGGGGAGCCGGAGCGAAAGCGAGTCTGAATAGGGCGTCCAGTCGCGAGCGGTAGACCCGAAGCCGAGTGATCTATCCATGGGCAGGCTGAAGCGAGGGTAAGACTTCGTGGAGGGCCGAACCCACCAAGGTTGAAAACTTGGGGGATGACCTGTGGTTAGGGGTGAAAGGCCAATCAAACTCGGTGATAGCTGGTTCTCCCCGAAATGCATTTAGGTGCAGCGTCGTGTGTTTAGTGCCGGAGGTAGAGCACTGGATGGTCTAGGGGGCCTACAAGCTTACCGAAATCAGCCAAACTCCGAATACCGGTACTCCAAGCACGGCAGTGAGACCATGGGGGATAAGCTTCATGGTCGAAAGGGAAACAGCCCAGAACGCCAGCTAAGGCCCCAAATTCTGTGCTCAGTGGCAAAGGATGTGGGCTTGCCCAGACAGCCAGTAGGTTGGCTTAGAAGCAGCCACCCTTTAAAGAGTGCGTAACAGCTCACTGGTCGAGTGGTCCTGCGCCGATAATGTAACGGGGCTCAAGCACAGAGCCGAAGCTGCGTCATACATCATTCCTTCGGGAATTGTGGATGGGTAGGGGAGCGTCGATCTCAGCAGAGAAGCAGTCGGGGAACCGTCTGTGGAGCGTGGTCGAGTGCGAATGCAGGTATGAGTAGCGAACGAGGGGGGAGGAACCCCTCCGCCGAATGCCCAAGGGTTCCTGGGGAAGGCTCATCCGCCCAGGGTTAGTCGGGTGCTAAGGCGAGGCCGACAGGCGTAGTCGATGCACAACAGGTTGATATTCCTGTACCACCATGTAAGCGCCAAATCCACCGAGACGGCGACTCGGGGCTGCTCTTCGGAGCGAACCGGACACGTGGCTCGAACGGATAGCGATGGGGGGACGCAGAAGGGTAGGTCTACCGGGCGATGGTTGTCCCGGGGTAAGCATGTAGGGGGATCGGTAGGTAAATCCGCCGGTCATATACTCTGAGATGTGATGCCGAACCGATTTAGGTGAAGTGACTGATCCCATGCTGCCTAGAAAAGCCTCTAGCGAGCTGACATGGTGCCCGTACCCCAAACCGACTCAGGTGGGCACGTAGAGAATACGAAGGCGATCGAGAGAACTCTGGTTAAGGAACTCGGCAAATTGCCCCCGTAACTTCGGAAGAAGGGGGGCCTCCGTAGGGTGAAGGACCTCGCGTCCCTAGCTTGAAGAGGCCGCAGAAACCAGGGCCAAGCGACTGTTTACTAAAAACACAGGAGCGTGCTAAGTCGCAAGACGACGTATACGCTCTGACGCCTGCCCGGTGCCGGAAGGTTACGTGGAGGGGTTAGCCGCAAGGCAAAGCTCTGAAACTAAGCCCCGGTAAACGGCGGCCGTAACTATAACGGTCCTAAGGTAGCGAAATTCCTTGTCGGGTAAGTTCCGACCTGCACGAATGGCGTAACGACTTGGCTACTGTCTCAACCAGAGACTCGGCGAAATTGCACGACGAGTAAAGATGCTCGTTTCCCGCAGAAGGACGGAAAGACCCCGTGGACCTTTACTACAATCTGTTGTTGATCTTCGGTACGTGCTGTGTAGGATAGGTGGGAGTCGTGGAAGCTGGGGCGTCAGCCTCGGTGGAGACAACCTTGAAATACCACCCTTTACGTAGTGGAGATCTAACCCAGGCCCGTGAATCCGGGTCGGGGACAGCGCCAGGTGGGTAGTTTGACTGGGGCGGTCGCCTCCTAAAGAGTAACGGAGGCGCCCAAAGGTTCCCTCAGCCTGGTTGGTCATCAGGCGGCGAGTGCAAAGGCACAAGGGAGCTTAACTGCGAGACCTACAAGTCGAGCAGATGCGAAAGCAGGGCTTAGTGACCCGGCTGTGGCATGTGGAAGCGCAGTCGATTAACGGATAAAAGGTACCCCGGGGATAACAGGCTTATCTTGCCCAAGAGTTCACATCGACGGCAAGGTTTGGCACCTCGATGTCGGCTCGTCGCATCCTGGGGGGGAAGCATCTCCCAAGGGTTGGGCTGTTCGCCCATTAAAGCGGTACGCGAGCTGGGTTTAGAACGTCGCGAGACAGTTCGGTCCCTATCCTCTGTGGGCGTTGGAGATTTGTGAGGTGCTGTCCCTAGTACGAGAGGACCGGGACGGACGCAGCTCTCGTGCGCCAGTTGTCCTGCCAAGGGCACGGCTGGTTAGCGACCTGCGGAAAGGATAAGCGCTGAAAGCATCTAAGCGCGAAGCCTTCCTCGAGATTAGATCTCCCACCGGTATAACCGGGTAAGGCCCCTGGTAGACGACCAGGTTGATAGGCCGGAAGTGTAAGCACGGTGACGTGTTCAGCTGACCGGTACTAATCGGCCGAGGGCTTGAAATCTTTTTGTACGTTGCTCGTGCTCGCTCTGAGGTTCTTTCAAAGAACCGCGACTAAAATATTTTGACAATTTAAATAGATGTTCCGGTGGCCATGGCGGCGAGGAAACACCCGTTCCCATTTCGAACACGGCAGTGAAGATCGCCAGCGCCGATGGTACTTGAGGGTAGACCCTCCGGGAGAGTAGGACGCCGCCGGGCTTATTTGTAAAGACACGCCAGCGACATTTTGTCGCTGGCGTTGTCGCGTCACGGATGAGGCACCTCTACAATGTCAAGCCTCTACAATGTCGAGATGAGTGATCGTGAGCGTGCCGGTCGCGCCAGAAAACTAGGTGGGCGTACCGGCGGATTTGGTCCTCACGGTCCTCCTAAAGATCCTGAGTATGAGCGTCAAGGCGATAAGCCGCGCCGCGCGCGACCCGAACCCGATCGCCCCGTCCTGCGCACTCGCGGCGAACGTCAAGGAGCCGATAAACCCAAACGGGCGTCCGCGGCGATTGCTCCCGCGCGTCGACGCAAGCGCCGACCACTTCCGGAAGTTAGCGAACAAATTTTAGAATCGGCCGGCCGCCGAGGTCCATATTTCTTAAACGAACTAGAAGCCGCGGCCGATGCTTACGCTAACGATCGCGATCGCGAGGCGGTACGACGATTGCGACCACTACGAGTAGCGCTTCCTCAAGTTGCCGCGGTACGTGAGCTGCTGGGCCTAGGACAATATCGATTAGGAAACTATCGAGCGGCGACGGCTGAGCTCAAAGCATTTTTTGAAATTACTAATTCGGTCGAACAACACCCCGTATTAATGGATTGCGCTCGAGCCCAGCGACGATGGCGGCGAGTAGATGTTTTGTGGGAAGAATTGCTGGCTAATCCGACCACGCCCGAAATTATGTACGAGGGTCGCATTGTTGCTGCGGGGGCGTTGGGCGATCAGGGACGTTTTGATGAAGCGATTGCTTTGCTAGAACGTAAAAGTGCGACAGTCCGCAAACCCAAGATTTATCATTTGCGACTTTGGTACGCTCTGGCCGACCTCGAAGAGCGAGGGGGGAATAACGCCAATGCCCGGGCGCGGTTCAGAAGGATTAAGCGTTTTGATAAATCCTTTAGCGATGTTGATAACCGGTTGGCCAATCTTCGATAAATTTGTCTCACCTCGGCGTTAATGTAAAAAAAACTCTCCGAGCAGTCTTCCCCGAAAACTTGAATTCACGAAAACTTGAATTCACGAAGAAGGGAGAAACTATGTCAGATTCAGTAAAATCCAGTTCCGGAAAATCCAGTTCCGGAAAATCCAGCACTAAAGCCGAGAACGAGGCGGGGGTCAATCTGGTTGTCTTGCGGGGCACGGCTTCGGGTCCCGCAGAAATCCGTAACCTACCGTCGGGTAGCCAGTTAGCCACCTTGGCGTTAAGGGTTCCGGGGTCAGCCGACCAAGCCACCTCGGCCCCAGTGGCGATATGGGAACCGGCGAAATGGATTGGCGATGTTGAGGAGGGCGATTCTCTGGTGGTCGTCGGAATCGTGCGGCGAAGGTTTTTTCGCACCGCGGTTGGCACCACCTCGGCGCGGGTAGAGATTGAAGCCTCGTCTATAAGCAAAGCTGGAGACCACCGTCGGCGGACCGCGGCGTTGCGGAGAGTGGAGGCGGCGCTAGAACCACTCTTGTGAGCTCCAATCCTAATATCGTGGGCTGGTGCCTCTAAGATTTGATTAAGAGAAATATAAAAAA
>Ga0209284_10005232_pt1 | contig 13672 bp, 11 predicted proteins | sample FRY03_FD_187211 | JGI IMG/M metagenome (GOLD analysis project Ga0209284, IMG submission 187211) | Freshwater microbial communities from Lake Fryxell liftoff mats and glacier meltwater in Antarctica - FRY-03 (SPAdes) (version 2) | ecosystem: Environmental > Aquatic > Freshwater > Ice > Glacier... | reverse complement strand
GAGGAGGTACTGCCCTATTTTAAACGATCGGAGCACAATCACACCTTTGGTGGCAATGCTTTCCATGGTCAAACCGGCGAATGGCACATAAGCAGTCAGCAGCCACACCCCCTCACCCAAATCTACGTTGCGGCAGCACAAGCAGCGGGTTACCCAGCATTAGCTGATTTTAATGCACAGGAAGACTTCGGAATCGGCGTCCACCAAGTAAACATCAAAAACGGCAAAAGACATAGTCCTGCGCACGCTTTTCTTATTCCTGCCAGAAGCAGGGCCAACCTCACCGTCAAAACAGGCCTTCATGTGGAGCGCTTGCAACTCGATGCCCAATGTGTAAGCGGTGTTTGGGTGCAGCTCCACGGCAGGCTACAACTGCTTAAAGCGCGTAAAGAAGTGGTGTTAACCGCCGGCAGCATTCACAGTCCTTTGCTTTTACTCCGATCGGGCATAGGCGACAGTACATACCTCAGCGGCTTAGGCATTACCCCCCTTCATCACTTGGCAGGCGTTGGGCAAAACTTACAAGACCACCCCGTGGTGCCGCTTGTATACCGCACCCAAAAAGGCGCTTCCCTCGATTCGGCCGATAATTTATGGAACCTCGGCCGCTGGTTGTTTACGCAAAAAGGCCCTTTCACAAGCAATTTGGCTGAAGGTGGTGGTTTTCTACGCAGCGAACCTGGCTTACCGGCCCCCGACTTGCAGCTGCACTTTGCTCCGGCTTTTTTTGTGAATCATGGCTTCGACAAACCTCAAGGCAACGGCATGTCGCTGGCACCCATCTTACTACAACCTGAATCGCGTGGCACGGTAAGGCTCCATCCCAATAATTTTCACAAACCCCTCATTGATCCGCGGGTTTTTCAGTCGCCCAACGACCTGCGTGTTTTGCGGGAAGGCTTTAAAATGGCCCAACAAATCCTGCATCAAGAAGTGTTTACTCCGTGGCGGCAAGCTCCTTTTCTTCCTCAAGTTGCGTTGAACAACGATGTCGACATCGATCAATACATCCGAGAAAATGTGGAATTACTGTACCATCCCGTGGGCACTTGCAAAATGGGAGCGGATGAGGAGGCCGTAGTGGATGCTCAGTTGAGGGTGCATGGCTTAAGTGGCCTTCGCATTGCAGATGCCTCCATCATGCCTACCATCACACGGGGCAATACCCAAGCGCCTACCATTATGATTGCGGAAAAGGCGGCAGACCTGATTTTGGGGAGGGTTTAAGTAGCAAAAAAGCTCCTTTAGTGAGGCTAAAATACTTTTGCTGGTTACCCTTGATTGGTGAGGATGACGAAGAGAAAGTGGATGAATGGGATGTTTTTACCTTAAATAATTTGAATACCTGTTCCCGCTGTCAAGTGGCCAATCTGCCAAACCGCTTGTCCTGCAGCCTGCATACGCTGTTCAAAGCTGTTAGCCGCGTGTTGGGCAATGCTAACGAGGAGCCCGCCGCTGGTTTGGGGATCGCAGAGGTACATGAATTCAGGACCAGTTACGCCTTGCACTTGCGCGCCATAGGCATTCCAGTTGCGGTACACTTGATCGGGAAGCAGAAATTGATCAAGGTACACTTGCAAACCCGGAAGCAGGGGAATGCTGGCTAAGTTGAGTTCTGCACCGGTGCCGGAGGCCGCACAAACTTCGAGCAAATGACCGAGCAAGCCAAAACCGGTAACATCGGTGAGGGCATGCACCATGGGTAGTTCGCCAAACAATGTACCAATGCTGTTGAGCTGGGTGGTGATATCGAGCAACCGAAATAAATCAGTGGTGCTTATTTTTTCCTTTTTGAGGGCTGTTGCCAATATGCCTACACCCAAAGGTTTGGTGAGGTACAACAGGTCGCCCACCTTGCCTCCGCCATTGGTGCGCAATTGCGTATCGCTCACTAGACCATTTACACAAAGCCCAAATACCGGCTCTGGCGCATCGATGCTGTGACCGCCAGCGAGGGGAATGCCTGCTTCGTCGCACACTTCTTGCGCGCCCCGCAGCACTTCGGCTGCCATGTCGGGAGCTAGTTTTTCCGTTGGCCATGCCAAAATGCTGAGCGCCATGATAGGCCTGCCTCCCATGGCATACACATCACTGATGGCGTTGGTAGCCGCTATCCTCCCGAAATCATAAGGATCGTTGACAATGGGCGTGAAAAAATCGGTGGTGGCAATCAGTAATTGATCAGTACCCAGCCGGTACACCGCTGCATCGTCTTTGTGCTCAAGACCCACCAGCAAATTCGGGAAATTCCGCTTGCCGAGGCCTGCCAATACCTGATCTAATACTGCTGGTGCAATTTTACAGCCACAGCCCGAGCCACTGCTGAATTCAGTCAATTTAAGCGTGCTCATGGGGATCGGTAGTTAGTTGTATCAATTTTTGGGCATAAACGCCCGCTTCTTCTTGGGCAACAGTCACAGAATGGATTTGTGCGGAATTTTTGGCCCGTAAATTCAGTTCATAGGCTTTGTCGTAATACCGCAGCGCAATACGCGCAGCGGTGGTTAAATCGCCTTCCTGCAAAGCATTTAGTGCCTCGTTTACCTGCTGACCACCTATTTTTTTGCCAATGCGCTTGAAGCTCTGCTGTAAAAATTCAATTTTCGCGCTGCCATATTCAGCAAGCAAGCGCTTAACCCGACGCTTCGTACTCACCTCTAGTAAGTAGCAAGGCGCTACTTCCATTTGTACGTAAAAGGGCATCGGCAAATTAATATTGCCAATCATGCGGCTTTCATCCTCCACCCAAAGCACTTGTTGCGTATCAATTTGCAGCAAGTGCATGGCTAAAAGATTGATAAAATGCTCGTTGCTGGGCTGTGGAGCGTCTGACATCCCTCCAAAAGCAGAGCCTTTATGGTCGGCAAGGGCTTCAAGGTCGAGCACCTGAGCGCCTAAGAGTTGTAAATTATGCAGGGTTTCGGTTTTACCAGACCCTGTGTAACCGCCTACAACGCGTAGGGGCCACGACTGCTCAAACAATTGATTTGCCCGCTGGCGCCAAGCTTTATAACCGCCTTCTAGCACACGAACCTCCAACCCGGCCTGGGAAAGTAACCAGGCCATGGCTCCGGAGCGCTGTCCACCTCGCCAGCAATACATAAAAATGGGTTTTCCTGCCGCCAATCGCTTGGCTTCGCGCACAAAGCCACTCATTTTAGGTCCGACGTAAAGTAGCCCAAGCTCAAGGGCTTTATCTGCACTTTCCTGCTTATAAGCCGTTCCCACCAAAACTCTTTCGGCATCACTAAAAAGTGGAAACGACAAAGCACCTGGTAGGCGTCCAGCAGCAAATTCACCCGGCGAACGTACGTCTAAACAAACGGCACCTGGCAATTCTGCTAAAAAATCTGTGATTGACATGCGTAAAACGCCTTTGTTCATCCTTGGAATCCGATCTGTCGGTGCGAGCCGTCGCAATATGGCTTATTGGCTGAAGCACCACAGCGACAAAAGTACGTCTTCCCTATCAATTCTATTGCACGCCCGCCCTGCTCTATGCCGATATTTCCGTGCACTTCCAATGGCCCGTTCAGCAAGACGGTTACAAAGGGCAGGGCCTCGTTCACCGGCTTTGGCTTGGGTGCAGTTAAGTGGGCTTGTAGACTGAGGGCTTTGGAGGGACAAGCTAGTACTGCCTTGCGAATGGCGTCGCTTGCCGCCCCATTCACGTCTATCCACGGTCGTTCTTTGGGCTTAAAGACGGTCGGCAAGGCCTTAAAACAAGCCGTAGAATGAATACACAAATCTGGCTTCCAATAAACAGTGAGCTCTCCTTTGGTGTAGGTCTTTTCCATAAACGCGATTGAATACGAATATAACGAGTTGCTGCCAATGGCGCAAATAAGTTCCGCACTGCCATTAAGTGCTCGGCGCCAGCATGATCGACCAAAAAAATTTCACTCGTCTATAAACAGTCGCTGCATAACCCGCGGTAAGCAAAAAACCCTCTGTGAGAGGGCCTTTTTTGAAGCTTGGTGTAAGCCTATTTTACTACGATCAGGCGATTTACACTTTGTCGCTCCCCGCTTTGTACCTGTATAAAGTAGGCACCTGCGGCAAAACTGCTTAGCTCGATGGTCGGCTGGTCAAGTCCGTCGTGCCATTGTTGGAAGACCATTCTGCCCCCGCCATCATATACCCGGAGTTCGAAACTTTGCAATTCGCTTTGGTCGGCCAAGCGCACTTGCACTTGCTCGCGGGCTGGGTTGGGGTAGCTGTTGAAGCTAATGGCTTGGCTGAGCACAATTTGTTTAACGGCACTTTCTACCACCAAGCCATTTTGCGCATTGGCTTGTAATTTATAATACACTGCTGGATAAGTAGCTTTTCGTCCGATCGCTGGCGCCGCATCCTGTACTTGGTATTGCTCACGTGCTAATTGGGCATTGTGGGCTGCCACTTCTTGAACCAACTGCCAGCTTTGGCCGTCGAATGACCTTAGCAAACGATAGTTGAGTAGGCTTTGCTCATAGGCACTTTCCCAAGCTACTACCACTGCGTTGCCCTGTAATTGTGCTCGGATGCTGCGGAGAGCTTGTTGTTCACCGGCCTCGGGTTTGCTGTAGAAGAGTTCCACTGGTACGGCCTGAAAGTTGTTGGCAGCGTTAAAGCCGTACATTTTGCTGTTGGAACCAGCGGCATTCAACCGCATTTCAATGGAGAAGTCGTTGACATCTCCTTGAAAATTGGAAACATAAAAACGACCTAAGCGGTGTTGCCGCGGACGAGCATCGATATGAGCCACTTTGTATTGGTAGTTGCTGGCTTGAACGTTGAGGGGTGCATCGGCATTAATCATAGCGATCATTTGGCCATCACGGCGGATCAGTTGCACACTAAATTGCTCGTTATACGCCACTGGCAAACCAGAAGCACTTTGGAGTTGAGCAGAACCTGGCACATAATGCAAACTCATGAAAGGATTATTCGGCTGGAGGTCGAAAGCCAAATCTGAAAAAGCAAGCAAAACTGGCGCTTCACCTACTTGATTCAAATACAGGTCGAAATAAATGCGCCCTCCATCGCTAAAGGTATTCTTCAAGGCTACTTCCACTTGCAACGGATTGCTAGCAGCTGCAGTACTAAACCAAACCAAGAACATGGCTAAGGCCATCATACCCATTCTGAGCTTTTGTGAACTTTTTTCTATGGCTGCCCGGAGGATGCCGGCGGGTAGTAATTGGGTCATTAAAGGTTTCATGATTTAGAGTCCTTCCTTATCCCAAAGGTAAATATTCTATAATTTATAAATATCATGCCAAATAATATGACATTATTCATAAAACATTGTGCTGTGCTTTACTATACACTTCTAATTTCCTATATTTGATTTTGAAGCATTATTTATGTTTTATATTTTTCTAATTTTAACTATTTTTAACATTAATAAATAAATAAAATGAAATTTAACGCTGTGATTAAAAATCCTATTTATAGAATTAAGTCGAAATTAGCGCTATTCAGGAATCTCGAATGGGGTGAAATTCCTGTCTGCCAATTTTTATCCTCGCGTTGAGAGCTGCCAAGCGCTGCTTAACTTTGTATGAATGACCACAGAAGTTTTTAAGGCGCTTGAATACACTATTCCCGATAAACCAGGAGTGTACCGCTATTATGATGCGCAAGAAAAACTGCTTTACGTAGGCAAGGCCAAAAGCCTCAAAAAACGGGTTGGCAGCTATTTTCAGCCCGATCGTAACGAAAGTGGCCGCATTCGGTTAATGGTGAGCAAAATTAACCGAATCGAGTTTACCCTAGTCGATACCGAGCTTGATGCCCTGTTGCTCGAAAATGCCCTCATCAAAAAACACCAGCCCCGTTTTAACATCCGCCTCAAGGATGATAAAACCTATCCTTATATCGTCATCAAAAACGAGCCTTTTCCGCGCATTTTTCCCACCCGCCGCATGATTCGCGATGGCAGCACCTATTTTGGTCCGTATGCCTCGGTAGTCATGATGCGCACCATGCTCGAGCTGGTCAAGCGCATCTACCCCCTACGCACTTGCAGCCTTTCGCTTACACAAGCCAACATCCAAAGCGGTAAATTCCGGGTTTGCTTGGAGTACCAGATCGGCAATTGTCTAGGGCCTTGCGAGGCGCATCAGCGTGAGGCCGACTACAACAACAGCATTGAGGCTATTAAAGAAATACTGAAGGGCAGTTTCCAGAAAGCGCAGCAGCTGCTGGTAGAGGAGATGAAGGCGCACGCGGCTAATTTGGCATTCGAAAAAGCCGCATCGGTGAAGAAAAAAATCGCAGCCCTTGAAAATTACCAGTCGAAATCCGCCGTGGTGAACCCCAACATTACGGATACCGATGTATTTACCATTGTGCGGCAGGAAGAATTGTCGGTAGTGAACTACTTGCACATTCAAAACGGAGCCATTGTACGCAGCCACAACCTCGAAATCCTCCAAAATCTAGAAGAAGAAACCGGGGCGCTTCTTACTTATGGTCTGATTGAGCTCCGCAACCGCTTCCAAAGTGATGCGCGGGTGCTTTTATTAAACCATGCAATTGAAGCAGAACCTGAAGGACTCGACCTACAGGTGCCGCGCATCGGCGACAAGAAAAAAATTGTGGATCTGAGTTTAAAAAATGCCTTCTACCACCTCAACGAGCTGATGCAGCAGCGCAATAACAAACAGCACGAGCAAAAAACCGATAAGCTGATGGAGCAAATGCGAGTCGATTTGAGCCTCAAAAAGCAACCGCGGCACATTGAATGTTTCGATAACTCTAATTTCCACGGCAGTTACGCAGTTTCGGCCTGCGTGGTGTTTAAGGATGGCAAGCCGAGTAAAAAGGACTACCGGCATTTTAACGTAAAAACGGTGGAAGGGGCTAATGATTTTGCTACCATGGAAGAAGCCATTACCCGGCGCTACACCCGCTTGCTTGCCGAAAAAGAGCCCCTTCCTGATTTACTAATTGTGGATGGCGGCAAAGGCCAACTTAGTTCTGCTGTTGCTGCCCTGCACGTCCTCGGTATTTACGGTAAACTGCCTGTGTTGGGCATCGCCAAAAACCTAGAAGAGCTGTTCTATCCCCATGATCCAGTGCCGCTGCACCTCGACAAAACCAGCTACAGTCTCAAAATCATTCAGCAATTGCGCGATGAAGCCCACCGGTTTGGCATCACGCACCACCGCAACAAACGCTCGAAAGGTACTATCAAATCTGCCCTTAGCGACATCGAAGGTATTGGTCCAAAGTCCGTGGAAAGTCTACTGCGCACTTTTAAATCGGTAGCGGGATTAGAAGCAGCAGAAGCCTCGGCGGTAGAAAAAAGCATTGGTAAAGCCAAGGCAGCCATTGTGTTTGATTGGTTAAAAAATCAAGTACTAACCTCCTAACAAGTCAAAAAAAACGACGATAAAAGCTCGTCGTCGTTTTTAAAATTTCGGTTCAGGCGCCTTCCCTGCAACTTGCCACTTGCCTCAAAGCAACTGCTGCCTATTGTTTAACTAAGCGGGTTGTGAACATTTGTTCGGCACCTTGCAAACGCAATACATACATTCCGGCGGGCAGCTCCAATTGCAAACTACTTTCTTGCTGCCCCGTGAACCATGCTTCGCGCACCAGTTCCCTGCCCATCACATCGCAGATGGTCAATGCTGCCCCTGATGTTAAGGCCTGCTCAAGTTGTATTTTCAATTCATTATTGAACGGATTGGGGAAAGCCCTACCGTGGAGCTGCTGAACTGGCGCTGCTACCGAAGTAAATAAACCTGAACAACCTAAGGTTTGGTTTTGGTACCAATTACGTACTGAGTCAACCCGTGCCCGCATTACCGTGATGCTGTTTAGATGACTGCTGCCGCGACCATACACATAAGCAAAATCTACACATACCGAAGCACCAGCGGCCAAGCTGATGGGCGGCATAACGCCTAAGCCCCTTCTATCTCCTGGCAGATTGGACAAGGTTAATTCATTTGAACCTGTGCCTTCTACTGGATCACCAGCAAACATAAATTGCTCTGCCAAGGGCTGACCTACCAAATTATTACCACGCATGTACCCGAACTTTTGCTGCGCAGTGTTCGGATTGCCAATGACAGAAGTATCGTTGTTGTAATAAATAAATCGATTCATCGGGTGAGACAAAAAAACCACAGCCTGCGCTGGTGGATTGGTGCCATAACCTCCTTGAGCCGTATTGTCATTGTTAGTGGCATTGTACCCATAGTAACTGTTTCGTGCAGGATCTGAACCCACATAATCGTCGCCATAATCACCAATATCCAAATCGGTCCAATTGGCTAAATACAATGAATCATAATTGTTTAAGGACACGTTATGTAGGCGGTATCTCAGAAAAATGGTATTGTGCAAGGCCGAATCAGTTGGTGCACCCATTGCAAATGCCTGCAAAGCAATGTTGATGTTAAGCCTGCCGTTGCCCGCTGCTTTGGTTACCCGGTTATCTGAAAACAACACTTGTAAAGCCTCATCCCCATGGATAACTGGAAAGTCGCCGTTTAATGGCTCATATACCCCCGAACCATCTGTATCATGAAAGGGCATCAGTACGGGAGAAACACCTTTGGATACATCCCCGCTGCCAATCCAATTGGCGATGTTTGTGATGGGAGTGTAATTGGCATTAACGTAATTAGCTTGATGCTGACTGATATTTCCTTTGTTGAGCTTGAGTACGCGACTAAAATTCACCACCAATTGTTGGGCGGTATAGGCTGCTGAGTCGGTAACAGGTCCAAAATTATAGGACGGTCCGCCATCGTTCGGCTGTGCATAGGTTTGTGCAGCAACCCGCAAAGTACCTTGCTGACTAATGGTGCCAATCCATAAATTTGCAGCAAACACCGTTGACAAACCACTGCCTTTAGGCGCCTCAAAAACTGCGCTGCCGCCATTATAAAACAATGCACCGTTTGAAAAAATGCTGGCATTGATGTTGTTGAGGTTCAGTGATTGTGCCTGCACGAAGCTTGTCGATGTCACGGCAACCAAAAAGGTATAAAACAGTTTTTTCATAGGTAAAATAATTTTGCAAATTACGCAACACCATTAAAGTAACCTCTACCTTAATTAAGGTATATAGAGCAGATATTTTTTAAAACCGTTCCCTAATAGGGCTGCTTTCGTTCAGGTTTAAAATAAGCTATACGATTTATCGCCATTCTTCAGAAAGCAGGCGCAACACCTTCTTCTATACGCAACACCTTCTTCTACACGCAACACCTTCTTCTACACGCAACACCTTCTTCTGTACGCAACAACCTCTTCTATTTAAGGCAGTTCTGCAGCGAATCAAGTAGAAGCGCGCCTTAAAAAGGTCGCTAATCACAACCTAAAGAACCTGACGCTAAATTTCAAGCAGTCACTACTAGTTATCCACAATTACACCAAAATACGGACAATCACACCCAACTCTTTAAGAATTTTCTAATTTGGTAGACCAAAACTATTGTATGAATGATGTAATCACAAATGCCCTATCGTATGCAGAAAATAAACGAACTCCTTTACAGGTGGTCAAAAGGTATTTTAAATTGAAATACCGCATTTTAATCTCGGATGAGGTGCTGCAAAGTCGCCTTCTTGCTTTAGGTCAGAAAACTAAATAAGGCGCCCTAAACGTCAAGAGCCGGAACGAATTGCGAAAATTTTTTCCGGCTTTTTTATGCAATACATATCTTTAGCGCATGCAGCCTTTGCTCCAACTTCTGTTATTCGGTTTTCTCAGCTTCCCCTTTACCATGCAAGCGCAAACCAACATTGACGTGCAAGGTCACCGCGGGGCACGAGGCCTGTACCCCGAAAACAGCATTCCCGCCATGCTTGCCGCCCTAAACTTGGGCGTTAATACGCTAGAAGTAGATGTGGTCATCAGTAAAGACCGGCTCGTGGTGGTTTCGCAAGAACCTTGGATCAACAGTGATATCTGTTTAGACGCCAATGGCCGCGAACTTAGCAGCAGCAAAGGCAAGCAGCTCAATTTGTATGCGCTCACTTACAACGAAATTGCCAATTACGACTGTGGCAGCAAGGGCAACAGCAAATTCCCCCAGCAGCAAAAAATGCCCGTACCGAAGCCGCTGTTGTTCGAGCTCATTGCCGCCGTAGAACGGCATTGCCGGGAGTACAAGCTTCCACCCATTCGCTATAACATCGAAATCAAATCGCAGCTAGCCACCGATGGCAAGTACCACCCCGCCTACGACACCTTCGCCGAGCTGGTGATTCAGGTGCTTGCCAAAGCCAATGTACTCAATCGCACCACCATTCAAAGCTTTGACGTGCGACCGCTACAATACATCAACGGCAAGGACTACCCAGTGCAAATTGCCCTCCTCAACGAACTGCAGCCGCTGTCCGAAAAAGCCATTCAATCGCTGGGATTCATCCCCACCATTTACAGTCCCTATTATAAGCTCGTCACCCCAAAACTCATGGACTACGCTCGGCAAATGGGCATGCAAGTGATCCCTTGGACTGTAAACGATCCCGAAGACATGCAAAAAATGCTGGATCTAGGCGTTGCTGGCATCATCACCGATTATCCAAACCTCTTGATAGACCTCCTCAAAACACGATAGTCTACCAGCTGCGCCCAGAAGAAATAATGCCCTTTTCATGGAAAGCTCAACAATTTTCTTAACTTTGTGCCGCAAATAAGCAACTTATTTGCCATGCTCGATTATACACAAAAAATTGTAGGTGAAGGCCTTACCTACGACGATGTTATCCTCCTCCCGGCCTATTCAGAAATACTTCCCCGCGAAGTAGATATTTCTTCCCGTTTAACACGCAAAATCCGCCTCAATGTACCTATTGCCTCTGCTGCGATGGATACCGTTACCGAGTCGGAGCTAGCCATTGCTATTGCGCAAAGTGGCGGCATCGGGATGTTACACAAAAACATGAGTATAGAGCGGCAGGCAGCCGAAGTGCGCAAAGTAAAGCGTTCGGAAAGTGGCATGATCGTAGACCCCATCACCTTGCACGAAGACGCCACCATAGGCGAAGCGCTGGATTTGATGGAAGAAAACCACATTGGCGGTATTCCCATTGTTGACGATGCCCAAACTTTGGTGGGCGTGCTTACCAACCGTGACTTACGCTTTGAGAAAAACCGCAGTCGTCCTATTGCCGAGGTCATGACCAAAGACCGGCTCGTAACTACCCGCGAGGGCACCTCCCTCCAGCAAGCCGAAGGCATTTTGCAGGAGCACAAAATCGAAAAATTGCCCGTAGTGGATGCCAATTATAAACTCGTTGGCCTCATCACATACAAAGACATACTCAAGCTTAAAGACCATCCGATGGCCTGCAAAGACGAGCTTGGCCGCCTACGCGTTGGTGCCGCTGTTGGTGTAACTCCCGACATGCTCGACCGGGTGAAAGCCCTTGCTGCTGCTGGCGTAGATGTAATTACCATTGACACCGCCCATGGCCATTCTGCCGGCGTAATTGCTGCACTCAAACGCGCCAAAGAAGCTTTCCCGAACCTGCAAATGATTGTAGGCAATGTGGCTACCGGCGCGGCTGCCAAGGCCTTGGCTGATGCGGGTGCGGATGGCGTAAAAGTGGGTGTTGGTCCAGGTTCCATTTGCACCACCCGGGTGGTTGCCGGTGTAGGCGTGCCCCAGCTCACCGCGGTTTACGAGGCCTTCCAAGCCCTCAAAGGTACGGGCGTTCCCATTATTGCCGATGGCGGTATCCGCTATACCGGCGATATCGTAAAAGCCTTGGCTGCTGGTGCAGATTGCATCATGGGTGGCTCTATTTTCGCCGGAGTAGAAGAATCTCCGGGTGAAACCATTATTTTTGAAGGTAGGAAGTTTAAAACTTACCGTGGGATGGGCTCGATTGAGGCAATGAAAGACGGTTCGAAAGATCGGTATTTCCAAGATGCCGAAGACGAAATCAAAAAACTCGTCCCAGAAGGCATCGTGGGCCGCGTGCCTTACAAAGGCCGGCTCGACGAGGTAATGTACCAATACGCGGGCGGCTTGCGCGCCGGTATGGGTTATTGTGGTGCCCGCAACATCAGCGAATTGCAAGAAGCAAAATTTATACGCATCACCAACGCTGGTCTGCGCGAAAGTCACCCCCACGGTGTAACCATTACCCGCGAGGCCCCCAACTATACGCGTTAAGCGATGAAAGAACAGATAGCCGCCATCCGCACCGAAGCCGCCGGTTTCGACCTGAGCACCTCCGAAGTGCTGGAGCAGTACCGACTGCGCTTTTTGAGCAAAAAAGGACTTGTTAGCGAACTTTTTGAAGCCTTTCGTTCGGTTTCAGGTGAAGATAAAAAGCTGTACGGTAAAGAAATCAACCTCCTCAAGCAGGAGGTAGAAGGTCGGTGGGCCACCCAAAAAGAAGCGTTAGACAACGGTCCCGCCCAAGTCGACAGCAGCTTCGACCCCTCCCGTCCGCCGCAACCCATTGGCTTAGGCAGTCGCCACCCCCTCTCCATCGTGCGCCAAGAAATCATCCGCTTTTTTGAGGCCCAAGGCTTCAACATCAGTGAGGGCCATGAGGTGGTTGACGACTGGCACAACTTCGGCGCTCTCAATTTCGACGAGGACCACCCGGCTCGCGACATGCAGGACACTTTCTTCGTGCAAAGCAATCCCGACATCCTCCTGCGCACCCACACCTCTACCGTGCAGGTAAAAGAAATGCAGCTCGGTAACCTGCCCATCCGCACCATATCGCCAGGCAGGGTATATCGCAACGAAACCGTTTCGGCCCGCTCACACATGCAGTTTCACCAAGTGGAAGGCCTGTACATTGCCGAAAACGTAAGTTTCGCCGACCTCAAACAAACGCTCTACCTGTTCGCCACCGAGTTTTTTGGTCGCGATCTCAAAGTGCGTTTCCGCGCCAGCTACTTCCCTTTCACCGAACCATCGGCCGAAATGGACGTGAGTTGCTTCATCTGCAACCAAGTTGGCTGCAGTGTGTGCAAGCAAACCGGCTGGGTCGAAATATTGGGCTGCGGCATGATAGACCCACAAGTGCTCGAAAACTGCGGCATCGATAGCCAGCGCTACAGCGGCTATGCTTTTGGCATGGGCATCGAAAGAATGACCATGTTAAAATATCAGCTGAAGGACATCCGTTTATTCTTTGAAAACGACTTGCGCTTTTTGCGTCAGTTTTCTTCCGAACTTTAAAAATGCAGCAAATCAAAACCATTGGCGTTATCGGAGCAGGTACCATGGGCTTGGGCATTGCACAAGTGTGTGCCATGGCTGGTTTCAAAACTATTTTGCACGATATGCAGCCAACCATGCTCGAAAAAGCACGGAAGCAAATCGACAACAACCTCAGCAAAGCCGTAGAAAAAGGCCTTATTTCGGCAGAAAAGCAGGCAGAAACTTGGTCTTTACTGCAAATAAGCGATCGTTTTGAAGATTTAGTGGCTGATTTGTGCATCGAAGCCATTATTGAAAAAAAGGAAGTGAAAATCGATTTATTTCGCCAGCTCGAAGTTATCAACGGTCCCGGCACTGTCCTCGCCACCAATACTTCCTCGATTCCAGTTACCGCTATTGCCGCTGGTGTGCAGCGCCCTGCCCAGGTGGTAGGCATGCACTTTTTTAATCCCGCGCACATCATGAAGCTGGTAGAAGTGATTTCGGGGGAGGCCACTCTGCCTGCGGTGAGCGCCGCCATTTACGAACTG
>Ga0209284_10005229_pt1 | contig 13679 bp, 18 predicted proteins | sample FRY03_FD_187211 | JGI IMG/M metagenome (GOLD analysis project Ga0209284, IMG submission 187211) | Freshwater microbial communities from Lake Fryxell liftoff mats and glacier meltwater in Antarctica - FRY-03 (SPAdes) (version 2) | ecosystem: Environmental > Aquatic > Freshwater > Ice > Glacier... | reverse complement strand
TGCGTATCAGGCCGCGAAAGGCACGGCGTCAACGACCGCGACGAAACGGCTACAGCAGGTCGGCGGCGACCTCAACACGAGCCGCGCTGATGGGTCAGAAAACTTCAGTGACCTTGACCGCTTCGGTGGCGCGATCGACTTCATTGACACGATTCAAGGCGACGGCGCGCCCGTCATTCACGCGCAGCCGAATAGCACGGCGTACTTGTGCTGGTTGTTCTTTGGTGGCGAAACCTTCACGGCAGCGTCAGCTGGGGTTGCCCCGAAGTACGTGTTCATTCCGCAAACGAACACGGGATTCTGGGCGACTTGGTGGAAGCGCGTTGGTCTGTCCGAGATCGTGCGCCAGAAGTTCAATGACGCGAAGATCACAACCCTCAAGATCGAGGGGTCAACGGCGAACAAGATTGTGAAGATCACGCCGTCACTAATCGCCCTTGATCCCGGCGAGCGATTCGCGACTGACCCGTCGCCCTCGCTGGAGGTCGCGAAGCCGTTCCTATACACCGATGCGGTTGGCACGTTCGAGATTGACGGCACCGTGTTCACGGCGCAGACTCAGTTTGCGGTCACGATTGAGGCTGGTCTCGCACCGTATCAGGGCGACGCAATAAAGTTCCAAGACCTCATAGCTGGCAACGCGAACGTCACGATGGAAGGCCCAACGATCCTGCTGGACACCGACGGCCTTGCGCAATACAACAAGATAATCTACGGCACAACGACACCAACGTCGAGCCAGAAGCCCGCGATCACCGCGCCCGCTATTGGCGCGTTCACTTGCGAGTTCGTGCGCGGCACCGGCGCGACGCGGGAGAGCTTGAAGATTGAGCTACCGGCCGTGAAGTGGTCGCCCGATCTTGCCGTCGCACCTAACCCGGACGGTGGCGCGATTGAGTTGGCGCTGAACGGGCAGATGCGTAAAGTTGCTGGCAGCCCCGCCGTCAGGGTCACTATTGAAACCGGTGGCACCGGCGGCGACACCGAAGCCCACAGCACCTAAGAGGGAGGAACCTATGCGCGAGGTAACGGTTGGTGACAGGACAGTCCCGATACCAGACCTGAACGGCTTCAAGACGATACGGGTCTTGAGCATTGTCACGGCGATACTCAAAGTTGTGCCGAACGTGAACGAAACACTAGCTCAGTTGCGCCGCGATTACGCGGAGCAGAATGTGTTGATTGTGACCCCGGCGATGATGAAACTAGATCGCTTTCAGGAGGTTGAGATTGACGCTGACGGGCAGCCGTTCGAGCGCCCAATGTTTACGGCCGCAGAGTTCGAGGCCGCCGGGGGCGAGATCGCGCTACCGGCGGAAGACCCGCCGGGGGAGGCGCAACTGATTGCCGTGTTCCCATTGGTCTTTGACGCCGCGCAGGACAGGATCGTTGAGTTGCTGGCCCTACTCCTCGCGCCGAACAGTGAGCTTGCGGAAGCAGACGAGAATGGCACAGTGGACTCGTACCTCGCAACGCACGGCCGGACACTCCTACACACCGCAACACTGGAGCAACTGATTGCCATTGTGGTCGCTGCGGTAGGGATTGTTCAGGGCGCGCTCGCAAACACTGGCGGCGATGCTTTGGAACAGTTGAGGGGGGCCGTGACGGGCAGCGACTCCCCGAACCCGACACCGCCACTTACAGCCGACTCGTTGACCGACTCGCCCGACCCTACGGTTGGGGCCGACGAGCAATCCTCCACGAAACCCCTTGGGCCGAACTCCAAGAGCTACTCAAGCGCGTAAGCGAAGCCGATGACGCTGACGCCGACTACAAGCTCGCCGTGTTGCGGGGGCTTGGCTACGAGATACCCGACGCGAGTGCGCCCGGACAGTTTCAGGCAGACGGCGCGGGGAACGCGGCGTGGCAGCGCGCGCAATCGTTGGCGGTGGACGCGCAGCGCCGGAGGAACTAGGTAATGGAGATCGGGCGCATTGAGGCCGTACTCAGCGCGCGCTTCGATAGGCAGCCGTTTGATAAGTACGACCGCGCGATAGACAAGGCAACGAAGGACGCGCGAAAGCCAACCGTCAAGAAGCTCGACGTGAAGGCCGATACGCGCAGCACCGACAAGTTGCGTGGCAGCTTGAAGGGCGTGGACGATCAGGGCCGCCGAACTGACCGCACGAATCAGCGATTGGGCGGCAGCTTCCGCTCAACGGCGGTCGCGGCAGCAAAGGGCGCGATAGCCGCCGGGGCATTGTTCGCGGCGTACAAGGCTGGCAAGGACGCGATCAGCGTGACCGCCGACTTTGCTAAGAACACATTGGCCCTAACACGCGCGACAGGTATGAGTAATCAGGAGGCGTCACGTTGGGTTGCGATCACTCAGACGCGCGGCTTGGAGGGCAAGGCGTTCGGTATGAGTATGACGATTATGAGCAAGCAGATTGTCGCCGCGAACGCCGGGACAGAGAAGTCTGTCGCCGCGTTCAAGGCGCTGGGTGTTTCGCAGAAGATGCTTAGGGAAGGCAACATCAGTGACATTCTGCTCCAGACTTCTGATGGCTTGGAGAAGATGGGCGCGGGCGCGGACAGGAACGCGGTCGCTTCGCAAGTGTTGGGCCGCGGCTACCTGAAGCTATTCCCGCTGCTCACGTCGGGCAGCAAGTTCATTCGTGAGGAACTACAGCTAGCCGGGGAACTCGGCGCGGAGATTGGCGGGAAAGGCACCGACAGCTTCAAGAAGTATGCGGCGGCGCAGCGCGCAGCAAAGATGGCGCAGTTGGGCCTACAGATTCAGCTAGGTGAGGTTCTGATGCCGCTATTGACGAATGTGGTCGCGAAGGTTAGTGACTTCATCAAGGAGTGGCGCAAGCCGGGCGGTGACTTTCAGGAAACAAAGGACGCGCTCAAGAAGGTGGGCCGCGCGCTCGGTGACGTGGCCGTGTTCATCAAGGATCATCAGGGGCTGGTCGCGGCTATGCTCGCCGCGTGGGTTGCGTTCAAGATCGCGTTCGTGGCGCTCAATGTTGGTGCGGCGATCATCACGTCGCTTGGCACAATCGCGGCGTTCACGGCGGCCGGGGAGGCGCGCGGCACAGCGGTCCGGACGGGGTTCCTTGCCGGAGTGTTCAAGGTTGGGGTCGCCGCGTTCGTTGCCGACAAGATCAGCAAATGGTTTGACCCGAATCAGGCGACGGCGTGGGACAGCATCAAGGCCGTATTCAGTGGCAACCTTGACGACATCAAAGAAATGGCGATCCGAAAGATGAACAAAGATGGGCTGGAAGGTGGCAACAAGTATATAGAGGGGATCAAGAACGGAATCTCTGGCGCAGGGCGATGGGTTTGGAACGCGCTCAAGGACGCGCTCAACTGGACGCTTAGGCAGATCGGAACTCTTGCGGGCAAGGCTAAGACGGCGGGGATGACACTTGGCCGCAACATTGTGGCGGGCGTGACCAACTTCGTGAGTGATCTGCCCGGCAAGATGCGCGACTGGATTCGCGGCGCGGTCTCAGCAGTAAGTAGCAAGGTCGCGCAGGCCGGGGCGGCCGCGAGGGACTTCGGCCGCAAGATTCTGACGGGCGTGGTCAACTTCGTGAACGACTTGCCCGGCAAGATCAGGGGGCTAATCAACCGGGTTGTGACAGCCGTCAGTAATCTTGCGGGCAAGGCTAAGACGGCGGCGATGACACTTGGCCGCAACATTGTGAACGGGATTGTGAGCGGCATCAAGGCCGCGCCCGGCGCAATCATTCAGGCAATCAAGGACGCGCTGCCAAGTTCGCTACGCAAGGTCGCTGGGAAGATTCCCGGCTTCGCTGCCGGGGGGAAGGTTGGGCCGTCAATGCGCGGCGCTCAGTTCTTCGTTGCGGGGGAGGGCGGTAAGGACGAGTGGGTTATTTCGCAGGAAGGGGATCGGCGTAGCAACATTGGGTGGGCGGTTGAGGCGCTTGAGAAGTTGACGGGCAAGCGCGTGAGTTTCTTCAAGCACGGCGCGAAGATTGACAACGTAAGAAAGAAGATGAAGCTCCCGAAGGGGTTCGGGTCATACGCGGGGAATCAGCTTGAGAAGATCAGCAGGTTGGAGAGCGCCTACTCCCGGCAGGATCGCGAATACAATGTCATTCAGCCAGACTTCCTAACGAGCAATGATGACGGCAGCGTGACCGTCAACGCGCCTGCCATTAAGACGCGACTCGATCAGCTAGACCAGTTGACTGGGCTACGGCAGCAGATCAAGAACACGATCGACGAGCTACTCAAGTGGATCGCTACGACCCGTGTTCAAATCACTAAGGCCGTCAAGGCGCTGAAGGGGGCGCTGAAGGGGGCGAAGGGGAAGAAACACAAGAAGGATCGTGAAGCGTACAAGAAGGCAATCGAATCGTATGAGGACGCTAGATCGCAGATGGACGGCGCGGCCCCAGACTTGCTGGACTCAAGTGAGGACAGCCGCATTGACCTACTGGAGCTTGGGCAGGAGCGCGCCGAGGTTGCGGGTATGCGCGACAAAGGCGAGCCCGCCGACCCGACAACGCCCGACACGCCCGGCACGCCCGACACGCCCGATCCCGGCACCCCGGCCGAACCGGCACCCACGCCGCCAACCGCGGAAGAAATAGCAAGGGCCGCAGCCGAGCAGGTCGCCAGCTTCCAAGCAAATCGCGCGAGCCTATTCGCCGGGTTCGGACAGAACTTCATTGGTGCCGGTGGCACGGTTACGACGCTAACACAAGCCGCTGGACTACGCTTCTTCGGGGGCGGGCAAACGGACGGCGGTGGCATTGGTGCCGCCGGTGGATCAGGCTTCGCACAGGACGCGAGCGGCCCTGCCGCCGGTGGCGTTACAATCACAAACAACTACGCTGCGCCACCGCCCGACCCGCATACTTGGTCGCAAGGGCTGGCGTGGGAAATCAGAACGGCGGTTTAGCAGATGGCACGAGCAGAAATCCCGACAGTCGTTCTTGACCCCGCCACGGGGAACGCGGTCGTTGGTGCTTCGTGCCTAGTGAAGATTCGCACGAGTGGCGCGCCCGCAACCGTGTTTCTTGCGGAGACAGGGGCGACAACGGTCACGAACCCGCGCGTATCAGATGCTTACGGGCGCGTTGCTGGTTGGGTTGAGCGCGGCTCGTATCAGCTTGACATAAGTGGCACGGGTTTGGTGGACTTCACGGAGTATTGGGAGAGCAGTCCGGCTGGTGACGGCGCGATTGACACGAACTGGATCGCGAGTCTTGCGGTCACCGAAGCAAAGCTTGCTGCTGGTGCGGTGACGAGCGCGAAGATTCTTGATGGCACGATCACGAACGCGAAGCTTGCTACGCCATCGGTAACGCAAGTTATTCACGTTCGGGATGAGAAAGCGCAAAGCACTGAGGGCGGCACTTTCACGAGCGGCGCGTGGCAAACCCGCGTGCTGAACACATCTAAAACTAACACGATAACTGGTGCTTCGCTCGGAAGCAATCAGATCACGCTGCCTGCCGGAACGTATTGGGTGGACGCAAGCGCAAATATGTTTTTAGTAGATAGAAATCAGGCCAGACTATATGACACTACGGGCGCGGCTGTTCTTGTGCTTGGGTTGAACGTGTTTGCTGGGGGTTCTGCCGACGGGAATCGGGCGCTCGTGCAAGGTCTGTTTACACTTACCACAACCTCAGTGCTGGAGCTTCAACACCGCGCCGCCGGGACCAAAGCTGCTAATGGATTCGGATTGGCAAACAACTTTACTACCGAGGTTTACGCTGATGTTGTTATCTGGAAAACCGCTTAGCTAATGAGCATTCTCCTCCTGCTCCAACGTGAGTACGCTGACAGCCTCCTCAGCGACAGCGCGGAGGAAGTAGCTGGGATTGGTACAGCACCGTATGTTGCTGCTTGTGCTGCTGTGAAAGCTAAGTTTCCGAAACCTGCTGAGGAAGCAGCAGCAATCATTTCCGGCTCGTGAGCTTCCCGCTCCCAACCCCGAACGTCGCGGCAGGGTAGCAACCGATGCCGTCGCAGATAACAACCGTTCCCGCCGGGGGATCAGACACTAGTCTGCCGTTTGGCATTGAGGTCGGGATCAGGTACGACCTTAGCGGCCCCGACGGGGCGCGCGTGAGCTTCAACGAACCCGCCGATCGCGACTTCGTGGGCTATCTTCAGGAGGTTACGGGACTAGACGGCCCAGAGGTTCGCGAGTCCGCGGAGCTACTCGTTCAGGGCGATGGTGGTGTTCATTCAGACTTCTACTTTGGGCGCAGGCCGATCACGTTGAGCGGGATCATTGACCCGTCAGTCTTTGGGACGGTTCGTAATCAGCGCGTAACCCGTCTCTTGAGGGCAACTAACGCGATGCGCGGTGACGCGACCCTGTCTTGGAACGCGACGGGCGGCGTTCCCGTTCAGGTCAGGGTCAGGCGACAGAACAGCCCGCGCATCAGTGGCGGGCGACTCAAGCAGTTTCAGGTATCGTTGGTGGCCGCCGACCCGCGAATCTACGGTGAGGACACGAACGTAGCGCAGGTTGCGGCCGGGGCGGTTACGACCGCCGGGTTCACGTCACCGATGCTTTCGCCACTGACGGCTATCCCTAGTCCAGTTGGTCAAGTTCTCGTCACGAACTTGGGGAACGCGGGCGCGCCGCCAGTCATCAGTATTTACGGCCCGGTCACAAACCCAGTTGTCACGAATCAAACATCGGGGCGGGCGCTCTCGTTCGCGTACACGCTAAACGCAACAGAGCACCTTGACATTGACGTTCTCGCACGAACAGTTCTGTTCAACGGATCGGTGAACAGGTACAGCGCCCTTGACTTCGTGAACTCGGAGTGGTGGGAACTCGGTGCTGGCAGCAATGACATCAGGTTCACGGCCGCAAGTTTCGCGGCCGGGGCATCACTCGTTATTATCTGGAATCACGCTTGGATCTAAGGAGCACTCAATGACGCTACTAACAACAACGCTACTTGACACGAAAGCCTATGACTTCTCGGTGCTGCGCTACCTTTGGCAGTCGCAGGTCACGCAGTCGGGGGTTGTGGACAAGGGTGATCTGCTCGTCACGGCGAAAGGCTCGCAACCGCCAATGGGCGTCAGCGTTGCCGGGGGTGCCGCTTGGGTGCGGAGCACGACCGGGACACGAAACGGCGCGTATCACGTTGTGAACGATGCGAGCGTGGACATCACGTTGACGGCAGCGCACGCGACCCTGCCGCGCGTGGACAGAATCATTCTGCGGCTCGGTGACACGTCCGATCTTGGCACCGCGTCCGATAACGCGACACTGGAGGCGGTGGACGGCACCGCAACGGTTGGGGCAACTCTCGTGAACCTCACTGGCGTCACGGCCCTTCCGGCGAACAGTTTGACGCTCGGCTTCGTTCTCGTCGCCGCGACCGCGACAACAGTGGCGGCCGCAAGCATCGGGAATCTCGCTGATCCGTTTGGCACGGCTGCCGGGTACGCGGCCGTTAATGGGGCGGTCAGCGGAGCGCCCCCAGCGTTCGCTACCGGCCGCCCCGCCGGGTTCGTGCCGCACGCGAACGTGTTCAACTCGGCCGCACAATCCTTGACGACCGCGACAACAACGGTGTTGGCAATGAACTCCGAGCGAATAGACAATGATGGCTGCCACGACCTTGCGGTGAATAACTCGCGCATCATAATCCAAACGCCCGGCCTGTACGCAGTTACGCTCAATGCGGCGTTCGCTGCGAACGCGACCGGCTACAGGACGGCGGGCATCAGGGTCAACACGGCGACTGACGTGGCCGTCCCAAGCGCCCTGTCAGTTGGTGCCGGGGCGTCAACGCTCGTGTCAGTGGCGCGTAACTATCGGCTTGGCTTTGGGGATTACGTCGCGGCCATCGCGTACCAGAATAGTGGCGGCGGCCTAAACGTGGAGGCCACCGCGACCCATTCACCGGAACTGACGGCAACGTGGGTCGGGCCGTGACGTGCCGTGGTCACTTCTCCTAACGAGTCTTGCCGGGGTCGCGCAGGGGGAGATCGGTAACGCTTCAGGCCGCACACTGGACTTCCCGCTCAACCGGCTGGCGACCGGCGCGTTCAAGGTTCGTTTGACGCACCCACTAGCGGAGCTTCTACTTGCCGGTGACGCGCTCGTCAAGGTGTATCAGCAGGAGGGAACGGGGCCGCAAACCTTGCGAATGGTTGGGGAGATCGTTAGTGTTGAGGAGGTCGCGAGTGAAACGGACGCGGGCAGCTTGGCGGTCACGTTCGCGGAGGCAGGACTCTGGCGGCTAACGCACCGACTGATCGGCAAGAGCGGGGCCGGGGTTAGTTACGGAACGGCCATCGGCCCAGTTGATCGCGGCTCAATGGCATCGAGTATTATTGCGGCCGTGAACGCGGACGGTGACACCGGCGTCAGGGTCGGCACAATCACCGTTTCCGCAAGCGGGTACGTTGGCCCGTGGTACTACAAGCCTGCGAGTGAGGCGATCAGCGAGTTGAGCAGCACGCTTGACGGCTACGACTTCCGGTTCGATCCACTGGAGCCGGTCGCGGACGGCGCGGGGGTTACGGTCGCGCGCTTCACGGCCGCGGGGGCGCTCGGCACAACTCGCCCGGACACAATCTTTGAGTTTGGTACGGGGCGACGAAACATCAAATCGTTGAAGCGGCAGGTTAGCCGGGACGGCCTACTGAACCTTGGGTATCACCTGCCGCCCGGCTTCCCGGAAACACTAGAGCCGGTTGAGTCGTCACAGGACTTGCCTTCGATTACGGCCCGTGGCCTTCACGAAGGGGTGGTGACAAGTGACTTGGCGGTCGCGCCGTTGCGCGCGGCGCTAGTTCAGGAACACGTTCAGGTGCGGAAGGCGGCGCGGCAGATCATCACGTTCGAGCCGACAGGCTACGACGATACGTTCAACGTGGACTACTCGGTTGGTGACGTGGTAACGGCGCGCGCCCGGATTGGTGGCAGCAACCGTTTCAATGCCCTGTTCCGAATCTACGGGGTGAGCGCCACAATCAGCGAAGAAGGTGCCGCCACCTATAGCCTTACACTGGTCAATACCTAATGCCGCTTGATCCGCGAAATATGCCAACGAGTAGCGAGGCCCAATCCGGGCAGAACACCGCCGACCTTGAACGCCGCGTTGCCGCGCTGGAGCGCGCGAGACAAACGATTGTGACAACGACAGCGCCGAGTGCGCCGGTGGAAACCGTGACGTTCGCGGCAAGCGGCACGATCGTGAACAGATCAAAGCAGCAGCCAAGCCCCGGCGCGAGCATCGTGGATTCGGTGGCGGCCCGCGCATACTTCTGGGACGGAACGGCGTGGAAGTCCGCGCCCCTTACATAATGACCGGGACTGAAATCAGTGGGATCATTGCGCGGCTCGACGCGATTCGCAGCGACTTGGTGGACATCAAGCAGCGCGTCAAGGAAACAAACGGCAGGGTCACTCAGCTAGAGGCGCGGGATATCGCGGAGGCCGCAACACTTGCGGAGCGCGCAAGATTGACCGGCAAGCTGACGGGGCAGGCGGCCGTCGCGGTCGGTCGCAGTGACCGGAACCGTGACAGGCTCCTCGCCGCGGCCGTGACTTTGGCGGGCGTGGCGGCCGGTGCGATCCTTACCGACGTCAGGTTCTTCTAGACTCTCGTTATGGCCGCAAACGGGAGACTTCCACGATCAGCGCTCCAAGCCATTCCCGGCGGCAGGCTCCGCAAGGGCGCACCGGCTCGATCGTGGCTAGCGATGCGCTACTACATCGGCCGCAAGACGGGCGTGTGGATAAAGCCCGGCGGGCCGAACTCGTCGTACCGCACGTTTGCCGCGCAGCAGGACTTCTACCGCGCATACCAGAACGGGTCAGGCGCACTCGCCGCGCGGCCCGGCACAAGCAATCACGGTTGGGGCTTGAGTGTCGATTGCAGTAGCGCGAGCGGGCAGAAAGCGATTCGCACGGTCGGCCACCTATTCGGTTGGGGTATTCAGGGCGGGCAGCTAGCGAGCGACGCGCCGTCAGAGCGCTGGCACGCGACGTTCGTTGCTGGCCGAATGAACGCGAAGTCGCGCTACTGGTATGCGCGGTACAGGCTGGCGGTGGCGAAGCGATGACTGCTGCGACGCGCGCATTGTGGAAGCGCAGGCTTCAGTACCGCTCGCGGCGCGTCCGGTATTGGCGGGGCCGCGGGAACATTCCGAAGGTCAACAAGTGGCTGCGCCTATTCCACGCGGCGCAAGACAAGCTCAATCCGCCGCAGAAACGGGAGCGCGTTCACGGCATTGACGTGAGCGGCCACAACCGCCGCGTGGACTGGCAGCAGGTGAAGGCTAGTGGCGTGGACTTTGCGTTCTGTAAGACCAGTGAGGGGGAGGACTGGCGGGATAAGTCTTGGAGCCGGGAGCGTGTCGATGCGATGCGCGCGGCCGGTGTGAGGGTTGGGGTGTATCACTTCCTTCGGCCGCGGGAAGGCAGGTCAGGCGCGGTTGAGGCCCGCTGGTTTATGGAGCAGGCGTTCGCCGCGGGTTGGGGGCAGCGCGGCGACCTGCTGCCCGTCATTGACTTTGAGGCGACAGACCTCCCGCCGCTCGCAACCGTTGTTTATCTGCGGCAGGTGGTACGCGAGATCAAACGAGTGCTGGAGGCCGCGCCGATTATCTACACTGGCGGCCCGTTCTGGAAGGAAGCGACCCGCGACTCACCGCACAACTACGGCTGCCCACTATGGCTCGCCGCTTACGTCAAAGACCCGAAGCCATACGTCCCGCGCGCGTGGCATCGGACGGGCTGGACAATCTGGCAGTATTCTGACAAGGGCAAGATCAGCGGGGTCAGTAGCGACAACGTGGACAGGAACGTCGCAGTCCGGCTACCAACAATCTAAGGGGCGGTTATGAAAGTTAGTCCAGTGAGTCCGAAAGTTCAGAGCGTGGGTATTGGTGGCGCAATCGCCACCCTTATCGTTTGGGCCGCTGCGCTCGCGGGGGTTGACGTGCCGGGTGAGGTTGGCGCGGCCATCGCGACGATCGCAGCGTTCGCCGCTGGGTACTTGAAAGCGCCATAAGTGCCAACCCGTTCGGCGGAAGAGTTGCGGGAGCTTCTCGCCGCGCACGGCAGTTGGATAGCTGTCGCTGCCGCGGAGGGAATAAACGCCAGCACGCTTCGCAATCAGGCGTCAGAGGCAGGCGTCACAATGAAAGGCGAGCTACGCGGCGCGCCGGTCATTGCCGGGAAGCACGTTACGAGCGATGATCCGCTGGAGTGGGGCGATGTTGCGGCCCTGCTGAAACGCCGCGGGTTGAGTCCCGACGATTGGCTTGTGACGAGGGCGCGCGTCAATGAGTGGGGCGGGCCGGACGGGCAGGACAACGCGCAACTCAGGGTCGATCTCGCGCCGCGAATGGGGTTGCTGCTGGCGGCTAAGACGGCGGGGTGGAAGCCGCCGCGTCGAGCGAAGGGCGAGAGGAATACGCACGCGGGCCTTGTCGCCTGCTTCGGGGATCATCACGCGCCTCGGCATAACCCGGAGCTTCACGTCGCGGTGTGCGCTTGGCTCAGGGAGTTCAAGCCGGAACGCGGCATCATTCTCGGCGACCTCCTCGACTTCGACCAACTCAGCCGTCACCGCAGAACGCCGGAATGGACGGCGACGGTTCAGGACACGATCGACTCAGCGTACGGAATTCTGCGAGCGTACATTCAGGCGTCGCCGGAAACACGCTGGTCGATGCTTGACGGCAATCACGAGGACAGGCTACGTAACTCAATCCTTGACCACTTGTCAGCGCTGTTCGGGGTGTCGCAGGCGGGGGCGGAGGATCAGGGCGGCAGGCCCGTATTGAGTACGCCGTTCCTGCTCAGGCTCGACGAGCTTGGCGTTGAGTGGGAGTCGCCCGATGGCGGGTATGAGAACGCGCAGATCAAACTCACTTCGGAGCTTGCGGTCAGGCACGGCTGGATCGCGAGCAAGGGCAGCGGCTCAAGCGCGCTCAAGACGATTGACCACTTGCGCTACAGCATCATCATCGGTCATAGTCACCGGCAGGCAATCGTTCATCACACCGCGCACAGCATTGACGGGAAGCCAAAGACGTTGTTGGGTTGCGAGGCCGGAACCTTAGCGACCGTTGAGGGCGGGCAGGGTTACGCGACCGCGCCGGACTGGCAGATGGGATTTGCGACCGCCCAAATCTACGCGGACGACGGAACTTTCAAGGTGGACTTGGCGACGTTTGTGGACGGCTCGCTGCTCTGGCGGGACTGGCGGTGCCGTCCGTGAATCGTGACATCGAGCTCGAGCGCGAGATCATTGGGACGGCAGCTCTCTCAATCGGGCAGGCGCGGCGCGTTGATGGCCGCATCGAGGTCAATGCGTCAATCGGGGCGCTCAATGCTTTCGCGGATCGGCGAGCGTGGCCGGGCGATGTGATCGTTGAGGGCCGCCCGGTGCCGTTGCTGCAAGAGGCCGCTGAGGAGCTTGCTGATGCGCGCAGCTACTTGCTTTGGATCATTCAGGGCTCGCTTGATGCCGCTGAAGCCGGTGATGACGCTGACGCAAACGAGCGGTATGGGCGGGCAATGCGAGCCCTAGCGTACGTTCTGCAAGCGTGGCGCGCCCTAATGACCGCCTGAGAGCGCGCTGGGCGCGTTCTGCGGCGCATTGAGCGCTCCGGCGGGCGCTTCGGTGGGCGGCTACCGGCGGGAGCTTAGACAGCGTTTATGGCGCTTGGTGGCGGTCATAGCTCCACCGCAACTATGTCTATTGCATTGTTTAGCTGCCAAAGCGTGTCGCGCAGCGCAGCCGCCCTCTCCGCCGCAGCCAGCAAATCGACAACGTTCTCAAAGGCCGCGCTCTGCTCGGTGAAGTGGTGCGGCCGAGCCACAAGGCGATGAGCGATCGTTGACAACTCAGAGCGGACGGTAGCGGCTAACGCCTCCAGTGTCTCCGTGTCGACTGGAATATCTACGAGGACGGTCTCGGCCTTAGCGGTCACCATGTCAGCATCCAAACCGCAGTGCCAAGCGCCGACAAGATCGCCGCGATCATCAGTACCCCGACAACGTTCTCAAGGGCCGCGAGCAAATCGTCAATGCGGCTCATCGTCCAAGCCGCGTCAAGGTCAGTCATCGTCCCAATGCTCCCCCGCGGCCGCTGCGTCGAACCACGCCGGAGCAATCGGGCTGTCAGGGTAAGCGTGCGCGATCGCCTGCTGCGCTTCCGCGTGCGCTTCCCAATGCGCCTCGCAGCGCGGGAAGCATCTGCCCGCGCCCCAAACGCCTAGCCGGTATTGAACCTGCGTGTCGTCGCAACCGGCCGGGCCGTCAAGACAGTCCGGGGCGGTCATAGCTCGTCCTCGTAGTGATCCTCGATGATTCGGTCAAACATTTCCGAGTCGCAAAGGAGCGTGTACTGGCCGAGCGCCTTCAGGCCGGTCTTGTAGCCGTCCTGTTTCATTCTGAGAATGTTGCCGTCGTCGCAGCTTCGGATCACCTTGCCTACGATGATTAGTTGCGCGTGGGTTGGGTTGTCGCTTGCGTTTCTGCGAACGGTGGTCATTTGATTCCCCTTTTCGATTGATTCAATGCACAATTTCTACCGCATCTGAGAAGTCTTGTCAAGCCCCAAAATGCAAACATGCCTCAGGAACGACAAAAGCCCGCCCACCGCGCAAGGCGGCAGACGGGCATTTGCGGTGCAGCGACTTTAATCGCGCACGGAATGTCGGCGCGGAAGGGGGCCGCAACCGACGATTAG
>Ga0209284_10005227_pt1 | contig 13691 bp, 15 predicted proteins | sample FRY03_FD_187211 | JGI IMG/M metagenome (GOLD analysis project Ga0209284, IMG submission 187211) | Freshwater microbial communities from Lake Fryxell liftoff mats and glacier meltwater in Antarctica - FRY-03 (SPAdes) (version 2) | ecosystem: Environmental > Aquatic > Freshwater > Ice > Glacier... | reverse complement strand
TCCTGACATTTTTATTTTAATGTTGTATTAAAATATTTCTAGAATTCAAGAATTAGAGAATTCAAGAATTAGAGAATTCAAGAATTAGAGAATTAGAGAATTAGAGAATTCAAGAATTAGAGAATTAGAGAATTAGAGAATTAGAGAATTAGAGAATTAGAGAATTAGAGAATTAGAGAATTCAAGAATTCAAGAATTAGAGAATTCAAGAATTACTTACTTCATAAAAACATTTTTAAAAGCGACTTCATGACCTAATCTAAACATCCTCATAGTATGATAAAAATAACTCACCATGGCAGTGCTTAAAACAATACCTAAAGCAAGAATAGCCCAAGTAGCATAACAATAACTTTTAAATGAATTTGTTTGTTCTGAATTGGGAATTGAATCCCAGATCCCACCAACAGTTCCTAAACCCACAATTAAACAGACGACAGAAAAACCGAAAATCATCCATCCAATACTATGAGAATTTGAGTGTTGACCTTCAAAAAATCTTTTATAGATAATCGCATCCCTGGCATATTCGTCGGTATTTTTTGATTGATTATTCCTTTTTCCATCCTTTGTCGACGCAGGACTACCCCCCATATCACCCATCATAGCTTTTATTAAAGCCTCTTGTTCAGACATTTTTAAAGAGGAGGAATTTTAATGTATTTCATTATTTTTTCATCCTTTTCGTTGAAGATGTGAAATAAGTTTGAATAAAAAATATAAATTAAACCCCAAAAAAGAAGCCCCCGATAAAGTAATCGCTGTGATATAACCTCCTTTACTTCTAATATCTTTATCCAAATTTGCATAAAAAACTATACAACAAATAAATATAATTAAATATGTTAAATATAAGAAAATACTTATAGCATACTCGGGTATTACCATTTTAAAAGAAATTAAATCGTTTTATCTAATTCCCTGAAAATGATTTCCTTAAATAAAACATTTTATTTAAATGAATACCGATGATTGTGATCATGAAATTGTTAATATGGATGGAAAAAGCGTCTGCGTTCTTTGTGATATGATTATGACTAATCAGCTAGAACAAGGATTTGAAAATAGAGGATATTCTTCAAAATCATCATCCAAGACAGGAGTTTTAGATAGGGTTGAGGGAATTCCAGAAGAGGTAAAAAGCGCTGCTCGTGTAAGTATTAATAGAAAAGGAGAATTTTTCCCTAAAAATGTTAGGGACGATGCTAAAAATACTTTTAGAGAATTATATATAACATATCAAGAACTAAAAATTCCATTTGACCCAGATGAGTTAGCTGAAAAATTGGGTTTGGAACGTAAAAAAATCCATTCTTGTCTCAAGATGGTCTCTGGAACTTCTCTAATTCCATCTACTCATGATGACGGAGAAAAATATTGTTCTATTGTTATGATTCATCCTGTTAATCTGATCGAAGATAAATGTAAACTTAATAATTTGGAAGAATATACTGATATTCTTAAGGATATTACTCGTTATATTTTAAGTGATGATAAAAATCCAGACAAAGTTAGTCCTGAGACTAAACAATATTTTATTCAAGCCAAACCAAAACCGTGGTTGATTCAATCTAAACCAAAGCATATAGCTTGCGCAATTATTAAAAAATTTTGCGACAGAAAAGGAATTTCCACTAAGAGTTTTGTTAAGGTTAACAAAATATCTGACAACGCATTAAAAAATGCTATCCGTGATATAGAGGATTATTTCTGAACTAGATTTTATCTTGTACTATTAAAATGGTTAGTGAGGAAATTCAATATAGAGTTCAAGAACATCCTTATTCTAGGTTATTCTTTTTGAAAAACAGAGATCCAAGTAATTATGTTCTTAGTAAGGATTTCTTTTTCTGGAGTATCATGGGTTTGTATCTTTTCCTCTTGTGGTATTTTGTTCTTATTTTTGAGAATTATCCATTTCTGATCAGAACTAACGAAGGAGGGGTGGTTTGGTATTTTACTTTAATTTCTGCGGCAGCCTTGTTTTTGGTATTCATGTTTGCTTATTATCAGAAGGCTAGAAATATATATCCTTTACTTGGTTTAGGATATACTCTGCTACTTTTAAGTATGGTGGTGCTCGTTTTTAACTATGAGAAAAACGAGATTAATCGAGGTTTTGAACATGATCCAGTTCAAGTTGCTTATATTTTCTTGATTTTATATTCTTTTGTGTCTTTTTTCTTGATATAAACATGTATTTTTCTTATATACAATATATAAAAAAATTTTAGTTAATTTTTGATTTCCTCTTTTTCTTTTCACTTTTCTCTCCATTTTCTTCTTTCTGTGGAAATAATATTTCTTTTTCTAATCGATATTCCTTTGCTATAATCTTTCCTTTCTTAGTATCTAAAATATCTAAGATATTATAAACTTTTTCATTAATCTCAACTTCTCGTTTATAACGATAAATTTTTTCACTCTTATCTTTTTTGAAGAATTCTATATTTTCTAAAGTTAGAGGAAGATCTAAGAGAATATAATTTTCAAAAAAAAGAGCAAAAGATTGAATTTCTTGATGGAAAAGTTTAGTTAAGAGATTAATATCTTTTTTATGTAATTTAGCATCCCGACATCCAATTATATCTTTGACAAAATCAAAACTATTAATCAATTTTTCCTGTCTATCAGGGTCAGCTTTTATTAATTTTTGAACATAATCTTCTCCAATAGTTCCAAATAAAGTGTATTTATTCATAATAATTAATAAAGGAAATAGATTTATTTTTTTAACATTATAAATAGCAGAGGTTAATTCATGAATAGATCTTTCATCTAAATTTCTTTTTTGAAGAAAATAAATGATTAAAAAAGTTATTTTAGATTCATTCATCTTTTTTACTATCTTTCTTTTATCAATAATAAGAGACTAAAATATATTTCCAAATTTAAAAAGATTGGAAAGATTGGAAAGATGGTGAAAGTTGGAAAATATGATTATAAAAAATCTACTCGCAGTGATAAGAAATTAATGACAACCGTCAATGGAAAAATTATTCATTTTGGTTGTAGAAATATGGAAAATTGCTAAAGATTTTAAGGACAAGACTGGTATATAATCATAACGACGATAAAGAAATTTATAATTTAAGAAGAAAATCATATTTAGCAAGATCAAAAGGTATTAAAATTTAACATGGAAAGATCCTAGTTCTCCTAACTATCATAGTGTTCATGTACTTTGGTAAAATATTCTTTTCTTAAATTATAAATTTCTTCTTAAATTATAAATTTCTTTCTAAGTTGTTCATAATCAATCTTAACTGGTTTATCATCCTCTGGCTGAATAATCAAAGGTTCCTTAATTGTAATGGTTTTAATTGTAGTCTTGGAATAAAATACCTTTCCAACAATGATGAATAAATAAGCACCCACCACTGATAAACCAACAATTCCAATAATTAAGCTCAAATCTCTTTCTTCCGAATTAGTATTATTTTCAACATCCTGAATTTGATCTTTTAAAAGATAATAATTATCTCCAGATTTCTTCTCCTTATCCAAATAAGAATAAGATAAAATCATCAAGATACTAGTAATAAGTGTTCCAAAAGATAACATATTTGACCCTCGTTCATAAGAGATATAGTTAATAAATCTGAGAAAAAAGGTTAAGAAAATAATCACTGAAGCGATTACAAGAGTAGAAAGGACTAATTTTTGAGATACCTCTGAATCACTAGTAACTGTTGTAATTTTCTCGTAGGAATAAGAGCTAATACCTAGAATAGATACTAAAAATGCCAAGAAAATATAGTAAGCTAACATATCTATACTTTTAATAAGTATGGATATTATATATTAAACACAACTTTTAATGTTATAATCAAAGTAATCACACCTATAAATATAGGGATATAAGGGATATATTCCTCGTATTCCTGTGATTTTTCTATTTTCTGATAAAATTTTAACAATCATATCCATAGGTTTCATTTGTTGATTATTTTTAATATAGTTTCCATTCCAGTATTTGGTAAATATCGATCATTTTTCTCAAATATATACCACAAAAAAAATCGATTAAAAACTATAGATGCATATATTTTTGAACGAGTAGCCACAGTTTCATCGTCTGGATCTATATCATAACCACACATGGAATAAATTAAATAAAGGACTATTGACTTTATCAAACATATGATCTCCTTTTTCTATTCCTTCCAATTCTATTTCCCATACCTTCAAAGCCAATTTGGGTGGGTTATGATATTGAAGACAAGGATTAATTAAGGAAATCGATTTTAGTTTAATTGAACAACAACACATCTTTCTCAGATTTAGTCATGGAAAAATCAAATGGATTGCCTATTCCTTTACTTGGATTATCTGGAGGTTTCATAAAATTATCACTCAAAAGTGAAGTTAACATAACAAAGAAAATCGATGAGTAAATTATAAGAGAGGTAATGTTCTGGTTTGGCATAACTTTCTTAAGTACCATAATTGTAGCAAAAAAGAAGAGAGAAATAATATTAATTGCTGCGTTAGGAGATGATAGATTGAAGGTGTCTCCTGGCTGGGAAATGGTTTTAACTGGTTGAAGAGCCCAAAAGTTCGGCATTTTTATTTTAATGTATTTTTGTTTATTCTAAATGAATAAAAAAGTAAATTTTTAAATATATTTATCAATCTCATCTCGCTTTACTAACTTATGTTTGACATTTTCATCCTTTTCTCCGATTTCATCAATAGCATCAATTAGAACATTGGTTGCTTGATCCAGATGATCCTTGATTACTTGGAGTTTATCCATCAGTTCAATATTCTGATTAAAGAATTGAAATCGAAGGAAAATATTGAGTGAAATCAGATCATAATCTTCCTTTTCATCATCTTCCAAAGTTTGATCACTATATTTTTGATAAAAATCTTTGGCTTGTTTTCCCAAAATATTCCAATCAGCTATGATACCTCGAGAATGACTTTCGTAAGAATTCTTAAAAGTGGTCATATAATCCTCCACACTCTTGAGAGATTGTACGATCTCTTTGAAAGTATGATTACTGATAATTAACTGTTGTTTCTTAATCTTTTCATAGTTTTCTCTGTTATTTTCAATCAACAAAAAGTGATCTTCCATAATATCAGACGCAAGAGTGATAATAAAAGTTTGGGGAAGTGATAATTTTTCATCATTAACATCAGCCTTTAAGACACAATATCTATCCTTAAAAAACCCTTTTCGATTTCTTTCACAGATCTGATAATCAACACCGTTATAGAAAATAAGACCAAACACTGACATATTAACTCGTTCCTTGATTGAATTAACAAAGGCCTCATCTAAAGGATTTTCCAATTTTTCTTGGACAGTGACAATTTTAACAATATCGATTTTTTCCATTTTCTCTTGACTAATCTCTTGTTCTACTCCTTCAGGAATAGAAACAAAAACAATTTGGCCGTAAGGATCATAGCAAACTAAATATTGAAGAATATTATCTATATATATTAATCTGATAATACTGTATCTGAAATCTTTAATTTTTTGAATAAAGCTATCATTTTTCTTACCTCTCTTTTTCTTTTCCAATTTTTCAGTTGGAGTTCGGGGGCTTGAAACTGTGAACCTCTTTGGTGTAATAGGAAGAATTTTTCGTGAACTTTTAAGTTCAACTTCGTCGTCGTATGGCGGAGGTTCATTTTCCTCTTCCTCCTCCTCCTCGTCATCATCATTTTCCTCTTCTTCATCTTCATCATCATCATTTTCCTCTTCTTCATTTTCCTCTTCCTCTTCCTCTTCTTCCTCCTCATCATCATCATTTTCCTCCTCTTCATCATCTTCCTCCTCTTCATCATCTTCCTCTTCATCATTTTCCTCTTCATCATTTTCCTCCTCTTCATCTTCTTCCTCCTTAATTTCCTTTCCCTTTACCTCCCTCTCATCTTCGTCATCGGATGAGAGAGGTGATGAAGTTTTTTTCACTTGAGCTCCTGGAGATGGACTTGTTGAGGATACAGAAATAGGGCTTTCTAGAAGATCAAAAATATCGTCATCAACTTGATCATTTTTGATCTCCTTCTTCTCCTTCTTCTCCTCCTTTCCCTTTCCCTTCCCTTTCTCATCCTTCTTTCCACGTTGTGTTTTCTTTGTTTTAAGAGGAGATCTTGGAGGCGAAGAGTCTTTCCTTAAAGACTCTAACATCTCTTCCATTGATAAACGGTCAGGCATTTTATGACTCATTTATTTAAGCTTGTCTATATTTTTTATCAATATAGACAGTATGAAACTTAGTCTGAATCGGCAATCTCACGAAATGCTTCAGCTTCATTGTCGTCAGATCCGTCATCGTCACTATCTTTCTTTTCTGGTTCCTTTCCCTCTTTTCCCTTCTTTCCCTTCTTTCCTTTTGGAGGAGGGGGTGGAGGATCATCTTCGTCACTATCTTCGACTTTTTTACTCTTCGAAGATTCTTTTTCTTTCTTGGCTTTCACCTTTTTTCCTTTCTCCTCCTTCTCCACCTCTTCATCGTCGTCATCTTTCTTAGCCTTTGGAGGTGTCTCTCTAGTGGCTTCCTCGGGAGTCTTATATTTAATACCAAGTGTATCAATGAGTGATTTTCCAGGCTTCCTAAGATTTTCCTCATATTGATCGTCTTCAGGTTCTTCATCGATCAAACCAAGACACACATCCTTCTTTCTTTTATCGTTATATTTTCTGATAATTACATTCTTCTTACCAACCTTAACGAATGTATCATACCATTTGTCGGTTTTAAGAAGATTAGAATTAGGATCATCTGGATTAGGATCATCTAAACCGTCTTCTATATTAGCTTCGTCATCACTATCGGAAGTTTTCTTAGCCTTAGCTTTCGGCTTGGCCTTCGATTTATTTTTTGGAGATCCCATCATTTCAGAGATACTTTCTGAAACAGCAGTATCATCTCCAGTCTGCTTATAGATAAATTTCTTAATTTCCTTATATCCCCTTGAATTTTCCTTTGTCTTAGCCTTAGCTTTACACCCAGGACATCTATTGAAAGCTTTCCTAATATTTTTTTGATTTTCATCCTTGGCTTCTGCCAAATCCAAATCATCAATCTCGATTGGTTTATCTCGAATAACTGAATAAATAGCAGGACGGCCACAATGACCCTCACAGTCATCCGACCGTTGCATATAAGCACACAACGGTTGAGATGTGTCGATTAAATCTTGAGTAGAAATTTTGAATTGTTCAACTTTGGGAGCAACTGTTTTCTTTTTAGAAGAACGAGTTGAACTTGGGTTATCAAATTTCTCAAGTATTTGACCCAAAAGGGTTTCGATTGACGTAAGACGATCTTCGATATCAGTCATTTTGGTAAAAGTTTTTCTTTAAACTGGTTATTTATATTTTCATTTTCGGTTTTTTCAAAAATGAAAATATAAATATAAATGTGAAAGTATAAAAATTGTTTATGGTCTCTAAAATTAAATAAATATAGATAGGATTAATTAAATATAGATAGGATTAATCCTATCTATATTTAATATGGAAAACGATGATATGGAAAACGATGATATGAAAAAAATTAAAAAATTGACCAAGTTAAAGGCAAAAATTAATAAATTACAAAAGTTGAAGAAAGAAGCAAGAAAGGCAAAATTACAATTTGCTGATTTTTTTTATAGTGGAAATTAGAATTTACAATTTCGGCCAATTATGATACCCGCAGGGGTATCATAATTTGAAGACGGCCAATTATGATACCCGCAGGGGTATCATAATTTGAAGACGGTTAACCTTAATATGAACTAAAGTTAACCGTCGTAATTATCGGGAGTTTATAAACTCCCGATAATTGACCGAAATTGAAAATTAAATAAAATCTATCGTTAAAAATAACATACCCGAATTCAACATGGAAAACGATGATATGGAAAACGATGATATGAAAAGCATTAAAAAATTAACCAAGTTAAAGGCAAAAATTAATAAATTACAAAAGTTGAAGAAAGAAGCAAGAAAGGCAAAATTACATTTTGCTGATTTTATTGATAGTGGAAATTAGAATTTACAATTTGGGTTACTACTGTGTTGATCATCAACTATTATATAAATATAATTATATAATTAACCAAAATTGAATTTAATTCTGATTTTTATTGTTAAAAATAACATGACCAAAGGTAAAGGAACAAGCATTAAACCAGATTTTTACAGAAAGAAGAAAAAATGGAAAAATGCTAAGAGCAAAATGATTATCAAATAAAAAGTAATGCCATAATTGGTAAAATTCTTGATTTTTCACAATATAGAAATTCTGAAACAGTTATATCAATTAAATCATCTCCTTGATCTCCATTCAAAAATAATGAACAAAAATTATTATCTCCGAATGGATTCCATACAAATTGTTTTTCAATTGAATCAAATTCAATAGAATGATCATTAAGATTAAATATTTTTCTCTTATTGGTAGTAAGAATAACTACTTTAAAGTTAGGTTCTAACTCTAAAATTAATTGGTTAATCAATAAATTAGAAGGAAAACTTCTTCTAGTATCTGAAATTATTGTTTGGTCTAACTTATATCCATTTTGTTCCATTTCAGAAATAATTTTTTTGACCATAATTTTACTTTCATCGATAAGATTTGTTTCATTATAATAATCTTTAATTCCTAGTTCATACATTGGTTTTAGTGAAATTGGTTTATCATCAGTATATATAAAAGTGTTGGTTTCAATATTATCTTCCAAAGAAGAATTATATCTTATCATGAAATAATATCCTACGCCAGTAAATAAATCTTTTCCTTCTTCTTGAATAATAACGTTTGGTTTATAATAATGATGAATATGATTTAATTTTTTATCATATATATCAAGCATAGATATACCTTTAAAATATGAAATTACTTTTGATTTTTGAGGAATAGTAATAGGTTTAAATCCTGACACTAACCCAAAGTTAAGAAACTTAACTTTCCATACCATACTGTCATCCATATCTATCAGATTATCATCTCCATTGATCCATATACCGTATTTATTTTTATAAAAATAGTAATATAAAACTATCACACTCACTATACTTAATAATAAAAATGAAAAATTAGATACTCGAGTTAAGGGAAACATTTTTCAAAAAGAGTAAAAATGAGTGATCTGGAAATTATTTATTCGGATGATGAAGAAGATATTTTAGATAGAATTTATTTTCTATGTGATCTAAGTGAAGAAAAGGAATTAATAACTCCTACTATTGATCTTGAAGAATTGCTCAGATCAAAAGATGAAGATATAAATGATGACGATTTTTTCTCTGAAAATATTAAAGATGATTCAATTATCAAGAATGAGATAATTGGTGAAAAAGTAATTAATTTACTCAGAATAGCTATAGAACAAAAAATTCCCCAACGATATATTTTTTATGATGCCAATGATGATTTAGTTAATTTAAAAACTTTTCTCCATACCAAGAGTTCTCTAGAAGGTTTAGAATATATCTTAAAAAATTATTTTAGAATTTCAGTTACCGATTTTATTTTAATTTATTATCTCTCAAATCAGGATATGGATAAAAAATTATTAATTAGTAATTTGAATGATCTGAAAAATATTACAGATCAAGAATTTGATACTCTTAAATTGAAAGAATATAAGAGAGAAGTTGAAATTGTTATGGAAGAAACTATCAAATTGATGAATAAAAAACTTCAAAAAATAGAAAACTTTTTTTCTCAAATCAATTCACTTTCTTATTCTAATCAACCAGAAGATATTGAAAAAACACTTGATTTAAGTGAAACAGAAATAGAAATATTTTTCAGAGATGGTGATTATCAAATGAATGTTGATAGCGGTGGGATTATTTTTGATAATATGAAAACTACTAATAATATTCCTCTTATTGTATATTTATCTTATAATAATAGTTACTATAAAGTAAATGAAGATACTAGTGATATTGCTGATATTTTAGATGAAAATTACTTGTTAGAGCATAAGAGTGAGAATCATATTTATCTTTTTATGAGAGTTTATGAACGAGATAATATGAAAATTAAAGTAATAAATATCGATCTTGGAACGTCAAAAATTACTTTTAGTTATCCAGGTAGTAACCTTTCACAAATCAAGAATAATATCGAAAAATTAATCCCTAATATTGTGTATGTTAATGATAAAAAATTATCTATTAAAGGAAATTTTGAGATTGATTTTAAGGATTATGACGAATTAAAGACTAGATTTTTATCTGTAGAAGATGAAATATTTTCTAATTTTATATACGTAAAGGAAAATTCTGTTCCTAGAAGTTTAAGGAAAAATATAAAATATTATTTTAGGACGTACGAGGTAAATAATAGTTTTAGTGATCATTCTGTTAGTTTTACTCTTGAAAAAATTCACGCTAACAGATATCTCGTTTCTTTCAAATCTAAAATTATTAAGAAGGGAGGTGTTAATGAATTTATCCTAATTTTATCAAAATTAATTACATATTACACATCTTTCGAATTTCAAAATACTTTTTTCGAAGTGATTAATACTAGATATACTGGGAGCGAAGGAGTAGGTTTAGGAGGAGAAGAACATGACGACGATGAAGCATATCTTCGGATTAATTCTAAGAAATTAGATCTTTTAAATAAACAAGCTCCTGGAATGTTTCCTAACAGCCTATATGGAAAATCATGTCCATGTTCAAAACAACCTATTATTATTGATGAGAAAAATGTCAAGGATTGGGAAAAATATCAAGATAACAGAAATGTGGTTTTATTTCCACCAGCCGAAAGTAATCAAAAAGTTAAAAAATTAAATTTTGTATGCCCCGAGAATAAATATCCGTATCTTTATTTTATGAAAAATCCTAGTTTTGGAGAAAAATATCCTATTCTTCCATGTTGTGGAATTAATAAAAATGATAACTATATTAACGATTATGACTTAATTAGAAAAGATGAAGTCGAATATTTAGCTAAAAAGAATGAACGAAGGATTAGAAAAGAAATTAAATTGAAGACACCAAAGATTTTATCTCCAAAACAAATTGGTGTTCTTCCTCAATTAGTGTCAGATTTTTTAAATAATATTGAAGAAGGAAGTTATGTAAGAAGAGGAGTATTTAAAAGTAATACATCATCATTAATTCATTGTGTAATTACCGCATCTTCTCATTTAGAAAAATATTATGATATGATAGATGTTAGAAATACAGAAATGAGAGAGAAGATTAAAAATTTAAAAGATATCAGGGATAATTATCTGATTCGGACTATTAAAGATAAAGAAACTATTATTAATGGATTTAGAAATAATATAACTTCTTTTGTTAATCTCGAATCAGCCTCACAAGAAACATTTCAATATGATACTAATCAAGTTAATTTATTTATCCAGGATAAAGAGAAAATATTTAGTTCTGATTTATATTATCGACTTTTAGAACATATTTTTATGGTTAATATCTTCGTGTTTAGTTATGAAAACGGAGAGTTAGAATTAGAAAAACCAAAACACAATTTTTATCATATTCGTCAATTTAATGAGTATTATCCATCTTTATTTATCTTTAAACATATCTCTGACAGGACAATTCCTACGTATGAGTTGATTGAAAATGAAAATTCTCCCACTTCTCCATTTCTTAGAGATTTAGATTTTTTAAAATATATGAGAAATTTTATTCGTACTAAGAACTACGCAGTTGGGTTATGTAATCAAACGGATTTCTCGGTTATTAAAAATGGATATAGTGGAATTAGATGGGATATTATTTTGAAAGATTATAAGATTCTATCTCAAGATTTAAACGATTCAGGAAGAATGATAAAAATTAATATTTCTATTGATAAAGGTAAAAAAATGTCTATTTTTATTAAACCATCTACACCTCTTAATGTTAAAGTAAGTAGAATGATTTATGAATCTAAGAAAGAAGATATTATTGATATTTTTGGAGATAATTTTACAGTTGGGTCAGAAGGATTATGGTATAATTTGAAAGGTTTTGTATACGGTGTTTTTATTCCATGTAAAGGAATAGGTGATTCTGAAAAAAGAGAAAATTGTTTGGAATATGAATTATTGCGCAGTGTTTTTAAGAGCAATCATCAGATTAGTGTTATTGGTATTATTAAGAAAAACGCCAATATTATTAAACAATTATTAATCTGGTTATGGAATTTATCCAAAGATATTGATGATGTAGATGAATGGTTTGAAACATATGTTCAAACAATGGAGGAAAGAAAATTAATTGATATTATTAATGTCAGTCCAATCAAGATAGAATATCGTTTTCCTAGTTCTGTATTAACTATTGATGACGGAATTTTATATCTTGAGAATTATATTCCGCTTATATTTAACCTTGGAAAAATTCATCTTTACGAAGATCTTCTCAAAACTATGAAAATTTATATTCGGAATTATCAACTTTCTTTGAATGGTTATCCAAAAATTCCTAACAAATCATTAGTTAATTTATATAACGGAGAAAAAGATTTTAAGAGGCATATCAATACCAGGATTATTTTAGGAAAAGATAAATATGAACAATATTATAATGGAATTAAGAATATTAAAATAGATATAGAACAAATTCCTGATATTAATTCCGCTAAAACCAGCATATTTCCTTATCGTTCTAAAACAGATAGTTCTTATTTTCTTATTCAAAATAACGTAAGCGATAGAGAAGGAGAAGCTATTTTTGGAAGTTATATTTGGGAAAAATGGAATACTAATCTTGGTTATTCTCTTGATCGAACTAAAATTTGGAAAATGTTTTTAGAATATCCATTTTTACCTCAGGTTTTGAAAATGAGCGAACAAGATGTAATAGATTATTCTAACCGTCAAACACCAATTGATACTAATAATTATGAAGAAGCTCTCTATTTTTTAGCTAAAAATAATATCCCAGTTCCAGATGAAAAATTTAATCTTAATGTAAGTGTTAAATACCGAAATAGTGAAGGATATTATGATAAACTTACTGAGAATAAAGACATAGTTAGTGTTTGGGTTTATGGAAATGGAGTTTATGCTAGTATGTTAAAAATTGGATAGATGAAATTGAATTTAATATAATTTAGAAAAATGAGAAATATGAGTAAAAGAAAGAGGATTAAATATTTTCAAAACTCTATAAGAGTTGAATTTAAACGAAGAATAGAAAAGATATTTCCATTGATTTCAGATGATCAAATCCCCGGGTTTTCAAATATAGCTACCTGGGAAATAGTCCAATCTAATTTGGATAAAGACTGGGATTGGAGTTGGCTTTCTAGTAATCCCAATATTACCTGGGAAATAGTTCAAGCTAATTTGGATAAACCTTGGAAGTGGTATTGTCTTTCTAGTAATCCTAATATTACCTGGGACATAGTTCAAGTTAATTTGGATAAACCTTGGAATTGGGACAGTCTTTCTTTAAATCCCAATATTACCTGGGAAATAATTCAAGCTAATTTGGATAAAGATTGGAATTGGGATTGGCTTTCTAGTAATCCAAATATTACCTGGGATATAGTTGAAGCTAATTTGGATAAAGAATGGAGTTGGAGTTGGCTTTCTGATAATCCTAACATTACCTGGGAAATAGTTGAGGCTAATTTGGATAAAGATTGGGATTGGGGTTGGCTTTCTGATAATCCAAATATTACCTGGGAAATAGTTCGATCTAATTTGGATAAAAATTGGAATTGGAGTTTTCTTTCTAGAAATCCTAATATTACCTG
>Ga0209284_10005214_pt1 | contig 13725 bp, 11 predicted proteins | sample FRY03_FD_187211 | JGI IMG/M metagenome (GOLD analysis project Ga0209284, IMG submission 187211) | Freshwater microbial communities from Lake Fryxell liftoff mats and glacier meltwater in Antarctica - FRY-03 (SPAdes) (version 2) | ecosystem: Environmental > Aquatic > Freshwater > Ice > Glacier... | reverse complement strand
TAGCATAGCTGTTGAAATGCTGAAAATAAGTATCTTCGTATTGTCAAATTGAACGGATATGAAAAATTTACTTCTATTGAGCCTCTTAACTGGCTTTTTGTTTGTGAGCTGTAAAAAAGAAGACCCTAAACCGCCAGAAGAAATCTATTCTGAAAGACTAGATGGACGATGGAATGTGGTATCCTTAAATTACACGGCATCGATTGCCTTTCCACCTTTACCTGCAATACCTATTGTAGGAACCAGTGCCAATGCAGGCAGTATCAGCTTTAATCATGCGGCCAAGACTGCTAGCTACGACATTAAGTTTCTTCCCAATATCCCGAACATTCCTGGTTTTGCGATTGATACAGTTCGATTGAACGGCAGCGGTACGTACTCTAATACCACCACCAATATCACCCTTACCGAGACCAACGGGCAGCTTTTAGTGTTTAATGTAGTTGCTAACGAAGCCAGTTTACAGTTACTCAATACACAACTTAACTACCAACTCGATAGCGTTACCACTGTTCCTGTAACTTTAGAAATGCGTTTGGGCAAATAAATTACCGAAAAAAACCTTTAGGCCTGTGTAACCACACGGGCCTTTTTTATTTTTGACCAAAATACGCTCATGCTCGACGCCCTACTTGCCCCGCTAGACCACAGTCAGTTTTTTGAAACCGATGCCTACCCCACCCATACCTTCGGCGCCAAAATTAAAAAACACTTACACAGTTTCCCTACTTTAGAAGGTGTAAAAATGGCCATTATAGGCGTATTAGAGGCGCGTCAGCAACCCGATAATCCAGGGGCAGCACACGGTGCAGACTACATACGACAAGAGTTTTACAAGCTATGTTGCATGGAAAATGATTGTGAAATTGTGGATTTAGGTAACATTTTAGCTGGCCACAGCGTGCAAGACACCCATGTAGCCATGCGAGAAGTGTGCTGGGGGCTCATCAAGCGGCAAATTGTACCCATCGTGTTGGGTGGTAGTAGCGACATGGCCTACGGACAATACCTCGCTTATGCGCAATATGACAGCACCATTGACTTAGCGGCCATCGACGCGCGCTTTCATTTAAAGGACGAAGGCGAAGAAAGCATTCCAAATGCCAGCAACTTCTTATTCAAAATCATCGCCCATCAGCCCAGTCACCTGTTCAACTACGTAAATTTGGGTTATCAGAGCTACCTTGTAGACCGTGAAGAAGTGCGATTGCTTGAAAAGCTCTTTTTCGATGCCGTACGCTTAGGAGAAGTACGCGCCAATTTAGAAGAGACTGAACCCTATCTGCGTGCTGCCGACATGCTGTACATCGATGTTGCGGCGGTTCGCAAGGCAGATGCGCCGGGCAATCCACTGGGTTCACCCAACGGTTTGTTCGCCCATGAGTTGTGTCAGCTTACCCGTTATGCTGGTCTCAGCGACAAGCTCAGCTCCATCGGTTTTTATGAATACGACCCAGGTAGCGACCGTCAATTAGCGACGGCGGCCACGTTGGCCCAAGCCATTTGGTACTTTATAGACGGCTTCGTGAACAGGATGAACGACCTTCCAAAAGTAAAAAACAAGACCTTTGTCAAGTATACCACGACTTTAAAGGCTGGAAAACACGATTTAGTGTTCTACAAAAGCAAAAAATCTGGTCGTTGGTGGATGGAAGTCACCCTCCCTCCCATTAAAGGCAGCAAGAAAGAACGTACACACTTAGTACCTTGCTCATACAACGACTACTTAATGGCTGGCAAAGACGAATTGCCCGACAAATGGTGGAAATTTCATCAGAAGTACATGGTATGATGGGGCACACGCTTGGCGCTGCGCATTAAACATTCGCGTTTAAGCGGTAGTTACATATTTTTCCATCTCCATCCCCCGAGATCCCTTAACCAAAACAACGGCCTCTTTCCAGTGGCTGATAGGTTCAGCAGCTTGCAGGCTGGCCAAATCTCCATAAAAACGAAAGGCAGGAAAGCTGGCGGCATGTGCACCAAACAAGGGGCCGCACAATAGCACTTCTTCTATTCCCTTTTCTTGCAGCAAAGTCAGCAACGCTTGGTGTTCTGCCCCGGCAGCGTCCCCCAGCTCAAACATATCCCCGAAAATAGCCACGCGCTTTTTCGAGCGAATGCCTGCCAAATTTTCAACAGCTGCTTGCATGCTGTGCGGATTAGCGTTGTAAGCATCCAAAATGATGCGATTGCTGTGCATTTCAAGCAACTGGGAGCGGTTGTTAGCGGGCTCGTAGCTTGCCAAGGCCTCGTTTATTTTATGATAAGGCACGCTCAAGTGACGGGCCACGCAGGCTGCTGCCAATAGGTTCACAAAATTATAGCGCCCGTACAGTTTGGTTTCAATTTGAGGTGCACGTAACATCAAACGGTAAGTATTTTCCCACTGAAAGAGCAGCTGCCAATTGGCGTCGAGCAAACGACCCACACAATCTGCTTCCTTGCTTTCGCCGTAATAAACGGCGGAGCGTATGTGGGCGGCATAGGCCATCAGCTCTTCGTTTTCATAGTGCACAAACGCCTGTCCACCCGTATTCGCCAAATATTTATACAACTCGCATTCGGTTTCAATGATGGCTTCTAGACTGCCAAATCCCTCTAGGTGTTCCTTGCCCACGGAAGTCACCACCCCAAAGTCGGGCTGTGCAATTTCGCACAGAGGCATTACTTCACCGGGGTGATTGGCACCCATTTCAATCACGGCTACTTCCGTATCTAAAGGCATTCGCAATAGGGTAAGTGGCACGCCGATGTGGTTATTGAGGTTACCTGGGGTAGCCCAACAGCGGTAATGACTGCTTAGAGCCGCATTAAGCAGTTCTTTGGTAGTGGTTTTGCCATTAGAACCGGTAATTCCGATTACCTTGAGACCTGCAATTGCTCTTCTGTGGTGGGCAGCTAAAGTTTGAAAGGCAGTTAACACATCATCAACCAGTATAAAACGATCGCTGAACATGGAATGAAGCTCATCAATCACCACCCAAGAAGCCCCTTGCTCGAGCGCCTGTGCAGCAAAGGAGTTACCGTTGAAACTCGGTCCTTTTAACGCAAAAAAGAGGTCACCAGGCTTAATGTTCCGCGTATCGGTGGTGAAAGCACCCTGCTGAGCTAAAAAGCGCTCGTATAGTAAGTTGATATTTACGTCCATAAGTTGCTACTCCGTGAAGGTGCTGCTAAATTCGTAAAAAAGCAGCGCTTTCACCCCCTCCGGCTCACATATTAATAAGGAGCCTGTATGACCAGCGTTGGGAGGCAGTAAGCATCCCTGTTATGCGAACTAAACGTCAGGCCTTGGTGCAAATCGGGCTGCTGTAAGCCCTAAAGCCTATTAAATTACGATTAAAACACTTCTAAAATTAAACTAATGATTAAATTACAGGAAATTGTTTCATGAAAAAGCTGCTCCTCTTCTGGTTATTATTGTTGCTGTGTGATGTTGCATCTGCGCAGTTTTTTCGTTTTGAACCCTTTGGGGACGTAGAGGTACAGCAAAACGGCTATACTTTGAAGCATCCGTGGGTGGGTGGCTTAACCGCGCCGCAATTTCAGGAAATTGACATGGATGGGGACGGCATCGAAGACTTGATAATTTTCGACCGGGTGGATGAAAGCACAAATGTGCTGCTTCGCAAGCTAGAAAACGGCGTTTATCGTTGGGTGCATACTCCAGATTATTCATACGCACTTCCGCCCATCCGAGATTGGTTTTACCTGATTGACATGAACGGAAACGGACGTAAAGACCTGTTTACCGGCTCTAATGGGGGCGTGACCATTTATGAAAACGTTGGTAACGGAACAAAACCCGCCTATATTTTGCGCCGCGGAGTAGTGGATGCGCTTTGGGATTTTGGTTTCAGAGCGGGGATATTGGTCATGAATATCGACCGGCCGGGGATTGGTGATTTAGATGGCGACGGGGATATCGACATCATCTCATTCGATAATTTCGACATTGGTAAAGTCACCTACTTCCGCAATATGTCTGTTGAACGTTATGGTCACCCCGATTCCATAGATTATATGGTTGCCTCGCGTTGTTGGGGAAGGTTTGAAGAAAGTCAGTTCAACTCCAACATCACTACTGGCTTAGCTGCCAGTTGTTTTGCACCGCTACCCATGCCGGGCGTCGTTGCAAGAGTGCAACATATAGGGTCCACCATTACGCCCATCAACGCTAACAAAGACAGTTTAATGGACATCCTGCTTGGTGATGTAGAGGCTTCAAGCTTGAAATACTTGCGCAATGGTGGCAACAACGACACCGCACGCATTACAGTTGTACACAACAACTTTCCTCATTACGACACATTAACCAACGTTAGGATCTTCCCTTCTGGATTTTTAATAGATGTGGATTACGACGGCCGCAAAGACTTGGTAATTGCACCAAACGACTATTTCGAATCTACTTTGACCAAACACATTTGGTATTATCGCAATCAAAGCAGCACACAGCAAGATTCGTTTCGTTTTGCAAGCAAGACCTTTTTAATTGAAGACATCTTACAATATTACACTACCGCCGCCCCATTAGCTGTGGATGTTACGGGAGATGGCAAGCAAGACCTGCTCATCGCCTTTGAAAACGGCCAATACAAAGGTGTGGTGCATTATTATCAGAACATTGGCAGCGTTACCGAGCCCCTGTACAACTTGGTAGACACGAGTTTTTTAAAGCTGGATAGTCTGAATGTTCGTTTTCCCCGCATGACTGCAGGTGATTTAGACGGAGACGGCAAACAGGACTTGCTGATTGGCACATTTGAAGGGCCAATTTTACACTATAAAAACATCACCAACAATGGCATTGCCAACTTTCAGCTCCTCAGCACCAATTTTCAGCAATTAAGCCTTCCCAACGCAAGCGCCCCTGAGTTAGTTGATTTGACTAGAGATGGAAAGCTCGACCTACTTATTGGCACCCGATCGGGGGAGGTGCAATATCATCAAAACATTGGTACCACAGCAACGCCACAATTTAGTTTGGTTACCAACACCTTGGGAAATATACGGGTGTCTAACTTTTTTACCGGCTTTGCTGTGCCTCGAGTTGCAGACTTTAATGCCAACGGTAATTATGATTTGATGGTCGGTTCTGAAAGCGGTAAAGTATATTTCTATCCCGACATCGAAGGCAATTTAACCGGCACTTTTGCTAACCGAAGTGTCGCCTTTTTCTTTCCTGAGACTGGGGTTTATGACAGCACTCGCCATAGTCTTTATGCAACCCCAACCGTTGCTCAACTCAATGCCGATACCTTGCCGGATTTATTGATCGGAACCTATCGGGGTGGTATTCTCGCTTTCAAAAACAGCTTGAGCAACGTAAGTGTGCGCCATTTAGGTAACCAACAACCAAAAACGAAGCTGTATCCAAATCCTTCGAGCGATGGGCTATTTAATGTAATTTTAGAAGAAGCGAATGCAAGTATTGTCGCAATTCAGCTCTATGATTTGCAAGGCCGCTTGTTAGAAAGCTTCCGTTTTACGGGTTTAGAGGCGGATGTGCAAATCCAGACACGGAGTGAGGGCCTGCTCTTAGTTCGCATTCAGCTTCAAGACGGTCGCTACTCAAACCAACGCGTGGTAGTACGTTAGTAAAGCGGTTACGAGTTTCATGATTTTGCAATATTTTACATAAATGAATTAGAAATTCACACTTACGCCCGATTTCGTTTAATTTTACGTTTTATATTTGCCTCTAAACGAAGGTCACAGCCTATTTATGTCGATTAAAGTACAAGACCTTACCAAAATTTACGGAAGTCAAAAAGCCATCGACCACATCAGCTTCGACATTGCTGAGGGCACAATTGTAGGTTTGTTGGGCCCCAATGGCGCAGGTAAAAGTACCACTATGAAAATTCTCACTGGCTTTATTCCGCAAAGTAGTGGGCAAGCTTGGGTGCATGGACATAATGTTGCTGAAAACAGTTTAGAAGTGCGCCGAATAACTGGCTATCTTCCCGAAAGCAACCCTTTATATACCGACATGTACGTGCAAGAATATTTGCACTATGTAGCTGGTTTTTACCAAGTGGAGCGCAAGTCGGCTCGGGTCAAAGAAATGATTGACATTACAGGCTTAGGCGTTGAGCAGCACAAAAAAATTGGCCAGTTATCTAAGGGTTACCGCCAAAGGGTAGGTTTAGCGCAAGCCATGATCCATGATCCCAAGGTTTTGATTTTAGATGAACCCACTTCTGGCCTCGACCCAAACCAATTGGTGGATATTCGCAAACTCATTATAGAAATCGGTAAGCAAAAAACCATCATCCTCAGCACCCACATCATGCAAGAAGTGGAGGCCATGTGCGAGCGCGTGATCATCATCAACCGCGGAAAAATGGTAGCCAACGATAGCGTGGCTCAGCTGCAAAAAAAGGCCACAGGTGCGGCGAGCGTGCAAGTTGAGTTCAGTGCAGCAATAGAAGCTGGCGTTCTCAAAAAGCTACCTGGCATAATAGATGTGAAAAATGAAGGCGGAAACCGCTGGTTGGTGAGCGGCAGTGACAAGACCGATATTCGCAAGCTGTTGTTCGACTTTGCCGTGCAAAAGCAACTCACCGTTTTAAGTCTAAACCAGCGCGAAAACTCCCTCGAAGAAGTGTTCCGTGAATTAACCCGCAAAAAATAAAGCATGTTCACTGTATTTAAACGCGAAATCAGCAGCTATCTCAGCTCCCTCATCGCCTACATTGTGATTGTGGTGTTTTTGTTGGTCACCGGACTTTTCATGTGGGTTTTCCCCGATTACAGCTTGCTAGATTTCGGCTACGCCAGTCTCGATCAGCTTTTCGTAATCGGTCCGTGGTTGTTCATGTTCCTCATTCCCGCCATCACCATGCGTTTTTTCTCCGAAGAAAAGCGCACTGGCACCATTGAACTGTTATTTACCAAGCCCGTCACCGATTTACAAATTATTTTAGGCAAATTTTTCGCTGGCTTTGCGCTGGTAATTTTTGCGGTGCTCCCCACCATTCTATATGCTGGTACGCTTTGGTATTTAGCCGATCCGGTTGGCAATATTGATACGGGAGGCATCTTAGGTTCATACATTGGCTTGCTGTTGCTTGGTGCTGTATTTGTTAGCATCGGAATTTTTGCCTCGTCCATCACCGACAACCAAATCGTGGCCTTTATACTCGGTTTGTTTCTCTGTTTTTTCATGTACAGCGCATTTGAGAGCCTCAAACTGCTAAATCTACCCGTTCAAACTCAGCTAATTTTAGAGCAATTGGGCATCAGCTCACACTTCTATGCCATGGGCAAAGGGGTGATTGACACACGTGATTTGGTTTATTTTGGCAGCGTAATCAGTCTTTTTGTGATGTTAACTAAAACCGTTTTGGAGAGCAGGAAATGGTAAAAACACAAAAAAACAAGGGCTCAAATCGCAGCCAGTCTTTGGTGCGCCTGCTGCTGCTCATCGCCATTCTCCTTGTGCTTAATGTATTAGCGGGCTTTGTATACACGCGTTTTGACCTCACTCGCGAGCGCCGATATTCGCTAGCTCCCGGCACTAAGGAACTCGTTTCAGGACTGCAAGACATCGTTTACATCAAGGTGTACCTCGAGGGGGACTTCCCTCCTGGCTTTCAGAAATTACGTGCATCGGTTAAAGACATGCTTGGGGAAATGCGGCGTTTGGCTGGCGGGAATTTAGAATTTGAGTTTGTAAATCCCGCTGATCAGCCCACGGAATTGGCCACCAATCAGTTGTATGAGCAATTATACAAATTGGGTTTGCAGCCCACCGACCTTCAAAACCGCACCACAGACGGCTTAGAGCGCAAAGTGATTTGGCCTGGTGCAATCGTTTATTACCGAAACAAAGAAATAGCCACAAACTTTTTGTTAGGCGCAGGTGCGGGGGGCAGTCCGACGGAAATAATCAACGCCTCCGAAGAAGCTCTTGAATACACCTTGGCCAACGCCATCAAAAAAGCCACCAGTCTTTACAAGCCGCGTATTGCCTTTACAGACGGACACGGCGAACTTGACGGACTGGCCACCAGCGACATTGCGCGTGCTTTAAACGAGTTTTACACCCTGCAGCGATACGATGTAAAAACTATTGAGGCCATTCCTCAAAACATAGATCTATTGGTAATTGCGAAGCCTACCCAAAAGCTCACAGATTGGAGTAAATACAAAATCGACAATTTTATCATGCGTGGCGGCAAGGTAATGTGGTTGCTAGATGGCGTAGGCGCTGCAATGGACAGCATGACGGCCGATAACTTTTTCATGGCCTTACCGAGTGAGTTGGGCCTTGATGACCTGCTATTCAAATATGGAGTACGCATTAATTCCGACCTGATTCAAGACGTGAAAGCGTCTCGTATTCCGATTGTTTACGGCAATTTAGGTGGCCAGCCACAGCAAAAGCTTTTTCCATGGTTCTACTTTCCACTCATCAGCGGAGAAACGCAGCACCCCATTGTGCGGAACCTCGACCCTATATCCTTCCAATTTGTAAGCAGCATCGATTTGGTAGATGCCTTGGGGGTAGACAAGTCCATTCTCCTACGCAGCAGCAACCTCAGCCGTAAACTCATGGCTCCGGTGCGGGTAAACCTCCAGCTTGCCACCGAGCAAAGCAAAGAAGCGCAATTTAACAAGCCCAACCAGAACGTAGCAGTGCTTTTAGAAGGCCAATTCCCGTCCTTCTTTAAAAACCGCTACCTCAATGAATTTGCGCAAAAGGCCATCGATTCGCTCGGGATGACGCAAAAAGAAAACAGTTTAAAAACCAAGATGATTGTGATTTCTGATGGGGATGTGATTCGCAACCACGTGCGCAAAAACTCGCAGGAAATTTATCCCCTCGGTTTTGACCGATATACCAACCAAATGTATGGCAACAAGGTGTTTTTGATGAACGCCATCGACTACCTGCTCGACGACGCAGGCTTGATCAATGTGCGCTCCAAACAAATCACTTTGCGTTTGCTGGATGGCAAAAAAGTAACACAACAACGCAGTCGCTGGCAGGCCCTCAATTTGGGTCTACCGGTTATACTCTTAGTCCTTTTTGGCTTCAGCCGAAACCAATGGCGCAAACGTAAGTATGCCCGTAAACAACTCTCTTGATGAAAAAGAACCTCCTATATGCTGCTTTATTAATCGTGTTACTTGGCGTTGCCTGGTGGGTTACTCAAAAGGACGATCGCAGCACCCTCGATCCCAATGAAACGGTTTTTAGTGTAGAAGATACGGCCAGTATTGATCGGATTTTCATCGCAGACAAATCGGGACGCAGCATCCTCGTCGAAAAACAAACCGATGGACGTTGGCTCGCAAACGACACCTATTATGCGCGCTGGGAGGTAATTGACTATATATTAGGCGCCTTTCGCCAAATGGAAGTACGCATGCCAGTGCCGAAAGCTGGGATAGAAAATGCCAAAAAGCAAATCAGTGTTACTGGCAAAAAAGTAGAGCTCTACAGCAAAGGCAAGAAAATACAAGTGGTGTATGTTGGTCATGCTACCATCGACTCTCGTGGCACTTACATGATTAAAGAAGGTGCTGAAACCCCCTTCATCGTACACATTCCAGGCTGGGAAGGCTATTTATCGCCCCGTTTTTTCACCGATTTGCAAGACTGGAGAGAAAAAGTAGTGCTGCGTCTCGATCCGGACAGCATCGCCAGCATCACCGCGGAATTTCCGAATGCACCGAGCGAAAACTACAGTATCAGCCTCAATTCTGATAAAAGTTTCACTTTACTGGACGCCAGTGGTAAACTGGAGCCAATGGTGAATGCAGGTTTCGCCAAATCCCTCTTTGCTGGCTTCAACAAATTAGAAGTAGAGGCCTTTGATAATTTTGGTGTGATGCGCGACAGTATCGTCAATATGTCCCCTTCTTGGCTCAACCTCCAAGTGACCGAAAAAAATGGCAAAACCCATACGTTTAGCACCTATTTTAAAAGCCAACTCAATCAACTTGATGTGGTATTGTTAGACGTAATGCCTGATTTGGATCGCGACTATTTATTTTACCAGGAAGAAAATGAATTTGCCATCATTCAAAAGCGCGCCATGCCTTGGTATTATGTCAGATTATCTCAACTGAAAAGCAAGGATTGAGCTGAGAAAAATTATCTTTACAGGCTGGATGTTCCGCTGACACTTCTCAACGAGGTTAAGAGGCGGCAAAAGCAAACAATTTGGCCCTGTGGCCACCTTAAATCGTAAAGCCAAACACTAGGATAATGAAATTTATTGTTTCAACCACCTCATTGTTAAAGCACCTGCAAAGCGTGCAGGGTGTAATTAACAGCAGCTCGGTATTGCCGATTCTCGACAATTTTTTGTTTGAGATAGACGACAAGAACTTGACCATCTGCACCACCGACTTGAACACCACCATGAAAACCTCTTTGCCCATTGAGTGCAAGGGCAAGGCTAAAATTGCGGTGCCAAGTAAAATATTGCTCGAAACGCTCAAGTCATTACCCGATCAGCCCATCACTTTTTCTTTCGACGATAACACTTTTGCCATCGAAATCAACACCGACAAGGGCAAATACAAACTTTCGGGTGAAAACGGCGAGGATTTCCCTGCCATTCCGGAAGTAAGTCGTGCCAGCAGCTTCAGCATCCCCTCTAGCGCCCTGCTTTCTGCCGTAACCAATACTCTTTTTGCCGTGGGTACCGATGAGTTGCGCCAGGCGATGACCGGCGTTAAGTTTGAGCTCGACACCAACAGCATCAACTTTGTGGCCACCGACGCACACAAATTGGTGCTCCACACCATTAAAAAAATCGCCATCGAAGAAACTGGTGCCTTCATTGTTCCGCGCAAGGCCCTCAACCTGTTGAAATCTGCCTTGCCTGGTGATGATACCCTTGTAACGGTGGAGCACAACAGCACCAACGTTTTCTTCTCGTTCAAGGAAATTCACTTGGTTTGTCGCCTCATAGATCAGAAATACCCTGATTATACCGCGGTGATTCCAAAAGATAATACCAATATACTCACCATCAACCGGGCGGAGTTTTTGAATACCCTTCGTCGTATTTCGATTTATTCAAACAAAACCACCTACCAAGTGCGCCTTAAAATCAAAGGTAGTGAGTTGCAGGTATCGGCTGAGGACCTCGATTTTTCGAACCAGGCCGACGAAACCTTGGCTTGCGAATACAGCGGTACTGACATAGAAATTGGCTTCAACGCCCGTTTTCTCATCGAAATGCTCAACACCTTGGGTGGCGATACTGTGAGGTTTGAAATGAGCTTGCCAAGTCGTCCGGGTGTAATGGTACCTACCGGCCAAGAGTCAAATGAGGAAACCCTCATGCTGATTATGCCAGTGATGCTCAATACCTACGAATAAGCTATTATCCTCTTTGTGTGGGCCTCGTTCTTCGGAACGGGGCTCTTTTGTTTTCTGACCCTAGAGGCTAGCACATTAAAAAACTGGATGTGAAAGTACACATCCAGTTCTTGTGATAAAACTACTTTAGCGCTTAGCCAGCCAAGGTGCAGGGTCGATTTTGGTCGTGCCCTTCCATACTTGCAGCTGTACCTCAGCTTTGTTTTCTTCCTCATCAAAATGCACGGTGCCAATCACCTGACCGGTTTCTATTTTGCTGCCTTTGCTGACCGATACCGTTTCGAGGTGCGCGTACACCGTTAGATACTGACCATGGCGTATGATGACCGCCTTTTGCATGCCAGGAATACTCACCACAGCCGTTACTTCCCCTCTAAAAACCGCCCGTATCTCCGCGTCTTTTGCTGTACGAACGCTTACCCCGTCGTTGCGCACCTTTACATTCTTAAGCACTGGGTGCGGATGCTCTCCAAAGGACTCGCTGATGAAACCCTTGCCCACTGGCCATGGCAATTTGCCCTTGTTGGCTTCAAAATCTGCCCCTAGGGCTTTTGCTTCGGGCGTAAGCTCAAACTCCTCTTTGGTGGTTTTTGGCGTAGAAGTTGGCTTTTCCCCTAGCTTCCGTTGTCGTTCTGCCTCTTTGCGACGTGCCTCTTCTATCTCTCTGCGGATAATGTCCTCGATGGTTTTTTGCAAACGTGAGCGTGCTGCTTCTTTTTCTTGCAACTCCTTACGCAACTGTTTCTCGTTGTTTTGCAAGGCAGTAACCAATTGATTGGTTTTTTCGCTCTCATACCCCAATAAGGTTTTCTGCGTTTCTTCTTCTGCCAACAAATTAACCCGTTCAACTTTCTTTTGTTCAAGTTGCGCTTTACGGCGATTGAGTCCTTCTTGCGTTTGATTGATTAACCGCACTTGCGTTTGCCGGAATGCATTGTACTGTTGTAGATAACGCAGTCGCTTGAACCCTTGGTTGAAGTCCTTCGCCGATAAAACCAGAATCACGTTGTTATAATTGCTGCGGTTGCGGTAGGCTACTTGCAACATTTTACCGTATTCTGACTTTAGCTTCTCCAAGTCGCGCTCCAGTGCGTCAATCAACCCAGCCAAATTATCAATTTGCTCTTGGGTTATGGCAATGTCGTTGTTGTAGTTCTCAATCAATCGCTGACGGACCTCAATTTGCTTACGCAAGGTGACCAACTGGTTGACGCTGGCTTCCTTTTTGCGCTGCACTTGCTCAATTTGCCGCTTAGTAAAATTGATTTGCTCAATGAGTTTGTTACGCTGACCCTCAAGCTGTTTTTTGGTTTGCGCTTGGGCTCCAACCGTTAGTAAAAACAGCAGAAAAACGCTAATCGATGCGCGTATAACTGCTCGGGATGCTGAAAGGATAGGATTGCCCATTTTCTAATGCAAATTTGGAAAAATTTATGTCAATAGTGCCACTTTGTTTGCCAGCTATCATCAATTGCAGGCTTTTGGGAAGCTGTTTTCCCTCAAAAGTGGTGCTTTCTACGAAACGTACAGTTAATTTTTGGTCGGCCTGACTCACTTCCAGCTGCTCAAGTTTATTACCTGAACTGGCCGGCTGCAATACATACCGCAAACCCTCCAAGCTCAAGTGTATTTGAGTGGCTTGGGCAGACAAGCGGCTTCCGTTGGCCATAAAGCCCACGTTGTTCAGAAGTAAATCTTGCAATGCCGCATAATTGAGCGGAGCCTTTGTGAGTTCAGCAAGCCAGCTGAAGGGCTTTTCGAGGTATTGTTTATTGAGGCGGTCGACTACAAAAACGCTGTCTCGGCGAATCAACACCCTGAATGCCTCAATACCCAACATGGGCTTTACACTGACCCAAATCTGATGGTCTTTTTGGATTTTCAAGCTTACTGGCGAGCTCAAACGCTGGTCGTTCATATTGGCGGTAATTCCGCCGTTCATGCTCATCTCCGAAAAACTGAAATCATTGCGCAGTAATTGCTGAAACCGCTGGTCGGCAGAGGCCAAGGTTGCGCTTTCGGTACCTTCGCCTCCTGCGGCAGCCTTGCGCTTGCTTTTACAAGCTGCCGTACTCAGGAGGAGTAACAGCAAAAACATTCCAACCTTATTCATACAAGGTTCCTTCGGCAATTTTGCGGTCAATAAAATCGGACGTGTTGCCTGCAGTTTTTGCGCGTAACCACAACTGAAGCGCTTGTTCTTGTTCTCCCAATTTATAGAGGATGTCGCCCAAGTGCTCCAAGAGCGTACCGTTGTCCCCAGAGGTTGCGGCAATCGCATCGTTAATATACTTTTTGGCATCGTCATATTTACCAAGCTGGTACAAAATCCAGCCATAAGTGTCCAGGTAAGATGGGTTTTTAGGCTCCAA
>Ga0209284_10005210_pt1 | contig 13733 bp, 16 predicted proteins | sample FRY03_FD_187211 | JGI IMG/M metagenome (GOLD analysis project Ga0209284, IMG submission 187211) | Freshwater microbial communities from Lake Fryxell liftoff mats and glacier meltwater in Antarctica - FRY-03 (SPAdes) (version 2) | ecosystem: Environmental > Aquatic > Freshwater > Ice > Glacier... | reverse complement strand
GTGGCAGTATGTACGGTCCCAGCTAAACCAGTATCTGATCCAGGAGCAAATTTAGTACCATCAAACTTTAAAACTTGATTGGTTGTGGCGCCAGTAGTATCAATTTCTATATCATCAACAAAAAAACTATCTACACGTACTTCACTTGGAAGAGAGAAAGCATACGTTCCAGTAACAGTATCACTTGTTACCGTGACCTGGTTTGCGGTACCAGTAATCGAAGATATAAATCTAGCTCCGGACTATAGAACCAGTAACGGAATTCTTATAAAATAGTTTACCATCAGCTACGTTGATTGCTAATTCACCCAACTGTAATGATGATGGAGTATCATCTGCAGTATCTGCTCTTTTTAAGAGTAACGTATTATTGACTGCAAAAACTGAACCACTATAAGCCATCGGCTATCTCCTTATTCATAATAATTTTACAATTGTATAGTAATCAATGATATCATATTATCAGTTTATAATCTAATATTAAAGTGATAATATACCTATTCTTACAGAACTGTTAGCGGGAGGTGTCGAAAAATAAAGTGTTACCGTATTTGCTGATGCTGCGGCCCAGGCAACATCAATATTTTCGTATGGAGTAACAGCATTTCTTGCAACAAACATGACATCTTGCGTATTTAAATTATGAGTAATGGTAAATTCACTAATAACGCTATCTCCTATAGTAGTTTTATATGAATTTATATTTAAAGTTGGAGCAGGACCATTAACCCATTCAGCCCCATCATATGAAATAACTTGTCCAATAGTTGGGCTCCCAGTTATGATGACATCCGTAAGATCGCTTAAGCTCAAGCTCCCAGCAACTGCTACATTATCTGATCCAGGAGCAAATTTATTTAACGCACTGTTAAACTTTAATATTTGACCATTTGTTGCGCCAGTAGTATCAATTTCTATATCATCAACTACAAGAACTGGGGTTGTTACTGTTCCAATGAATGTTGGTGAAGCAATATTTGCTTTCGTTGTTAGGTCAACCTCACCCCACTCAACACCAAAGGTACTCCCTACTGCAGTATTAGCCCTAAGGAAATAACCGTTAGTGCTAGAAAGTGTTAAAATTGCTGGCGTGTCATTGGCGGTGCCAACAATCAAATCACCCTTAGCCGCAATAAATGTTTCAAGAATTGCTGCGTCGGCGGGCAAGATAATAGACGCGGCAACTGCTGCTGTCACAAATGCTGTCGTAGCCACCTGCTCTGTATCATCACCCTCTGTTGCTGTTGGAGCATAAGGTACGCCCGTAAATATTGGGTTTTCTAAGTTCGCTTTCAAGTCAAGGGCAGTTAGCTGGGCGGACGAGACTGGCTTATTGGCATCTGCGGTGTCATCGGCATTCCCCAAACCAACCATTGCCTTGGTAACACCAGAAACTGGGCCGGTAAAGTTTGGCGTAGCTGAATCAGCTTTAAAGTCTAGGGCAGTCTGTTGCGCCGTAGAAACTGGCTTGTTGAGGTCGGTGGTATCGTCTACGGAGCCAAGACTGACATCCGCTTTGACTAATACTAAATCAGTTTTAAGAGTAGCTACACCAACATCTTCTGGGTCACCAGTACCTGCGGCGGTTCGGCCTTTATAAGTCTTGGTTGCCATCTGCGCAGCTTTGGCGTTAGTTACCGCGTTGGCGGCAATTGTCTGTGCTCCATCTGCAGCACTCGTTACGTCACCGCTATGATTAGGGTGGACATAGAGGTTGGCACCGGTAGCCACGCCATCAAGTTTCGTTTTATCCGATGCAGACATAGACCCAGCCGCACTAGTGGTAGCAGCGTCAATTCCCAACGTCCTGTTAGCAGACAAGTCACCGCCACCAGTGAGCGGCGCATCGGTGCTGATTGTAGTCGTCGTAGCAACTTTAGATACTGCTAATCCAGAGTACAAAGCATTTATTGCGTCATCACCAGTGTTGGCCCCTATTGATGTTCCAGAACCATCTGGTGCGCCAACCATTGCAGCGGTGATACCAGAAACTGTCCCAGTAAAAGTTGGACCAGCAATGTTCGCTTTTAGATCCAATTCTGATGAGGTGACAGCATTTAATGGGATATCTGAATAATTTATTCCATCATTAGTAAGCTGCCATTTATCATCAGTTTCATTCCAACGTATAGAAACATTTAATGAAGATCCACGATCAATTTCGATCCCACTCACATTATTTGGAGTAGCTGAACCTAAGCCATGACCTTTGTTTATTATAATAATATTATCTTCAACTACTAATGTCTCAGTATTTATTGTAGTTGTAGTACCAGAAATAACTAAATCTCCAGCTACTGTTAAATTATCATTTAATGAAATACCATTAACATCTTTAAAAAGCTCTAATGATGTTGCAATTATTGTAGATTCATTTACATAGTACAATATACCATTGGCTGGATCTATAGCTATCTGATTCGCCGAAATATTTGGCAGTGTCATTCAAACCTCTTTATTTGATTAGAAAGTTCCGCCATCAATAATCGAATTTGATATTGTGACTGCGCTCAATGTTCCGCCGGTAACAGTAATACTACTAGCGTTTTGAATCGCCATGGTACCTAAAGCAAGCGTAACTCTTGCTGCCGTTGCATCTGCGTCATCTATAAGTGATCTTCCAAATGATGTTAACGTTGCAAGACTTGCTGTACCACTCCCGGTAAAATATGGGAGGCTATCCGCTGCCGATGTCAATCCAGCTAATGCTGCTAATTCGCCGTCGTATGCCTGAACATCAGTGCCTATAACAAGGCCAAGAGCTGTCCTTGCCCCAGAATCGGTTGTAGCGCCTGTACCACCCTTATTAAGAGCTATTGTAGTGCCACTCCAAGTACCAGTAGTGATGGTACCGAGCGTTGTGATGGTGGCTTGACCAACATACGTTGAAGCGATATCAATGGCATCGGCGGCGACGGTGATTCTGTCGGCAGTACCGACAGCATCAAGTGTACTACCAGTCTTAGTAAGACCAGCGCCTGCAGTGACTTGACCCGCTCCAGAGTTCTGTGTAAAGACTAAGGCTGTGGTGCCGAGCGTGATAGCATCGTTCGTAGTGAGAACCCAGCCAGAGTCGGCATTGTCGGTACCCTCGGATACGAAGGTGAACATTCCTGTCGTAACCTTGGCACTGGAGTCAGTATCATCTGCTCTAGACCAGCCACCTGCTGCTACGACATAGATACCGTTAGTAGGGGCAGATGTCTGCGCAATGACGAGTACTCGCTCACCAGCGATTACCGCTACACCATCAATCGTTTGAGTACCAGACAGAGTAATGTTTGCTGTGGCAATTGCTCTTACCGACGCTTTAACATCTAGTCCTTGACGTGCTGCGTCAACATATGCCTTAGTTGCGGCATCTTGAGCACTGGTTGGATCGGCCAATCCTGTTATCTTATATGAGTTAAGGGAGACGTCAGCGGCGGGCGCCGCTAATTGGTCTAATCTATTAGCCCTGACGCGTGCATCTGTATAATAAAGATTTGTTAATTCGGTTAAATTTGCGGTGGTTTGGTTAGAAAGAGACGAAACAGTTCCTGTTACATTACCAGTTAATGCTGCTGTTACAGTACCAAAAGTTACGTTAGAACTAGTTCCAACGGCCTGACCGATAGAAAGGGTGATCGTATTAGCAACATCATCATAAGTCTTACTAACACCAGTCCCAGCAGTAAGTGCTGATTCAACCGCATCTTGTGCGGCCTCAGTAAAGTCAGTAATTGTCGCAGAAGTAATACTAATACTAGTGTTGCCAGCTGCTGTTAAGCGGCCTTGAGCATCGACAGTAAAGGTCCCTACAGTGCCTGCTCCACCATATGATCCAGCCGTTACAGCGGTGTTGTCAAGGTTTAAAGTTATTATATCTGTAGACCCCGCAACAGAAGTTAAACCAGTGCCTCCAGAGATTGTAAGAGTATCAGATCCAGAAGTTATTGTTTGATTAGATCCAGAGTCTCCCGCTACAGTAAATGAGGTGGCTAAGGCATCAGCTACAGAGTCAACATATAATTTGGTTGCAGCATGTGTATTCGCAGTTGGAGTTGGAACAATAACTACCCCAGAAAATGTCTTATTTCCAGTAAGTGTTTGAACCGTTCCCAGGGTAGTAAAAGCACCAAAACCACCAATTGCTTCGATTGTTGCCGAATTAGGTCCACTAGTACCTTTACCATAATAAAGTATATCATCAGCTTCATTGTAAGCTAATTCTGCGTTTTCAAGGGTTGTTGGAGATCCTGCCGCGCCAGAACTAGACCTTCTTTTAATTCTAACTGTATTTGACATGATTAGAAATTGCCTCCATCTACTAGATTTGTTTCAGCGTAGTTTATCCATTGACTACCGTTATAACGTAAAACATTGCCACTCGCAGCACTTTGTATAGTAACATCTGTAAGCCCATTTAATACTGATTGAGTTGAGATTAGTGCTTCAGCGCTAATAATTCTATCCTTAACGGTTAAATGAGAACCGGCTGGATTTATACCCACAACTGTTTGCATTGCTTCTACTGCATCATTTAAATTCGCATGCTGTGCGGCGTGCGGCACAGTGGCAGAATCAAGGGTATCATTTGCTACGGGATTGACAAAGTTATCTAAGGATGCTGGATATTGGATTGGCATTGTGTTCCTATAGGGATAGTATCTTAGTATCTGTGTCGCTCCAATATATAGTAACTGGACGAGAAATTCCATCACCCAAATAGGGCAAATTTTCTGAAGAATCAATATAAGATATTAGCCTAGAACTGGCGTCTGCAGCTCCTACCTGGTATAGGACTATCGCACTAAATGTAGACCCATCATGATCTGGTATGCTTGCATCATTAGCGTCTAGAATACCATCTACTGAAGTTATGCCAGATAAGTTTTCTGATCTAGACTTTATCGCGCTAGAATTAATATCCGAAACATATTGGTCTATGCTTTGATTGGCGGTATAGCTGACAGTATCAACCAATAAAACTTTAAAATTATTTAAAGCTACATCGATTTCACCTTTTAAAAGGGATTCTTTAGCTTTTTTATATACAAAATTTGCCATTATTAAATTCCAATAGCTTTTGATATTTTAATTTTATATTTATAACCTTTTTCAAAATATTTTTTTCCATCAACATAATATGATGGAGTTGCATCTAATGATGGAAAATCTATATACACTTCTGGTTTCCACGAATGAATACTTATTTGAGTTGAAATATTTTCCCATCTACTAGGAGCTTTTTGAACATATTTTCTTTGACATAAAAAATGTTTACTATTTAAAAAGTTTGAGGCTGGTCTTTCATTAAATGTTATTTTTACCCTACCATCATTATAATCATTAGATATATAGAAATCTCCATCAATAGGATCTATGTTTTCTATAAAAAATAATGGATTTTTTGCAATTATATTATATGATATATCTGTTTCAAGTTTAATTGAATTATCTTCAATTAATACGGGAACTATACCGGGGTCTTTGATCTCTGTATCAGACGGAGTGGCTGAAGAAATAAATTTAAAGGTAATTTTTTCTGTGTCAATTATTGATCCACTAGAATCAACAATGTTTTCAACATTTATATAATAATCTGTTAAATCAGTTAAACTAGCTTTCCAATAAAGAACTATTATTCTAGAAATTTGATTGTAATCTTTAATTGTATTTATTAGTTGGAATGGTGAACTTATAGATACTGGCGTTGCTGCACTTATGTATACTTTAAAATTTTCATTTTTTAATGAAGATATTTTTACGGTCCTACCAAATTTGATAGAAACACTGTATACACCGACTTTTGCCTGATCAATCAAAAATAAAGCCATCAATATTCTCCAAAATTAAAATCTACTCACTATAGTAGTAAGCAAAAGCTAAATATGAAAATGGGAGGCGGAGATTTTCTCTCACACCTCCCATTTCTAGGGCAATAACTATAACAACCCTAAGGTTTTATGATGTCATTTCGTTAGTGACAACAACCTCATAATTACGAGCTAGTCTAACATTCTTAGCAACGGTAATTCCTTCTCCGTCACCAAGCATAACGATATCATAGCGCTCTTTCATCTTCATGGCGCGGATGTCGCGGCTCGGATCATCAAATTGATCCGTGCTCATGTCATCCTTAACAAGAAGTACACCGACCTCATTACGGTCGATTAAGAACAGGTCTGACATTGCTGGCGTACTACTGCTCTTAGCCGTGAAGCTTACGAATGGTGATACAATAACATTGAGGCCCATTGGAGCAGTAGTATTGAGTGCTCCCGCTGCTGATTGTGGACGATATCCCCAGCTGGTATTAGCAGCTGCGCCACCCTGATGGAAGACAGAGTCCTTGAGGAACACCGACCACATAAGTGGGTGAAGAATAAAGTCTGTTGGGATATGATTTTCCGCCATAAGAACAGCTGCCATGTCGACAACATCATCCCATGTAAGAGTAAGGTTATAAGCCCCATTAATTCCACGACCAGTAGTATCCGCCTGCGAACCAGCATTGTCGTAGACAATACTAGCAGCATCTTTAAAGCGGCCCAATGCAATTTGCTCCTTAAGACGTGCCATAGCACGACCCGCGGCGCGAACATGAAGCCCAACAATATCCCAGAGCGAGTCAGCGATGACTTCTTCTGTGAAGGAGAGCTTTACGCCCTTCTTTGAGACCTTACCCTCGATTTGCTTGGCAAATGCGAGTGCTTGTTCTGGATATTCCTGTCCTTCTGGAATTTCGGCTGCCTGGATTGCATTAACGGCTGGGAACTCCAAAGAGCGACCCTTTCCTAGGCGCACCGTAGAAAGTAGCGGCGTTACCAATAACTGTGGCTCTGCTGCTTCTTTTAGTGTACGAGAAATGACCTTAGGGAAAAGTATAGCTGCATCTGGCGATGCGAAAGCTTCCTTGATGGTCACTCTATTGTTTTCGTCGATATGCCCATCCTCGGTTAATACAGTCTCCCATGCTGGGAGACCCGAGAGGAGCTCTTGGATTGTCTTACTCATCTTAGGATCTTTCCTCCTGTTATTGTTTTATTATAACGTCAGATTGACGCGGAATGCGCCAATCACATTTGTAACGTCCAGATTAGAACGTATACCCAACTTGCCAGAAAATGCGCCCGAACGGGTAAGTTCGTACACTGTCTTCAAGGCACCTGGATCTGATGGCAACTGCATATATGATAACAAGCCGTCATCAAAATTCGTTGCAAATTTCTCTACTTCTATTACTTTACCAACCTGGAGGTAGGAATAAACTGAAGGCGTGTCAAAGAAATCGCCCACTGCTGCTAATACTGGACGTCCCATGTGGTCTGCTCTTACAAGCGAACCAACTGTTACATCAGCGTTTGTACCATCAACCATTGGATATTCAACATACCCGTGGGTGATAAAGCCTGCACCTTGTGATGTGCCCTTATCGAATGGACGATAAAGATCGTATTGTGCTACACCAATAGGAATTGATCTAGCTGCCACAACAACTGTTCCAGCTCCAGAGTCGTATACTGGTGTTGCGCCAGCCAGTGGATCCCATGTTGCTGGCATATTTGCACCGCTCCATGTGACAGCATTAGCTGTTCCGTTGGCTGGGACTACTCTCGCATCGCCATTACTATCGGCTTTTACTGAAAGAATGGTTCCTTTTGTGATTACGATCTCAAAACGATCATCTTCACTATCCTTGTACCAAGTTGGCAGATTCTCATCTGGCAACAGGTATGCTGCTGGGGCAATGCCCTCTGAAACTACAAAACGGCCTGAACCAGTTTTTGTTCCTACTTTACGAAATTTTGCTAATGTCATTTAATTTATCTCCTTGTAATATTTGGTTTAAAGTTTACGACGGCCCATAAGAGCATCTACAAAAATCTGCTCAGCTAAATCTATTACTATTACTTCCTTTTTGTCTTCTTGTCCGTCAAGGGTAGTAACTCCCTCTTCATTTTCAACGGCCTCAATTTCAGAGTTGATCTCTGGCATTTTTGTCTTAATGTTCTTCACACTAGGCATTTTTGCAAGATCTCTCAAGGAATCAGCCAAAGAAGAGGCACTACGCTTATTGTGTTCGGTAATGAGTTCTTCTCTAGCATCATAGGATTCAATCCCTACTGATATTTTTGCATCTACAACTCTTTCAACAAGAGTTCTATGTAATGCGCTTCTGAGCTTCTGGTTCTCTTCTTCAAGAGCCTGAAGCTTATTATCTGAATCATCTGCTTTTTGCTCAGGGGCAACTTTTTCACCAGTGAGCTCGGCTTCTGCATCTTCAGTATCTTTATTTTCTTCTAAGGTTTCAGCCTTTGCAGGATCAACTACTTCCTCATTACGTTCCTCTGCTGTTTCTGTAACTTTATCAGAATCTTTTTGTTCATCTACCGAAGAGTTTTCCTCGGGAACAATAATCGGTTGTTCTTTTTGTAACAAATCTATTTTCTTGATAATCATATCCGCGACATCTTCTTCTTTAGCGGAAACTGCGGCATGGTATAGTGTCTTTAATAGATCAAGAGCATTGTCTTCTGGGGCCAATTCGCCCTCTTCAACAACAACTTCAACTACCTCTTCTTGCGTATCTACAGTAGCATCTTTTAATGCACTGGCCGCAATGACGGAAAGATCCTCACTAAGCTCTCCGGCTACTGCAAGGATATCTTCGTCTATTACAATAACATCTTTCATTTTAAGATTCTCCTCAGATTTATTTTTCATAGAGTCTTCATAAGATAGTAATGAGGCCCTTTCATTATTGACATTTTCATTCTCCTGAATAGCAAGAGCTGTTAAAAAAGCCCCCTTAAGATGGAGGTATAATGGTCTTGATTCTTTTTTCTTCATACCCTTTAATATTGATTCATTTTCATTGATAGAAAAAATGTCCTCATTATCCATATTTAATACGAATGCTGAACTTTTAACTATCCAAGAATCAGCCATAGTCGCTGTTGCATCTGCAGCTTTTACACCTCTAACCCCAGATCTTTGATCTGCTGGTTGATTAACAAAGGAATATTCTTTGAAGGAAATATCTTGCATATCAGCAAAAGCCATCTTGCCCTTATAAATCTTGCCCCTCACGTATTTAGCTAATTTAGGTCTACCATTGGCATCTTCGGCTGCAAGGTCATCTCCTGATATAGAGCAGATAGCTTTCCCTGCTCTTCCGCCAACTGAACCAGTCATATATCGTTTATCTGATATTTTTTGTGCTGCGACAGGGTCCGTAATAGCTATTTGTAAGCGAACATAAGATGAACCATCTTCTTCTTTATCCATTCTAGCCGCCATAACTCTTCCAATTGGCTCAGAATTCATATCATGATTAAGTATAATTGGCTTTGGATATGGATCAACCCAAGACTGTAGCGCTTTTTCTAGCTCATCAGCTGAATAATTATTATAATTACCCGTTAGTCCGTTCGTGGATAGCAGCAGCTTCGATTATTAGACCCTGCTTAGAATCAAAAGCCTCTTTAAAGGAATAATCGGAATTCGCAAAGTCGGGCATTTCAATAGTAAAGTTTTCCGTAAACTCAAAAGCCATTTTTGCGTTCCTTTATTGTTGATCAGTAATATAGTAAATTTGTTTTTGTAAGATTAAACAATCTTATATAGATATATCCTAGTTTATTATACTTGGTATAGATTAATATTACCTCTAGAATCGCCATTTGTCAAATACTGCTGATGCATCATGGGCGACATTATATGGGGGGAATAGATATAGGATGCGCAAAAGAGGTTATAACCCTTTTGTGTAGCGGCTTTTGACCAACCAACATCTTCACCCTGTTTATTAAATTCATAATCTACATTATTATAAACATCTTTAGACATCATTTTTGCTGCCATTATAATATCTGATTTAAAATATGTCCCGAGTGGATACTTTTCTTTTCTATAAGCATATTCAAATCCCTGGTCTTTCCAGGACATAACACTTGGGTATTGAGAATCGTTTGGGGTCATAAACATAAGGGGCGCTACAGCGTCTGCCCCATCCTTAATGTGGGCCATAAGTAGTTCTATTGTATTTGGATCTCTTAATAGAATATCTGAATCTAAACTAAAATAAAAATCTGGTTTATATTCTCTTACTCTCGACAATAAAGAATTTCTCAAAGAAACCATATTATGGTATTTCGACATAGTCCACTGTCTTCCATTATTTTGATGTTCAAAATGTTGGATATCACTTCTCTCATTTATCTCAAATAAAGGAAATCTTTTGTCTAATTTTCTCCAAGTTAATAATGATTGAGTTGTTGATGGATCATCAGGAGAGGTCTCAAACATAAAACCGACATCTCTCATGTCAATAGACTGATTAATAATACACTTAATCCACTCTGGAATAATCCAATCTCTTTTATAAATTGGACAACCAATTATTAGTTTCATTTTTATTCTTTAGCTTCGGCTTTTTTTGACACTGTCTTTTTTTCTGCCTCAGCTTTTATTTCTAAAACGCGCTCAGTATTAGCTTCTTTATTCCCGATAAAAGGTGCTGGAGTATCGATAGAAGGCTTTACTTCTATCGTTTGCATAATGCTAGTTATAATATCAGACAAAACTCGCAAAGCTAAATTTGTTTGATTATTTGCAACCGCCTTCTTAAAACCTTTAAGTGCATCTTCCTCTGCGAGAAACTGTTTAGAAATTTCTGAATTAATCATTAGATTTATTTTCATCCTCTGCCACATCTGGCGATAATTCGTCTGTATATATTACAGTATAGTCTTTTTCTAGCAAGTTTTCAACTACTGATAGCCAAGATAAATCATTTCTTTTAATATTTGGAGAAGTTCTAGTACCATGTTGATTTGCGGGTCTTATAATATTACCAGCGCCCTTTGTTTTATTGGGCATATTCGTTGATTTAGGTTGCTTTATTGCTGTTGCAGTTGCAGTTGCGCCCTTAGTCGGTGCGACTGCTGCCTGAGCATCCGCTTGGTGTGTGGCAACGTCCATTTGGACTCTTGCTTGAATTGCACCCCATAATGTTGCCTCATCAATTTCTGGGTTTAGCCCCATTTCAATTCTTACTTCAGCTAAATTGATTATTGAACTAGTATATTTTTGTATTGAGTGAGTTTCTTTTTTAACCTGAGTATCAACATCAATTTCATTAAATTTAAAATGACAACGATCTGATACACCATCTTCAATTGGATTTTTTATAGGGTCAAAACCACCCTCAAATAAAAGTTCATTAAATATATTTACTCTAATCATTTCCGCAAACTGTTTCTGATATTGTTTAACTTTATCATATAGCGCAACATCGAGTCTGTCACTAGCAGATCTATTACCGCCACCCATTGACATCCCCAGGTGATATGGTGCTACTCCTAGACCAGCAGCGACTCTTTCCTTAAAATGCTCTAAGTATGGGGATGCATCCAATAGCTGATTGCCTGCTGCCACGACATCAATATCGTGTCTAAATGGCAAAATTAATCCGCCTTCTGTTCTCAGATTTTCTATCTCTATCGCTGCGCGTGATATTTCTTCTGGTTCTGCTGGCTGTTCAGCCGTACCGATTGTATATTTGTATAAAGGAAATAATTCTCTATGAACAAGATTTTGTATATCTTCTTCAAGTTGTCTTAGCGCAATAACATCATCTAAAACATTAACAAGAAATGGTGTACCAAAAGCTCTTCCAGTTTTTTTATCAAAAGCTATGTGGATAACTCTATCCGCAGTCCAAGTAGGTGTCTTTGGCGATGATGTATAAGTTGATGAATCAGTTTTTTGCTCATATGTTTTAGGTCTATTAAATTTATCTCTTGAAATTCTAACTTGCTCAGTTGGTATTAGATAATACCCAATTACTGGTTCTTCCGCTGAAACGGGCAATAATTTTTCGGGAAAATAACCAGATATATCACCTCTAGCCTTAACTATAAAAACGTTCGCAAATTTAAAAAGCTGATCTGATAATTCTATTAAAAAATCTAAGAATGGTCGTTTCATAATCATTTCAAAAAAATCAATTCTTTGATATAAGTATGCTACTGCATCTGGATTTTCACCAACAATTTTCCAATTTTCTTTCCAAAACAATTCTTTATATTTATTTATAGCTTGTTTAATATAAGAATCGGTATCTACCGCCTGCATAATACGATCAAAATCGTAAGGGGATGGCTCGAATGTCGCCCTATCACTATACCAGTAAACTGAATCATGGCGCCCAAGAGCTAATGAGGTTACCCTCATAACTTTAGACAGAGTGCCAACATCTTCTGGATTTATTGTTTTTGCTACAAAATCACCCATATTAATACCATCTCGTTGACGAAATGGTAGATAGTCTAGTATCGCCATTAGTTCTCCTGTATAAATCTAATAGAATAGTACTTATCTAATTCGATTTTTATACTTACTTAACCCTGCTCTAGTCCTGATTTTTCAAAAGCATTCTTTATAATAAGACCCTTAACTGCTTCTAGCCAAAAAATTGTTTCAGCTTCAGCAAAATCACTTCTATACGAAAGATTCTTATCACTAATTTTAATTTCTACCGAAAAATCTGTTTTCACTTCCTCTTGGACTACTGTCTCTACATCACTCATATTGCTCCTTTAACTTTTCTATTGTTTTTACTAGTTGTTTAATTGTAGCATCTTTGACTATATTCTCTGTCATTAGCTGAGACAGTTTATCCTGAAAACCTGCAATGATTAAGTTTATATCAATATTAGAATCTACATTATTTGGCTGTTGCATTCTATCAACTTTTCTTTCATTATCTGACCCCTGTTGTTCAACAAGGGGATTTACTTTTTTGGGAAATATCTTAGACATTTTAACAGTATATCAGTTAATCTAACGAGATTCAAGTTCTACTACTCTAGCGGATAATTCCTGAACTGCCTTTACCAAAAGGGCAACAAGATCTTGATTTTTATACATTCGAGGTTTCCAAGAACTCATATCGTATATGCCACCTAGTTGATCTTTTGAAAGTTTTTGATTTTCATCTTCCGGAAGATAGTTTAACAATCGGGGTTGTGTTTCTGCAATTTCTTCAACAATAAATCCATATGATCTACTTAATGACATCAAGTCTTTTGCTTCTTGAGTCCAAGGTTTTTCGGTTGTTGGATCAATTACCCAAGGTTCTCCAGTTATTGGGTCTGGATCTCCCTGTCTCCACGTAAACTCTCTTGGTCTAATGGAGTTTAAAATATTTAAAGGATTTTGTATATCTACAATATTATCTTTTAATTCTCTAAGTGATGATATAGGAGTAATTCTATAAACAGCCTGCCCAGAGAGGTACTGGATGTGTGCATCTATTCCCGTCCCTGTCGGGAATGACCATGACCTATAGGTAAAGCCGAGATGCTGCCGTAATATTTGTAACTTCAACGTTACCACCTGTACTCACAGTAAAAGCGCCGCCGTTATTAATCTCCCTACCACTTAGAGTACCAGCATTAATATTATCCGCATTAATTGTCCCAGCGTAAACATAACCAGTACTTATCTCAGAAACTGTTATTGAATTGGCTGTGATTTTACCACCTGCAATTGTCGTACTAGCACCATTAATTGTGGCAATTATAGTTCCTGCAGTTATCATAGTACTAGCCGCATAATTTGCTGTATCTTGAGCATCATCTGCAGTATCTTGAGCATCATCTGCAGTATCTTGAGCAGTTATTGCAATGCCCTTCGCGTCAAATGCCAAATTATAGGCGGTGGTCGCATCATTTTGTGCTTCC
>Ga0209284_10005207_pt1 | contig 13737 bp, 11 predicted proteins | sample FRY03_FD_187211 | JGI IMG/M metagenome (GOLD analysis project Ga0209284, IMG submission 187211) | Freshwater microbial communities from Lake Fryxell liftoff mats and glacier meltwater in Antarctica - FRY-03 (SPAdes) (version 2) | ecosystem: Environmental > Aquatic > Freshwater > Ice > Glacier... | reverse complement strand
CCCCCCCAGCCTCCCCTTCGACAGGCTCAGGGGGAGGAGCCGGTTTCTCGCTGATGCGCAAGGCCAGCACACGCGAAGAAGGAAGAAGTCGGACTTTTTCCGAAAAGTCCGACTTCTCATAGCAGGGGGTTTACTGATACGCCAGCGCGCCATCTTCCTTGAACGTAAAGCCCCGGTGCCAGGACTTGAAGGGGTAACTCCCCAGCGCCTCCACATTCAAATCAATCCCCAGCCCCGGCTTCTCCGGGATTTCCAGATAACCGTCCACCAGTTTCATCGGCTCGTCCACAATATCCCGGCGTGCGCCCTCGTCGTCCGCGTGGTATTCCAGAATCAGAAAATTGTGGGTGCTGGCCGCGAAATGGACATTCACCGCCGTCGCCACCGGGCCGCAGGGGTTGTGGGGCGCCACGCTGACGTAATGGGCGTCGGCCATCGCCGCCACTTTCTTCATCTCCCACAGACCGCCCATCAGACAGATGTCGGGCTGGATGATATTCACGGCCTGGCGGGCCAGCAGCTCCCGGAATTCGTGGCGGGTGTAGAGCATTTCACCCGTCGCCAGGGGCACGTCCACCTGTTGGGCCAGCTTTTGCATGGCGTCGTAATTCTCCGGGCGCAGGGGTTCCTCCACAAAGAAGGGGCGGAAAGGGGCCACCACCCGGCAGAGTTCCTGGGCCTGAGAGACCTCAAAGAGGCGGGCGTGTGGGTCCAGGCCGATGTCGATATCCTCGCCCACGGCCTCCCGCACAGTCGCCACCCGCCGCTCGGTCTCGCGCATAACTTTGTTCCAGGGCATAGCCTGCCAGCCGCTGGGCAACGGTCCCATTTTGATGGCGGTGTAGCCATACTTTTCGATGAGCGCCACCGCATTTTCGGCCAATTCCTCCGGCGTGTTGCCCCGGGGCGCCTGATAGACGCGGATTTTGTTTCGGCATTTGCCCCCCACCAGCCGGTAGACGGGCAGCCCCGCGGCTTTGCCCGCAATGTCCCACAGGGCGTGTTCAATGCCGCTGATGGCCGCGTTCAGCACCATCCCGCCGGGGAAGCGGGAGCCAGCGTACATCAACTGCCACAGCCCTTCGATGTCCCGCGGGTCGTGGCCGATCAGCCAGCCTTCAAAGTCCCGGATACACTCGACCGTCGCTTTGTCCGGGCCGCACGAGTACGCCTCGCCCACGCCGTGAATGCCCTCGTCTGTGTGTACACGCACATACGGGATGTTGCGGTGGCCCAGATTGACCAGAAATGTTTCGATGGATGTGATTTTCATAGGGGTACCTTTGGTGATTGGGTGATTGGGTGATTGGGTTATTAGGGGATTAGAAGTATCACGTGCCAAGTGTCGGCGTGCCTTTTGCCTTTTGCCTTTTGCCTTCTCTATCTTCGCCACCTGCGAATTTCCTTGCGAATCGCCTTCCAGCGCGCCGTCGCCCGCCGCGCCGCCAGCGCGCTGAACTGGCCCGTGGCATAGCGGCTTTCGCTGACCGCCTGGGAGAGGCCCAGCACATTGCCGGTGATGCGCCGCTGGCGTTCGCCCTCGTCGATGGGATGTTCGTCCAGGTAACCGGCCAGTTTCCGGCCATATTCCAGTTCGGTTTCGGCTGGGGTTGGCCCTCGGCCCAGGCGTCGCCCCCAGCCCACCAGACTCAGCCAGGGGTCGTCCGGGTCTCGCCTGTCCAGCCAGACCAGCAGCGCCCAGAGCAGACCGGCCACCGGCAGCAGCCAGAAGAGCATCTGCCAGTTCCACAGCCCCGTATCCACCTCATCAATCACTTCCGGTTCGACGGGCGCGGGCGGCACAAACGCGCCGGATTGAATGCTGGGCAGACCGGTCCGTTCCAGCGACGGACGGCCCGCGGTCGGCTCGAAGGGAATCCAGCCCAGTTCAGGGAAATAGACCTCCGGCCAGGAGTGGGCGTCGGCTTCGGTGATCGTCCACTCCTGGCGCTCCCAATCCCAAAAGGTGGAGATATAGCCCGTGGCAAAGCGGGTGGGCAGCCCGTTCAGCCGGGCCAGGGTGGCAAAGGCTGTGGCGTAGTAATCGCAATAGCCTCTGGTCAGATCGAAGAGGAAAAAGTCGGCCACGTCCATCCCCTCCGGCGGGCCGGGCACGTCCAGATCGTAGGGGAAGCTGCGCAGATAGCCCTCGATGGCCGCCGCGATTTCGTAGGGCGATGTGCGGCCCGCGCCCAACTCCCCGGCCAGTTGGCGGGTGCGCTCCGTGACGCTATTGGGCAGGGCCAGATGGACGGCCATCCCCGGTGGCAGGGGGCGGCTCTCTGACCAGCCGGGCGACGCGGCCAGTCTCTGCTCGCTGACCGCGGGGATGGACGAAACCACATCGTAGCGGCTGAGCGGCGCGGCCTGTACCCACAGGGCCACCAGATCATCCGGCGAGCGGGTCTGGACGCTGTAATCGGTCAACACAGCCTGGGCCTCGCCCGCCGCGTAGAGCAGGGCCGTGGGCGCGCTGGTGGTGATGCGCTGGACCAATTCCTTGCGCCCCTGCCACTCCTCCCGCCGCCAATCGCTGTTGGCGTCCACCGGCTCCCGCTGCAAACCGGGCGGATTCTCCCAGCCGCTGCCGTCGTAGAACGAAAAAGTAGCTTTGCGCAAATAGACCCGGGGCGGCACCACATCCGGCCCGCCGCTGCCCCCCTCATTTGTGCTCACTTTCATCACGACAATCTGGGAAAGCTCGGCCCCGCCGTCCAGCAGAAAGCGGTTGGGCAGACCGCTGCCGATGCGTCCAAAGCGCAGACCGGAACGCCGTTCCAGTTCGGGGAAAAGCTGCTCGCTCAAATCCTCCATCGGCTGATAGACCGGCTGCATCACTTCGTAGACCCGCCAGGCCAGACTGTTGACCGACACGGGCGGGGCCAGCACAGCCACCAGCAGAATCAGCAGCGTCAGCCCAGCGCTCATCATTGCCCTGTCCAGTAGCAGGCTGGGGCTATAATCAATCCCCCGCGCCCGCCAGCTCTCCTCAAGCGTGCGGTGATCCAGCCAGAAGTGCAGGGCCAACGTCAGCGCCAAAGCGAGTGCCAGGGGAAAACGTTCACCCGACCCGTAGAATTGGATGGTCCCCAGCAGCCAGAGGGTGGGCAGCGCGCCGACCAGACCGTTGCGGGTGCGCAACAGCAGCCAGGCCGTGGCCGAGACCGCCAGCCAGATCACTGCACCGATCAGCCAGAGAAAGACCAGATCGTCCTGGTGTGCGCCCCCGGCCAGAATGCCCCGCTGCCATTCGCCAAAGCGCCAGACCAGACTGAGCCAATCGGCGCCGATTCCCTGGGCGATGGGAAGCCATTCGCCGCTGACAGCCGCCTCGCGCAGCGCGGCCAGACTGGGCAGCCAATCCACAATCACTTGCGTCAGCACAGCCAGCCCCAGCAGCAGCCAAAGGACGGCAGCCACAGCAGCCGCGGCCCTGCCCACTGCCTTGCCCACCGCCCTGCCCACTGCCCAGCTCGCCCTGCCCCGCCTGCTGGCGATGCGCGACACAGCGCCCACCAGCAGCCAGACCACCAGCAGCGCCACCGGGCCGATCCACTCCAACTGCACGCCGCTGGAACGCATATTGATCCAGCGGGCGCCGCGCACACCGCTGGCGGGCAGAATCGACAGAATCAGCCCGGCCACAAAGACAGTCCAGCCCAGGCGCGGGCGATAGCGGCTGTCCACCCAGCGCAGGAAACGGACGAAGGCGTGGGACTGTTCCTGCTCATAATACGCGCCTGCTGCCATCAGCTCACCTCCTCTTCCACTTCCATCGATATCACACCGCCGGCGGGTGTGCTGCGCAGAATCGTGCGCCGCCGCCGGTAGGTGAGCGAGGCGCGCAGGGGTGTGCCAGCCTGGAGAAATTGGGCCTGAATCTCGTGCCGGGTCAACAGTTCGCCCAGCAGACTTTCCACCTGCTCCTCGCCCGCCAGCGCGTCCTCGTCCGCGGGCGTCACGAGCATCGCGCTGCCCACCACCCCGGCCCGGCGCAGGTGCAACAGCTCGGCCATCCACGCCGCCGAAGTCGTCGCCCCTTCGACAGACTCAGGGCGGCGCAGGTCCGGGCTGATGACAACGACCGTCTGCCCGCGGCCCAGCAGGTCCCGGTTGTGGCGCAGGAGTGCGTCCAGGGATGTGTTGCCGGTTTGCGCAGGGGCCAGCGCGGCCAGAATCTGCCAGAGGTGGCCTTTGCCGGGCTGGGGCGGCACTGTCACAGAGAGCAGGCCATCGGGTCCGGTCCCCGCGGCCAGCAGCCCCACCGCCCGTCTGTCCCCGCCAGAGAGAAGCTCGGCGGTCAGGCTGGCGGCCAGAACAATCGCATATTCCAGCGTGCTTTTGGGGCCGCTTCCCCGGTGGGCGGCGGCGTTCAGGTCCAGCACAATCCAGAGATCGCCGCTGGGTTCGGCCTCCACTTCGCTCACCATCAGTTCGCCCCGGTGGGCTGTGCTGGGCCAGTGGATATGGCGCAGACTGTCGCCGGGACGGTAGCCGCGCACGACGGGCGAGCGGTCATCCCCGGCCAAAGGGCGGCGGCGACGATCCCGCCCCACCAGCGCGCCCCGGGGCAGTTCCATCGGCGGCAGTTGGGCCACCCGGGGATAGACGAGCAGGGCTTCGCTGCCCCGCCCCTGCACTTCCACGCGGAAAAGGCCAAAGGGATCGCCGCTGGAAAGGCGATGCGGGCCGAGACGAAAGACGCCCCGCTGCTCACAGGTGGCCTCGGCCCGCCAGCTATATTTCTGATTGGCCCCACAGCCCACCACCTGGCTGGGATTGTAGCCGGGCAGATAGGAGTCGTCGTCAAATTCCAGCCAGAGCAGAGGCAGTACGCCTTCGTTGTGCAGGACGAATTCTTCTTGCAGCGAATCCCCGGCCACCAGCATACTGCCCCGGCGGCGGCGCTCCAGGCGGATGGTCCCGGCCTGGCGGCGCACCCAAAAATAGGCGGCGGCGTAAACACCCAATAGCGTAAGGATTAGCAAAATCCAGATTGGGCTGGGGTTGAGCAGGTGGATGAGCAGCAGCCAGGGGGTGAGATAGAGCGGCCAGAGCAGTCGGGGCACAATCTGCTGATCCGGCGGCAGCTCCCGGTTGAGAAAGCGGGTGAGCGCAGCGCGCAGGGGTGCGCGGCGGGTGATGGGCGTAGGGCGATGGCGCTGGTGGGTCATGGATTGGAAGTTCCTGGGCTTTTGTGCCACAATAGCGCGCGGTTACGCGTGTGGCTATTCTACCACATTCCGCGCTCGTTCCTACGCTCCGCGTGGGAACTCCGAACGGACGCTCCGCGTCCCCACCCGACGCAGAGCGTCAAAAAGCCGTTCCCACGCGGAGCGATGGGAACGAGAATACCCTATGACCACTTCCCCCATCGGCCTCACTGCCCACATCGCCGGACCCATCCGCTGGATAGCGGGCGCGCCCTGTCTGCCCCTGCACTTGCCAGAGGGCAGCGCCGCGCTGGAAGGGCCGGCGGCGGGGCGCTATTTTCTGGCCCGCTGTACCGATAAAACAGATGGTGAGCGCGTGGACTGGACGCTCTATTTGCGGCGTCCTCTCTACGCGGTCCGACGCCAGGGCGATGAGTGGCTACTCCATTTGCCACCGGACGACGATCCGGGACACGCCTGGCTGCGTCGGCAAAGCAAAAGTGCCCCGATCCATCTGCTCGGCCCCTTTGGCAACGGCTTTACCTTGCCCGAAGCAGGCCGCAATCTGCTCCTCCTGGCCGACCTGACTGACAACCCGGGCTGGCTGACCCTTCTGCTGTCGCTGATGGAGCCGATGCTGGACCGGGGCGGGCGGGTGACACTCCTTCTGCGCACGGACACACCGCTGGACGAAGCCGCTCTTTCCCATCTGCCCATTGCCGTGGAGGTGCAGACCGCGCCCGACGAGCCAGCCTGGGAGCGAGCATTGGTGTCGTCCATTCTCTGGGCAGATGGGATTTGCGCGGGATTGCCCCAAAGTCGCTATGGCTCCCTGGCCCAGATTATCCAGTCCAAACGGTTCCGCCTGGAAGAAGGCTTCTGCCAGATTCTTGTGCAGGCGGACATTCTATGCGCAGTGGGTGCGTGCCTGGCCTGTGTTATCCCCACGGCAAACGGCGGCATCACCCGCGCCTGCGCGCACGGGCCAGTTTTCGATCTGACGCGACTTGCCGTGTAACGCGAACTGTTAGTTCGCCACGCGTAACGCAAGCGGTTAGCTTGCGATCTGGGCGCAAGCCAACAGCTTGCGTTACAAATTCAATGACTCAACGCTCCGCCTGGAATCAGGCATCCGACGCCTATAATTCGCTACACGAAGACAGCCTATCGCTGATTGCCCTGGCAACCAGGAAAGTGAGCGCGTTGCTGGGTGCGGTGGCCGGGTTGGATATTCTGGAAATCGGCTGCGGGGCTGGCAAAAATTGTATCAAACTGGCGCGCCAAGGCGCACGGGTGACGGGCGTGGACGTCAGCGACGCCCAAATTGCCCTGGCCCAGCAGCGGATGGATGAAGCCGGTGCGCCGGTGCGCCTTTTACGCGCCGACGCCGCTGACCTCTCCCCCCTGCCCGATGGCAGTTTCGACGTGATTCTGGCTATCTACGCTTTCCAGTACGTGGCGCAGATGGCCGCCTGCCTGGCCGAATGCACCCGTCTGCTGCGCCCCGGCGGACGGCTGATCTTTGCGCTGGATCACCCCATCCGCGCCGCCTTTTGGGACGAGGAAATGCAGGAAGAATCGGTACTCCCCGCCCGCAGCTATTTTGACGAAAACCCCCTGCGCTGGAATTTCACCGATACGGGAATCTCAATGACTTCTTACCATCACACGTTAGAATGGTGGTTTTCATCACTACACGAAGAGGGGTTCGTCGTCAGCGATTTACGCGAGCTGCCCCTGCCCAAGGGCTGGGAAGACGGCCCGGATGTGGATGAGTATACGCGGGATATCGCGGCGTTTCTGCCGCAGGTGATGGTGATGGAAGCGCGAAAGCAAGAAAATGGGTCTACCCACTTGGTTTCGATACGGCGGGAAACAGCACCCGCTTTCCGAAGCGACGCCTTCTCAACCAGCGCTGGTCTATAATTCCACCGGCGAAGACGGAAACAAAGATGCAAATGACAAACACTACCGACACAACTCGCAACTCGCAATTCGCAATGCCCCATCCGGTGCGCATTCTCGACATCCAAACCGACAACTACCGCACAAAGACATTTATCCTCGACGCTGCCCTCGATGCCTACCCCGGCCAGTTTGTGATGGCCTGGCTGCCCCGCTTTGACGAAAAACCCTTTTCGCTGGTCAATGCGGACCCGGTGACGCTGATGATTACGGCGGTTGGCCCCTTCAGCCGCTTGATGCACGAGAAGCAGCCGGGGGATTTCGTCTGGCTGCGCGGGCCATTTGGCACGGGCTATGGGGTGGAGGGCGAAGGGAAGCGGCTGGCGCTGGTGGGCGGCGGCTACGGCGTGGCTCCCCTGCACTGGCTGGCGCGCACCCAACTGGGCGTGGCCGCGTCGGTGACGGCGGTTATCGGCGCGCGGGCCGGCGTGGATATTCTCTACAGCGAGCGCTTTGAGGCACTATCGGGGGGTGAAGCAACCCGCCTGCAAACAATTGTCACGACGGAAGATGGCAGCCGAGGCATCCACGGGCGGGTAACCGACGCCCTCACCCCCCTGCTGGAACAGGGCGCAATCGACGCCATTTGTGCCTGTGGCCCCCACGGGATGTTGGCCGCGCTGGAGAAATTAGGCAGACAGTTCGGCGTGGAGACGCAGCTTTCCTGGGAGGCTTATATGCGCTGTGGGATCGGTATATGCGGTGCATGCGAACACGAGGGGAAGGTGTTGTGTATGGATGGGCCGGTGCTGGGGAGAAGGGATGAGAAGCTGAGGTGATGACCTCATCACCTCAGCGGCAACGGCGTCAAAGAGGAAGCAGCGGGGAGATTGAAGCCGGGGTTAGCATTTCTCACACCGTCCAGCACAGCCGCGGCGACGACTTGGGCAGCGACCGCGCCGAGCAGACTCAGTTCGAAGGGGATGTCGAGTGCGCCCGTTCCCAACGCAAAGAGGCAGTCTCCGTCGTACATTGTGTGGGCTGGACGTGTAGTGCGGGTGACGCCCGCCTGCCCCATTTGGGCCAGTTTGGTGGCCTGGGTTTTGGTCAGGGGCAGATTGGTGGCGACGACGCCGATGGTTGTGTTCTCTCGCGTGGGCGGGCGGCGAAAGAGGAATTGGTCGAAACGGGACGTGGCGATGGTTAGGGCGTCGGCCAGTTGAACGCTCTCCGGGTGGCGCGCACCGGCGATAATTTGGGCGCTGTCCGGGTCCACAATATCGCCGATGGCGTTGACGACCATCAGCGCGGCCACCACAACCCCGCCCGGTAGCGTGACCGATGCCTGGCCCAATCCGCCCCGGCTGGCGTTGGCAATGCCCAGCAGTTTGCCCACAGTGCAGCCTGTGCCCGCGCCCACACTGCCCCGGCTGGCGTCCGTGTCACTGGCGCTCTCGCAGGCGGTGTAGGCGTTGGCGTCGGTGGGGTAGACTGCCGAGCCGTTGTAGCCCAGATCGTAGACAATCGCGGCGGGGACAATCGGCACGCGGGCGGCAGGTGTGGGCCAGCCATAGCCATTCTCGGCCAGCCAGCGCACCGCGCCGTGGGCCGCGCCCAGCCCATAGGCCGAACCGCCGCTGAGTACAATCCCATGCACCCGGTCCACATTGACGACGGGATCGAGCGAGTCTGTCTCGCGCGTGCCCGGCGACGATCCCCGCACATCCACCCCGCCGCACGCGCCGTCGGGCGAGAGAATGACTGTACAGCCCGTGCCGTTGATTTCGTCGGTCCAATGGCCTACCAAAATACCCGCAACGTCAGTCAGAACGCCCATTTGTCACCCCTTTTGCTCTCCGCCCATCTTCGCCACAACTTGCCGCTTCAGATAGCCCATCAATGCGTGCAGGCCGCGCAGTCGTTGGTGGCTGATGGCCTCGTGCAGGCCGAGCAGGAAGTGAACGTCTTCCGGGGTTTGCAACACTTCGTCAGTGGAGACGCCGTCCAGCCCTTCGGCCACAATCGCCGCATAGCCGCGCACGGTGGGCGACTCACGGGGCACATCGATGAAGAAGTGGACCGCGCCGTTCTCGATTTCTGTGAAAACAAAGACGGGTGTCTGGCATTCGTGGACCTGCTCCATCTGATCCCGCTGGGACTTAAGACGTTCGGGCAGGTCGGGCATACCCATGGCAAAGTCGAGAAGATATTCCAGGCGTTCGGATGGCTCGACCTCGCGAAAGTCATCGACGATCTCGCGCAGGGCTGGGGGCAGGGCATCCAATTTTTCTTCGGTAGTCAATTCACTGCTCATCGGGCTATTTCCTTCTTTGGAACGATTTTCCGTGCAAACAAAAGGTGACTGTCGCCAATCATCAGCGACAGTCACCCATCAGACAAGCCTATGAACGGCGGCTGCCTACTTGTCGCGCTTGAGTACGGGCAAGCCGTTCTTGCTTTCCGAAACTATATAGCCAGCGGGAACCTCATCCAAAAAGCTGTCCTCTCGCACATCTTTGGCAAAGAAGTAAAGGGTCTGCTTTGCGCCGTTGCGCAGGGTGGTCTCCTTGGAGTGCAGGAAGTACGTGCGGTCCTTGGAGTTTGTGTACGAGAATGCCATCTTTCTGTTCCTTTCGCTTTCAATACAATGAACAATATAAAACGAGTATCCACACGGTTGTACGATGGAAATGTACGATGGAAAGTGTGCGGCCACTGGTTTACTGAAATGAGGTTGAAGTGAGTAGTGTATCAGTCACTGCCAGCCAGCCAAAATCGTGCCAGTCCTACGGTCACAGAGTCCTGCGGTCACAGAGTCCTGCACTTTCACAGTCCTATTGTAGACCACCTTGCGCAAAATAAAAACTCTGAAAAACCTTCGTTCTCTATACGTTCTCGTATAATATCGTCTGGTATGCGTCTATCTGCCCTGCCAGGCGGCCAAAACTGCTCCCAGATCGTCGGCAATCACCCCGTCTGCGCCAAACTCTAAAAGCAGACGCACCGTCCACGGATGCTCCAACGCGCCAAACCAGACATAGACCGTGCGGCCCTCGTCGTGGGCCTGACGCAGCATCCAAGGATAGAGCAGTACCATCTCGGCCATTGGGCAGACGGCCTGGGCATTGCCCGGTTGCGGGCCGGTGAGGTCGAAGTGGCCCAGCCCATAGAGTGCGCAGAGGGGCTGTTCGGGCGAAAGTTCGGCCAGGCGTGCCAAAGAGGCGGCGTCGAAAGATTGCACGACGGCCTGCTTCGTCTCCCCCGGTCCATATCCAGCCGCGGCCAGCGCTTCGACCATTTTCATTTCCAGGCCAGGATAGAGTTCGGGCGATTTGGCTTCGGGCATAATGCCGATGGCGGCTTCGGATGCCAGCGCCAGAAGCTGGGCAAAGGAGGGAATCTGCTCGCCGTTGCCCGCGTCCAGGGCCTGCAATTGGGCCAATGTGAGGTCGGCCACCCGACCGCTGCCATTAGTAGTGCGGTCCACCGTCGTGTCGTGGATGACGACCAGATGGCCGTCGCTGCTCATCTGCACATCCATTTCCAGCCAATCGGCACCCGCAGCCACCGCGCTGCGGAAGGAGGCCAGTGTACTCTCCGGCTGATGGGCCGAGTCGCCCCGGTGTGCGATAGCCAGCGGGCGGGCGGGGATGGGACCGCGCAGGAGAAGGTAGCTGCCGTAGTAGATCAGCAGGAGAATGAAGACGAACACAAGCAATTGGCTGAGACATCCCAGCCCGCGGATAAACCAATTGCCGTTGCGTTGTCGTTGTTCTGTGCCCGAATACATCCCCACCACCTGATTTAAGAATAGAACGCGGATGACGCGGAAAGGACGGATGAGCGCGGATAAAAATCTGCGGTTTCTGCGAAATCGGCGTTCAGCTTTTCATTCGCCTATCACTTTATCTCTTTTCGGCCCGCGTTGCAACAAACATTTCTGTGTATTCGTGCAGAGCCATCCCCGGCCAGCCGTCTTCGTAGAAACCGGTGATCGCAAGACCCGCGTCGATCTGGCCCGCGATCTGATCGGTCAGCGTGTGGCCGAACTCCAGCGCTTCCTGGGCGGCCATATACTCCTTGCGCTCTTGCGGGCTGATGCTGGTCAGGTCAGAGTAGGGCAGGCGGTGGCGGACTTCCAGCACGCCGTCGTCCGCCTTCTTCTGATCGAAGAGGTAGAGAATCGGGTTGATGAAGCCGGAAAGGAGTACCCCGCCGGGTTTGAGGACGCGGGCCGCTTCCCGCCAGACGGGGCGCACATCGGGCACGAAGAGATTGGAGCAGGGGTGGACGATCAGATCGAAGCTGGCGTCGGCGAAGCGGGAGAGGTCGCGCATATCCCCCTCGACGGTCTTCAGGGAAAGACCCTCCCGGCGGGCCACGTCCCGGTCGCGTTCCAACTGGCGGGGAGAATTGTCGAAGACGACCACCGACGCGCCCGCGCTCTCCCCGGCGGCGGCCAGAACTGGCCCCTGCTGCCCACCGCCGGAAGCCAGGCAAAGGATGTGGGCAGCGGCGAAGGGCGGGAACCACTCGGCGGGAATTGGCTTGACGGGTGTCAGTACAATCGACCAATCGCCTCGCCGGGCTGCGGCGATTGTGGCCGCGTCTACGGGCAGGGTCCATTCGCTGCCTAATTCGACGGCCACATCCCAGGCGCGGCTGTTGTAGCGGCGGATGTCGATGGGGGGTGTTACAGGTGTGGGCATGGGTTTCTCGGAGGTGATGGATGACGCAAAAAAGGACACGGATTGGATGGATGGGATGGATTTACACGGATGACACGTATTTTCTCAATAAGTGGAGTAAACGACCTGTCAGGTGCGCCAGTTGAGAAGCCTTGCCAACCCAAAAAGTCTGTTGGCGCACCTGACAGGTCTCTGATAAACGCGGATGAGACAGGCTACGGACACTCGGCTGTCACGGGCAGGTCGGCGCGTTGCTGGGCCAGGGCAAGGGTGCAGGACAGTTCACCCGGTGGCAAGTCGTCGGGCAGGCGTTCGATGGCCGCGGTGTATTCGGCGACAGCTTCCGCATTCTTCTGCAAATTGAGCAGCACATAGCCCAGCCGCTGATGCACCCACGGCTCCGCGGGGCGCAGTTCAACGGCCTTACGGTAGTGACTCTCCGCCTCTGCCCAACTCTGCCCGGCCACAGGTGGATTTGTGGGCAGATAGAAATCCCCCACCCGACTGTGCAGCCAGCCGGAGTTGGGGCGCAGCGCCAGCGTCTGTGCATACGCATCCCCCGCGCAGGCCCGATCCCCCCAACCGGCACACAACTCAGCCTGAGTGATGGCGACATAACTTTCGTCGGGTGCGGCTATACGTGCCTGTTCGATCAGCCCCTCGGCTTCTGCGCGGTCATCCGCCAGCAGGCGCGCCAGTTCCAGATAAGCCCAGGGCGAGTCGGGAAGCAATTGCGCGGCCTTGCGCAGGTTCGCCTCGGCGTCGCCGTTTGCACCGGCCTGTGCCTGGGCGCGGGCCAACGCCAGCAGAGAGACATACGCACCCGGATCGTCGGCAGAAAAGCTATCCACCGCCTTCTGATATTCGGCCATCGCAGCCACTGCGTCACCACGCAATTCGCGGATCAGCCCCAGAGCAAAGGCACGCTCCAATGCAAAAGTAGCGGCAGGCAGGGCCTTGGCCGCTGTCTCCGCTTGGGCAAAGGCCGCTGTTGCCTGGGGCGGATCGGTCAGGCCGTCGCCGTACCAGTTGGTGGCTGCTTCGCCAATCGCAATCCAGGCCGCGGGGTCGTTGGGATTGGACTGCGCGGCTACGGTCAGGTGTTCGATGCCCTGGCCGTAGTCGCCTTGCAGGATGAGTGATTTGCCCAGATAGTAGCGAATCAGCGCGCTTTCGGCTGGATTCATTTCGTCCGGCGGGTTGCAGTCGGGTTTGCGGGGCAAGACCCGTTCCACTGCTCCACCGGCACAGAAGAAGGCCGTCTGAAAATTCAGTTCCGCGGCTTCGGGCTGTACGTCCGCATAGGCGGCCAGCCCCAATGCGAACCAGGCGATGATATGGGTGCGCCGGGTAACTTCGCCTGTGATGTCGATGCAGGACGTGCATTCGATGCGCTCGGCCAGGGGATCGTAGAGCAATGGCTCGGCCCGATAAGGACGCACCTGTCCGCTTTCGCCCACGCCCAGGCGATCGGCCAGTTCAAAGTGGATACGGGTTTTGCCTTCGCTGGCAAAGACTGTGCCCCAAATGACGAGCAGCGCGCCTTCCGCCGCGGCCAATGCCTGGGCCGCCTGGGGATCAGAGACGGCACGGCTGCGCACGATTGCCACATCCTGCGCACCGGCCGCGTCCAGCACCCCGCGCAACTCCTGTTCCAGGGCGGTGGTGATTTCAGCGGCTTTGGTTTCGGTGGCCGGGCCGAACGCGGCCAGAAGCAGGCAGGTGCGGTCCGCGGGGCAATGGGGTTGGGGAAGCCAACGGTTGCGGGTGGCGTAGGCAGCCAGGCCAAGCAGGACGACGAGGAGGGCAATACCAGCGGACATCCACTGGCGGCGGGTGAGTTTGGGGAGAAGGTTGTAGATGTTTGTGGTTGTCGTCGTTGTTGTGTTATCGCCGATCTGCCCCGCATCGCCGCCCACCACCGGGCCGGTGACTTCACCAGAGATATTTTGCTGGTTGCCGCGGATGTCCTGAGGGGAACGGTCAGGGGT
>Ga0209284_10005205_pt1 | contig 13744 bp, 13 predicted proteins | sample FRY03_FD_187211 | JGI IMG/M metagenome (GOLD analysis project Ga0209284, IMG submission 187211) | Freshwater microbial communities from Lake Fryxell liftoff mats and glacier meltwater in Antarctica - FRY-03 (SPAdes) (version 2) | ecosystem: Environmental > Aquatic > Freshwater > Ice > Glacier... | reverse complement strand
TTCACCATCAACCCGTACTCAACGTTTTGTTGCACACTCATGTGCGGAAACAACGCGTAATCCTGAAACACCGTGTTGACATTGCGCTCAAACGGCGCCACCGCCGTCACATCTTGCTCGCCCAACAACACAATCCCCGAGTCACTGCGTTCAAACCCCGCGATCAACCGCAGCACCGTCGTCTTACCAGACCCCGACGGCCCCAGTACCGAAAAAAACTCACCCGCCCTCACCGCCAAGTCGACGGGGTGCAGCGCAACTACATCGCCAAACTTCTTCGACACCCCTTCGAGGGTGACCGAGCTACCGCTACTGGCGTTATTCACGTCCCAACACTAACCCTGCGGCCACGCCTCCACGAGGTGCGCGATAGACATCGCCAATTCACCTTCTAGTTCTCCCCGTTTAAATTCGTTCTGCAGAAACATCCCCGTTACTGTCAGGGGATCGAAGTTCGCATCGCTGCTCAGGAACTGCCGTAGGAATGGCATTGACAGCACCGTCTTGCCGATCACCGCTGCTTCCAAGAATTCCTAAGTGATTCGAATTACGAAATCGCGCCTCAATATAGAGATGTGATCCGGGAAATTGTTCTCCGCTTCCCGCACCTGCCACAGCCCACCGCGGTTCAACACAGGATCCATGTCTTGCTGTCGAAGAGTTAACGCCCAATGCCGTCAGGGGGTTTCCTCACGGAGATGGGCGATGGTCGACATCCCCCACCCCCGCTAATATCCAAGGTGATCCAATACGGAAACCACCAGCTCTGCCAATTTTTCTGTCATAACGTTGATTTTTCTTTCTACGTTTGTAGAAACCATAGGAATGACTACGAATGTACACAACATCGAAATACCCATGAAGTACAGTGAGATACATGTCGGGTGTACCACCAAACTTCATAGTGGGCGCTCACGAGATCGCAGAGCGGCTGGGCCTTAGCCACGTTCAGTCAGTTCATACAATTCGAAAAAGAAACAAGGATTTCCCACCTCCAGTCGCCTCGCTAAAGACAGCGCTGATATGGGACTGGCGAGAAATTGCAAAATGGGCGAAAGCATCAGGGCGTCTATGACCAATAAGTGTCTTCATTAATCAAAGTCATCTCTAATCATCAAAAACCAGTATCCAGAAAGAAGAAGGTCTCAATGGACGACAAGAAGATTCAGAAGATTGTGTTTTATCAGAAGTCCAAAAAGAAGATTGTGCCAGTGACGGACAGGGAACAGATTCTGACGGCAATTGAAAAGCTGAAATACATCGCGGAGAACCATTGGCTGGATCTACCCAAATCTTTTCGTGAGAATTGGAATCACGTAGCCCTCTACAATCCATCTGGAGATGCAAGTAAGGCCTCGGCAGTTCTAATTGAGCCAGACGACGGGGCTTTTAGCCTCTCTAACAATTTGAATCACTTGACCGGCAAGGAATGGATTAAGTTTTCATGTAGTTGGTTCATCTTTAATGCTCTTCCGAGCGATATCGCTGAAGAAAGAGCAGTCGACCCTGCGGCCGAAAACCATCCTGCGGCCTTTTCACCAACCATGATTAGCGGTTTCGTGCGCTTCTTTACAAAGGAGGGGGAAACCGTCTTTGACCCATTCATGGGTATTGGAACCACTCTTGCGGCCTGTGATCGGACACAACGAATCGGATTTGGAGTCGAGCTAAACCCCGCCTTCTTCTCCACCGCGCTCAAGAGAGTCCCAATGTTTCAGGAGAATATGTGGAATACCTCAATAGAATCTTTTGACTGGAATTGCCTTCCAACCTTAGATTTTTCTATCTCATCACCACCATATTGGGATGTCCTGAACCGAAGCACCAAAGACTTTCGGAAGACCCGCGAGAAACGAGCTTTACAATCAACATATTCAAACGAGGTGGAAGACCTTGGAAATATTGATGATTATACGAACTTTATTTCGCGCCTCACCGACATCTACTTGAGGGTAGGAGAAAAAATTAAACACAAGGGCTTTCTGGTAATCATTGTGAAAAACGTAAAGAAAGACGGAAAGCTATATCCGCTTGCTTGGGACCTTGCCAAAGCTCTCTCGTCAAGTCTTGATCTGAAAGATGAACGAATTTGGATTCAAGATAAGGCCGCTCTCGCGCCATACGGATACCCCCACTCTTGGGTAAGCAACATTCTTCATCACTATTGTTTGATTTTTCAGAAGCCATGATTTTATCTAAAGCGCGCCTATTGGAGATTGCCTCGCAGCCCAATACCCCACCCAGTAGGGACACCTATTCCCGAGTGGCGAAGATTCATAAGTATTGGTCTCGTAAACCTTGGTCAGTGGTCGATCACTTAATCATGACTTACACGAATCCAAAATATGTAGTCCTGGATCCCTTCTGCGGAAGTGGAATCATCGGCCTACAGACACTCAAGGCAGGACGAAAATTTATCGGATCCGATCTAAATCCATTTGCAGTTCGGCTAACACAAGAAACCTTAAATACTGATTTTAATTTAGAGGAATTTCAGTCCAGTCTGACTGGCCTTCGCAACGAAGTTAAGGATTTAATTGACAATCTTTACCAAGTGGGAAGTGATTTAGTTCTCTACTCGATTCCAAATTACCTTCAGACATGCGATTACAACGCGGTAGTGATAACTCCTTCCTCGATCCGCAGTAAAAAAAAGAAACTAGATCTTTCTGCTTTACCTAAAATTTCCTTTCGAGCAGCGGATGACCCGTTTCTACCTGACCAAGAATTTCCAAAGAAGTTCTACAAGGATCGTTTTTCTTACAAAGGGGTGAGTAAAGTCTCAGATCTTTTCTCACATCGGAATCTGCTCGCACTTTCCTTACTACACAAAGCTATACAACGATGCAAGGCTCAAGATCGGGCATATTTTGAACTTTGCTTGACCAACACCCTGTTACATGTAAGCAAACTTAAGTCAGAGCGAGTTCGTCCACTTGGTGTTAACAACTATTGGATACCTGATGATTTCATTGAAGAGAATGTTTGGTGGCGATTTGATGACAGATGCAAACAGTTTGCAATTGCAAAAGACACTATTTCAAGAGCTTTCAGTCATCGAAGCGCCAGGGAGAAAACAACTTCAAGAATTCAGATTGGAGACGCTACTGACCTATCGTGGTTAGAAGATAATTCGGTGGACTATATCCTCACCGACCCACCGTATGGTGATGCGATCCAATATTCAGAGCTGTCTTTAATTTGGAATTGTTGGCTGAATCAAACCTACGAAAGTTCATCAGAAATCATTATCAATCCAGTACAAGGGAAAAACTCCGACACTTATATATCGATGATTCGAAATTTTCTCGAGGAAGCTGCACGTGTATTGAAGATCAACTTTCTCATGACACTTTCTTTTCACAGTAAAGACATCGGGCTCTGGTGCAAACTCGCATCAGAGTTATACAAAACAGGGTTTGAACTCGAGGACCTCTATATTTCCAACGGAGTAGGAAGTCCGTTCACGAAAAATTGGGCAAAATTTTCCCCGAAGTCAGATGTCTATATAACTGTCCGCAATAAACGTTCCATAAATCGAACAGCAATAGAATTATCAGGGGAAGAGTTTCTTCAAGTGATTAGTGCAGAAATTGATGTTCAGGCATTGAATCAGCATCAGCTCTACGATTTTCTCGTCCTGGCTGCAATTAATGAATCCATGCAGGGAAAAAACTTAAGTGACTTAGATCGTAAAAATATGTCAGCCTTGCTTTCGCGAATCGCGATACACAATGAATAGCGATATTGATGCTTCAAGAGTCCTTTTGATCTTCGAGGAACTCGGATACACGCTAGTGCCGACAGAAGTTGGTACCGCCATTGTGATGAATCCAGAGAATGCTTTCGTCTTTTCTCTTGTAACTGGGGCCTCATATCTCGACGATGACTACTTTCCGTTCACGGTAAAAGGACTCACAAAACTCTTCAATTCCGTGTTTGCCACAGAGCCAATTTGGGGCTTAGTAGACGGTCACAATTTGGGTTTTACACCAAAGAACATTGGAACGCTTCGGCCTCAAATTTTTCAAGGCTCTAAATTTGTTGTGCCAATAGACATCACGAATGAAAGGGAGTCACAAGATTGGCTAATCAGGTCGCGCCGAAGTCTTCAGGCGCCTGAAAACTTTCTGATGTTTCGTGTAGAGACTTGGAAAGACGGAAACGGGATGGAACCCCTATTGGAGTATCTGGCCTGCCATGTCTTTAGGAATCTTGGGTATTTTGTGGAAACACAGATTCCATTGACAGCATCTGCAGGATCACCTGATTTTGGAGGGATCCTTGATCCAACATTATCTACGTTACTGAACGAACGCTTAGGCCGAAAAACTCTTGGTTTTCACCTAATTGAGCTGGCCATGTTATCGAACTCCGGTCCAGAAAGTTCCGTGTGGCCGATTCCCACTTATCTATCTACGGGATTGTTAGAGACATGCATAGTAGGCGAGGCCAAAGTTGGTGGCAGCAGTCCCTATAGCCAACTTGAGAAGTACTTCTTAACGGATTTTTTTAACTTGAAACTTGCCCTGCTGGATCGACGACCATCCTCAACACTACCTTCAATCGCAACTTTATTTGTAGATCAGAACAACAAAGTAGTATTTAAAGGGTTTAGGTCGTCCCACCACGAAAATAGAGCGCCTTCACAACTTGCAAATTACATACGCTGGCATCAACAAGTTGCGAAATTATATCTGCTCGCGAATTTGGATTCCGAGACACTTCTCATACTCTCTAACCAACTTGGAAAAAGTAAAGCGCACAGTCCCGTTAAGGCATTGTTGATGCTCTCTCAACATCTTGATTTTGGTGAAATCCTAGATTGTGTTGTTGATAATATCTAGAAATGGCCCAGTCAAGTGACGAATTGATCAAAAGAGAAATCTCGGACAAGGTGGGGCGATCACATAGTGACTTAACTCTTCGAGTCTTTCCGAGCAGTAGTAATCAGGATCAAAAATTATTCAGAGAAGGTGGTCTCACTTTTGGAGTTGACGGAGTCGCCTATGGTTCGTGCGACGCCGCTTGGTCTACATCTGGTACCTGGACAGATTCATTCGACAGAAAGAGATATGCACCTCGCCCAGTATTGGCAATCGAAGGGACCAATGCCCTTAACACAGGAAGCGGCGGGAACGCTCAATATCAACGCTTTCATCATGCACTTGGTGCTGTGCGTAATGGCATAGTCGGCGTTTACTATCTTCGCAAAGGAACTCAAAAGATACGGCCAGAACTTCACGGCATGGCAGTTTCGGCAAGCTCAATAGAAGGGACACCATACGTTGTCACCGACGATCTTACACTAGTCAAAAATCTGCTACAAAATTTTGACAATCCAGAAAATTTCGAATCCCTCATTCAAGAATCTACCGAGCTTTCTCAAAATATTTTTCAAAATTATTTTGATTCCCGCTTCGGAGATTGGGGTACGTTCGCAAAAAAACGATCGACGGTACTACATGAAGGCACGGCCATCAAACATGCTGGTCGAATGAAGCGAAATTTTACTGATGGAAGCCAGCGAGCTGGGCACATCGCAGTTGGGGAGATGTACCTTACGAAGTATTTGTTTAGTGGCTACAGAATCGATTATCTATGGCCCCGAATGAGCGCGGGGGACTTAATCGATTTAGACAACAGGAAATCGACCGATAAAGAATGGGCACTATTGCGCAACGAGCCAGGTATACGAATCGTCACTCGTGATGATGTAATCGGTCTTGAGGACTCAATCAAGGATGAGCTCTACGGGATGCGGGACGAGCCGCTAAAAGGTGCGTTTATGAGCAATTATTCAAGGATTGCATTAGCCATCCAACACGGCCTTGAGAATGGAGAATACGCAATTGAACTGGACACTCCTTAACCCGTTGATCCGTTCGACCGGCCCAGGCAATGTGCTCGGGATCAGTGAACTAGCAAAACCTCAACAACTCCAAAAAGAACAAGGTTTAGTCGTTCAAGCAGGTCCGCATCTGTTCCAATTGGATCATTCATTTTTCCGCATGAAATAAAGGATTACGAACCTTGCGAAAGATGAGAACTACGCAAAGCGCTTGCAACTAGTTTATTTTTAGTCCATGAGCCTTATTCGATAACGGACTACACCCTTCCGACGTAGCGAGATCGACTTCCGACTACCTAATGACCTAGAAATTCTCTGGTTCGCGCCGTTGATATAGTCGCTAGCCAGCCATCCCAAAGTATTTGCTCGCCTACTTCCTCAAGCGACTTCGGTGTCGGCCCCGACGGCACGTTGTGTTGCACGGACCCGCCAGGGAAGAATCCTCGCGACGAAATCTGGTTAGGTGCCGCAGATAGGGCTTGCGCAAGTTCGCTGAGTGTCCACTGAGTTTCGGTCTTCCACTCGCCCACTACTGCTGCGGGGCCATATATCGCGACATCTGGTCCTTCAATTGCGAACACTCGGCCGGTGAAGTGACACAGATGTGATGTGAGGTAGGCAACGAGTGGTGCAACGTGATCTGGTGTGTGGCGATCAAAATTGTCTGATGTTGGCATCAACGCGGCAACGGCTGGGCTGTTGAGCACCATTCGAGTTCGCGCGCACGGCGCCACGGCGTTGACGTGGACCCCAAGTCGCGCAAGTTCTTGGGCATGGCTCAGTGTCAATGCCGCAATGCCTGCCTTGGCTGCGCCATCTATGCCGCTGCCCGCCATGGGGTGCAGCCCGGCCGACGAGGTCGTGTTGATGATCGCACGATTTCGTGACGGGTCGACTTCCGTCCAATGTGCTGCGGCGGAATGGCTGACTGCGAGCGTGCCTTTGAGACGAACACCTAATTCGAGGTCGACGTCGGCCTCTGCTAGATCAACCAACGATGACGGACGATCGATACCAGCGTTATTGACCACGGTGTCGAGCTGACCGAAAGTTGATACTGCCGTATCAGTTATTGATTGTGCGCCATGCCAGTCGGCGACGCTCGACTTGTTGGCTACCGCTTTACCGCCGCGGGCAATGATCTCGTCGACAACTTGTTGGGCGGGGCTGTCTGAGGCACCGGTGCCGTCGACTCGGTGTCCGACATCGTTGACCACGATTGCTGTGCAGAGGTGGACCAGTTTTGACGCGTATTCGCGTCCGAGACCCGCGCCGACGCCAGTGATGACTGCGACTTTGCCTCTGTGGATGTTTGCGAAGTCTGCTGAATCTAGAGGTGCCACCTAGATGACGTTAGAGCAATAGAACACGTCTTTGGGCAAAGCATGAGTACGATGCCATGAGTTTTTTGGTTGGGTTACGGTTGTGCGAGGACAACAATTTGGGTTCCCTCGTTTACAATTCGGATACGTAAGACTTTCTATTTGTTGCTCTACGTGTGTTCTAAGCGTTTTTCTTAAACGAACGAAAAAATGATCTAAGATAACGCGCAATGTTGTCAAATGTTGAATATTTGAACGAGAGGCTTAACGGTAGCCCGTACTCGATACCAGTCGATGCACTCGGATTAAAAAAAGCCACATACCTCATAGAGCAATGTGACTCAATTTTTGACCAATTCAAAGTAGCTCAAGAATTATTCTCGAAGCAGCAGGAAGAGATACAGCGAAGTATCCATCTGATTATTGGATCTCAGGAGGTTTACGAGAGCAATAAACTCGAATTGACTGGTCTAAGTCTTGAACTGACGCATGCAGAAATAAGAAAATTGAACCAGAATTTTCAATCTCTAAAAAGTTATGTAGCGAAGATTGCAATAAGTGCCGACAAGTCATTAGTTGATGTTTTGGGTCTACATACTGCAAGTGTTTTTGCAAGAGAGATTGCCAACGATTTCATTGCAAATGATGCACCCCTACGCGAGATCGATCTTCGCAACCTTCACAAGTCAACACTGCCTAATGAAACATGGTCTGGAAGTTATAGGACCGAGCCAGTGACGATATCTGGATCAAAACACGAACCTCCAGAACACTTTGACGTACCTCGAGCAATGTCTGAACTTGTGGGATGGTTGAACACCACATCGGCGCCACCCCCGTTGGCGGCGGCTGTTGCTCACTCGTGGCTTACAATTATCCATCCATTCAAGGACGGCAACGGGCGCGTAGCCAGGTTGTTGGCGACCCTGGTATTGCTGCGACATAATTATCCGCCCCTGATAGTACGCAGCAAAGACAAACTCCAGTATCTTGATGCGCTTGCGGCTTCGGACTCTGGAGGAGACCTCCTTGCTCTCTTTGAACTTTTTGTCACTTCAATCCGGTACGTACTTCGAACCTATTCCGATACTGATCAAGCCAAGAGACTCTTCGATGCTGACCTAGCGCAAGACCCAGAGCTCCGCTATCACCTTTGGTCAAAACATCTTATTTATTTTGTTGACAAACTTCGTAATGACCTCAAGCCTAATTTTACCGTGGATCGATTATCTGTTCCCCCACCTTCAACGTTGATTTTGCTTGAAAATCTAAACAGCACGGGAAATACTTGGCTTGCGAAAGTAAAAAATAAAAGCAATACCGATATTCTTTTATGGCTTGGTTTCCCCACACGAACCATGAGAGATAATTGGAATCTTGATCCGAACGCCCCTTCTATTTTTCTCTCCCAACGGGATACCAATATGGGGGCTATTAGACCCTATGTGCGGCTCAAGGAACTAGATTCATCTGCTCTTGTTATCAATGAAATATCACTCGTGGCATCTCCTGATCATGTTCATTTTATCAGAATTGGCTTGGACGTTCAAGAAAAGTCTCTTGACGAAATTATCGCAGCACTTGTCAGGTCAATAATTCAGTTCTCGGAGAGGAATTGATTTCTAAGAGGCAGATTTTTTTGATCAATGCAAGAGTTATTCCAACTTCGTGACGAATAGTACTGAATTAATTAGGTCAACCCCCAGTCCACGCTCAGTGCATCTATCTTGCCGCAACTACTTTGCCTGGCTTTTAGACTCCAGTTATGCAAACAGCGGATTCTCCATTTTGGGTCATTTCATCCCCATCCACTTGCCGAGTTTGTTGCGCCGCCCAGCGCGCATTAGCGGGATGCCGGTAGCTCGGACTTGCCTAGAACTCGCCCTCGATGAAGTCGTTGTCTGAATACATGCCAGGGATGTCCATCTCAGGGTCGATCACATCTAGAAAGAGACCCGACTCGTCATCTTCGAACCGGATGTCGATGAATGGACTGCCGCAGCTGACACAAGGCGACTCTGGTTGGCCGTCTACATGTAGAGGTAGCTCGCCGCAGAACGGGAAAACGTCGCCATCGTCAAGTTGTTGCGCGACCATAATGCCTGGCCCCCTCTTATAAAAACAACCTACGTATTGGGTGTGGCTAATTGCGCATTAATTAATTTCGCACCCTTTCTATTCTTCTTTCGGTCGATTGTTTCAATCAAACGACCTGTCACTGTTGACCCAATCACCGGCGGCCATAGCAACTCAGGATTGTCGAACTTTTTTACAAGTACATCTCCATGCTCTTTCGTCTTCGCAAAACCAATATTTTGATCGCTCGGGAGAAACCGCTTTATGACCACCGCGGCGTTCTCGGCAATGACAACTTCTGGTCCCTTCGGTTTTCTTCTATCTTTGTCTAACCCGTTAGCTGTTTCTTTCTTCTGAGTATGGAATCCCCCACTGTCCGCAAACTTCTTAATCGTCTCAACAAATGGGAAGTTTATCGCGTTTTCACAGCCAAGATTATTAGCCTCTTTTTCATAATCGTCTCTTATTGGCCACCCATTTTTTAGCCTAATGGCTCGTAGCGATTGAATAATCATGACACGAGTTTCGACATCATCACTGTAATTATAAATATCTTCAAGAATCTTCATGGCGAATTCGGGTTTTTTAAGGTTGATTCCCCCGAGGGCAACTCGGCACTCCTGCAATGCTTCATCAACGCGACCTAGGTTGTAGAAGCACTTGGCTCTTTGCCTGAGTAGCCATGATTCATTCTTAAACTTCTTCACTTCATCTATCAACGCAAGAGCAGCAAGTGGATCTACATCGACCAAAGCAAGAGCAAAACGATATCGCAGCCACAGTTTGTCCTCGTCAGATTCAAAAACTCCTGAAGTGAGTGCATCACTGCACACCGATGCTAAACGTTCCCACTCCTCAATCCCTGCTAAAGCCTTACTTAATGCCAAGTACCATTTCTCGAGCTGGCCTGGCATTCGCTTTTCTTTATAGGTCGATGGTACTGTCGTCAACTTAGTAGGGTCAACTTCATCCAAAAGGGAAAGCGCTATCTCGTATTTCTTGTCTTTTTCTAGAAGGCTTACCGCCGCGAACAGAGCCGAGAGATAAGCAGATATTTCCCCGTACGGTTGATGCTCTGTAAGAGTATAAATTTCCCGCACCGCTGCTGCGATCTTTCCTGGTTGTGTGGCGGCGAAATTTGAATCCTTGACCTTCCCCCGGTACACAGACCATGCCAATGCCCCGCGTACTTTCCAACTATTGGGATACGTCTTAAGATGCTCATATCCAACTTTTACAGCAGCATCAAAACTACCGCTATCACGTAGTGATTTAATTTCCAAAGCTGCTGAGTCCTCGTTCACGATTGCTGCAACCCCTCGCTGATGAGTGTCACAAGTCGTTGACAAACTTCAAAATCGCCAGAGTACTTTGACAGATGGCTGACGTTTAAACCTCTTTTACTAAATGGCAGGTTTATCCAACTATTCGGATCATTGGCATCCCAAATGCTTACCTGCCATAGATGCTCTGAAATTTTCCACTCTATGAGTGTCCCATTCGCGACACAATACTTCCTAGCGATCTCTAAGTCGCGTAGAGCAGCCGACGTGAGACTGGGTAGATCTATGCCATCCTTCATCGAGCCTGACGTGAGTTGCTCAAAAACTTCTCTCACAACTTCAACCAATTGCGTAGGCACATTTTGAATCACCAAACTTCTTGGTTTGTCATTCTTATCCATTGTCACATCAAACCGAAATTGCTGAGGAGATCCACCGAGTTTTGTCCACCCTGTGAAGCGGACACGATATTCCAATACTTGTGGCGGCGAGCAATTTGACTGATGAGTATCAATTTCACTGAGCATCTGTCGTACCCAGTCCAGCGTAGGTAATACATCTTTAACGTCGATTGGACCTCCACAATCGTCAATCCGCTCGATTTCGTTCATTTCTTTTAAGCCAATGATATTAAAGCTATGAATTAGACGTGTTCGCGCTCGCGTAACAGCCACATAGCACAGTCGTTGCTCTTCTTCTGCACTCGCAATGCCATTTGTTGTATCTCTAAATTTTCGCAACCTATCAGTCGCGTCCTCGATTGTGCGTGGCTCATCGTAAACCGACCACCCAACAAAATCGCTATGAACCCAAACTACGTCGCATGTCAGACCCTTTGCTTTATGCGCTGTCGCCAATGTGAAATTTCTTTCATTATCAAATCCTTTTGCATTATCAATTGCATTTAGAAGCGCATACCACTTATTAAAGGTACGTCGTCCGGGTGGCGGGCATTCAAAAATATTGCCAACATGAGGAATCTCGAGTTTAAGAAGAATAACTGTGTCAGGTAACCAGCTAGGAACTATTGCCTGTCGTTGCTTCATTTTTCGACGCGATAGTTTGTTCACATAATTAATGAGATGAGAGAAATCCGCAAACACAGCGAATGGGCCGACAGAGGTGGCCTCGTCTCGCGCAACTGAAATAAGGCCCTCAAGTAACCGACGAAGTTTGTCTAGGTCACAAAGGACTCGTGGCGAATAACCGTTTGCAACAAGGGCAACGAATCGAATGAGAAGAGCGCTATTTGTCCGAAACAACTCTAATTCCACAGGCTCATTCCAGCCGCCAAAATCTTGATTTAAAAAATTTTGCGTCGACTCGATATTGCTGTTTGGCTTTAATTGCAATCCACCTAATGGTGACAGAAATGCATTCGCGACAGCTGCAATAGGTTCGCCAAAACGCTGCGTAGTAGTAATTGATATCTCTATCGAGCGCTCGACTTTACTCAGCGTGTTGATCGCACCACGCCAAGAGTAGATCTGTTGTTGAGAGTCGCCACACCAAATAACTTGAGCTCGCTGATTCTGGACAATATCCATCATCAGTGGGTCCGCATCTTGTGCTTCGTCGAAAAGAATAGCGTCATAGTTCAGCACTGGCTTAGAAATCTGCCATATCTTCAAATATGCATCATGGCTAAGCGGGAAATCTATATCGTTTATGTCAATTGTTCGGCGCCAGTAATCACAGACTCTTCCCCACACAAAATCGATAACAAGTTCTGATTTGGCGAATCCCAATACGCACCACGGCCAATCCAAAGATGTTTCGAGATTGTTAGCAACGAATTCTCTATCGAGCGTTAGTTGGTCTGACTTCTGAAAGTGCGTGAACATCCATTCAATCGATTCAAGCAATACCGACCCAGGAATTGCCCTTAAGTCTGTCGCCGAATGTTCCGTGCCCTTCTTCTTGGGCTCTAATAACTCACTCAATTCAGCAAGTTCATCTTTACTATCTACTGGTATGAAGTCCTGACAGACGAATTTTTTCGGCACATTTAGATGTTTCTTCAGATCGCGTCCAAGTAAAAATTTCTCCTGCGTGTCTTGGAACTTCTTGATGATTTCGGGGCCCACGTTTCTGTACGCCAAACCGTGCGCCGTGTAACAATCGTAATGACCTTTAGCATCTATGGCCGTGGCTCTTACAATCTCGCTGTTGAAAGCTAAATAAAGAACTCTCTTTTTATCTCGAACTAGTTTCGTCGCAATAAGTTTGAGGACTGTTGTCTTTCCGGTTCCCGCAAGAGCCTCAATAACTATTGACTTGTATTTACCGGCAGCGCTAAAGGCATCCGCTTGCTCTGGATTATCCCTTAACATATCTTCAATTTCCATGTTGTCCCACTTTGAAAATCCCCAACAGATATTGCCACTTACTCTTCTGGCCCCGCGCGAACTGTTGGCGCATGTAAGCCTATTTCATCCCCAGCCATTTGCCGAGTTTGTTACGCCGCCCTGCTCGCGTAAGTGGGACGCCAGTTTCTTTGGCGATCTTGCGCTTGGCTTTGGTAACCCCTAACGCGCGCTTCCACGAGAACGTTATTCCTGGTCCGAGTTTCATAATCTGTTCCCCATGCTTCGGTTGCCTAAAGGCGAGCCTAGACCTCGCCCTCGATGAAGTCGTTGTCTGAATACATGCCAGGGACATCCATCTCAGGGTCGATCACGTCTAATGCGAGGTCCGACTCGTCATCTTCGATCCGGATGTCGATGAGCGGACTACCGCGGTTGGCACAAGGTGACTCGTGTTGGCCGTCTATATATGGGGGTGGCTCTCCACAGAACGGGCAGACGTCACCCTCATCGAGTTGTTGCGGGACCTTCATGCCCTACCCCCTTTGACAATCACAACCTAGGCCTGGGGTGTCGCGTCGTCAAGATACCTCTCTTGCTCAATTAATTAAGGGGTTACCAGCCGTGTTACACCCCCCTTGTATTTTACAAAAACACGCAGCCGGGTCGGTATTTTCGCCCCGGTTTCGACCCCTAAGCGATGGAACACCAGCGTAAGAAACGCCGTTCCAGAAATGGAGACTGACATGGCACGTTCACCTTTCACCCCTAGCGAGAGCCAGGCCGCGTTACGGCGCCGCCTTGCGCTCACATTTTACGACCTCGGCCTGGGCGACATCATTAATGCCGCCACTGTCAACGCGACTGCCAAAGGTTTCGTGATTGGCGCTTTGACCAATCAACAAG
>Ga0209284_10005204_pt1 | contig 13744 bp, 9 predicted proteins | sample FRY03_FD_187211 | JGI IMG/M metagenome (GOLD analysis project Ga0209284, IMG submission 187211) | Freshwater microbial communities from Lake Fryxell liftoff mats and glacier meltwater in Antarctica - FRY-03 (SPAdes) (version 2) | ecosystem: Environmental > Aquatic > Freshwater > Ice > Glacier... | reverse complement strand
TCAATCTTTGAAGGTGCCGATGAGACTCTGTGCCTCAAGGTGATTGCTAAGCAACTCGTCGCTCGACATAACGAGGGTCAAGCCAACTAGCTCAGAAATAGACCAATCGGAGTGCCCGATCCCTATTTGTCGGCGACCATTGATAGCTGCGAGCACGGAGAAACACCGGCAGACTGCCTGGCGCTAACCTGTCTCGAAAGACCAACTAAAGGGCGGCTAATCAGATGAAATCTGGTGTTTCAAAACTGAGTGAACTGCTGTCACCGGAGCAGCAGTATCTAACTCCGATCTTTCAGCGGCCCTATAGCTGGAAAGAAGATCAACTCTCACCGCTTTGGGAAGATGTCAAGGAGCAGTACAACCGCAACTTTGATGCAACAAAGAGCGCCCAACCTAGGTCGCACTTTATGGGCAGCATTGTGGTAGCTCCAGATCCACAGCCCGATATTACAAAACCCCGCCATCTACTCATCGACGGGCAGCAGCGCCTGACAACGCTGACCGTTCTGCTCTGCGCATTCAGGGACTGTCTCTGGGAAGAAGGCAGCCAAGAGGCCCAAAAACTTGACCGCAACTTTCTCATTAACGAATCTCAAGATACAGAGTTTCAGTTGAAACTCAAGCCAGCACCTACCTCTGCTCACGAGTTACGTGCGTTGGTCGAATATCGAGAGGTGACAGAACCTAGAGGCATCGCTGATGCTTACAAGCTCTTCTACAGAAAGATCGAAGAACTCCAAGAAGACCATGGAGAACAGTTCGATTCTGAGATCCTTAGGTCGGCGATTGTCAATCAACTTTCCTTCATCATCATTACCTGCGACCCGAGTGATGACCCTCACCAGATTTTCGAATCCCTAAATGCAACTGGATTATCACTGTCACAGTCTGACTTAATCCGAAACCTGTTGTTCATGAGTGTTGGTCAAACAGCTGATGCTATTAAACTTCATACCGATTCTTGGCTGCCCGCAATGTTTTGGATGGAAACATCTACCAAAAAAGATGCTGCGAAGCAGATGGATGATCTGTTCTGGGCTGATCTCATTCGGCAGGGCGAGATTGGCCTTACCCGTGAAAACATTTACTCAACCTACAAATCTTTTTCTGAGCGGAAGAACCGGCTGAACAGCAGCGGTAACGCTAAAAAAGAGATTCTGCGAATGTCAGCCCTTGCTACTCCTTATCGATGGCTTGTGGATTCGAAGCAGTTTCCAGGAAAAACCCAAGGTTCCGAGGCTGTTAGACGGACACTGAGAGATCTACAAACGTGGGGTACTCAGCCGGCCTTACCCTTGCTACTTGAGCTTGCCGACAGCCGTGCGGTTGGACTTCTTACTGATAAGCAGTTTTCGGATTGCTGCCAATATGTGCTCTCATTTTTTGTGAGGCGGGCGCTGTGTGGAGTTCCCAGCAATAATCTCAATCGGATTCTTTTTGGGACTGTTGACTGCATCCGCGCCTCAAAAGAGGGAGGTCTTCTTGTGAAAGACCTCTTCGCAGAACTTTCAGCTGAAAATGCCTATTGGCCGACTGATGCAGACCTCATAGAACGTCTCCCTGAGCTCAATTTCTATAATTTCGGAAGAGGTCCACAGAGACGCCTGGTTCTAGACAGTCTTGAGCTGCAGCGATCCGGCAAAGAGCGGGCGGATCTAGATGTACCGGGAATATCTATTGAGCACGTTATGCCGCAGACACTCACACCTGCGTGGATCAAAAAGTTTAATGTAGGCAAGGCCGAAGCCATTGAGCTTCACCAGCAGTTAGTTCATCAGATCGGAAATCTAACGCTGACCGGATACAACGGAGAACTGAGTAATAAGGACCCAGAGCGGAAAAAGCAGTTACTAGCTACTTCTGTATTCCGGTTGAGCGACGAGTTCAAAACGGTTGAGTGGACGCCAGAAGGTATACGAAAGCGCTCCATTACCCTCGCCAAATTGGCCTGCAAGGTCTGGAAGGGTCCCGCCCCTGAGTCTCAGGGAATCGCTGGAAGATACTGACCAAGGTGTCACATCCGAGGCTATTGCCGCCGCTGAGAGATGATTTCCGAATGCCGTGGCCGAGTTCGCACAAATTTGTTCGGCAAGAAGTACACCAGGTTCCTGATAAGTGTCTGCGCGAAGAACTCAGCTGTTTCTTTGTCAAGTGTAAATCCCGAGGTGAAGCGTTGGGTAATTTCGCCGAATCGACGACCGTTGTGGTGACCGTTGTCTAGCCACGCATGAAACTCACGTACTTCCGTCTCTAGCCAAAGGGCGCTACCCACTATGACCTCAAGTTCAGCCCGTCGATGAACGCCCGGCGGCACACCGAGATAGTCCAACAGATGTTCAATCTGCACTTTTACCCGCGGCAATAAAATATCGGCATGAGGTGTGTTGTACTCACGCCAGATGTCTTCCGGGTCCCTCGGTAGAAAACTAGCGAGACCCGCAAGATTCGCTGCAGGAGCATCATCTGATTGAGGTAGTTGAAGATCTCGTGTGGCACGCAGGTCTTGCTGTAGCTGTAAGAATTCACTCGCCAGCGAGTCATCAACCTGAAGCGCCTCAGAGAACATTCTCTCCTCAAACCGGAGTGATAAGGCACTACTCATCGTCCCGGTCAGTACTTCTAGGTTGCTTGTCCTTGCCCAGCCCAACGCAGTGAGAGTCAAGTTTGCAGATCCAGACAGGATTGACTGATCGGAGCGGAAGTACTTTGCGTGTAATCGATTCAACAGCCAGACCGAGCCGTTACGCTCCGCGACAAGCTCGTAAGCGTCTACGTCGGATACACCTACAGCGATCTCGTCAAGGCGCCATCGAGTTACCAGTGTCACCGCCACGCCGGCAGAAACTCCCCGAAGAACTCTCTCAAGCGCCTCAGCCTTGACGAAGGGTGCGACTAACAGGAGCGAATCGCGTGCCGACTCCGAATGGCGATACAACCGATCTCCAAGCTCGTCGAATTCGACCATTCTTGTTTAGGATTCAGAAGGTTCGGTCAGGAACTTTCGTGCCATCTTCCCCCAATCGGTTCTCAAGTCTTGAACGTTTGATCTCGCTGCGCCGACTTGGTCATCTTCGAACCTCGCCCAGGCAAGTAGTAGAACCTTGAGCCCGATAGAAGCCTTCTCAAGCCTGTACTTGAGAGCTTCTGCCGAGTCATCTTGTTCGCCAGTCGGAGTAAGGACTTCTAGGAGGTGTTCAAATACTGGGTGGTCAGTGTTGAGCTTGACGACAATCTCACCTGCGACAGGTTGTATTTCAAAGAATGCCGACGAAGGCAAAGGACTTTGGATAAATACATATTTCAATCTAAGGTCGATTGTGATGCTCGAAAGGATATGGGCATCTTCACGATCCACACCATCAAGCACTAATGACTCTTTGAGTTGCGCCTGTCGCTCCTCGAGTGGCATGTCGTCAAACTGCACATCCGTTGGGGTTCTCGTGAGCAATTGAGAATCCAGCATCCCTGTCGTAGCTTTAGTTGCTGATGCCTCAGCCTCATAGCGCTGGGAATTCTTACCTTGTTTTTTATTCTTGGTCTGGACGTCCATAGCTCTCCGCATGTTACGAATCATCTTCTTAATTTCATTCACAAGAACGAAGAGTTCTTTTCGCCAGTCTTCCTCGTCGGGCTCTTGGTAACCCTCGCCCTCCTTTGCTGCAATTTCAGCGAAGACTTCTCCCAGGTTTCGGGCCACTTGCTTATTATTTGTAACGCCGAATATCTCGTCTAGGGCAGGCGGAAATTCGATTTCAACGCCCCACCATCGCTCTGTCGGGTCAGGGTTAGTAAAAGCTTGTTCAAGATTAAGTTCTCTACCCGCCCTGACAACTGAGACACCAACATTCCTCGCTGCGTGCTTACCATGTGGCAACGAGCCTGGAGTTAACTCTTTTCGTGCCTCATTTCTTGCTAGTGAATACCGAACCATTACGGGATATTCCTTACCCTTATACGTAAACTTGACATTGCGTTCTTCATTCATATCTCCAAATGCTTCGAACATCGGCTCGTTAGCAAACGGTTCAGGGGTAGAAGTTTTCTGCATCAAATAGCCGGGATCGTTCGCCAGCGCTAAGCGATCGGGGTTTGCGACTGAGGGAGAACCTTCAAGGAATGCAGCCAATCTGATTGTGACACTCCCATCAGCAATAAATTTGCGATACATCCGGCCAATCAGATATTCGGAATTCTTGATTAAAGCATTTGCTGTTTTCCAAACACATTTATCAATATTTGACCAGACAACGAGCGTGCCAGATGTGCCGATTTCTGCTGAAGCGTCACGCCACATCTTGGGGATCTTTTTCTTGACAGGTTCTGGCACATCTATTGAGGTTCCGGAAGCAATCTCATCAATGTCAAGATAGGTGTAACAGGCTTCTTTCGGATCCTTAGTCCAACTCCAAACTTCAACTCTCCTGCATTGCGATATTGATGCAGACGGAAGGCCCATTCCGAATTTTCCCATACCGTCTGGATCCTCATGATGGGTGCCGACACCAAATCGCAGTGCTTGACGGATCTCTGCCGCTGACATGCCCTTACCATTATCGAGCACAGCTATTTTACTGAGGGCGCGAGTCGTAGTCGTCCTAATTACCTCATCCTCGGCGCAAAGGAGTTCCACACGTGTGGCGCCGGCCTGAATGCTGTTGTCTGCAAGCTCCGCCAAGGCAGTGGCAGCATTGCGATAACCGTTGTCTCGCAACGCCGTGACCAAGTATTTAGCGGTCACGATATTGTTGTCATCTGCTGTTACTTCAGTCATTTATATCGTCCTCCCAGACATCTTCCCAATTTAGGAACGCCTCACCCATGTCTCCGAAACCCGGCAGAGTTGAGTCAATTACTGAATGTATTTCTGCATATTTGTTACCACCTGCTTGTGGTCCCCGCAGGGCTCGCCCCACCATTTGGCTATACAAGACTAAGGATTTGGTCGGGTGAGCGATAACCGCTGCGCTAGTTGCAGGGGCGTCAAAACCCGTTGCAAGTACTCCGCAATTACAGAGAATTTGATGTGGCCCACCTGAAGCTTTAAAGGCTTCAATAATCTGTTGCCGCCGACCTTTTGGGGTTTTTCCAGTGACTACATTTGCCACATGCCCCCTTCCCGAAAGCACCATCGCCAGATCCTCGGCATGTTGAACAGTTGCAGCAAAAAGCAAGGTCCGAGCATGGTCCTTTAGTAGCTGTTCGGCGGAATTTACGACCACAAGGTTACGCCGCTCATCTTCGGCAAGAATTCGAAGAATCTTGTCGGGAATCTCCGTTTCGGCCTCAATCCGGCTCAATTCCGTGGCAGAGAAGTGACCGTCAGCGTAGGGAATTGGGACAAAGGTAGGGTGCGCAAGATATCCCTCCTCGACAAGGAAGTCGACCGGATTAACTGCCTCTGCTCTTAGTGTCACCTTCTGCCGAGCAAACATCTTTGAGAGCTCTAGATCGGTATCAGGGTCGTTCCACGTGCGACCTGGAGTGGCACTCAGCCCAAGCAGGCGAACGCCCTCCCGGGAGTCAACCAAGCTCTCAAGTACAAACTTGTAGGTTTCTGCGGTTGCTTGGTGAGCCTCGTCCATAACTACGAGTCCGGCACGATCTGAGAGCTTCGAAAGGAACGTCGCATCCTCAAGTACTCGGGGATAGATTTTGGGTAGATTAGCAATGAGTACGCCATCTCTACACGAATCAAGGTCAAGGTCAGCGCCCGCCCAGAAACGATGGACCTGTAGCTCGCGGTTGCCTATGTGGCCCCAAGCCATCTCAAACTCATCAGCGGCTTGACCGCACAGTTCCTTGCCGGACACTAACCAGATCACTAAGCCTGGCTCATGTGATCTTAGGAATTCGGCGATGAGGCTCATCGCAGTTCGGGTCTTGCCAGATCCGGTGGGCATGTGCAGCAGTACCCGATTGGGAAAAGTCTCTAGCTTCCTCCAGGTTCGGCGAACCGCATCTCGCTGATGTGGAAACAGTGCATAAGAAACTGAGGCAGTCGTAGCCATAGGCTCAATTAGCGGCGGATCCTTCTGGGGTTCAAGATCAAAGAAGTCGAAGAATCGTCTCTCTGTTGCGGACCCTTTGCGGAACGTCAGTTTAGCTAGGAACTTGAAAGCTGCTTTGCCGGTACTCTCATCTCCCAGGGTGGCAGCCAATTGATCTGCATCCACTTGTTTGAGGGTATATAACAACAACTTACGGCTTTTCGGATCACTTAAGAGCTCGTAGGGAGTTTTGACCTTGAGCAACGTTGCTCGCAGGTTGCTAGGCCGATCGATGTCTTCGTCCAGAAGACGGATTACCTTCAATGGCTGCTTGCCAACCAAATCGCGCAGGGTCTGATCGTCTACACGATCCATGAGATTTTCGAACTTCAACTCGTCACCCGTTCTCCCGCTCCGCTAAGTGCGATAATAATCCTGCGCACTCCTGCTTAGCCACCTATTTAATTTCTCCCCACCGATCCTTGCACCGCTCAACCCCGAAAATACTTGTGCAAGAAACCGCTGATACTGCGAATGGCTACAAAGCACAGACAGCACAAGCTGCCGAGTCGTCATCATCATCGAGCGCATCTGCCAAGACTTCAACTAGTGGAATATTTCGACGAGTTGTCTTGGCACGTTCCATCGCTAGATCATGGCGCGCCATGATCTCGTCCTTGCGGCCGATTAGCTCAACCAAAGTCTCTCCCTGTGACCAGGTGAAGTCACGGCCTTTCATGGCGTTATCTTGATACGACACATCACCGGCTCCGCTGGCATCAGTCAGGACTTTGCTCTCTATGGCAACTGCTCGCGCAAACAACTCTGGGTGACGCTCGGAAAGCCCGACCCATTCAGCTTTTCGTTGATAGAAGCAGAAGTAGCAACCAGAGCGGGTTCGCCACTCGTAGTACTCAGGTAGCCCTACGCCGGCTTCATCAAGGATGCGGAGCACCCCGGCATGGTCAACGTCGTCTTCGATGAATGGGAAAACGGTAGTGATATTCGGCTTGGTCGACACGTAGCCGGTCCGACTGCTCTCATCCGCACGAATTGCAACGTAGCTAACTGAGACATCATCGCCGAGCCACTCTTCAAGCGGTTTGATCTTCATTTGACGGGTACACCAGCGAACCTGTGGCGAGGGCAGAGTTCCTCTGTAGACCTCAAACCAGTGGTCAAAGCCGCGATCAGCATTGAGTCGAGCAATTGGTTTACCGAGTACCACCTCGAGCTTGTTTAGATACTCATAAGTTTCTGGTAACTCGGCGCCGGTATCGCAGAAGAAGTACTCCATCCCAGGAACCCGATCGCGCATGTGCACCGCTAATGCACTGGAGTCTTTACCCCCTGAGATTCCGCATACGTGGCGCACTGATTCGGTCATGCTGTCTCCTCTATTTTCTGGGCTGGGGTCAGAGTAGCTTTGGTCTGTGACAAGTCGTTGCGTACAGCATGTCGGAGCAACTCAGCATCGCCTTCTGCGAGTAAAGCAAGCAGAAAGTCACGCGCTTCCTCCTCTGAGGACGTCTGAGCTCTTGCGGCTGTCATCGCATCGGCGAGCACTGGTGCCATTGACTCGCGTCTTGCCTGATCTACCCACACCAGCTTGGCTGCCTCTACTCCGTCTGCCCGAGTGATAGTCACTCGCACAGCATCGAATCCATCTCCTCGACTCCGGATCTCGGTGTGGAGGGCTTCGATTCGCCGGAAGGTCCCGCCGAGCTCATGAATCAGGCTGAAGAACCTTCCTCTATCAACATCAGACCATGCTGCCGGGGGTGTTCCCGTGACGTTCATTGCCACGTATTCGGCCCATTCCTCGTCACCTGGAATTTCTGCCGTGAGAGCAACAATGAGTCGCTCAACTCGGGGGTCAAGCACCCTGCCGCTGATCTCTCGGGCCCGTGCCGCGAGGCTCTCGTGCAACGCAGTCTCTGGGCCGCGAAGCTCGACAGTCACTTTGGCTAGCACCTCATTCAGCAACTTCGGGTAAGCACTTCGCAGCTCAGACACAGCGTCAGCCACGCGCTGGGCAATCGACTTGATCTCGGCTGGTGTACTCGCTCCTCTAGCAGCCACGGCCGAGAGTCCCAATGCCTCGGGTATCGATGTAAATAGCAACTCGTCTGGTTCAGTAGCCGTTAGCAATGCTCTGCGTATTACTAACGCGTCCTCGCTAAGTTTGCTTGTTCGGCGGACGTACTCGGGTAGCGCATTCAACGTAGCCACCAAGTGCGACAAGACCGCTAGCACGCTACCAACGCGCCCATTTCGTGGCCCCCGTCGAACGCTTATTTTCATTGTTTCTACGAACTCGGTGAGTAGCTCTGCTCTTGCTCCGGCGCGCGATGCAAAGTACTTGACCTCAAAGTTGCCAGGATTCTTAACAAACCGCTCACAAACCTCCGCCGACAGAACCGGGCGGAACGTTCCGTGTTCATAGAGAGCAATATCTGAAGACCGAATGAGCAGCGCTGCAATAAACAGCACGGGAGTCACGCCCCTTCGAAGACCATACGGTGGCGCTGCTAATCGAGCATAGATCTCGGTGACTCGCGTCCGAGCATCGAGTGCTCCATCTAGCAACCGATTGAGCTCATCCCACACGTCTCGGCAATCGCTGTTCTTTGGTGGAACCTCAAACGCCCAGCCAGATGGCGACTTTTGATGCAGGCCCAGTTCTTTGAGTACGGAAAGGTACATCGTACGGTCGGGTCCGAAACCTTCGATTTCTAGTCCGTCGAGGTCTGAGTGGGCGAGCATCGCTTCAATCAGCACTCTGCGTGCGCGGGCGGCCTGTGATGACAGATCATGACGATTAACTAGGTCGTTCTTGAGGATAATTGCCTTGTTGAACCACAGGTCTGCCACCTCGGATGCCGCCGCCGAGGCCGAAGCAAACTTTCGAGCTTCCCACGGCGTGTTTGCCCCTGGCTTTCTCAACTCAAATCTGAGCGAACCGTCGCCATCAGAACCGTACGCGTTCTCAAATTGTTGCTCAAGAAGAGCGCGAGCCTCGATACGTCGCTCTATCAACTCGCGCCGCGCAACCCAATCCTGCGCAATCTCATCTGCCGACCCCAAGACCTCGTCAATGGCTGCAAGTTCCCTAGCTGCATCAACAAGGAGCTCAGAGTCAGACGTGATAACAAACACCGATGGCTTCTCATCTAGAGTTCGCTCAAGCGCAGACTTGGGCGGTGCAGTGCCAACGAGATACAACATTTGACCATCCGCAAGCGAGCTGCTCCCAAGTGGTTCGATTCGTTCTTGTGACTCATCTATCCACTTGCGCTCAAACGCTCGCAGCGTTCCTTTCGTGTGCGAGTGACGCGCTGCGACAAGCGGTGTAAGCGGGAACACGGATTGTAAGATTCGAGCACTTGAGTCATCGCGGAGTCGCCTTCGTGAGATGTCTACTGCTGACCGCAGATCAAAATCACTGCCTTGCCAGACCCTAAACTCGTCGGCGAAATCTCTAAATGTAACAAGCCCGGCCTGGACAAGTTCTTCGACTCGTTGATCGACATCGGTCGCCTTTTCGGTACCGGGATAGCCATCGGCAGCGGCGTAGCGAATCACCTGTCTGCTCGCACGGAGTGTGCCGCCAGCCGATACTAGGTTGAGTAGCCCGATCGCCTTGAGTACTCGGCGGCTGGCTTCATCGATTCCTCGGGCATCTCGGATTCTGGTATCGATCTCTACCCAACGGGAAGCTGCAGAAGACACGGCAACCATCGTTGCGGCTGAGTCAACGAAATAGTCGTAGACCCGATCAAGCCGAACGGAAGGTAATAGGTCACTGCCATGCCAGTCAGTGTCTTTTAGATAAGAAGCAACACTCAACGGCTCATGACCAGCAAGGAACGAGAACAAGGTGCGCTCATTTTGCCCATAGCGCTCACAAAGGTCTGGAAGTATCGCCAACGAGACTGGGTGAAGAGGCCAGCACTTTTCGATCATGTGCTGATCAGCCGCAAGCGAACCTAGACCAGCAGCACCCAGACTTTTGACTTCGAGGGTGGACCACTTGCTTAAAGACTTCTGCAACACAGAACTAGGTTCTTCGAAGGCCGCACCGATCAACGCCCGAGTTTGCGCTGGGCTGTCTACAAAGGGAATATCTTCGAACCTTCCTTGGGTTTTTGCCCATTCCCGGCGTTGAGCGGCTGAGGTTCCTGACGCGTATTCATCAAACGCCATGTGCTGCATAGTCACCACTGCGAGGGGGATCCCGTCCCTACCGCGCGTCCACTCGGCAAGTTCTTGCAAGAGAAACAAGTCCGCCTCACTCGGAGTGTCTGCAAAGGCTTCGAGGTTTTTGCCAAACTCATCGATCATGAGTAGCACTGGTGCTAACTCACCTAAAGCGGCGACGACATCACGTATCTCTCGGGTTTCAGGCCGGGGTGTATCTGCAGACGTCACAGCAACTCCCATCTGCCGCAGGCGGCGGAGGAGTTTGGTGTGCGCGCTCTTTTGTTTGGCGAGTGGCTTAAATCTCTCGGTGCCGTAGGTAAGAGCACGGATAACCGTCACAGCGATTGGTTCGCGCTGCGCAGTGACCACCGCGCGAACAAATCCCACCCTCTCGGCCCCGAGTCGTTGCCGAGCTGACTGTATGCGCTCTAGCGCTGCAGGATCGGCGTCAGCTAGCAATGCCTCGGCTGACTTGCGAGATGGATCTGTGCTGGGGCCTAGAAGCGCGTCTATCAAGAGCGCCAGGCTTGACTTACCCGAGCCATAGGGTCCGGTAATTGAGAGGGCCACCTCTACGTCATCATGGTCGAGAGCCGAAGCTAGGCGACTTACAGCCTCCATTGCCCTTCCAACTGGAAGGTAGCCATCAATTGCATTACTCCCGGCATCTCGCTCAACATTGAGAGATCTTGCGAATCGGGGGCGGGGTGCTTTGTGATTTATAAAAGCAGTCATGCGACTTGAGCCTGTTCGGTCTTGGGAGTCCAGATTTGGTCGGCTTGAGGTCCAGAGGCCGATAGCCCATCGGGCAAGGCGGCATCACTTGTGCTTTTGCAAAACTGAGCGTGCAGCAGTTTGGTAGCAATTTCCGAAGGCTCATCTGTGAACGCAATCTGTACGGCCCCAGCGGACGAAGTGACGTCAAAGTCGTTGGATTCGCGAGCCGCAAGCTCTAACAGTCGAACGATTTCAGTCTCTGGAAGTTTAAAAACCCTGCCCGGCGCACCGTGTTCAGTCGCAAGTCGGCTGATGTTTATTACCCTGGCGCTTGAGTCAGCTCGAGCCACAAAGTCAAGGCAAGCGAAGGCAAGGATGCTGGCCGAAAGAGTTGGTTTCGGGCCGATCTCAAAGCGGTACGCGCCCGGCTCAGATGGGCTTGGCCGCATCAGGTTAAGGTCCCGAAATGGGCAATCGACTAGATCGTCAAATGTCGCCCGGACTGACTGGCCACTTGAATACATGCGGAGCATGCACTGCACATCTTTGTGGACTGCGGTCTGTTTTGGAGAGCCAAAATCACGACACCGGTCAACTACAAACTGCTCGAACTCCTCTGGGGTGAACTCAACTGCAGAGAACTCGTTCATGGCAAGCCACCACACGGGTAGGACTGAACCGGGGGCGTTCAGTCGCCAGTGAAGAATCCAAGGAGTTCCCACTAGCTCGCTGTAGGGATCCCATCCATCGTCTGCGAAAAGCAATTGACCGAACTCCGTTGGCCGCGCTGTGGTGACTCGGGATCCTTCAATCGGAACATTCCTGAGGACTCCGAAAGCTTCGCCCCAGAAGCGGATTGATTTAACCATGTTCTTGCCGACCCCAAGTTTGAGAACAGCATCCTCTTGCTCAAAACTTGGCGGGTTCAATAAAGAAGCATCAAATGCTTTTTTGACCCAGCCGTAGCGCGGGTGAAAGGTCTCATGCCGGGCAAACTTTGGCTCGCAGGCAGCTTCAAGACGCATAGCGGCAACTCACTCTCTTGATCTCTTTGGTAGGGTTCACGCCGGAACCGCTTCTGCGTAGTCTCGGACTCTGGCAATTGCCCCCAGAAGTTGAATAACAGCCTGGTCGATCTGCGCCTCGGTTGTTGGACTCCCAACGCTGATTCGGAGGCATTCGTAAGCCTCGTCGCTTGAAAGTCCCATGGCTGTCAAGACATGGGACGGAGTGGGGGCCAGCGAAGTACATGCAGACCCCGAGGAGATTGCAACAGAAGTTGCATTGGCCATCACTGCTTCGGCGTCAGCTCCAGTGACCCGGATATTGACAGTGTTTGGCAGACGAGGTCCCTGTCCGGTTACGACCCGTAGCGCGTCAGTCTCTGAGGAAAAGCCATGGAGAAAGCGACCTATGAGTTTTTCTTGTCTCAGAGACTCGGTGGCGAGCCTGCTCTCAGCGAACTGAGCGGCAGCACCAAATCCGACGATGCCAGGCACGTTTAGTGTCCCACTGCGGAATCCTCGCTCGTGCCCGCCTCCATGAAGCTGCGCCTCTAGGTGGACCTTACGATTCACAAAGAGTCCACCCACGCCCTTTGGCCCGTACAACTTGTGAGCCGAAAAGGATGCGAGATCAACACCAAGAGCAACTAGATCAAGCGGGATTCTTCCCAGGGCTTGAGTCGCGTCCGTGTGGAACACGGCGCCAACCTCGTGAGTTGCAGAAGCTAACTGCTCGATAGGGGCCAACGCTCCAGTTTCGTTATTCGCCGCCATCACTGAAACAAGGGCTGTTCGCTGATCGAGGAGGGGAAGAAGTTGCCCAAGCCCTACCGCACCGGTCGGGTCAACTGGGATTATCTGCAACTCGAACCCTTGACTTCGGAGGAACTCGGCCGTGTCGAGGACCGCCTTATGCTCGGTAGCACCAATGAGAATCCGATTTCGAGTCCTAGGCGCCGAGCGCATAACCCCTTTAAGGGCCAGGTTGTTGGCCTCGGTAGCACCAGAGGTGAAAATAATCTCCGAAGGTCTCACACTAATAGTCCTCGCAATCCGGGCACGAGCGCTGTCTACGGCTTCGGCCGCTGTGCCGCCCGGGCCGTGAGCAGAAGCAGCATTCCAAAACTGCTGCGAGAACCACGGCAACATTTCCTCGAGCACTTCCGGGGCTACTGGAGTCGTGGCGTTGTAGTCAAGATAAATAACTCCGCTACTCACGAGTGAATCCCTACGTTAGGGCGATTTGGCTGGGCTACGAGCGCTACAAGCTCGCTACGAGAGAAACGCCAAGAGCGGCCGATTTTCTGTGCAGGAAGATCGCCATAGCGAGCAAGCTTCAGTACGGTCTTACTGCTCACTTTGAGAAGAACTGCTGCTTCATCGGCAGTCAAGATCTCGTCATCTGCCGGCATAAGGGGTCCACGGGGTTTCAACGTTTCGCATCTTCCTGAACTTAGGTGCTTTGGCCACCGAAATAGTGTATGCAAAGAAACCTATGTAGACCCTGTGACACTCAGGTGATCGGCCCGGTATTTTTTAGGATCGACATAGAACTTCACCGCTCGAATAAGTTCCTAAGAGCCCTTCAGCCCATCAGATTGTTTCAGCCCTTCACCCTTCAGCTGCCCTCAGAACTTGATCATCACGTGTTTAAGTTCGGTGTAATGCTCAAGCGCATAGACCGACATATCTTTGCCATACCCGGATTGCTTAAACCCGCCGTGAGGCATCTCGGACACAATCGGAATGTGGTCGTTCACCCAAACGGTTCCAAACTGCAGCCGCTTTGACATTCGCATAGCTCGGCCAACATCGCTGGTCCATACCGAGGCC
>Ga0209284_10005200_pt1 | contig 13766 bp, 12 predicted proteins | sample FRY03_FD_187211 | JGI IMG/M metagenome (GOLD analysis project Ga0209284, IMG submission 187211) | Freshwater microbial communities from Lake Fryxell liftoff mats and glacier meltwater in Antarctica - FRY-03 (SPAdes) (version 2) | ecosystem: Environmental > Aquatic > Freshwater > Ice > Glacier... | reverse complement strand
TAATTTTTGAGTCACACAATTTGCTGTTGAACCCGTTTTAATTCCGCTAGTGGTGTAAGTCGTTCCATTCCAAGTATAACTATCACAAGCCGAAACGGTAGTAACATTATCAGAAGAAGGGGTGATTGTCAAATCTAATTTTTGAGTCACACAATTTGCCGTTGAACCCGTTTTAATTCCGCTAGTGGTGTAAGTTGTTCCATTCCAAGTATAACTATCACAAGCCGAAACGGTAGTAACATTATCAGAAGAAGTAGTAATGGTCAAATCTAATTTTTGAGTCACACAATTTGCCGTTGAACCCGTTTTAATTCCGCTGGTGGTGTAAGTTGTTCCATTCCAAGTATAACTATCACAAGCCGAAACGGTAGTAACATTATCAGAAGAAGGAGTGATTGTTACTGAAGCAGGGATTCTAGCGCTTTCACATCCAACAGCATTAGAAGAAGTTACATAGTATGTTTTTGTTGTTAAAGCTGTAGTAGTAATCAAACTACTTCCTCCAGTTGAAGCTGCATACCATTTTAATAAATTTCCTGTTGCGACTAGATTAGCTACTGTTCCAGAATTACAAAAAGTTTGAGCTGCAGCTGTAGGAGCAACTAGGGTTGAACAATCATATTTCCATTTCATTGCGTCTAATGCGACATATTCAAATGTTCCAGTTGTAGTTATAACATATTCATCAATTAGAGCATTAGAATTATTGAAACCTCCATAACTAGTTAGATCAATTAAAGTATAGCCATTATTGACACCAAGATTTGAGTTAAATCCAGTACTTGATGTAGCTGTAAAAACAATTGAACCACTTAGTTTTCCTGTAATGGTACAAGAACCAGTTCCTGGATCTAAATTGGATTGACTTAAGAATAAATAAATTGACTTTAAATTAAAAATAGTAGCTCCAGCACTTTTAATTGTAAATTGTACAGGAATATTAATATCAGCGGTTGCGGAATTATCAATGTATTTATTATCTACTGCTGTGCCATTCCATCCAGTTCCTGCGAAATTTGCGATATCAAAAGTACCTCCTGCTTGAGATGTGATATTAAAAACCTGACTGTTATCTGTAAAACTAGTACTATTGTCAGTTTCTGTTTCAAATGTTTCTGTTGTTTGTGCTAATATTGAACCTGTAAAAAAGAATGCTGCAAAAAGATATAGGTATATTTTTTTCATTTTATAGTGGTTTAATTTTGTGATGGATAAATTCCTTGAAGAGCGATTATATAAGTCATTACAATTGAGGGTTGCATTGTACTTATGGGTGTTGGCGAAACTGTTCCAGCTGTAGTAGTAGCGTCGCCAAGTAAAGGGGTGTTTGGCGGAACAGCATTATAACCTAACATATCACGAGTTGCAGAATTAACCGTTATAGCAGGAGAAGCAATAGCATTCGAAGTCGCTGGAACATTTAGTGTAGCTTTGCTGGAACTTACCATAATAACTCCTGAATGACTATGACTGGGTAAATTAGCAATGGTTAAAGTAGCACTTTCTGCTCCTTGTTTTTCACCTAAAAGGGTAGTTGGTCCACTTCCTACAGCTGCACGACCTCTATAATCTGGTAATGCAAAAGTTGTTTGTCCATTTCCTCCAAAAGTAGTTCCTAACAGAGAAAATAACGCTTGGTTTTGGTTAATAGGTAATAATTGTCCTTCACATTTTGCCCAACCTCTTGGAGCAAAATTTCCAGCAAAAAGTCTGATTTCTCCTAAAAAGAAATCTTGTGCAAAAAGTGTTTTGGTACACAATAATAAAATTAGTGATAAAAAATATATGTTTTTCATTGTTTTTTTTTTAGCTATTGGCGAGGTGGATAAATTCCTTGTGTAGCAATACAGTAGGTTCCTGCTAAACAAGGTTGTGTGTTTACTGGGTTTGAGCTTCCAGTTGTTGACGTACTAACATTAGAAAGTGTTATGTTTGGGGTAGCAATATTGTATTCAACCACTGGACGAGATGCACTATTGAAAATCTGTACAGGAGCTGCAAGTGATGATGAAGCAGAAGGAACGCTTGATGTTCCTATACTAGAACTTACTTTAATTGGAGCTAAATGGGTATGTGCTTGTATATTTCCTGATGTTAAAGTTGCATTACCAATATCCATTTGTCCCAAATTAATAACACTCAATCCGGGGCCTTGTCCTATGCCAATAGCCATTCTATCTCTAAGATCTGGTAAGGCAAAAGTAGTTGTTCCATTTCCTCCATAAGTTGTTCCAAGAAGAGAAAATAATGCTGTGTTTTGAGAAATTGGCAATAGTTGCCCTTCACATTTCATCCAACCTCTTGGCGCAAAATTGTAGGGGAAAAGTCTAACCTCACCCACAAATGGATCTTGTGCATAGAGCGATTTTGCAAATAAAAATAAAATCAGTATTAAATAGTATTTGTTTTTCATTTTTTTTTAGGTATTAATTTGGAGAAGGAAATATTCCGGATAATGCAATAATGTAGTTTAATCCAAGGCGCGGCCTTGAAATACTTATAGGAATTGAATTACCCACAGCGCTAGTAGTAACGGTTTGAATCAGTATATCAGGAACATTAGAATTGTAACTCAAGTTTGGTAAAAAGGTTCTGCCTGAAAAGCTCCCTGATGTAGCAATACTTGAAATAGCATTGGGAACACTAGTACTTGCATTGGTATTATTTACAACAAGTCTTGCTGTATGAGAATGAGAGGGCATATTAGCAGTAGTTAATGTAATTGATTCTTGGCCGACGTTTTCTCCTAACATGCGATTTGACAATCCAGCTCCTTGACCAGCTCCAATAGGAACTCTACCTCTAAAATTCGGTAATGCAAATGTACTTTGACCATCTCCTCCATAGGTTGTCCCTATTAAGGCAAAAAGAGCTTCATTTTCACTAATAGGCAATAAACTACCATCACAAAATGCCCAACGTTCAGGTGCAAAATTCCCCGCAAAAAGGCGAATTTCACCAACATAAGGTTCTTGTGCAAAAAGTAGCTTTGTTGTTAGCAATAGTACTAAGGTAAAAAGATAATTTCTTTTCATAAATTCTTTGTTTTTAAGATTGTTAAAATTTGAAAAAGCTGCAATAATCCTTTATAATTAAGGTGGTAATTTTTTATTCATTTGTCAATACAATATAAATGCTAAATTACAATTTATTTCAACACTAAAAAAAAGTGATTGTTACTTTTTATGTTTCTATTGTTGTTAAAAGGGTACAGAATTATGGAAGGATATGTTATAAATAGTGTGATTTTAACTATTTTTGACCTGAGCAAAATAAATGGTTATTTCGCAAATAGAAAATCCAAAATGATTTCTAAAAAGATATTCTTTATACTACTAATATTAACGTCCTTCGCAGCAAAAGCCTCTTTTATTTTGTTGCCAATGGACGAAACCACGCAGCAAAATCATTTGAAAGCGTATGGAATCACGTATTGGTGCATCGAAAAAAAATACAAGTCCAGTTGGTTGCTCAATTACCGTGGCGGTTCTTTTCTATTTCCCGATGCACCAGAAATCCGAAAAGAATGTCAAATTCGAGGTGTCAGTTTTGAAGTGTTGAGCGATGCCGAAACCAATCAAATTCTGGAAGAAATCGCCAGCCCTTCCCAAAATATGGAAGCGGTTGTGCTCGAAAAAGCGCCTAAAGTTGCCGTTTATACGCCCAAAGGAAAACAACCTTGGGATGATGCCGTGACCTTGGTTTTGACCTATGCCGAAATTCCTTTTACGCCCATTTATGACGAAGAAGTTTTGAGCGACCAACTCCTACTTTACGATTGGTTGCATTTGCATCACGAAGATTTTACGGGTCAATATGGAAAATTTTTTGGCTCCAACAGGAATTCACCTTGGTACTTAGAACAAAAGAAAGATGCCGAAGCTTTGGCAAACAAATTAGGATATAAAAAAGTTTCACAAGAGAAATTGGCAGTGGCCAAAAAAATCAGGGATTTCGTTATTGGCGGTGGATTTATGTTTGCGATGTGCTCTGCAACCGATAGTTTTGACATTGCCCTCACCGCCGATGGAGTTGATATTTGCGAATCAATGTTTGACGGAGATGTCAGTGAAGCCAATTATCAATCCAAAATAAATTATGCCAATTCATTCGCTTTCAAGGATTTTATTTTAGATAGAAAACCAGAACATTATGAATTTTCGAATATTGATATGACCGAAAAAAGAAAAATACCAATGGAGAAAGACTATTTCACCTTAATGGAATTTTCGGCAAAATGGGATCCAATTCCATCGATGTTATGTCAAAATCATACACAATTAGTCAAAGGGTTTATGGGACAAACCACCTCTTTTGACAAGGAACTTATTAAATCGAATGTATTGGTGATGGGAACTTGCGAACTCAACGGGGAATCCCGCTATATTCACGGCGAAAAAGGAAAAGGAATGTTTACTTTTTATGGCGGTCACGATCCCGAAGATTACCAGCATAGAGTGGGAGATCCAGTTACTGTCCTTGATTTGCATCCCAATTCTCCAGGGTATCGTTTGATTTTGAATAATGTATTGTTTCCTGCCGCTAGAAAGAAAAAACAGAAGACATAGAGATTTAATACCAAACGAATTTATATTTTAGACCAACGGGTTCTTGTATAATGCAGGGCATTCGCATTTAAAAGTTTCCGACACAGATTTCACAGATTTTCACCAATTCAGGGAGTGTTTAAAATTTAATTTCACCAATTTTATGCGATTTTAAAAATTAGCATAGTCAAAACAGACTAAATCTGTGAAAATCTGTGAAATCTGTGTTTTTTTATTTTTAAAAGCGGATGCCCTAGGTATAAGATCAAAAAAAAGCTTCAAAAGTTTCGGAAACCTTTGAAGATTTTTTTATAATCCAAAAATCTACTTATTATTCTCAATCACATAATTTAAAACCTTCGTCATTAAATGCACGCGATCTTTGCCTAAAACATTGTGTTTGTGCATTGGATAAGCAAAGAAATCGACTTGTTTTTCGACCTCGATAAATTTCTTGATTAGAGCAAAATTGTTTTGCATTACCACTACATCATCACTGGTTCCGTGAATTAAAAGCAATTTTCCTTTCAAATCTTTCACGTAATTCAAGGTGTTGGCTTCGTCAAAACCTTTTTGGTTTTCGGCTGGAGTGTCCATATAGCGTTCGCCATACATAATTTCATAGTATTTCCAGTCGGTAACTGGTCCGCCGGCAACGCCCACTTTGAAAACATCCGGTTTTCGCAATAGTAAGGAAGTGGTCATAAATCCGCCATAACTCCAACCGTGAACCGCCAAACGGTTTCCATCGACATAAGGCAAGGATTTCAGGTAGTCAACACCTTTCATTTGGTCATCGATTTCGCTTACACCCAATCTTCCGTGAACCACGCTTTCGAAAGCAAAACCGCGATTATCTGACCCGCGATTATCAACCGTGAAAACGAGGTAACCTTGTTCTGCCATCCAATACATCCAAAGATTGGCGCCATCAAGATAGGAATTAGTTATCATTTGTGCATGAGGTCCGCCATAAACATAGACCAAAACAGGATATTTTTTGTTCGGATCAAAATGGCTCGGCTTGATTAATCGCGTGTATAAATCGGTGGTTCCATCTGCGGATTTTATGGTTTTTATTTCCGATGTTCCTATTTCGTATCCTTCATATTTATTTTTGCTTTCTAAAAGGGTTTTGGATTTTAAATTTTTGTTGTAAACCAATGATTTTGATGGCGCAGCATGATTGGAATATTCGTCAAAAAACCAATTTCCATCGTTGCTGATGCTTACTGTGTGAACACCTTGGTCTTTTGTAATCAAGGTTTGCTTGCCTTTCAAATCAACTTTGTACACCAACATATTGGTTGGATTATCGCCTGTTGCCTTGAAATAAATTTCGGTTCCAGCAGCATTACTTTTTATGATTTCTCTCGTTGGGAATTTGTTTTGAGTCAATTTCTTAATTAATTTCCCTTCGATGGAATAGTAATACAGATTGTTGAAACCGTCTTTTTCGCTTATCCAAACAAAATTACTGGAGTTGTCGCTAGGAAAGTAGGCGGGATGTTCTGGTTCAACCCATTTTTCATTTTTTTCCGTGAGGATGGTTCTAACAAAAGTTCCCGTTTGTGCATCATAAACATTTAACGACATATCATTTTGTCCGCGATTTAATTCGGCAATTAAAACGTATTTCTCGTCTGGCGTCCAAGAAAGATTGGTTAAATAATCATCTTGGTTTCCTCTTGGAGAAATATAAACTGTTTTTTGGCTTGCCAAATTATAAATTCCCACTCTTGGTTTTTCGCTTTTTTGACCAATCATTGGGTATTTGATGTTCACTAATGTTCCGGGAGTTTCCGTAATATCCAATAAGGGATAATCGGCGACTTCCGTTTGGTCTTTTTGGTAGAAAGCTAAATAAGTGGATTTTGGCGACCAAAAAATCCCATTGCTAATTCCAAATTCACTTCTGGCAAAAAATTGTCCTGAAACAACGGCTTCATTGGTTTCATTGGTAACGCTAATTATTTCTCTGTCGACATTGTAGAAATACAGATTGTTTTTTTCGGTAAAAGCCAAATGACGTCTTTTTTTATCAAAGGTTTTATTTTCGGAATTTTTTGAAGTTTCGTACATCATTGTTCCCGTTTTTGGGGCTGTCATATAAACAAAATATTTTCCGTTTGCAGTAACCAAAAGAGCATTGCTGTCCATCCATTCGATACCAGCGAAGCTTTTTAATTTGATTCCTAATGCAGAATTGATTTCTGCTAAAGTGATTAACTCGGTTGCATTGGCATCGACAGTTGAAGCCGACATCATTTTTGTGAATGAGTCGGTGTAATAAACATAACGATTTGTGTTTGGAATCCATTTAAAACCGGTTAGTTTATCGGCTCTGAATTTTTGATTTTGTTGTAAAACACCCTCTTCGAGAGTTATTTTTTTGGTTTGGCCAAAAGAAGAAATTGTGATGAAAAATAGTAAGGCCAGAAATGAAAATTTGTTCATAAAAGTAGGTTTTTTGATGTGTTACAAATGTATAAAAAAGGGATACTATTTACACCCTTTTCTTTGGCTATAAACAGTATCCTTACGTCATAATGAAAATAAAATTATGCTATATCTTCCTCACTTTCTTTATCCAAATATTCTTGAACAATTTCAATGGCATTAGTAACAACGTCACTTAATGCAGTAATGAAACTTCCTTCTTCGGCACTGTTGATGGCGTGTCTGATAGCTTCAACTTCTTTAGGTATGATTTCATGGGTAACAGATCTTCCGGATTCCGTAATGCCTTCCATTATTAAATTAATAATTTCTTCTTCAGTTCTTCCACGCAAATGTTTCTCCTGACGAATAATGATGTGGTCAAACATTCTGGCGGCTATTTTTGCGCATTCTTTGATGTCTTCGTCACGACGATCTCCAACACCAGCTATGATTCCAATTTTCTTGGTAGCTTCTACGCTTTGTAAATATTCTTCGACTCCTTTATAGCCAGATGCATTGTGGGCAAAATCAATCAATACCTTAAATTTTTTGAATTCAAAAATATTCATTCGACCGGGCGTTTGTGCTGCACTTGGAATAAAAGTTTGCAATGAAAGGCTGATATCTTCAGTTTTGAAACCCCATAAATAACTGGCTAAAGTTGCCGCCAGAACATTGGTAATCATAAATTTTGCTTTGCCGCCAAGGGTTAATGGAACGTGTGTAGCGCGTTCGATTCGGATTTTCCATTCTCCTTTTTTGATGGTAATGAACCCGTTTTCATATACTGCAACCGTTTTTCCTTCGGCACACAATTTCTTGATTAACAGATTTTCCTCATTCATACTAAAATAAGCAACTTTACATTCCAGTTCTTCTCCAATTTTTACGCATTGCTCATCATCGGCGTTCAATATCGCCCAACCCTCTTTTTTGATGCTTTTTACAACGGTAGCTTTTACTCTTGCCAAATCGTCAAGAGTGTGAATGTCGTTTAATCCTAAATGATCTTCTTGAATATTGGTAATTATCCCAATATCACATCGGCTAAAGCCTAAACCAGAACGCAGAATTCCCCCTCTGGCAGTTTCTAAAATAGCAAATTCCACCGTTGGATCTCTTAGGATATATTCAGCACTTAATGGACCGGTGGTATCTCCTTTTTCCATCATGTGATTTTGGATATAAATCCCGTCCGATGTGGTAAAACCCACTTTGAATCCATTATTTTTTACAATATGAGCCAATAATCGGGTTGTGGTTGTCTTTCCGTTGGTTCCTGTAATGGCAAATATGGGAATACGACAGGTTTTTCCGGGAGGATACAACATATCGATTACTGGAGCAGCTACATTTCTTGGCAATCCTTCAGAAGGAGCAAGGTGCATTCGGAATCCCGGAGCAGCATTGACTTCGAGAATCACGCCGCCATTTTCTTTTAGAGGTTGCGTCAAATTTTCGGCCATAATATCGACGCCACAAATGTCTAAACCAATGACTCTCGAAATTCTTTCGGCAAGAAAAATATTTTCTGGGTGCATCATGTCAGTCACGTCAACGGAAGTTCCGCCTGTGCTTAAATTAGCTGTTGATTTGAGATACACAGTTTCACCTTTTCTGGGAATGGTTTCCAAGGTGTAATTTAGTTTTTCCAATAAATCTTCGGTATCTCGATCGACATCTATTTTGGTCAATACATTTTCATGACCATAACCACGTCTTGGATCAAGATTGGTTAGGGCTATTAATTCTTGAATGTTTTTTGTTCCGTCACCAACAACGTTTGCAGGAACGCGTTTTGCCGCTGCGACAAGTTTATTCTCGATTACCAATATCCTAAAATCGAAACCCGTGATAAATTTTTCAACGATGATTCTATTGCTGTATTCTTTGGCGAAAGCCAATCCAGAAACCGCATCTTCCCAATTGGTAACATTAATTGACGCACCTTTTCCGTGATTTCCATCCAATGGTTTTAGGACAATCGGGTAGCCAATTTTTTCAATAGTTTTGGACAAATCGTCTTCATCTACACAAATATCTCCATTGGCAACAGGAATTGATGCCATATCAAGCATTTTCTTGGTCAGCTCTTTGTTGCAAGCCATATCTACAGCAATGCTGCTGGTTTTGCAGGTAATCGTCGCCTGAAAACGCATTTGATTGATTCCGTAACCCAGTTGTACCAAGGAATTTGTTCCCAATCGTATCCACGGAATGTCTCTGTTTACAGCTTCTTCAACGATGCTTCCAGTGCTTGGCCCTAGACGAACGCGTTCCCGAATTTCCCGCATTTTTAGTAAATCGGAATCCAAATCATATTCGGTTCCTTTTATTAATGCTTCGGCAATGGCGACTGCGCTTTCAGCAGCAAAAAGGCCAACATTTTCTTCGGTGTAACTAAAAACAACATTGTAGATTCCGGGAGTTTTGGTTTCGCGTGTTCTTCCAAATCCGGTATCCATTCCAGCCAAGGTTTGAATTTCGAGAGCGATATGTTCGATGACATGTCCCATCCAAGTTCCTGTTTCTATTCGCTTAAAAAATCCGCCTCGACATCCTTCGGAGCAACGATGCTCGATAAGTGTTGGTAGCATTATTTCTAATCGTTCTCTAAATCCTTCGATTTTATTGGTGGGAAATTGTTCCATTTCTTCTAAATCCAACCGCATTTGGATTAATTTTTTTCTTTTAATGCTCCAAATATTCGGTCCACGAAGTGCTTGTATTTTTAAAATTTTCATAAAACAGAAAGGTTAGGATTGTAATAATTAATTAGTAATCAGTTAATTTATATTCTAATAGTATCAAAAAAAATGGAGGAATACAATGGTAGTTTCAATTTTTTTTCAAAAAAAAACATAATAATGCAACCAAGTTACTTTTTTAAAATTAGGTATCAAAATTTATGAGGTTTAAAATTATTAACTTTTGTTGGGTATAAATTATTTTAAAAAAAAACAGGACTTCAATTGCCCAGTTTATGTTTTTGGTTATTTTTACCAAATGAACATACTTGGAAAACTTATAATTATAGGTGGTGCCGTTGACAAAGGAAGTTTTACCGAAACCGATTTTGATAAAAGTGCTGCAAAGAACTTGAATTTTTTTGAAACAGGAATTTTGAGAAGGATTATTCTCGAATCAAAAAACAAAGAACAGTCTCGAATAGAAGTGGTTACGACTGCCTCGAAAATCCCGAAAGAAATTGGACCTGAATACGTCAAAGCATTAAGCTATCTTGATGCCAATAATGTGGGTATTTTAGATATAGTTAGACGCGAACAAGCATCGGATCCTGAAATATTGGCACGATTGAAAGCTGCCGACGTTGTTATGTTTACTGGTGGCGATCAATTGCGATTGACTTCCATTCTTGGAGGAACACCTTTTCATAATGTTTTATTGGATAAATATAGAAATGAAGATTTTATATATGCTGGAACTTCGGCTGGTGCTGCTGCGGCTTCTAACAATATGATTTATGAAGGAAGCAGTTCAGAAGCATTATTGAAGGGTGAAGTGAAAATTACCAGCGGTTTAGGCTTTATTGACGATGTGGTTATTGATACTCATTTTGTGCAACGAGGGAGAATTGGACGATTGTTCCAAGCGGTTGTCGGTAATCCAAAAGTACTGGGAATAGGACTTGGAGAAGATACAGGATTGTTGATTACTAATGGAAAACAAATGGAAGCCATAGGTTCAGGACTGGTAATTCTTGTTGATGGTCGCGAAATAAAAGACACTAATTTGACCCAAATTGAATTGGGAGAACCCATTTCGATTTCACATTTGGTAACACACGTAATGAGCAAATACGATACTTTTAATCTCGACACGTATAAAATGACCATTAAATCTTCGCAATACGTTTAAATTAGAAAGCAGAATTTAGAAAGCAGAATTTAGATCTGCCTTCTAAATTCTGCCTTCTGTATTCTAGTTACTATGAAACTAATTATTCACGGTGGTTTTTTCTCGGAATCGGCTACGAATCACGAAACAAAAGTAGCAAAGCAACAATCTTTAGAAAGAATTGTAAAAGATTCTTATGCATTTTTAAAAACACATTCGGCTTTAGAAACGGTGGTTTTTGCTGTTTCGCTTTTGGAGGATGATGAATTGTTCAATGCCGGCATTGGTTCCCAAATTCAAGGTGATGGAAAAATCAGGATGAGTGCCGCCTTGATGGATGGCAAAACCCAAAAAATGAGTGGTGTCATCAATATCGAAGAAGTGCGAAATCCCATTCAGGTAGCCAAAGTACTGTTGAATTATGACGATAGAATTCTTGGCGGAAGTGGTGCAACCAATTTTGCCAGACAAAATGGTTTCGAAAAATTTTCTACAGAAATTTCACAACGCAGAACTGAGTATGAGGCGAAACTCAAAGCTTCAGGAACGGGAACAGTGGGTTGCGTGGCTTTGGACAAAAGCGGAAAACTAGCCGTGGCAACTTCTACCGGAGGAAAAGGGTTTGAAATCCCGGGTAGAATCTCCGATTCTGGAACTGTTGCAGGGAATTATGCCAACGAACGTTGTGGCGTGAGTTTAACCGGCGTTGGCGAAGACATTGTGAGCAATGCGACTGCTGCCAAGATTGTAACTCGTGTCACCGATGGATTTTCGCTGCAAGACGCTTTTGCTAAAACCTTCAATGAATTAAAGCCTTATGACGGTTTTGCAGGCGCTATTGCCATTGATAATAAGGGAAATATGTTTCATCAAGATTCGCATCCCTCAATGGTTTTTGCTAGTTTTGATGGTCAGGAATTGGAAGTTTTTGAATAAATTGTTTAAAACTGATTTTTATCATGTTTCAGGCTCTTTTTATGACGTTAATTTGCAAAAAATTATTGAAACGTTATTCTTTAAAATTCATTGTATGTTCGGTTTTAAATTAAAAATGTTGTTTTTTTTGTTTCCATTGATTGTTTTTGGACAAGTCTCAACAGAAAAAGTCATCAATCAACAGACTCAATCTTGGGTTTCTATAAATACCGTCAACATGTTTAGTGCCCATTGGGGATTTGTTGCCGATGCGCATATTAGGAGCAACGAAATTTTTCACGACAATAATTTTTATTTTCTAAGAGGAGGAATCAGTTATATTCCAAATCCCGCAGTTGCTTTTACGGGAGGTTATGCCCACATGTGGCTTGCACCAACAAAGGAAGGCTGGACTACTTATTCAGATGAAAATAGAATTTATCAACAAGCGCAAATGATCACTAAAATTGGTAAAGTGAGCGTCCTTCAAAGAATTAGAAACGAACAACGCTGGCAAGAAAAAATAGTCAATGACGAGTCTACTGGCGAAAACCGCTTCACGAATAGAGTTCGGTATTTAGTTAGTTTGAATATTCCAGTATTCAAGAAAAAAACAGCTCCAATGCTCGTTATTTCCGATGAAATTTTAATCCATTTTGGACAAGAAGTGGTCTATAATACTTTTGATCAAAACAGGTTGTTTATAGGAATCAAACAATCCATAAATCCTAAACTAAGTTTTGATTTTGGCTATATGAATCTCTACCAACAAAAATATTCGGGTTATCAATACGACATGAATCATACGTTAAGATTGTTCTTTTATCTAAGTACAAGTGTAAAATCTCATAAACCTGCCGTTCACCATAGTTCTGGTGATGAATAATACTCGTTTTTTTACAATCAATTTACGCAGAATTAAATTTAAAATAGTTTAGCTAAACAGTATTATTTAGCAACAAATTTTTGAAATCCATATTGAATTGAATATTCTTTGTACTCATTGTTGAATAATTTTTCATTGTTGTCATCCAATTGATTTTGTGAATAGCAGCTTATTTTGTCTAATGCGGATTCACTGACTGCGACGGCAAAATATTCATCTTTACATTCAAATTTATTACTTTTTGAAGTGTTTAGAAATGGCGGTAATTTAGGGGTAAATGATTCGGTTGAAGCCCCTTTTTTGTTAAACCAGAAAGTCTTTTCTCCTTTTATTGTTTCTATCATTTTTTCAATGGTTTGGTCAGACTCTAATTTCATTAGGCAATGATAGTGATCAAAATATCCATTGATGAAATCAATGTGGATTCCATTTTTATTGGCATTTTCCCTGATGTGATTCCAAATTGTTTTCCTGACTTCTTTTATGGCAAGACATGATATTTTATTTTTCGTGCTCCAAGCAAAATGTACGTAGACTTTTAGGAATGGCATTGATTTGAAGTTTTAGTAATTATTCAAACGACCTTTTTACTTTTTTTCGTAAAATCACTTTTTTTAATGGAATCACATGCTTTTACTCTAACTGGCTCATCATCATATCTAAAATTTTGATTGTTTTGGATAATGGCGGGTTCTTTTTTTTCTTTTTTTGGTTCACAAGATAAAAGGATGCAGCTTAAAAACAGGAATAGGATTAGATTAATTTTTTTCATTTTTTTTTAATTTGTAGTTAAGATAGACAAGGGGTTGCTATTTGTTTTTGAATTTTTGACCATCTTTTTATTTGTTTTTCGGTCAAAAATGATTTATTTCTTGCATTGGATAAATGTTGATGTAAAACTTCTGATTTTACTTTCATATAAGGATATTTAGACAATGAAACTGCATCACCTTTTATCGATTTCTTGTAATGTTTGATGTATTTCTTTAAATAATTGTTGTAATCGGTCAGACATTTGTTCCATTTTTTCAAAGATTTTTCATTACAATTTTTTATTTTTTTTGAAATAATTTTTATTTTTTTTTCCTTCATAACGTATCTTTTTAAGGCATTGGATT
>Ga0209284_10005199_pt1 | contig 13772 bp, 11 predicted proteins | sample FRY03_FD_187211 | JGI IMG/M metagenome (GOLD analysis project Ga0209284, IMG submission 187211) | Freshwater microbial communities from Lake Fryxell liftoff mats and glacier meltwater in Antarctica - FRY-03 (SPAdes) (version 2) | ecosystem: Environmental > Aquatic > Freshwater > Ice > Glacier... | reverse complement strand
ATATCAGTGATGGCAAGATGCATGATTCTAAAATACTCGCCATCCTCTGTAAGCAAGGCTACGTCGAGCTTGGCGCGTTTTACGTCATGGACAAAGCATATGTGGACTTCAAGATGCTTTATCAACTGCACACTGCAAGAGCGTTCTTTGTCACGCGCGCAAAAGACAATATGCACGCCGAGCTGATCCAAGCCTTGCCCGTTGACACCACAATAGGTTTGGTGAGTGATCATCATGTTCGACTGATCAACATCAAATCGAAAAATCGCTACCCTGAACCATTGCGTTGTGTCACCTATATTGATCCTGAAACAAGTAAAGAACTGACCTTCATGACCAACAACTTTGCTTTGCCAGCCATCACGATATGCGCTCTTTATAAAAAAAGATGGGGCGTTGAATTGTTTTTTAAATGGATCAAACAACACCTTCGTATTAAGTCTTTCTATGGCACGACAGAGAACGCTGTCAAGACCCAAGTCTGGGTCGCCATATCGAATTATGTGTTGATCGCAATTATGAAAAAGCAGTTGAATATGAAGCACTCACTTTATGAAATCTTAAGAGTATTGGACTTGAATATGTTTGACACCACCCCAATACCTCAACTACTAAGCCGAATACACAAAGACGCGGAAATCGTCAATAATCAATATCAGTTATCCTTGTTCGAAACGTTGGGACACTAGTGAGATCACGTCTTTAAAATTGCCACTACAAGAGGCTGAGTTGTTCTTTTTTCGTGGGTTTTTTGAGTGCTAAGGCTCCTAGTAAACTGGTTTGATCTTTCGTGAGTGTCGACACGCCTGACATCGTCTTGTCGTTGACTTTGATCTGATGGCGGTGAATGCGTTTGAGTTGCGCTAAGGCTCTTTCGGGTGACAGGTTAGTGTTAGCCATTTTGAGGCGTTCGCGCATGACGCGGTACAAGATGAGTGCCATAAAGCAGATCATCGCGTGCGCTCTGATGCGCTGCGGCAAGCGGTGGTAAACGGGTGCGATTTCGATCTCAGATTTCAGCACCCTAAAACCTCGCTCAATGTCAGCCAAGCTTTTATAACGTTTAATGATGTCTATTGGTTTGATCTCAACGTCTTTTACGTTGGTGACAATCACCAACTTGCCATCAACAAGCTCAGCGTGTTTAAGGGCTTTTTCATCAATGTCATAGGTGAAGCGCTCTGATTTCAGGTCAACCTTGATGATTTTAGCCAGGCGCAATGCTTTGACCTCGTGGTAGAACCGTGCCGTGGCCCCACCGTCAGAGAGTTTGCGGCCTCGGTTTACCGCACCGCCGTCTTGATGGTCAAGTTTATTGACCCAAAGCACAGCTTTGGCTTCAAGTTCTTTTATCTTGGCGCGTCGCCACTCAGTTTGCTCTTTTGCACGTATGGGGTGGTGAGCCACCACGAGCCTGAGGTCTTGCCATGTGGTCTCATCTATTGTTTCTTTTTGCTGGTCAGTAATCTTGCTTTGAAACTGTTCGAGAATCTCTACAAACTCACCGTAGCGCCTGGCGGGCACCGCCAATATGAACTCTAGCTTGCGGCCATCGCTTAGCGTAATCTTTTGAAGCTCATGCATGTTGTCTAAAGATAGCAAGCCTCTATCTGCCACAATGATCAAGCGCCTAATATGGCTAAATCGAGCCAACACCTTCTCAACCGTGGGCAGTATGGTCTTGGCCTCAGGTTGGTTGCCATCAAAGACCTCATGATAAATGGGCAACCCTTCAGCTGTTTGCACCACCCCGAGCATGAATTGCCTGGCAATCAGACCTTCTTTAGACATGCCGTAGTGGCGCACATCGTCAGTCAGTTCTGTGTGTCCTTCGACACCTATGGTTGTGAGGTCATAAAACACCATCGACAAGTCTTGATCAACCATGGGGCGTAACTGCTGAGCGATGACTTTTTCAACCTCTTCTTGGTGGTCAATCAAGGCGTCCATGCTGCGAAGCAGTTGCTGGTGGGTAAGAGATGCGGTGTCAATTTGTGGCATGCTCACCGTTTCAAGCCAGCGCAGCACGCCAAGTTTCGAGTCAGGGTCACACAGGCGGTTAAACACCATTACCCGAATCGCATGCTCAACAGCTGTTGTAAACCGAGCTTTACGAAACACCCGAGCCAGTGCGTCAAAGCCGACTTCATGCCACAAGCGATGCAAGGCCCACACATTGCCCAAAGATAAGGCTGATTCAAACTCAATTTGTGGCTCATCGGCTGTACGGCCTTTAGCGCGCAAGAGTGCGTTCAGAATGGCGTCAACTTGGCCACCCGATTCGTCCACACGACCCATGGTCGAGATCACGCGCTGACGCGATTTACCGCTATCATCACGATACGACTCAGCTAGCTGAATGTAAGAATGACCGCCAGATCGGGTGACTTTGATGTACATGCAAAGAGTGTAGCAAGTAAATAATTATTTGCCAATACTTATGATATAAAATATTGCCAGTACATGAGTTTATAGAGCGACACTCTAACCCGTTGATTTTAAAGCGCTCTTACGGCTGAAAACGGGGAAGATGGGACTTAACTGTCGAACTTCGGTGGGTATGAAGTAGTTGTCTGCATTTGACAAAAGAACATAATCGCCACCGCACTCTCTGAGACCAATTTCTCGCAATGAGTGGCCTTAATCATTATGACGAATTGTGGTGTGATGAAAAAATTTGGTCCGGTGCTTGGTTTGTAGTTTATAAAACTCAGTTTGAGTCGACATAGTATAGGTCACGACTAAAAAACCACTTTTATTTAAACTACTAAGCACCAACATTAATATTTTTCTATTTTAACTGATTAAAAATTCACTTTAGGTAGCTCTGAATAAATCTCAAACATCAACCTAAATGTTGCTAAATATACTGGTTTCACAAGGCAACTATTTTTATGGAATCAATTTTTCAGACCTATCTTAATCAAACATTTTTCTAAAAACCAATCTATATTGTCAAAACATTAAAATCAAGAGATATAATAGCTAAATTTTTTACATTAAAATTCTATTGAAAAATTTTTCAATCATTATAAGTTATCATAAATCATACTATTATTTTAAATAAAATCATCAAAAAACATATAGGAAAAAATATGACAAACCAAAATTATGTTGCAATGCAAGCTAAAATTGAAAAAGAAATCAATCGTTTGCGTAAACAATCAGAAGCCTTACAAGTTAAAAACCGCAAACCAATTATTCAATCGATTGTTAAATCAATGAAAGAGTATGGCATTAGTATCAACGAACTTAGTGCTGTTTTAAACAAAAATAGCAGAACTAAAGAACGACCTGTTAGTGTGGCTAAAGCTAAAAAAATAAGTAGCGCTAGAGGTCCTGTCGCAATTAAATTCCGTCACCCAGAGACTCAAGCCACCTGGACAGGTCGGGGCAAGCCTCCACGTTGGGTTTCTGATGCTGAAGCAACTGGTACACCCCGCAGTCAATTTTTAATCTTAAAAACCTAAAAATAGTTGGTTAAAAAGCCATCCATTTTAAAACCTTAATGGTTATTAATACGGCCGACTAAATATTATTAGAAATGATTTAGTATTTTTAGTATTTTTCTTTACTCATTACAACCCCAAGTCACTCAATGCATACATTTGAGTGACTTTTTCTTTTGTGCGCCAACCCTCATACAATAGACTCATACTCATTTTATGGTGCTTTATCAGTCATGACCACATTTCGCTCAGACTACCAACCTTACCCCTTCCTCATATCCGAAGTGCATCTTGCATTCGATTTAAAGCCGAGCTCAACACGTGTTGACTCAACTTTGAAAATTAATGTGAAACCTGAGTATGCAGGGGCAGATTTAGTTTTAAATGGTGAGGGCTTAACACTAGAAAGCCTTAAAGTTGATGGTCAACCTTGGCCGCAACAGCATTACGCTTACGACAGCAAACAACTCATTATCAAAAATTTACCCCCGTATTGTGAGGTTTCGCTAACATCACTGTGCCAGCCTGATCAAAACTCAAGCCTCATGGGTTTGTATATTTCAGGTGGCCATTTTTTTACACAATGTGAAGCACAAGGTTTTAGACGCATCACTTGGTTTGCCGATCGGCCTGATGTCATGTCGATTTACACCGTCTCAATTAAGGCTGATCAAATCCAGTACCCCGTTTTATTATCAAACGGCAACCTCATTTCAAGCAGCCCTATGCCTGACGGCACGCAGGTATGCGTTTGGCATGACCCTTTTCCTAAGCCTTGTTATTTATTTGCATTGGTTGCGGGCCAATTTGACTGCCGCGAAAAGCGCGTGCAAACCCAAAGTGGACGCGATGCTTTATTGCAAATTTACAGTGACTTAGGCTCCTACAATCAAACCGAATGGGCTATGCATAGCCTAGAACAATCTCTTAGATGGGATGAACAACGATACAACTTAGAATTAGACCTTGAACGTTTCATGATTGTCGCTGCACGCGATTTCAATATGGGTGCAATGGAAAACAAAGGTTTAAACATTTTTAATGCGGCCTATGTTTTAGCTGATGCACAAACGGCTACCGACAGTAGCTTTTCTGCTGTTCAAGCCGTTATCGGTCACGAGTATTTTCATAATTGGACAGGAAATCGTGTTACCTGTCGTGATTGGTTTGACTTAAGCCTTAAAGAAGGTCTAACTGTTTTTCGTGATCAGTCGTTTACAGCAGACATGATGGCGCACAATCTAACAGATCAAGCTGCTGCCAGCGCACGGGCCATCAAGCGAATTGATGATGTCAGCACGCTACGTGCGGTTCAATTTCCTGAAGATAATGGGCCTATGGCTCACCCCATTCGGCCTGAAAGTTACCAAGAAATTAGTAATTTTTATACTGCAACGGTTTATGAAAAAGGCTCTGAAGTGATTCGCATGATTCACACTTTGCTCGGTGAAGACACCTTTCAATTAGGCATGCGTACTTACTTTAAACGTCATGATGGCCAAGCTGTAACCTGCGACGACTTTGTTAATGCGATGGAATGGGCTTGGCAACAAGATAACCCTGAACACAATTTAAATGTGTTCAGACGTTGGTACAGTCAAGCGGGCACCCCAACCGTTCAGGTTGCCATCAACATGCTTGATGAAGGCAAGCGCTGCTTGATTACTTTGTCGCAACACTGCGCACCCATAGGCGTCGAACGCGAGGCGGGTTTGGTAAAGCAACCTTTTCACATTCCGTTTGAGCTAGGTTTTGTCACCAAGCAGGGTCGATCACTAGCACTTGAAGCAAAACTAATTGACCCTCTGGTTAAACACGGTGCGTTAAATGTTGTTAAACCAAACACGACGTTACTATTAAATCTTCTTGAGGCCCAACAAAGTTGGGAAGTTTCAGGCCTTGAACCGAGTGCCGTGCCATCATTACTTCGAAATTTTTCATCACCTGTTCACGTTGTATCAAATCTAAGCCAACATGACCTAGCCCACTTAGCAAAACATGACAACAATGCATTTGTTCGTTGGGAATCAACTCAGAAATTAATTGCAGAACACTTAATTGAATCTGCACAAAATTGGCGTACTAAGTCGGTCGCCTTAGCTCCAACACACGAGCTCATTTCTTTACTTAAAGCACAATTACACGACACCCATATTGATGCAGGTTATATGACGCGCTTAATCGGCTTGCCAAGTGATAAATACCTACTTGAATGCATGGCACTCATGGACCCTTTATCAATTGCCCACGCACGACTTAATTATCAAAAAATACTGGGTTCAGCATTAGCCGACGATTTATTAGGCGTGATCGAACGAACCTTTATCTCAACACCCTACCAACCCAACCCCCGACAAGCAGGTCAGCGTGCATTGATACATTTAGCGTTAAATTGGTTATGTTGCGCCGACAATGAGCAAGCCATTGCTCATGCCATGTCGCAGTATGAAAAAGCAGACAATTTAACAAATCGATTTGGAGCCCTAGCAGCCCTTTCAATGAGTACTCAACATGTCAACTATGCTGATATCTTGACTCACTTTTATGAATGTTGGCAACATGAGGCGCTGGTCATTGATAGATGGTTTGCGCTGCAATCAGTTAACCCTAGCGCAACCCACGCCACCATTAACGGCCTGATGCAGCACCCCGCATTTAATTTGCGCAACCCAAATCGAGCTCGTTCTGTTATCTTTCAGTTTTGTGCCAATAATCCTTTGGGTTTTCATCAAGAAGATGCATCGGGTTATGAATTTTGGGCACAAAGCGTTATTGCGATTGACGCCTTTAACCCCGAAATTGCAGCGCGTCTTGCCCGAGTAGCAGACCATTGGGCGCGTCATATTGAACCGGCTCAATCTGCGATGAAGCGTGCGCTTCAAAAAGTACATGTGCATAATGGGTTGTCTAGCAATACACTTGAAATTATTTCAAAGTCGCTCACACTATAAAAACTTTACTTTGCTAACAGAGTCTATCAACCCATGAAAAGAAAAACCCTCACCCAGTACCTTGTTGAGCAGCAACGATCGGCTAACGCCCTACATGCTGAGTTAAGATTACTCATTGAAATTGTTTCGCGTGCTTGTAAAACAATTAGTCACTCAGTTAGCAAAGGCGCCTTAGGTGGCGTTCTAGGTAGCCTCGAAAGTGAAAACGTGCAAGGTGAAGTTCAAAAGAAACTTGATGTCATTTCAAACGAAGTGTTACTTGAGGCCAATGAGTGGGGGGGTCACTTAGCTGCCATGGCCTCTGAAGAAATGGAAACGATTCACCTCATTCCGAACCGCTATCCCAAAGGTGAATACCTGCTTTTATTTGACCCTTTGGATGGATCTTCAAATATTGACGTAAATATCTCTATTGGCACTATTTTTTCAGTTTTAAAAGCCCCCGCCTCCGCTTCAGGTCGAGACATTAATGAAAGTGATTTTTTACAACCGGGCCACGCCCAAGTTGCTGCGGGTTATGCCATTTATGGGCCGCAAACCATGCTGGTCTTAACAATTGGTCAAGGTGTGGTCGGCTTCACCCTTGATCGCGAAATGGGCTCGTGGGTACTTACCCATGAAAACATCACCATTCCTGAAGACACAAAAGAATTTGCCATCAACATGTCTAATATGCGTCATTGGGCTCCACCCATGAGGCGATACATACAAGAATGCTTAGATGGTGCAACGGGCGAGCGTGATAAGAATTTTAATACGCGTTGGATAGCGTCAATGGTTGCAGATGTGCACAGATTGATTACGCGTGGCGGTATTTTTATGTACCCATGGGACGATCGTGAACCCAACAAGCCTGGAAAATTGCGTTTAATGTATGAAGCCAACCCCATGAGTATGCTTATTGAACAGGCTGGTGGCATGGCTACTAATGGCTCACAACGCATACTCGATATTGAACCTAGTGCGCTACATGAGCGTGTTAGTGTAATTTTAGGTTCAAAAAACGAAGTGGCCCGCGTCACGCAGTACCACCTCGATGCAAAGAATTAAAAAACGATCACCACACCCCTAATCTCAAAATCGCCTTTAAAAATTTAAGTTTATGGGGTGTACGCTAAACTCACTCTAAGTTAAAAACTGTAGCACCTATTGTCTGACGTGCAGCTAAAGCAGCATGCGCTTGTGGGGCTTGATCTAAGCTATAACGCTGCTCAATCAAGACCTTGATCTTTTTCTTCATGATCATATCAAACAATTCATCTGCAGCGGCTTGTAGTTTTTCGGGTGAATTGACATGCGTAGCAAGGGTTGGGCGCGTAACGAATAACGAACCTTTAACCGCTAAAATACCCAAATTCACGTTTTCAACCGCACCTGAAGCATTACCAAAACTAACCATTAAGCCACGGGGCTCTAAACAGTCTAGCGAGCGTTCCCAGGTGTCTTTGCCCACACCGTCATACACCACGGGCACTTTTTTTCCACTGGTCAGATCAACAACCCGATCAACCAAATTTTCTTTAGTGTAATCAATCGTTTCCCAAGCACCATACTGTTTGGCAATAGCTGCTTTTTCAGGTGAGGAAACCGTACCAATCAGTTTGACACCTAACGCACGCGCCCATTGGCAAGCAATCAGACCTACACCCCCTGCAGCGGCATGAAATAGAATTTTTTCATGGCCTTGCAAGCGATATGTTTGACGTAATAAATACTGAACCGTTAAGCCTTTAAGCATAACTGCTGCAGCATCTTCATAAGAAATTTTACTGGGGAGTTTGACCAAATTGTTTTGTGGCACATTGCGAACATAAGCATATGCGCCAAGTGGGCTTTGACCGTAAGCAACCCGATCACCCACTTTAAAGCGCTTAACTTCCTTGCCCACTGCAATGACCTCACCCGCCCCTTCGAAGCCTAAACCATGCGGCAATGACGAGTTATAAAGCCCTGTTCTGAAATAAATATCAATAAAATTCAAGCCAACTGCATACTGCCGCACAGTGACTTCATTCTCGATCGGAGCGGCTACAGCCACCTCAACCATGTTCATGACATTAGCGTCGCCATGCTGCTCAATGCGAATGGCTTTAGTAAGCATATTCATTATTTTTTTCCTCTAAGTTAGGCAGTTAAATACCAGTCAATTTAGTGATGTTGAGCCAAACGCTCAGTGTATCGCTTGGCGCGCTAAAATAGCATTTTTATGAAGGTTTAAAAAAATTATGGCAGGACACAGCAAATGGGCCAATATTCAGCATCGTAAAGGGCGGCAAGACGCCAAACGCGGTAAATTATGGACTAAAATCATCAGGGAATTAACTGTGGCGGCCCGCGCCGGTGGGGGTGACCCTGATGCAAACCCGAGGTTGCGCTTAGTCTGGGACAAAGCCATGGGCGCCAACATGCCCAAAGACAATGTACAGCGTGCCATTGCTCGCGGCGTAGGCGGTGCTGATGGCGACAACTATGTTGAAATTCGCTATGAGGGTTATGGCCCAAACGGTGCTGCGGTCATTGTTGATTGCATGACCGACAACCGTACCCGAACAGTAGTTGATGTTCGCCACGCTTTCACTAAAAATGGCGGCAACATGGGCCAGGAAGGTTCCGTGGCTTTTACCTTTCAGCACTGTGGCCAATTCTTATTTGCGCCAGGCACCTCTGAAGACAAAGTTATGGAAGTTGCGCTCGATGCGGGTGCAGATGATGTCATGACGGACGAAGAAGGGGTCATTGAAGTGATTTGCCAGCCGCTCCTATTTAGCGTGGTTCAAGCAAGCATGAAAGCTGCCGGCCTTGCACCTGAAATGGCCGATATTATTATGAAGCCTCAAGCTGAAATTGCCTTGACTGGTGATGATGCCGTAAGAATGCAAAAGTTACTTGACACTCTAGAGTCACTTGATGATGTGCAAGAGGTTTACACCAATGCCATTTTCCCAGATTCTGAGGGCTAAATTATGAAATTACTAGTCATTGGGTCAGGTGGTCGTGAACATGCCATGGTTTGGAAATTACAGTCTTCACCATTGGTCACACATATTTATGTTGCACCTGGCAATGGTGGCACAGCTCAGATGACAGGGGTTACCAATGTTTCCACAGAAGACCCTAAAGACTTACTAGATTTTGCACAACTACAAAAAATCGATTTAACGATTGTCGGCCCCGAAGCACCTCTAGCCAAAGGGGTTGTCGATATTTTTAAAGCTGCCGGTTTGCGTATATTTGGACCCAGCCAAGCCGCCGCACAACTTGAAAGTTCAAAAGATTTTGCCAAACAGTTTATGAAACGTCATGGCATACCTACGGCAAGCTATCAAACCTTTACCGATGCGCAATTAGCACATGATTACATCGATGACCAAGGCGCGCCCATTGTCATCAAAGCAGACGGACTAGCTGCTGGTAAAGGTGTCGTGGTTGCGATGACACTTGACGAGGCCCATGGCGCTGTTCAATCCATGCTAGGCGACGCTAAACTTGGTCAAGCGGGTGCTCGTGTTGTAATTGAATCATGTCTAATGGGCGAAGAAGCAAGTTTTATTGTGATTTGCGACGGCAAACATATTATTGCGCTTGCTACGAGCCAAGATCATAAGCGTTTAAAAGATGGTGATAAAGGACCCAATACCGGTGGCATGGGGGCTTATTCGCCAGCACCGGTTGTATCGCCTCTATTACACGATCGGCTGATGAAAGAAGTCATTGAGCCCACTATCGAAGGTATGACCCATGATGGTGTCCCCTTTCAAGGTTTTTTATATGCTGGCATCATGATTGGCGAAGGCCCCGATGCAACAAGACCGATTGGCGTACTTGAATTTAATTGCCGCTTAGGCGACCCTGAAACACAACCCATTATGATGCGCCTTCAAAGCGATCTCGTAACTTTATTTATGCATGCGACCAATGGTTCATTGAACCAAGCACAAACGCTGTGGGACGATCGCCCGGCTATTGGCATTGTTATGGCCAGCGCCGGTTATCCAGAGCAAACTGTAACGGGCGATTTGATTAGTAATATACCTACACCCACAGACGACTGTGTTGTGTTTCATGCGGGTACAAGCTTCAACGACCAGACAACTCAAACGGCAGGTGGACGCGTATTGTGTGTAACGGCCTTAGGCCACGATTTAGCACATGCGCAAGCTAGAGCATATCAAACTGTTAACCAAATTAAATTTGAAGGTGCACAATTTCGACGTGATATTGGCTGGCGCGCACTAAAGCCACTGAAGTCACTAAAGGACTAATGACGGAACGTTCATCATGAAAAATACTTTACCCATTGATACAGCTCATCAATACTTTTTAGCCCTTCAAGCAACAATTGTTTCAGCTTTAGAAAAAGCGGAAGGCCGACCCTTTGGTCAAGATAATTGGGTACGCGAAGAAGGCGGTGGCGGCATTTCACGCTTTATTGAAGCTGGTGAGCTTTTTGAACGTGCAGGAGTTCTGTTTAGTCACGTTAAAGGCACGACCCTACCCCCTTCAGCAACCGCACGCAAACCAGAGATGGCTGGGCGAGGCTGGGAAGCCATGGGCGTCTCATTGGTTCTACACCCACGCAACCCCTATATACCAACTGTACATATGAACGTACGCTTGTTCGTGGCGTTTGAACCAAACGAAGTCCAAGACGTATTTTGGTTTGGTGGTGGTTTAGATTTAACCCCATACTATGCATTTGAAGAAGACGCCAAACAATTTCATCAGGTTTGTCATGATTCACTTGCACCCTTTGGTGAGGACCGTTACGTTCAATACAAAAAATGGTGCGATGAATACTTCTACCTTAAACATCGCAAAGAAACCCGTGGCATCGGTGGTATTTTTTTTGATGATGTGAGTGACCCTGATTTTGCAACAGCTTTTAAGATGACACAATCAGTTGGCAATGGTTTTCTTCAAGCTTACATGCCTATCGTAGAGCGCCGTCGTCCGATTCCTTATGGTCAAAACGAGCGCGACTTTCAAGCATACAGAAGAGGCCGTTACGTTGAATTCAATTTAGTTTTTGATCGCGGTACACTTTTTGGTTTACAGTCTGGTGGGCGCACAGAGTCAATACTGTTATCAATGCCACCTCTGGCTGCTTGGCGTTACGATTGGCAGCCACCAAATGACTCTAAAGAAGCCGAATTACAACAATACTTGCGAGCGCGCGATTGGCTCAAATAAATCATCAAAATGCGCAAGACTCTTTAAATGTTGAACAGCGCATCGGGTTGTTAGGTGGGTCGTTCGACCCTATTCATATTGCGCACATCCAGTTGGCTTGTGCTGCGAGAGAACATTTAAACTTAGACTGCGTCACATTGATTCCAGCAAGTCAACCGTGGCAACGTGAAGCACTTCATGTAGATGCCCAACATCGACTTGAAATGGTCAAGCTTGCGATTGCAAACAAGCCTAAACTATTTGTCAATGCCCTTGAAATTGACCGTGGTGGCTCCACATATACAATAGAAACTATTCATCTACTCGACCCTAAGCCACATTATTACTGGCTATTAGGGGCCGATCAACTCAATAACTTTTGTACTTGGCATAAATGGGCTGATATTGCACAACGTGTCACGCTGGTGGTAGCGCACAGACCCCATTCACCTTTATGTGTACCAAGCCCATTGCAAGAGCGAATTAATCAAAATCTTGCTGCATTAGAAGTGCTTCCATTTGAACCACTGGCTATTTCAGCTAGCGATATTCGCCAACGATTAGCCAATAATCAATCAGTGGACACGCTGCTAGACAAGCAAGTGATTCAATATATTGAAGCGAATAACCTTTACCGTACGAATTCGGAGAAATAATGAATATTACTAAGCAACAAAGAGCTATCGTTGACGCGCTGGAAGACGTCAAAGCACAAGATATTAAAGTTTTTAACACTACACACTTAACGGGCTTATTTGACCGCGTCATTATTGCCTCGGGTACATCAAATCGTCAGACACGAGGATTAGCTTCAAGTGTTGAAGACAAGGCACGTGAAATAGGTTTGCAGGTTATAGCTACTGAAGGTGAAGAAACGGGTGAATGGGTATTGGTTGATATTGGTGATATTGTTGTTCATATCATGCAACCTGCCATTCGTACTTATTACAACCTTGAAGAAATTTGGGGTGATAAACCTGTACACATGAAATTAGCTGAAGACTCTAAACGCGTACCTATGTCGCAAATGCAGCATTCATCGTTTGAAGATGAATGAAAATAATCATTGCCTCAGTCGCACAAAAAGTTCCCTACTGGGTAGTCGACGGGTGGGAAGAATACATTAAACGCATTCCTAGTGACTGGTCAATTGAGCTACGCGATATAAAACCTGAGCCGCGTACCTTAGGCAAAACCCCAGCCCAAATGATGGTCGCTGAAGCACAACGCATTGAACAATCATTAGGTCAAACCAGTGGTATTAAAATAGCACTAGACGAGAATGGGCAAAACCTAACCACTAAAAAATTTAGTCAAATGTTGGCTAGTCAAGCAGCAGAGGCTCAAACTATAGTGCTGATTATTGGTGGGCCAGATGGTTTAGACCCTATATTTAAAGCTAAATGTAACCGCCTAATACGTATATCAAGCATGACGTTACCGCATGCTTTAGTGCGTGTGCTGCTTGCAGAGCAACTTTACCGTGCATGGTCAATATTGGCAGGTCATCCTTATCATCGAGATTAATTGAAGCGCTAAAATCATGAACTAAGCAAAAATTAATATTCATATTACTGGTATTCGAGTTAAGTTTCAACACTCGAAGCTGGATTTAGAAGTGCAGAACCCCCGGGCAATGATATTGCGCCGGGGGTTTGCGGTATAAGAGCTTGACGATGACCTACTTTCACAGATGTTCATCCACTATCATCGGCGCTAAGGTGTTTCACTGTCCTGTTCGAGATGGGAAGGAGTGGGGCCACCTTGCTATGGTCGTCAAGCGGTAAGACGGTGCGTGAGGCGTGGTGGACTTTGGTTGCTGGTTCCATGGGCGGTTAAGCCCGGTGGAGCAATATTGGCCATGATCACGACTCACCAATTTGGGAGTTCAAGCACAACGATATATTCAGTGTTTTGGGGTGTTGTGTTGGGTATTGCTGTAAAAGCTCTGTTTAGTTCTATGTGTTTTACACATTTACTGCATGTATTTTTATTTACTTTAAGCGACACTTGCTCGCTAAACTTTGCATTCAGTGTGCTCTTGGTTTGATCAACACGTCTATATGTGTTCACCCCACCACAGCACTGCACAGTTATAGGATCAAGCCGCACGGGCAATTAGTATCGGTTAGCTCAACGCATTACTGCGCTTACACACCCGACCTATCAACGTCCTGGTCTTGAACGACCCTTCAGGGGGCTC